>WNGI01007725.1_pt1 | contig 12763 bp, 12 predicted proteins | sample 5400621 | NCBI WGS metagenome assembly WNGI01 (sample SAMN13153374, study PRJNA577476) | soil metagenome | isolation source: 20 cm soil or saprolite under Garry oak tree replicate 1 | place: USA:California | collected 2016-06-15 | reverse complement strand
GGCGCAGGACACGCGGATTGGTAGTGGGGACATCGTTCTGCTCCGCAGCGGCCACTTCAAGCGTCGCCAAGCCCTTGGGGCTTGGGCTCCTTTCTATCTGAGCGCCGGCCTGCATGCGACGGCTATGAAGCTGCTGTGGGAGCGAGAGGTGAGCGTTCTCGGCGCCGATGGCGACAGCGACGCGCGGCCCAGCCCCGTGGACGGAATGCTGTCTCCAGTCCACGCGCTCGCGCTGAACGCCATGGGCGTCCACCTGCTGGACAACCTCCAACTCGAGGATGTGGCCGCGGCGTGTGCTCAAGAGGAGCGGTGGGAATTCCTGTGCGTCGTCGCGCCGCTGCGAGTGCCGGGCGGTACTGGTGGTCCCGTGAATCCCATCGCGATCTTCTGACCGCTGAGCTGAACGACTCGTGGAGAGTGTCAAATGACCGGGATCAACGCACCGACGGTTAGGGTTGGCTTCATAGGGCTCGGGACAATGGGCCGCCCCATGGCTGCCCACCTGGTCGAAGCTGGATTTCCGCTAACAGTGCACTCGCGCTCCCCTGGCCCAGTGGAGGCACTTACCGCAATCGGTGCCTCCCCAGCCTTGACGCCAGCTGAGGTCGCGTCCCAATCGGGGGTGATCCTGTTGTCCCTGCCCGGACTGGAAGAGGTCACCGAAGTGATCCTAGGAAAGAACGGCCTCACGACTACGCTGATGCCGGAAAGCGTCGTCGTCGACATGAGCACGATTCCGCCAAAGGGGGCACGCGAGATTGCAGCGGCGGTCAGCGAAGCGCGGGGAACGTTCCTCGACGCTCCTGTGTCTGGAGGAGAGCGGGGCGCCAAGGAGGCCACGCTTTCGATCATGGTCGGCGGACCAGTCGCCGCGCTCGAGCGCGTTCGGCCCGTGCTCACACATCTCGGCAGGACCATCGTCCACTGCGGCGATTCGGGCGCAGGTCAGATTGCCAAGGCCTGCAATCAGTTGGTCGTGCTCTCGAATATCTACACCGTCGCGGAGGCGCTTGTTCTGGCCGCGGCCGCGGGCGTCGACCCCGCGCGCATCCGCGAGGCACTGCTCGGCGGCTTCGCGAGTAGCCGAGTTTTGGACGTGCATGGCCAGCGTATGCTCGACCGAGACTTCAATCCGGGCGGGACGGTTCGACAGAACCATCGCGACGCCAGCATTGTGATGGGGAGTGCGGAGGAATTCGGTGTGCCCCTCCCCGCTTTTGAGCCTGTCGCGCAGGCGCTCCAGGTCCTTGTTGACGAGGGTAACGAGGCGCTCGACCACTCGTCGCTTTTCCTCATCGTCGAGCGAGCCGTCGGCGCCCGCCGAGATTGATCACGATGGTGGACCCAGGCCCGGTGGCTCACACGAGCGCGGCGAATGTTACATAACTACGCGGATTACGCTCGGTCCCCTACGCTCGGTAGCACAGCGCTTGGCCGGATGTGCATGTCAAGCAAGTGCTCTAACCAGCTGAGCTAGCCGCCCACCGTTTCGTGCCCAGTTTGAACAGATGCACGTCAGGCATTGTGGCTTTCGCGCTGAGCCGATTCGTATTACAGCACATTGCTTCAGGGTCGCCTGACCACAGCGCTCGAAAGCCACATGATTGTGCCTGCGCGGCCCGGGCTGCATCCAATCTGACCTCAGAAATGAGCGCGACCTCTGACCACAGCGCTCGAAAACAACATGCCTGTAGGTATCACATGAGCATCGCTTGGCCTTAGGCGGCGCGCGTTGGTCCCCCCGATCTCGACTTCCAAAGCCTCAGACATCCACTTCCGCAGCATTCTCACCGGGTGCGCCATTGGGATCCTGATGGGCGACTGAGCCCTGCAAGCCGGGCGTAGCGCGAGGTTCCGCGCCCCCCTGCCAGTAGGCTGGGGTTGAGCTACGCTGACGCCGGTTTCGCGATCTCCCTGCCGGGTTCGATTCCTAACGGCAGTCGCAGTCGTCGCCCGCGAGGATGCGAGCACGTCGTGGATAAGCGCCATCGATCGAGAGGCCAAAGAAACCGATGATGCCCAGCATGCGTGCGGCGTCGTGGCGCGGGATGTGGGCGGACGACTCGTCGGGGTATGAGCGTACGAAATCGTCGAACGTCAATTGGAGGCGAACGGGCTCCAGGTCGCTCACATCAGGTCGCCGAGGGCGGGAAGATCCTTCTTCTGAGACTCCCATCGCCAGCCTAGGATCGGCCGTTGCGCGCGGGGGCTCCATGAACTCCAGTACCGGTGCATCTAGGACCGCCGGGCCTACGACCACTCAAGATAGTGACGAAACCCGGACTGCATGCTGAGGCGGCTGGGACACACAGGCCTGCAGGTGAGCCCTATTGGTGTGGGGCTGGCGGCTCTCGGGCGCCCCGGCTATATCACCATCGGGCACCGTTCCGATCTGGCTGGATCGAGTGTCGATCATCTGCGCCATGCGACCTTCGCGGTGCTCGATGCCGCGATGGCGGGGGGCGTGCTCTACGTCGACGCAGCTCGAAGCTATGGCCAGGCCGAGGAATTCCTTGCGGGATGGCTTGAGGAGCGGGCCGTAGCGCCCGGGGCCGTGACCATCGGCACCAAATGGGGGTATGTGTACACCGCTAACTGGAGTGCCGACGCTGAGGTCAACGAGGTCAAGGACCACTCGCTCGGGACGTTGCGGCGCCAGCTTGGGGAGAGCCGGGCACTGCTCGGCTCGAACCTTGACCTCCTCCAGGCACACAGCGTGACACTCGACTCGCCGATCCTCCGAAGTCCCGAGCTGCTCGGCGAGCTCTTCCGGCTGCGCAGCGAGGGGGTCGTGCGGGCGATTGGCCTGACGCTCACAGGTCCGAAGCAGGGTGAGACGCTACGAGCAGCCATGCGGCTCGAGCATGGCGGCGTTCGCATTTTTGATACGGTCCAGGCCACGTTCAATGTCCTCGAGACGTCATGCGCCGAGGCGCTGGCCGAGGCGCACGCCGCAGGATTCGGGGTGCTCGTCAAGGAGACCCTCGCGAACGGGCGACTCGTGCGGGACAAGGTTGCAGCGGAGGTCCAGGTCAACGCTGCCGTCCTTGGCGCCACCGCGGATGCCCTGGCGATTGCCTTCGTCCTCGAGCAGCCATGGGCTGACGTGGTGTTGATTGGCCCCGCTACGGTGAGCCAGCTTCGATCGAATCTCCGGGCGCTCGACCTCCAGCTGGATGCACCCTCACGGAGGGCACTGGAAGCGCTGCGTGAGAGCCCTGAGGACTATTGGCGGAGGCGGGCCGCGCTGCCGTGGCAATAGGTTGACCTCGCGGAGCACAATGAGATTCCCCAACCTTCGTCCGATCCCAGAGGCCCGAGAGGTAGAGATGAGCCACCACGAGAAGAAACCCGAGGGGACGCCTTCCCCAGATTTTGCACGAGGGCAGGACACCGAGCCGGATTCCACTGAACGCCATACCGGTGACTTTGCGGAGGGCCAGGAGGAGGAAGAACACGAGGTGTCTGACCTGCGTCGCGGCGACTTCGCCGAGGGCCAGGAGGATCTCGATCACACGCATGCGCGGCCGCTTCACGGCGACTACGCCGAGGGCCAGGAGAAGAAGCCCCGCTGATCTCCGCGGGTGCCTTGGAAGCAGGCACAGCCAACCGTCTAAGTAGCTGCAGTGCTACACCCGAGGTTCAAACCACAGCACCTGCGGTTCTAGCGTTGAGGAGGCCCAACGGCCAGAAATGACTGAAGCGGCGCGCCAGTGAGGCATGGATGCCGCGAAGATCGCGGCCGCCGCCCCGGCGCAGCGGTGCCCGCGGACGTGCGTGCCGCCGGTCCGCCGCAGACGTCAGCCGCCCCCCTGCTCCTGAGTTGGCGACAGGCCGCCGCAGACGCGACGACCGGGTTTCGGGCGCACTAGCCCTCATCGGAAGGAGGCCAGCAAGGAGCGAGGTACGTCGAACAGACGGGCGAGGCCGCCCTGACCCAACGGATTGGCAACCTTGCAAGCGAAAGGACTGGCAATGTCTTGGGAGAAGTTCACAGCCGAGCTCGTCGGAACGGCCATCCTGATCATCCTGGGTGATGGCGTCGTGGCGAACGTGCTCCTTGCGCGTTCGAAGGCACAGAACGCCGGCTGGATCGTGATCACCGCCGGCTGGGGTTTCGCGGTGATGGCCGCGGTATACGTGGTGGGCTCCGTCAGCGGTGCACACATCAATCCTGCGGTCACCTTCGCCGTTGCGCTGACCAACAGCAACTTCGGCTGGGGAACCGCCCTGTACTACTGGGCCGCCCAGTTCATTGGCGCCTTCATCGGGGCCGTGGTTGTCTATCTGCATTTCCTGCCGCACTGGGAGGCCACGGAGGATCCGGGCTTGAAGCTCGCGGTCTTCAGCACTGGGCCGGCCATCCGCAACACGGTGACGAACCTCATCAGCGAGATCATCGGCACCTTCATCCTGGTGTTCGGCGTCTTTGGGATTACGTCGAGCGCAAACAAGGTCGGTGCGTTGGCGGCCCTGCTCGTCGGCCTGCTCGTGTTCGGGATCGGCCTGTCTCTCGGCGGACCGACCGGATACGCGATCAACCCGGCGCGGGACCTCGGGCCCCGCATCGCCCATGCGCTCCTGCCAATCGCCGGCAAGGGCGACTCTGATTGGGCCTACAGCTGGATCCCGGTCGTCGGCCCACTCATCGGGGGCGGCTTGGGCGCTCTCGCATACCAGGCGCTGTTCACAAACTACGCCCTGAAGATCGTCGGCAGCTGATCGGCCAATCAGCCTCTGGACGGCCCGTTGCCCCTCCGGGCGCGGGCCGCTCGAGACGGGAAGGAGCTCTGGATGAAGAAACTCATCAATGACCCGGAGCGGGTCGTGGATGACGCCCTGGCTGGCATGGCCGCAGCGCATGGCGACCTCATCGGCGTGATCGAGCCCAATGTCATCGTGCGAAAGGACGCGCCGCGAAGCGGCAAGGTCGGGATCATCAGCGGCGGCGGTTCTGGTCACGAGCCGATGCACGGCGGCTTTGTAGGGATGGGCATGCTCGATGCGGCCTGCCCCGGCGCCGTCTTCACCTCCCCCGTCCCCGACCAGATGCTGGCCGCCACCAAGGCGGTCGACGGAGGGGCCGGCGTCCTGCACATCGTGAAGAACTACACCGGCGACATCATGAACTTCGAGCTCGCCGCTGAGCTCGCTCAGGGCGAGGGCATCAACGTGGCCAGCGTGATCATCGCCGACGATGTCGCCGTGAAGGATTCGCTGTACACCGCGGGACGTCGCGGCGTCGGCGGCACCGTGCTCGCGGAGAAGATCGTGGGAGGGGCCGCCGAAGAAGGCAAGGATCTGAGCTTGGTGGAGGCGCTCTGCAAGCGCGTTCAGGACAACGTCAGGTCGATGGGGATGGCGCTGACCAGCTGCACCGTCCCGGCAGCCGGCAAGCCTACCTTCGAAATCGGTGACGACGAGATGGAGATCGGGATCGGCATCCACGGGGAGCCTGGCCGCGAGCGCAGGAAGCTGGCGACTGCGGACGAGATCACCGAGATGCTAATGACGCCAATCCTCGACGACCTCCCTTTTGGTGAGGGAGATCATGTGCTCGCCTTCGTCAACGGCATGGGCGGCACTCCTCTCATCGAGCTGTATGTCGTATACAACAAGGTCGCGCAGATGTGCCGCGAGCGAGGGGTTAGCATCGACCGCAATCTGGTCGGGAGCTACATCACCTCGCTCGAGATGGCGGGCTGCTCGATCAGCCTGCTGAAGCTGGACGACGAGATGACGCGCTACTGGGACGCCCCGGTGCACACGCCGGCTTTGCGATGGGGCGTCTGATCGACTCATGAAGGAGGTCGGCACGGACGACTTCGTCCGGTTTCTCGAACTGTTCGCGCAGCGTCTCGCCAAACGGAAGGTCGAGCTGACCGACCTCGACTCGGCAATTGGCGATGCCGACCACGGCATCAACATGGACCGCGGCTTCTCCGCGGTCACCGCGAAGGTGCCAGACCTTGGCGGGAGCGATCTCGGCGCCATCGGAAAGGCGGTCGGGATGACGCTCATCTCGACGGTCGGCGGTGCGAGCGGACCCCTGTATGGAACCTTCTTCCTCCGTCTCGGATCCTCGTTCGGCGAGCGCCGAGCAGTGACCGGGGCGGAGCTCGCCTCGGCCCTCCGCGCCGGCCTCGACGGCGTGAAACAGCGGGGTAGAGCGGAGCTCGACGACAAGACGATGGTCGACGCCATGACTCCTGCGGTCGAGATGCTGGAGGCGCGAGCCGCCGACGGAGACATGGACGGGGCGCTTGCCGCTGCCGCCGAAGCCGCCGCGACGGGCCGCGACAGGGTGACGCCGCTCGTTGCCCGCAAGGGCCGGGCGAGCTACCTCGGGGAACGCTCGGCGAACCATCAGGACCCCGGAGCGACATCAACCACCATCCTCTTCGAGGCCCTTCGCGACGCTGTGGCGGAGCCCTCGTAGGAGAACGATCAGGAGCTGAGGAAGAGAATGGCGAACTACGTAGGCGCCCTCGACCAGGGCACAACCAGCACCCGTTTCATGATCTTTGACCACACCGGGGGCGTGGTCGGGGTCGATCAGAAGGAACACGAGCAGATCTATCCCAAGCCGGGATGGGTCGAGCACGATCCCATGGAGATCTGGACCCGCTCGACCGAGGTCATCGACGCCGCGCTGAAGAAGGCAAATCTGAAGGCGTCTGATCTCGCGGCAGTTGGCATCACCAACCAGCGCGAGACGACCGTGGTCTGGGACCGGCGAACCGGCAAGCCGGTCTATAACGCGCTGGTCTGGCAGGACACCCGAACACAGGACATCGTGAACGCACTCTCCTCGCAGGGCGGGCAGGATCGTTTCCGCGCGAAGACAGGCCTGCCCCTGGCCACCTATTTCTCTGGCACGAAGGTCAAATGGGTGCTCGACAACGTCGATGGCGCGCGCGCCGCGGCGGATGCCGGAAACCTGGCCTTCGGCAACATCGACACCTGGTGCATCTGGAATCTGACCGGTGGCACCGACGGCGGGCGCCATGTCACCGACGTGTCGAACGCCAGCCGAACCATGCTCATGGACCTCGCGACCCTCGATTGGGACGAGGACCAGCTCAAGGCATTCGGGATCCCGCGCTCGATGCTTCCCGACATCCGTCCCTCTTCCGAGGTGTATGGGCCAGCCAAGGGCACTCTCGCCGGAATTCCGGTGGCCGGTGACCTGGGCGACCAGCAGGCGGCCACGTTCGGGCAGGCCGCGTACGACGTCGGCGATGCCAAGAACACCTACGGCACCGGAAACTTCATGCTCCTCAACACGGGCAACGAGCTCGTGCCGTCAAAGAGCGGCCTGCTCACGACCGTTGGCTGGAAGCTGGGCGACAGTCCGGCGGTCTACTGCCTGGAGGGCTCCATCGCCATAACCGGAGCGCTCGTGCAGTGGCTGCGGGACAACCTCGGGTTGATCAAGACCTCGGCGGAGGTCGAGGACCTGGCCAAGACGGTGCAGGACAACGGAGGCATGTACTTCGTGCCCGCGTTCTCGGGCCTCTTTGCGCCCTACTGGCGCGGCGACGCCCGGGGCGCCATCGTAGGCATGACTCGCTATATCAACAAAGGCCATTTCGCCAGGGCGGCGCTCGAAGCGACGGCTTGGCAGACACGCGAAGTGCTCGACGCCATGGAGAAGGACTCCGGCGTCAAGCTCAAGGAGCTCAAGGTGGACGGCGGCATGGTCTACAACGACCTGCTGATGCAGGTCCAGGCGGACGTGCTGGGCGTCCCGGTCATCCGCCCGAAGGTAGCCGAGACCACCGCTCTTGGTGCCGCCTACGCGGCGGGGCTGGCCACCGGGTTCTGGGGCTCGTACGACGACCTTCGCCAGAACTGGGGCAAGGACAAGGAATGGAAGCCCAGGATGGATCCCGGCGAGCGGGAGAAGGAGTACGCCCAGTGGAAGAAGGCGGTCACCCGCACCTTCGACTGGGCCGAGGCCTGATTCTGGTCGAGGTTATCGTCAGGTCGGCCGATGGCGGCGCGGTTCAGGCCGCGCCGCCATCGTTTGTTAGCTGAGGATCCGCGATGCCGGTTGGAATCGTCGTTGTCTCGCATTCGGCAGCCCTCGCAGACGATGTCGTGGCCCTCGTCGCAGCTCTCGCCAACCTATCGCCTGATGACGTGCCGCTCGTCGCCGCCGGCGGCCTCAATCCCACCACCCTGGGGACAGATGCCGCGCGGATAGCCGCGGCGATCGAGCAAGCCGATCAGGGCGATGGCGTGCTGGTGGTGGCCGATCTCGGATCTGCCGTACTCTCGGCGTTGACCGCCGTCGAGGATCTCCTCACTGCGGAGCTCGCTGCGAGGGTTCGCATCAGCGGCGGGCCGCTCGTGGAGGGTGCCTTCGTCGCCGCGGTGCAGGCATTCGCGGGAGATGGTCTCGACCAGGTGAAAGCGGCGGCTGAGGCGGCAGCCCAGATGGACAAGCTGGGAGCCGGACGATGACGACGGTGATGGTTGGGGCCGTCATCGGCTATCTGGTTGGTGCCGTCCCCTTCGGGTTGATCATCGGCAAGCTAACTCGCGGCGTCGACATCCGCGAGTACGGCTCGCATCGCACCGGGGCCACGAATGCGCTGCGCACGCTGGGGGCCCAAGTGGCAGCAATGGTGTTCATCCTCGATCTGGCGAAGGGGGTCGCCGCGGTCCTCATCGCTCGGCTCCTGCTCCCGGCGGACTCCCTCGCGTCGCACGAATGGGCTGCTGCTGCGGCCGGGCTCGCCGCCATCGTCGGACACATTTGGTCGATCTTCATTCGGTTCACTGGCGGGCGGGGCGTGGCGACCTCCACCGGGGCGCTCGGCGCGATGGCGCCCTGGGCGCTGCTGGTCATGGCACCCGTCGTCGTGTTCATCATCTGGCGCTGGCGTTACGTCTCGCTCGGCTCCGTCTCCGGCGCCCTTCTCACGCCGCTCGTCGTCGGGCTGATGGCCCTCGCCAACATCGGATCGGTTCAGGCGTTCGCCTATTCGGTGGGAGCTGGCCTGCTGCTCGCCGCCTCGCATGCGGACAATATCGGCAGGCTGCGCGCCGGCACCGAGCGAAAGATCGGCACCAAGGAACAGATCGCGGTTTCTGAGGCAGAGCGGTGACCAATGCCGCGCCCATGGGCGCGCGCCTTACCACTCCGGCGAACCTCCTTGGCCTGCTGCGGATTGCGCTCACGCCCGTGGTGATCGTCTTGCTGGTGCTCCCGTTCCCGGGATCGGGCCTCATCGCGTTCGTCATCTTCGTCGTGGCGGCGTTTACGGACTACCTGGACGGACGCGTGGCGCGTGCGCGCGGCGAGGTGAGTTCGTTCGGGGTCTTCATGGACCTCACCGCCGACAAGGTGCTCGTGGCGGGCGTGCTAATCGCGATGGTCCAGGTCGGCCTCGTGCCAGCCTGGATCGTGGCTACTATTCTCATCCGCGAGTTTGTGATCCAGGGCGTCCGACAGCTCGCCGCAACCGATAACGTCGTCATCGCGGCTCGGGCTCTCGGCAAGAGCAAGACGCTTACCACGCTCGCTGCCATGGCGATTCTGCTGCTCGCCTTCGATGCAGAGCACGGCGGACCGACGGCCGCGCTCGGCGTGAGCGGGACTCTCGTGACCGCTGGTCTCTGGCTGATGATCGTCGCCACCGCTCTGACCGTGATTTCCGCGATCGACTACTTGGCCGGCGCGTCTCGCATCCTGATGGGACGCAGCAGTGGCTGACGATGGATGACGTCGACGTGGTGGTGGTGGGTGGTGGCGCCACCGGCTCAGGCGCGCTGCGCGATCTCGCGATGCGAGGCCTCCGCGCGCTGCTGGTGGACCGCGCGGACTTCGCCTCCGGCACGAGCGGTCGGTATCACGGGCTTCTGCATTCGGGCGGGCGGTACGTGGTCAGCGACCCGGGCTCGGCGAGCGATTGCGCGCGCGAGAACGTGACGCTCCGCCACATCGCCCCAGGCTGCCTGGAGCTCACCGGTGGCTACTTCGTCGCAACCCCGGGTGATCCAGACGACTACCTGGCGACATTTCCCGACGCGTGCGCCGCAGCGGGCGTCCTGGTCGAGCCGGTGCCGCTCGACAGGTTGTTCGCGGCCGAGCCCGTGTTGAATCGGGATATCCGTGCCGCCTACGCCGTGCAGGATGCCGCCCTCGAGCCCTGGGAGCTGGTCGAAGCCAACCTGAGATCGGCCCGAGAGCATGGATCGGAGGCGATGCGGTATCAGGCCCTCGTCGGCGTGATGCGGGCAGCTGACGGGTCTGTTCAGGGCGTCGAGCTTGAGAACAGGCGGACCGCGGAACGACGATCCGTCGGCTGCCAGGTCCTGGTCAACGCGGCCGGCGCCTGGGCTGGCCAGGTCGCCGCGCTCGGCGGTGCGACGCTGCGCATGAGCCCGGGGAAAGGCTCGATGCTTATCATGAATCGCCGCATCACATCCGCGGTGGTGAACCGGCTGGCACCGCCCGGAGATGGAGACATCCTCGTTCCGGTGCACACCGTCAGCATCCTCGGCACCACCGACATCAACGTCGATGACCCCGACGACGTCCACGTTACGAGCGAAGAGGTCGAGGCGCTTCTCGACGATGGTGACCGGCTAGTTCCGGGCCTGTCGAGGGCGCGAGTCCTGCGCGCGTACGCCGGTTGCCGGCCCCTCTACGACGCGGGCGAGCTTGAGGGCGAAGAGAGAGTCCGTCACGCAGCATCTCGACAGATCAGCCGCGCCCATCACGTGATCGACCACGGTCGCCGGGATAATGTCGGAGGACTATGGAGCATCGTCGGCGGGAAGCTGACGACTTATCGGCTGATGGCCGAACAGACGGTCGACCAGGTCTGCGCGTCGCTGGGCGTGACGGTGCCGTGCCACACCGCCGACGAACTTCTCCCAGGACCGGCTGCCAGGAAGCCGTACTGGATCGGCGAACGATTGGCCGCGGTGGAGGCACCAGGCGGCGGCGATGCCGAACTCGCGTGCGAATGCGAGATGGTGACCACCCAATCGCTGCTGACCGCGCTCGATGAACATCCGGACTCCTCGATCGACGACCTGCGACGGACGACGCGGTTGGGGATGGGTCCATGCCAGGGCGCGTTCTGCTCCTGTCGGGCCGCCGCCGTGCTCGCCGAACGTCGCGATGCCGAAATGCCACCAGCTCAGACGCCGGAGCCGAATACCGCTCTGCTCGGATTTCTGCAGGAGCGGCTTCGCGGCTCGGAGCCGATCGCCTGGGGTGAGCAGCTCATGGAGCTCTGGCTCGAGACGGGCATCTACCGCGGCACGATGGCGATCGAGACCCTTCCGAGCCGGACCGATGCCCCGTTTTGACGTGGTGGTGATCGGCGCTGGCCTCGCCGGCATGACCACGGCCGCCGAGCTCGCGGAACGTGGGGCCCGCGTCCACCTGACCGCCAAGGGCATGGCTGCATCACACTGGGCCCATGGCGGCTTCGATGTCGCAGCACCGCCCGGGGCCTCCTCTGCGCTCGCCGAGGTTGCCCGGCTGCGGCGAAGGCCAGGCCATCCCTACCAGCTGGTCGCCGCTGACCTCGACGCCGCGATGAGCGCTCAACTGGACCGGTTGGCAGAGATGGGACTGCCCTATCACGGAGACCTCTCCTCACCGTTGCGCAGTCTCCCCACGCCCGTGGGCGGCCTCCGGCCTGCTGCACTCGTACCCGAGGGTCAGGCCGCAGGCCTGGCCCCGTGGGGAGCCGACGAGGGACTCCTGTTGCTCGGCATTGACCGCTACCGCGACTTCTGGCCGCACTACGCCGCCCGCAACCTGCGCCGGCAAGACTGGCGTGACGGCCCAACCGAGATTCGTAGCGCCAGTGCCGAGCTCCCAGGACTCGCCACGCTCCGCAGCCTGAACACGCTCGTGGTCGCGCGCCTCTTTGATGAACCCAGCTGGCGCGACCGTGCGCTCTCCGTCCTCCGCCAGCACGTGCCAGCCGGTGGCCGGTGGCGGATCGGGCTGCCCGCGGTCCTGGGGCTCGAGCGACACTCGGAGGTGATGCTCAGCGCGACGAATGCACTGGGGCACCCGGTATTCGAGATCCCCACCCTACCGCCGTCGGTCCCCGGCATGCGACTCTTCGAGGCACTGCGTACGCGAGTCCTGCTCAAGGGCGCGACCATGCAGATCGGCTTTGAGGTGGTCCGCGTGGGACGCGAACGGGATCGGGTCACCACGGTGGAGACCGACGCCACCGTCCGCACCCTTGTCGTCCGCGCGGGCGAAGTCGTGCTCGCCACGGGTGGCATCGCGGGTGGCGGGTTGCGCGCGTCACGCTCAGGCATCCTCGAGGAACGCGTCATCGGCCTGCCGGTCGAAGCACCGGCCCGCGACAGCTGGTTCGATGGCGACCTTTACGGCACCGGGGGAATCTCGCTCGAGGCAGCTGGGGTCCGGGTCGACGACGCTCTGCGCCCGATCAGTCCGGAGGGTGACGTCCTGTTCCAGAACGTCCGCGTCGTCGGCAGCGCGCTGGCAGGCATGCGCTACCTCAGCGAACGCTGCGGGGACGGTATCGCCATCGCCTCCGCCGCACGCGCCGCGCGGCTCGCCGCCAGCGCGCAGCAGACTCCACCAGTCCCGAGGCAGGCGCCCGGAGCCATTGCATCATGACCTTCGTCGACGCCGCCGACCGAAGCTTTCCGGCCTTCTCGACGGACAACTGCATCAAGTGCAACGTGTGCACGACCGTGTGCCCGGTGGCCCGCGTGACAGACGCGTTTCCCGGCCCGAAGTACGTCG
>WNGI01017132.1_pt1 | contig 12764 bp, 12 predicted proteins | sample 5400621 | NCBI WGS metagenome assembly WNGI01 (sample SAMN13153374, study PRJNA577476) | soil metagenome | isolation source: 20 cm soil or saprolite under Garry oak tree replicate 1 | place: USA:California | collected 2016-06-15 | reverse complement strand
CCCTTCAGCAACTCGCGTGCGCCCGTCAGGCCGCGCGAGCCGAGCACGATCACGGCAGCCTCGATCTCGTCGGCGACCTCGACCACGCCGTCCCACGTCGGTGCGGCTACCTCGGCACGAGCCTCGGCCATGAAGCCGGCTCTTCTCGCGAGCTCCGCTCCAGCATGGGCCCGTGCGAGCCCGTCCTCTGCGTTGAGCTCTTCGAAGTTCGGCGTCACAGCGCCCAGCGCGGCGTAGCTCTCCGCAACCGTCAGCGTGGGCGCGACGTCGAGGACGACGGCACGGCGATCGATAAGCAAGCTCGCCGCGACGTTGATCGCATGCCGCGCGTCGGTCGAGTCGTCGTAGCAGATGAGGATCGGAGCATCGTCTTCCACTGCTGCCTCCATGGTTGGTGTGAGGACACCTTCGCTTCCGTGCGGGCGCGGAGCATCGGGAGTCGCCGACCGATTACGGGGATGTCTGTGGTTGCTTGGCGCGCCTGACGACTTCCTTCGCCTCGCGCCGGAGCAGACGTTCGCCTCCGATCGCGACCACCAGCTCGCTGATGCCCCTCACCAGCGCGAATGCAGCGATCAGCGCAAGTAGGACCAGTGCTCCGGCGCCGGGCTTTGCGAACATCACGATGCCGAAGATGACCGAGACGAGACCGCTGAGGACGAGCAGCGCACTGTCGGCGCCGTCGATCGGGAGCCAAAAGGCGCCGCCGACCGTGATGACTCCCAACGCGATGGCATAAGCCCCGATGACGTAGAGGAGCGCGAGCGCGGAGATGCCGGTCCAGACAAGCACCATCACTCCGATCGCGATGCCGAGCAGGCTCGAGACGATGAGCCAGCCACGCCCTTCTTTGACCGCGCCGCTGATCACCGAGGCCAGCCCGACGATGCCGGTTGCGGTCGTGAACGCGCCGAACAGGATCGTGAGCGCGAAGAGGCTGACGCCAGGCCAGATGAGGATGACGGCTCCGAAGGCGACCGAGAGAGCGCCGTTGATTCCGAGCGCCCAGCGCAGCTTCGTGAGTTGCGTCCCCGCCATCTTCCCGGCTCGTTCGATGACCGAATCCATCGCGGACCTCCAGTTCTGGTTGTGTTGACCTGCCAACTGTCGCGCGGCAGCCGCGCCGACCGAATCGGTGAGCGTGCTGACGCCGTGCGGAAACTCCGCACGGCGAACGGTTGTGCCGGCGCTCAGGAGTAGCGGCGCCGAAAGAGGAGGTACGCGACGCCTCCGGCCGGGATCGGCAGCCAGAACGAGACGAGCCTGTAGAGGAGTGTTGTGACGACCGCGTCCGCCGGGCTGACGCCGGCGAGCGTAAGCGTGCCGACGAGACCGGCCTCGACGAAGCCCAGACCACCCGGGGTGATCGGGATCAGCGCGAGAAGTCTCGCCGCCGCATACGCGAACAGGACCAGAGAGGGCCGCGGCTGCGCTCCAACCGCGCGGAGGGCGCAGAGCAGCGCCAGGTAATCGAGAGCCGTGCCTCCGGTAGCGGCGAGAACCGCTCCTCTCCAGCCCCGGCCGATGGTGCGGCGGACGAAGTCGCGCTCGGCAATGAGGTCGTCAGGCAGCCTCGTAACCTTGTTGTGGCGGCGGATGGTTCGGTTCAGCAGCCATTCGAGCCCGCTGCCTGCGAGCCTGAGCGGTCGGTCGGACGTGAACGCAAGGATGCCCGCGCCGAGGAGCAGCACGAGCACGGCGAGGCCGAGGTAGGCCGAGGTGACGAGACTGTTGTCGACCGGAGCACCACCGATGATCGCCGGCAGTGCAAGGAGCGGTAACGCGAGCGCCGTTGAGATCTGCAGCGACGTAGAGGCCGCGAGTGCGGCCGCGGCCTGGCCGACGTCGACACCGGCGCGGCGCAACATCCCGACCGAGAAGGCGGTCGCAGTCGCGGCTCCACCGGGAACTATGCGGCCGACGGCGTTGCCGCTGAGCTGCGCACAGGCCACGGCGAACCAGCTGTTCTCGTGCAACGCGATCCGGTTCAGTGCCCAGAGCGATGCGAAGCTCCCGGCCTCGGTCAGCAGTGCGAGCGCTGTCCAGTACCAGTTGAGCTGGGTGAGCGATCGCCAGGAGGAGAACACAGCCACCAAGCTCGGGAGAAGCAAGTAGAGCGACACGCCGGTGACCAGCAGCAGCAGTCCTTGCCGTGCGTAGTGCCTCCACATCACCGAGCTGGACGGCTCGTGCGACGCCCCATGCGGTTCGCCGTAGTCCATGCGCCGATTCTCGACACGCACGGACCTCGGCGAATCGGCCGTTTCCCCGAGAGCGTGCCGGATTTCCGCAACTCGTCAGCGATCTCGCCGATGCCCGCCTCCCGCTTCGAACAGGAGAGTGACTGAGTGCTTCCGCTCTCTGACGGTCTGCCGGCCCGGCGGTTCCCGCTCGTCAACATCTCGCTCATCGTTGCGAACTTCGCGGTCTGGCTGTTCTACGAGCTCCCTCACCTGCGCTCGGCGGTGTTCCACGCCTCGTTCTATCCCTGTACCGTCACCAACGCGTGTCACGGGCCCGAGCCCTGGGGAGTCAGCTGGATCACTGCGATGTTCCTGCACGGAAGCTGGGGCCACATTCTGGGGAACATGGTCTTCCTCGCCGTGTTCGGGAAAAACGTGGAGGACGCTCTTGGTCGGATCGGCTACCTCGCCTTCTACTTTGCGGGTGGCTTCGTTGCGATGATGACCCAGACGTTGATGACGCTCGTCGCGGGGAACGCGGCGGACGCACGGGTGCCCAACCTCGGCGCGAGCGGTGCGATCGCCGCAGTGCTCGGCGCGTACTTCGTGCTCTATCCCAATTCGACGGTGCTGGGCCTGATCGTCATCTTTCCGGTGCGCATTTCTGCATGGTTCTTTCTCGGCTTCTGGTTTCTCTATCAGCTGTTCGAAGCGAACTTCGGATTGTTCGGAGCGAATGCGAACGGCGGGGGAGTCGCCTTCTTCGCCCACGTTGGCGGCTTCATCTTCGGCGCGATCGTGGCCAGGGTCCTCTCCGGTGTAGGACGGATCGCGCGGCAAGACGACACCGTTGCCTTACGGGCTCCCGCCTGACCGCGTGCTTTCCGCAACTGGTCGGCATCGGCACCGATGCCGTTCGGGGCGACTGATGCGAACCTGCTCGCGGTGAATCCACGAACGAAAGGGAGTCCAAGATGTCCAACGACAAACTGGAGCAGAACGTCACCGACGAGCTCTTCTGGGACCCGAAGGTGGACAGCGTTGCGATTGCAGTGTCGGCCGACGACGGAGCCGTCACCCTGCGCGGAACGGTCGGGAGCTTCAGGCAGAAGCGCGAGGCGAGCCAGGACGCTGCACGTGTGTACGGGGTGAAGCGCGTCGAGAACGACCTCGAGGTGAGCATTCTGACCGAGGACCGGCGCGAGGACGCCGAGCTGCGTGGAGCCGTGTTGCAGGCGCTGATGCTGGACAGCGTCGTCCCGGCGACGATCGACGCGAAGGTCCAGGACGGCTTTGTCACGTTGACTGGGACCGCCACCTGGCAGTTCGAGCGTGAAGAGGCCGATTTCATCGCAGCGAACGTGGCCGGTGTGATCGTGGTCGACAACGAGATCGTGCTCGTGGCTCCGACGCCGAGTGCCGTCGACGTGAAGCACTCGATCAAGAAGGCGCTCGAGCGGAACGCGAAGCTCGACGCCGACGAGCTGTTCGTCGAGAGCAAGAACGGGACGATCACGGTCTCCGGGACCGTGAGCTCCTGGTTGGAGCACGACGAAGCAGTGTCAGCGGCGTGGGCGGCGCCTGGCGTCACTCGCGTCGACGATCGCATCGACGTCGATTACTGAGCGTGACATGCTGCGGCACGGGTGCTTCTCAACCCGTGCCGCACCACCCAGCCGAGAGGAGCAGAAATGGGATTCGAGCAGTATCACGAGCCGGCGAACGAGTTGAGCGCCGAGGTTCGAACGTTCGCACGCATGATCACTTCCATGACCGAGGAGGCCGAAGCGATCGGCTGGTATGAACAGCGGATCGCGCTCGAGCCCGATCCGCAGGCGAAGGCGATCATGACCAACGCGCAGGGTGAGGAGTTCAAGCACTTCGGCATGGACCTCGAGTTCCTGCTGCGGCGCACGCCCAATTGGCGAATCGCGCTGAAGACCATCCTCTTCACCGAGGGCGACATCGTCGAACGCGGCGAGGCGGCAGAGGATGCCGAGAGCCGCTAGCTGCGAGTGATACTGATCCCCCTGTGGAAGGTGCGCAGGCGATCAGGCGGTCTGCCGATGCGCCACGCCGCGGCCAGACGCGATCGTGTCGCTCATGGCGATCGACCGTGCAGAGCGTGGCGACATGCAGTTCCCTCGGCAGGAGCTCCGTTGTCGCGAGTGCGGCTACGGCATCGTCGTCCCAGGCCGACCGCCGGTCTGCCCGATGTGCGGCTCGAAAGACTGGGTTCCGCATCCCCGAGGCGGCACGGCACGTCGTTCTGAAGACGGGGGCGGCCGCGCCTGACGACGATGGGTATATCCGAGAGACTGCACGGACATCTCAACGGGAGGCGTGATGGACGACCCTCAGATCCACACCGAGATCGAGCAGCTCGTCGCGGAAGAGCACGAGCTGTGGGAACGCGAGGCGGGCCGGTACCGCCGGTGAATCGGAGCGGCAGCGTTTGGCGAACGTCAAGGTCTCGCTCGACCAGTGCTGGGATCTGCTGCGGCAGCGCCGCGCGCTCCGCGAGGCAGGAGGCGATCCGCGCGGTGCCGACATCCGGCGTCCCGAGGTCGTCGAGGGCTATGAGCAGTAGCCTCGACCGGCTTGCGCAGCCGGCGCTCGCCTGACCTGCGAGAAAGCCTGGGACGTGGGTGAGAGCGAGCTAGGGCTGGGGATGTCCGCGGTGCTCGGCCATCGAAAGGGCGCGGCGGCTGGGAAGCATGTCGGGTGCGCCTTCAATACGCTCCAGCTTGCGCTCGATTCGACCCATCCTCTGGTCGACCGAGCGCCAGCTCGTCGTGATCAGGTCGACGAGGAGCGTCAGATCCTCGAGGCGCTCGCTCCTGGCTCTGCCCAGCTCGCGCTTGATCCCATCGAGATCCTGGGTCAGCCGCTCGAACAATGCGTCCATGACACTCATGCGGGCGGCGAGCGGACGAAGGGCCAGTGCTTCCGAGTGCTGCCTCACCGAGTTCGGGTCCTTCAGCTCGCTTGCCACTTCCACGACTGCTTGCAGGAGCTGCTCCCGGGCTCGCGTAATTGCATCGTCGTCGTTCAAGCCTGGCCCGGAATCCCGATCGACGACTTCGCCGATCAGCGCTCGTGGCGCGCTTGCTGATCGGGGCAAACGATCGTAGCCGTACGCGTCCATCGCCGACATGACGCGTGCAGCCACATCACTGTTTACTTCGTCTCGATTCAGCACACGCAAGACGCTCTCCACCGAGACGTCGGCAGCCTTTGCAATTTCAGAGATCGTCGCCACGGCAGGTTATGAATAACGCTCGGGCGGCTGGTGAGGTCTTGTGCCGGATGTCCACGCTGCCTCCCCTACTGGCTGCTCAGAGCCATACGGCGGGGCTTCATTCACCGGGCGCTCGACGCGTCCGAGTGCTGCCACGGGATCGTATTCGTCCTGCTGTTGATTCGAGGTAGTCGGCGGCGCAGGCTCGGCCTCCATGCTCTGTCGTCCCGCTTCGGCCGAGCGCAGGATCTCCTCCGCTTGCTTCTGAGCCCGCTCGAGAAGTCTCTCCGCCTCCTCGCGCGCTTCGCGCTCGACCGTCTCGACCGCGCGATCGAGCCGGAGCAAGGTCGTCGCCGCATGGTCGTCCAGATGAGCGAGTGCCTGCGGCTCTGCCCCGGTCGCGTCTGCCTCGTGCGCGTGCTCGAGTTGCGACTCGAGCATCGCGATCTGTTCCGCGAGAGCCTTCTCACGGGTCTCGAACCGGGCGACCGTCTCGCCAAGTTCGGCCATCTGGGCCCGATGCTCCTCTTCGGCTGCCTTCGCGCCTGAAAGCTCTTCGGTCAATCGATCTGCTTCTTCCAATTGTTTCGACCGCTTCTCCTGGAGGATGTTCAGCTCGCCCTCCAGCTCCGGCAGGCGTCGGCCGAGGGCCGCCAATTCTGCATTGAGCCGCTCGAGCTCGCCTTTGAAGTCCCGCTTGGCCCGTTCGAGATCGCGCTCTAGTTCTGCTGCCTGCTGCGAGAGAGAGCTTCGATCCCAAAGGTTCCGTTCAAGGCTCTCGGCCACTTCAGCGAGCAGCTGCTCGGTTTCGTGCCGGTCGTAGCCCAGAAACCGGCGCTTCAGCGCGGTCTCACGGATGCCGTTGGGTGTGATTTCTCGAGCCATGAGCTGGGAAGATGGGCCTCGCTCATCACGCTACCGCAGCGAAAAAAAGGTCGAACCCCTCGAATACACGATTCCACGAGAATCGTCCGGCGTCAATAGCGGCAACGGCCTAAGGCTCCGGTTGGCGGCTGCAAGATCCCGTATCTTGAGCTCGAAGGCATGGGACAGACGAGGGTCGACAAGTGGTTATGGGCGGCCCGGTTCTTCAAGACCCGTGGTGCTGCAACGCGGGCGGTGCAGAGCGGCCGTGTCCAGGTGAACGAGACACGCGTGAAGCCGTCGAAGGAGGTTGCCCCTGGGGACACGATTCAGGTGACAACGCGCTCTGAGAGACGCACCGTGAACGTCGTGGACGTGGCGGACCGGCGAGGCTCGGCAGCCGCCGCAGCTGCTCTGTACGCGGAAACTCCGGAGTCGGCCAATGCGCGGGAGCAGGCTGCGCTCGAGCAGGCCACCAGGCGCCGATCTCGGGGCGCGCCCCACAAAGCTCGATCGCCGGCGCTTCGACGCGCTGCGTCGGGCCAACCGCCGAAAGCCTTAGGCGCCTGCCAGCCCGTGCTGATCGAGCCAGGCCTTCGCGACCCGCTTCTGCGCGCGGGTCAACCAGGCCTCGACCACCAGGTCTTCGAGCTCGTCTCGATCCAGGCGGGCAAGCTCCGGGATGCGCACGAGCACGGCGGGATAGCCGTCGAAGTGAGGGGTCGTGAAGAAGACCCCACCCTCGTCGGCGAGCATCAGCTCCTTCACTCCAAGATCGGCGACGCGGAACATCAGCACGTCGTCGAGCCGCTCGCCCGTTTGCGGATCGATCGCATCTCGACGGCGGCCGCGATGGCAACAGAAGAGCTTGCCGTGCACGAGGTAAGCCGGCCGGCCGTCCTCGGAGAGCTCCTTCGCCGTCTGCGGCAGTGCAAGGGCGAGCTCGTCGAGATCGGCCATCGTCGTCATGAAGCCAGTTTCCCATCCTCGGAGCCCTGACCACGCCAAGTCCGCCGCGATTACCGATCGGTGGTGGATCGGCGTACGGTCGAGTCACCTGCAGGCCGCCTAGCGGAAGGGCGTCAGCCGTACAGACGTAGGACATCCGATCCCCGAGACTGGCCGTTATGAAGAAGCGACTCTTGATTACCGGGCTCGTCCTCGCAGCGCTGCTTCTCGCGCTTTACGGCGTGATATTCGGGACGGGGGCAGACTGATGTTTCCCATGGCAGTTGCTCTCCCGCTCGCCCTCCTGCCGATGGTGAGCCTTATGGCCACGCTCCGCTGGATGGCCGTTTCGTCGGGATGACCAGTTCCGCCCGATCTTCGATTTTTCTGGGGCCGCCTTCCAGCTGCAATCTGAGCCTAGACCTGATCAGTTACGTCTGGTCGAGGAGAGCGCGGTCGAAAAAGGCAACGATTCGCCGCTCGTATTCCGCTGGTTGCGCGGTGATGCCGCCGACGTGCCCACTGCCAGGCACCTCCCAGAGCGCCTTGGGTGCGCCGGCCGCGGCGTAGTACGTGGGGTTGAGGTTCCGTTCGCCCTCCTGCCCGTGCTCGCCGTAGATGAAGAAGACCGGCGTCGGAGCGATCCGGCCGACGAGATCCTTGAGGCTCGGCGGTGGCGTGTGATTCGAGAAGAGCGCAATCCCCGCAGTGAGCGCGGCGTACGACGGGATGGCGAGCCACTTGTCGCTTCGGGTGATGTCGAGCATTTCGCGGACAGAGCGTTCACCGGCGCCCTCGGACACCACGGCCTGGAGTCCCGGAGACCTCGCGGCGGCTTCGAGCATCATCTCGCCGCCTACGGACAGTCCGATGCCGCCGATCCGTTCCCGCTGGACGTCCGGTCGACGCTGGAGGAAGCGAACCGCGGCATTGACGTCCCGATAGCCAACCCAGCCCCAGGCATTCGGATCGCCTTCGCTCTCGCCCTCACCGCGTCGATCGAACAGCAGAACGCCGTAGCCGTGTCGAGCGAGCATGCGCGCCGGCTTCTGTGAGCCCTTTCGGCCGGGGAAGGCGATGACGGCCGCGCCGTTCTTCGACGGGACATACCAACCACGCAGGCGTACTCCGTCGGCCGTCGTGAAGCTCACCTCTTCGTGGGGTGCGCCCACGCGATCAACGGGGACGAAGGCGCGTGCGGCGTGTGTCAAGACGTACGTGGTGAGGAACGGCGCCAGGAACATGTATGCGCCGACAAAGGCAGCCGCCGTGATGAGCGACCGTCGCAGCCAACGGCGGCGCCGACTGTCGTCGAGCCGCCTCGTGCGCCACAGCGTCATTGCGCCAACACAGACGAGGAGCAGGCCGGCGGGAATCGCCGTGAGACCGGTGTAGTCGTCCCCGGAGAGCCGGCCCGCATCGAGGTAGTAGAGGCTCTCAATGCCGGTGACGACGCCGAAAATCCCGACCAGCACGGCGATCGACCCACGCAGACCGGCGCGGACGCGGGTGTAGAACGCCGCGTATACCGCCAAAGCGGCGAGGGGAATCACGCCGCTGACGAGATGGTCTCCGGCCGAGGTGCCCGGTTGCGGCTGCAGGAAGTTGTCGTCGAGAAGGTGGACCGCGATGAGGAAGATGCCAACCGCCGCGAATGTTGCCTCCCGCTGGCCGACGCCGACCAGCCGCAAGGCGCGGCGGCGTCCCGACTCCGTAGGCCGGGACGCCGCCGAGGTAGCCAGAGCAGCTTCGTTCATTCGTACTGCAGGGCCTCGAGGATGTTCAGCCTCGAGGCGCGGCGGGCGGGCAGGATCGCCGCCAGTGTGCCCGCCAAGATCGTGGCGAACACGAACAGCGCGATCGTCAGCCAGGGGATCGCCAGAACAATCCCCTGGTCGGACAACGCCTGGGTTGTGAGCACGGCGAGGAAGACGCCGACCGCGATCCCGAGCGCTCCTCCGATGAGGGCCGTGATGATGCTCTCGTGGCGGATCATCCGCCGGACCTGCCGGCGGGTCATCCCGACGGCTCTCAGCATCCCGAGCTCCCGCGTTCGTTCGAACACCGACAGGACGAGCGTGTTCACGACGCCGAAGAGGCTGATGATCACGGAAAGGCCGAGCAGCCCGTAGAGGACGTTCAGCAGCAGGTTGATGTCTTTCTCCTGCGCCTTCTTGAACTGGCTCGCCGTCTGGATCTTCGCATCCGGGAACGAATGCAATGACAACTCCAGGCGGGCTGTGTTCGCACTGCTGGCGCCGCCCTTGATGTTGATGAAGGTCATCAGGTTCCGCGCCTTCGGATAGTTGGCGTCGAACGTTGTCGCCGACATGGTCACGGCCCCGAAGGGCGAGCCGCCTTTCGGCGGGTCGAAGATCCCCTTCAGACGGAGTCCAAGCACCTGGCCGGTTGGCGTCTTGACCGGAATGGGCGAGCCGAGCGCGAGATGATGGTCCTTCGCGTAGTCCTTGCTCACGAACGCGCCGTTTCTGCCGAGCTCCGCTGGAACACTCGTGGTTCCGCGAGACCAGTCGATCTTGACGGTCTGCGCAAGGTTGGGCTCGACTGCCGTGATTTGCACGTTCTTGCCGAACACGCGACCATCGCCGCCGCGGAGGGCGGAGACAGCCGTCACGCCGGGTGTAACGGCCACCGCCTTGTCGGCCTGTTTCGTGAACGGGTCGAACCCGTTTGCGCCCGTCAGCGCATAGTCGGCGACGAAGAGCTTGTCCACCGCATCGCCGAACGACGCGCGTAGGCCCGCGCCGAGGATCGCAACGAACGTGATGAGCGACAACCCGATCATCAACGCCGAAGCTGTCGAGGCGGTCCGGCTCGGGTTCCGCATCGCGTTCTCGCGGGCGAGGGCGCCCGCGGTGCCACCGAACCGCTCGCTCGGCCAGCCGAGGACCGAGGCGAGGGGACGGACCGCACGCTTCGCATTCAGCGCCACACCAACGAAGAGGATCAGTGTCCCGAACCCGAGAGCCAGAAGACGGCTGGCGGTCGTGAGGCCGCTCCCGAAGATCCCGTAGACGAGAAGGAGGATCCCGAAGGCGAGTATCACCAGCGAGGCGATCGGCCCGAAGCGGGAGAGCCGGGAGGCAGGAAGCGTCGCACCCTCACGCACGGCCGCGATCGGCGGGACACGAGTCGCCTTGATCGCAGGACGGAGACTTGCGACCAGCGTGACAAGGATTCCTACCAGAACGCTGACGATGATCGTGCGCGTTGCAATCACCGTGTCACCTTTCGGAAACTCGAGGCCGAGTGCGCCGAACAGTGCATTCAGGCCTTTCGCGATCCCGAGCCCGAGGACCAGGCCGATGACCGAGGCGAGGAGACCGACGACGAGCGCTTCCAGCATGACGCTGCGCAGAACCTGCCGCCGAGAGCCGCCAATCGTGCGCAGGGTGGCGAACTCGCGTACCCGTTGTGCGATCGTGATAGAGAGCGTGTTCGCGATCACGAACGCGCCCACGAAGAGCGCAATGACTCCGAAGGCGAGCAGTACCTTTTGGAAGATGCTCGTGAACCCGTTGACCTCGTCCACAGCTTCCTGAGTCTGCGCGGCGGCGGTCTTCACCTTCGCGGTCTCGGGAAGCAGCGGTCGGATCTCGCTGACGAGCTTTGCGGGAGGTACTCCTTGTCGCGCCGCGACCTGGATTTCGTCGAACTTTCCCACCTTGTGGAACAAGTCCTGAGCGGTCGGTACGTCGAAGATCGCGATGGTCGAGGCGCCGATCGACTCTGCCTGGGCGAATCTCGCCACGCCGCTGATCTCGAAGTCACGAACGCCGTCGTCGGTGGCAACACCGATCGTCTCACCCACCGCGAAGTGTTTCTTCTCCGACGTCCTCTTGTCGATTGCGATCTGGCCGTTGCCGACCGGCCATTTACCCGAGACGAGCTTCAACGGATTGAACTGCTGGTCGTTCTGCGGATCGACGCTGGAGGCGATGGCAGAACCGCCCCCGGTCGAGATGACCTTTCCGTTTCGGTCGATCAGCTTTGCCTGGTCTCCGACCGTCCCCGCGGCTGCGGCAACGTCCGGTAGCTGCTTCACCTTGGCGAGCACGGTGTCGGAGAACGCCGGCGTCGTGGCAGTGTTGCTGTCGTTGTTCTTGAAGGCGACCTTGCCGCTGACGACGGCGTCCGCGTGCTGGTACGACCCGTCGAGAACCTTGGTGAACGACGCCTGGATCGTGTCGGTGAGGATGTAGGTGCCGCTGATCATCGAGACGCCGAGCACGATCGCCATGGCGGTCAGGAGTGTGCGGAGCTTGCGTCCCAGGAGCCCTTTGAGGGCGACCCCGATCATTGTGCGAGCTCTTCCATGACCGCGATTACTTCATGCGGTTCGGAGCGACCGAGGTCCTTGACGATCAGGCCATCTGCGAGGAAGAGGATGCGGTCGGCGATCGCCGCAGCGCGGGCATCGTGCGTGACCATCACGGTTGTCTGCTGATAGCTGTCGACCGAGCTGCGCATCAGCTCGAGGATCTCGCCGCTCGTCTTGGAGTCGAGGTTGCCTGTCGGCTCGTCCGCGAAGACGATCGTCGGCCTGCTTACGAGCGCTCGACCGATCGCGACCCGCTGTTGCTGCCCGCCCGAGAGCTCCGAAGGGCGATGGCTGCTGCGGTTCTCGAGGCCGATCCGGCCCATCAACTCAGCGACCCACGCCTTGTCGGGCTTCTCGCCGGCGATCGACAGCGGCAAAAGGACATTCTCTTTCGCGCTGAGCATCGGCAGCAGGTTGAAGAACTGGAAGATGAAGCCGATGTGCTCGCGACGGAGCTTGGTCAGCTCGGTGTCGTTCAGTTCCTGGATGCTTGTGCCTGCGATCGTGACGTCGCCCTCCGTCGGTTTGTCGAGGCCGGCGAGGATGTGCATCAAGGTCGATTTGCCAGAGCCGGAAGGCCCCATCACGGCGGTGAGCTGCCCCTTCGGGACGTCGAGTGAAACGCCACACAGGGCGTCCACAGCGGTCTCGCCCGTGCCGTAACGGCGTGTCAGGTTTTCGGCGGATACGGCCGGCCCTCTATGAGGGACGTCCAGGACCGCTGGTACCGGAATTGCGATGGCTTCCATGATCAGCTCCTTCTGTCTGGCTGTCGGATGGCTGGATGGCTGCAGGCCCTCGGCCCCCCTCTGCGGGTGGTCATGGGATTTCGACCTGGCTGACGCGCGTTGCGGTGGTGCGCTCGGCGACGAAGAACGGCAACAATGCGAGAGCTTCGCTTTCGGATTCCGCTTCGACCGTCCACCAGAGTGCGTGGCCGCCGGAGCCGCACGAGCCGATCGTCGCCTCGTGGCGGAGCGGACTCTCGTGACCTCTGAATGAGGTGAAAACGACTCCGCACTCCTTCGCGTCGTGACGATGGTGAAGCAAGTAGCGGAACAAGCAACGATCATCGCGCACCACCGCCACGCCGACATCGGGGCGACACCCTGATCTCGCACCCTGATTAGGTGGCCCAGGGACACTGTTCTATGCTGGTCGCGGAGACGAAATGGCCCTTCTTTCC
>WNGI01006671.1_pt1 | contig 12766 bp, 16 predicted proteins | sample 5400621 | NCBI WGS metagenome assembly WNGI01 (sample SAMN13153374, study PRJNA577476) | soil metagenome | isolation source: 20 cm soil or saprolite under Garry oak tree replicate 1 | place: USA:California | collected 2016-06-15 | reverse complement strand
CGCTCGCGAGTCTCGGCAAAGATCCGGTCGAGGTGCTCGGGGTCGGTTGCCTCTTCCAGCCGCGCCAGGAGGAACGGGTGCTCAAGGCCCAGACCCTCGAGTAGCTTGCGCCGGGCGGTCAAGGGCTCGTCCATCAACGTGCGCCCGTCCAGCCACAGCAAGTCGAAGATCACGAGCACGACCGGGACTTCTCGTCGCAGATCAACTTCGACCTTCTTGCGCCCGAGCCGGCGCTGCAGCTCGAAGAATCTCAGCACGCGGCCGTCGCGGTGCGCGAGCACCTCACCGTCGAAGAGCACGTCGTGCCTGATTGCGGGCGCGCTCTCGACCAGCTCTGGAAATGCTCCCGTGGTTTCTTTGAGGTCGCGCGAGAACAGCTCGACACGTGTCGCCTGGCGATGCAGCTGGCAGCGAACACCGTCGTATTTCTCCTCGGTCCAGACTTTGCCCGCGCCCATCCTGTCGAACACGTCGATCGGGGTTTCGACCGGGCTCGCGAGCATGAACCGCACGGGCTGGAAAAGGGTGATCGTGCTGGCTTCGAAGTCGCCGTGTTTGCATCGGACAGCGGTCTCGCCGATGTCGCCCGTGACGAGATGCACCCGCTTGACCTGTGTGATGGGAACCCCGAACGCCTCCGCGATCGCGGCCTCCACGAGCCCCTCGCTGAGCCCGATCCGCATCTCACCTGAAACGATCTTGATGAAGAAGCGCGCACTTTCGGGGTCCATGCGAGTGAGCAGGGATTCCAGCGGCCTGGCTTTGGCGTTGCCGCGCGCGGTGCGAATTGCCTCCAGCGACGCTTCGACGTCGGCGAGCGTGACCGGTTCCGGTTTGGTGCTGCCGTCGAGCGCCTCGCCCGCCCAGTCGCCGAGGTCCGAATGCTTGCGGAAGATCGTCCCGAGCTCATCCTCTCCTCGCTCGGAAAGAGACGAAACGACCTTGCTCACGGTCGACCAGCCGAGGCCGAGCGTGCGGCGCTTCGAAGGTGGAAAGGCGCGGCCGCTCATGTAGACGGCGGCTCGCCGCAGGTCATCGTCGTTCAGCGTTCGGAAGTAGGCGCCGAGGATTCGCGTCTTCTCGAGCGTGGCCGGGGTGGCGCCCACGGCGCCGCCCGCTTGGGAAAACTCAAGCAACGTCGCCTATCGTAGTTTGCGATGCGGAGGTGCCCTTACCTCGAGGAGCTGGTGAAGGAAAAGCGCGGAATCCTTCGCGTCTACCGCTTCGACTGCCACGTCGACCACCGCTCCAAGCTCAAGTACGCGCTCCGAGACAGCCCGCCGATCTGCGTTCGCAACTTCGAGGATTGCCCGCTATACCAGGCTGAAAAACGGCGCGAAGACCGCACAATTACCCGCTACACGGACTGAATCTCGTAAATCGCCCCTAAACCCGCCACACAATTGAACTGCACAGTCTGCTCCGCCCCTGCTTTGCCTATTGACGACGCGTGCGTCTTCTGCCACGCGCCTCTTGTCGAGCGCGACGAGCCGGTCGAGCTGCTCGACTACCTCGTCGAGCGCATACCGATGGCTCAAGCCAAGCGCGGGCACCTGAACCGTGGTCCGATCACGGAGCTGTCGATCGACGTCGACGGGCGCAGCTTTCGCGCCCGGGTCAAGAACGAGTCGCTCGAGGTGGCGCCGCCGGTCGAGCTCGCCGCCTGGGTCGACCTGCTGCTGACCAAGCTGAGCGACGCCGCCGCCGGCGACCACAACCTCCGCCGCGCCGTCTTGCGGTCAGGCTGGGCACTGCGCTAGCACCTGTTCCCCGCCTGGTGGCTGCGTGTGCGCGCATCGCGGCGGCCTTCAAAGCAAGATGACGATCGTGAATCGGCCTTTAGTCTCGAGCATTGCGCTCTGGGTGGCGTGGGTGGTCGCCGGCATGGTCGGGCCCGCGTTTGCGTCTTTGGCGTTCAGCCGAGGCTGGCTTTCTGAATTTGTCAATGCCTACCTGATCACGACCCCTATCGTCGCGGCGATCATGGCTTTCCCGCAGTACGTCGTTCTGCGGCTGCTGACACGCCGCTCCTCACTCGCCACTGCCTTGTGGATACCGGCGACCGCGGCGGCATGGCTTGCCGCCGGCCTCGCTAGCGGAGCGCTGCAGGTACGGATCGCCAACGGGCTGCTCTCCGTGGACGCAATCCGCCCACTGATCCCGGGCTCGATTCCATTTCTCACAGTGATCATCGGGGTCGAGACTCTGACGATTGCGGCTTTCCTGGGCGTTGGCCAAGGTCTCCTGCTGGCCAGGGTCTTTATGGCGAGATGGGCCCCAGTGCTGTGGTTCGCGGCGAACCTGTTGCCCATGGTCGTCATCTCGATCGTGGGCGAGATTCGAGCCGGCGGCGATTCGGGCACCAATCAAACAGAGCTTGATCTGGTGCTGTCGGCGGCGCTGTTCGGCGGGTTAAACGCCTCGGTGCCGGGAATCGCGCTGGTTGCATTGGCGCGGCGCGGCCGAAGAGCCGATGCGCCGGCGCCGTCTACAGCGCCAGAGCCAGCTGCTCGTTAGCCTCCAGCGCCCAGGCCCGGATTCCTTTTCTACGCAGCGAACGCGCGAAGTCCTCGGTGAAGCCATGCACCGTGTACACCTGGTCGGCGCCGGTCAGCTCGACCACCCCCATCAACTCGTCGAAGTCGCAGTGGTCGGACAGGTCGAAGGTGGCGTCCGCACCAAACAGGCGCGCGAACTCTGGATCCTTCGCCCAACCTGAGATCAATGCGGTCCGGTAGCGCCCGAGCTTGCGGACCTCATCCTTCCCGACCGGTGGTGCGATGACGACCCGGTCGGCGATCGGATCGCCATTGAGCTCGATCCAGTCCGGGAGCGAACGACCCGCTTGCGCGTACTGGTGCGCGCACGGCACGCACCGTTTCTCGAGCGCAAAAGCGAACCCGTAATGCGCCAGCGCGAGCATGACCTCTTCGGTCTTGCCCAGCGCGTGGCATAGCAAGACCGGAGTCACATGGCTGTCCAGGGCGCGGCGGCACCACCGCGCGATGAGCTCGATCGTCTCGTCCGGATCGCCAAAGCGAAAGTGCGGCCGCCCGTACGTGGTTTCGACGATCAAGACATCGGCTCGGGGCACGAAGGTGCGGACGCGACCTGGCTGCCGGAGCTTGATGTCGCCCGTGTAGAGGACGGACGCGCCGTCATGCTCGAAATGCAGCTGGGCCGAGCCGAGCATGTGGCCCGCCGGGTGCAATGTGACTGTTCCGTCGCCTCGGCGCATCGGTTCGCCAAAACCAAGCATCCGCCAGCCGCGAGGCCGCCGGGCCTCTGGAATCAGGGCGAGGGTCTGTGGCGTCAGCAGGGCTTCCTTATGCCGTCGTGCGTGGTCGGTGTGCGCGTGGGAGATGAAGGCGAAGCTGCGCACGACCAGCGGGTCGAGCCACAGCCGGTGTCCCGGCAGCGAGACGCCGTGGTCCCAGACGACCTCGCCTGTCACAGCTGGATGAGGTCGCCTTTCGCGAACAAGTCGCCCGGTACGTCTATCCCGAGCGCGGCGTACGCCTCGTTGGGTACCCCGATGTCGGCGACAAGGACGCGACCGGCCAGCTTCAGAAGGCCCGGCTTGGGGAGCCCCAATGTGATGGTTACGTTGGCTTGCACAGTTGGAGCGTAGGCGACGCCGGAGTCCGCGTCGAGCCCCGACGGGATGTCGACCGCGATCACGCTCTTGCCCGAATTGTTGATGGCGTCGATCCACGCCGCGAATCTTCCTTCCGGTGCGCGCGTGAGCCCGGTGCCGAAGATCGCGTCGACGATCACCTCGGCGTCGTCGAAGCGCAGCTGGTCCTCGATTTCGATCCCCAGGTTGCGCAACGCGGCCAGCTCGCGCGCTGCAGGGCCATGTAGACGAGCGGCGTCAACGCAGCAAACGCCGGCAAGGCGACCCCATCGATGTAGATGTCTGGCGGCGGCAAGGCCGTCGCCTGCGTTGTTACCCACGCCGCAAACGACCGCCGCCCGTTGACCGACGAACCTGGCGATCTGCCAACCCGCCGCCTCCATGAGCCATTCGACGGAAACGCCGAAGCGCTCGGCGGCCAGCGCGTCGACCTCGCTGACCTGCCCGCTGTTAAGAGTTGGTAGGGCGCTGGACGACAAATGAGCAGTAAGGATCGCGCCGGTGGATCGAGTCAGACTGCGACACCGCCGCGCCGGTGAGACGGGAGATGAGCTGCGGGGTGATCGAGCAGACCTGGGGGAACTTCAGGGCTGTGTTGCGGAAAGGGCAGTTGTGGATCGTGACCTGGATGCCTTCAGGGCCTTCGGACTGCTCGACCAGGGTGCCCGCCCTCCCGATCCACTTCACCACCCGATGAAGCTTTTCCTCGAACTCGAGGCCGTCCAGGTCCTTCTCGATCGCGCTGGCGTGGCGCGCCGCGACCCGTGCGAAGACCTCGTCGAGGGCCTCCGGTCCTCCCATCTCCTGGACCTCCTGGAGGACCATCGTCGCGAGCTGGCCGTAGCGCTTTGGGAAGACGGAGTCGGCCCGCTCGGTGAGCACGAACAGCAGCGAGGGGCGTCCCCGGCCACTGCGTTCAGGCTGGCTGACCACGAGGCCATCTCGCTCGAGGTTGGTGAGGTGTTGGCGGACGGCGTTGGGGGTCACGCCGAGGTCGCCGGCGATCGTTTCCGCGCTGGAACGGCCCTTGCGCCGAAGCAGCTCGAGGACTTCCATGCGGGTCGAACGGCCGGCGATCATGAAGGGCACATCCGGTCGCTTGTTCGGGATGCTAGCACAGGCCTGAAGAGCTAAATCGATTTATTACAGGTGGTTCTTGACAAAAGAAATGTCGTCTTTAAACTGTAGTCGAGGAGATAGGGAACATGCCCATGATCAAGCAGGCCAGCCGCGCCATCGAGCACATGACTGCGCGCGAGCGCCGGATCCAGCGCGCCAAGTACGCACGCCGGAACAAGATGCACTACATCGACAAGCTCCTGAATGAGCTCGAGATGCTGAACCTTGCCGATCAGCGGCAGATGCCGCCCGTGCTCTCGGTTGCGATCAACAAGGTCATCGAGGAGTCGCCTGAGGTCACCGTTCTGGCGCAGACCAAGCCGGCGTCGGTGATGGAGGCGATGGACGCTCTCTACGAGATCCAGGACAGCCTCATGTACAACCAGATCGAGGACGAGTAAGGCGCCCGATCAGCGAAACTCAACCAGGGCCGGGCTCTTCGGAGCCCGGCTCTTTCCTTTCTGAGCCCCGACCGATGGTTTTGGTCTGCTTGCGCAGTCTGCACTGACATGAGCAAACTGCAAGCGGTGAGCATCAACCAGCGGGTCCAGCGAGCCATCGCAGAGATGGTCGAGTCCGGTGCGGAGCAGGGTCTACAGGTCGCGGCCTATCAGCGCGGCGAGCAGATCATCGACGCGGTCGCGGGCCTCGCCGATCCCAAGACAGGACGTGCTGTCACATCGGAGACGCCTTTCTACTGCTACTCCGTGTGCAAGGCGGCGGCCTCGACTTTGATCCACATGCTTGCAGAGCGCCGGGCGCTCGCCTACGACACGCGCGTGGCCGAGGTATGGCCCGAGTTTGCCGCTCACGACAAGGACGGCGTGACGATCCGCCATGTGCTCAACCACACGGCCGGCGTACCTGGCATTCCTCTTACCACGACCATCGAAGACCTCTGCAACTGGGACAAGATGTGCTCCGCCATCGCCGACGCCGAGCTCTGGTGGAAGCCGGGCACCAAGATCGGCTACCACGCCTACACGTTCGGCTACATAGTCGGCGAGGTTATCCGGCGCGTGACCGGCAAGCCCATCTCGCAGCTCTTGCGCGAAGAGCTGTCCGGACCGCTTGGCGTTGAGCAGGAGCTGTATTTCGGGATGCCGCAGTCGGAGCACCACAGGTTGGCCGTGCTCGAGGACACCCCGATGCCTCCCGATTTCCAGATGCCGGCGATGCCACCCGACCTGCCGATGTTCAAGGCCGCGCCCATGTCGTTGATGCCCGACGCGGCGTTCGGCAACCGCCCGGACACGCTTGCCGCCGACATCCCGGCCGGGGGCAAGACGTCAGCGCGTGCGATCGCGCGCATGTACGCCGCGCTCCTTGGCAGAGTCGACGGCGTCCAGCTCCTGACCCCTGCCCGCCTCAAGCAGGCGACGACCGAGCGCGTGACGGGGCAAGACGAGGTGTTCGGTATGCCGACCACCTGGGGCCTTGGCTACTCGATCGGGGTGCCCGGGGGTACTCCTGAGGATCCGCAGACTTCCTTTGGCGTCGGCGGCGTCGGCGGAAGCTTTGCCTTTGGCGATACGGCGACCGGGCTTGCATTCGCGCTGACGAAAAACCGCCTTACGTCGGATTTCAACGCCTCGGCGCAGGTCATCCGCCTGGTCGAGGAGGCGATCGCCGGGAAGGCTTAGAGGTCTGCTTCGGCCTGGCGGATGCGGCGGCTCAGCGTCTGGAGCAAACGGTAGGCGACCTCGGGGTGCTCCTTCAAGAATGGCTTGAAGTTCCATTCCGGGATCGTTGCCATCGTGACGTCGGTGTCGGCAGTAATGGTCGCGCTGCGGCCTTCGTGGTCGAGCAAGGCCATCTCGCCGAATGAGTCGCCTGGCCCGAGCTTACGGGTGTGGCCCTGAATGGTCTTCACGCTGACTGTGCCGTCGGTGATCACCATGAACCCGACGCCGCCCTCGCCGCGGACCACGATCTCGTGACCGGCCGGATGCTTGACGATCTTGAGCTGCTTCTCGACCGACCGCATCTCCGATTCCGGCAGACCCTGGAAAAGCTTCGCCTCTTTGATTTCGACCACGATCGAATACTATGCGCCCTCCGCCGCCCGCCACAAGGACCAACTCGCACCGTCCCAGACCCACGTTTCGGCGAAGGGCTGGGGCTGGTCGAAGGTTCCGCCATAGAGCACGACCTGGCCCGTCCGTTCATTGAAAGCGATAGCCCCGTCGGCGCGCGGGCTTGGATCGCCGGATGAGCTGCGATTCGTCCACCGCGCGCCGTTCCAGGTGATCGTGTACTCGGCGACAGGGTGGTTGTCGACAGCGTAGTAGACATAGACGACGACCTCTTTCGACTTCGAGTCCCAGGTCGCGTAGCCGAATCCCTTGGCTGTCGGGGCTGGTGCGCTCTGCTTTGTCCACGTCGCCCCGTTCCATATCCATGTGTCGTTCAACCGGACGCCGGCGGCGCTGCCGCCGAACATGACCACGTTTCCGCGCTCTGCGTCGTACGCCATCGCGGGGTAGTGCCTCGGCGATGGGGACGTGGCCGGACTCTGCTCCACCCAGTCCTCACCGTTCCAGGTCCACGTATCGGCATACGGCGTGTTGGTCGAACCCTCGCCGCCGTACAAAACCGTGACCCCACGTCTTTGGTCGAACGCCATGGCGGCGCGATACCTGGCGGGAGGCACGTGCACCGGCGTCATCTGACTCCACTGCGCACCGTCCCAGGTCCAGGTGTCGTCCAGAAGAATGGGCCTGTCGCCGGCATCCACTCCAGCCCCGCCGAAAAGGACGACCACGTGGCGGACGGAGTCGTATGCGGTGACCGCGGAGCTGCGCGCCGGAGGACCTTCCACCATCCTCTGACGCCACGACGTTCCGTCCCAAACCCACGTGCCTGGTGGGAAGACGCTTTCGGTATGGCCGTCGGCAGTGGTCTGTGTGCTTGCGCCTCCGAAGAGCAGGAGGCCTTTGTTCTCAGGGTCGTAGACAAGGGTGGCGCCGGCTAGCGGGCCGGGCGCACCGACTCGATCCAGGGGTGCGGCGCTTGGCGAAGCCGATGAGGTCGCCAACGGAGAGGGTGATGGCGACGGCGCGCTCGAGTTCACCGTCACCCTGCCCTGAAGCCGGAGGCCTATGTCCGTGTTGAAGGCGACCAGACCCATCACCGCCAGGGCTCCGAGCCCGAAGCCGGCCAGCAACGCATGGCGGATCCTCACGATTCTTTGCAACGGACCCTCGCCGGGGCGGTTACGAGCCGGAATCCTTCTTCTTGCCGTCCAGGAACTGCTGGTAGAGCCTGTAAGCCTCCTGCTTCCGGCTGTCGACGATCTTGGTGTAGCCCTGCAAGGTGTTCAGGTTGGCGTGCCCCAGGACCTCCTGGACGAGGCGCACGTCACCGCCTGTGACCTCGAGGAGAGTCGTGGCCGCCGTGTGGCGGGCGACGTGCGGCGATTTGAAAGACCAGGCGCCGAGCTGCTGGCGGATCTGCTTGACGACGTAGCGCGCTCCCGCCGACGTGAGGCGTCGCTCGCGGTCATCACCAGCGGAGCGGTCGAAGTTGATGAACATGGCCATGCACGCATCGGTCCGCGACGTCAGGTAGTCCTCCATCGCCTCCCGCGCGTCGGCCGTGAGGTAGACGCTTCGCTGCTTGGAACCTTTTCCGGTCACCACGAGGCGATTTCCCGAGCGCGGGAAATCCGTGCGGTCGAGACCGAGCGCTTCGGAGATGCGGCACCCGGTGCTGACCAGGAACTGCACGAGCGCGCGATCGCGCTTTTCCAACAGCGACTCCCTGGGCAGCGCGGCAAGCAACCGCGTGAGCTCGTCAGGGTCGATCGGCTTGGGCAGCCTCTGCTCGAGCTTGGGCAGAGTGATGCCGTTCGACAGATCGCGCTCGATCAGCCCCTCGCGCGCGATCCACCGCAGCCAGGAGCGGATCGCCACCAGCGCGCGGGCACGCGAGGCCGGGCTTTTCAGCTTTTCCGCGAGGTGGCGCTGAAACGCGCGCAGGTCCTCGTGGCGCAGCCCGTCGACGGTCAGCGAGTGGGAGTTGGCCGCCAAAAAGCCGAGGAGTTTGCGGATCTCCGCGCTGTAAGCGCGCACGGTGTTAGGGCTGCGGTTCGCTTCGAGCTGAAGCCAACCGAGATATTCGTCTGCTGCGGCCTGAAGGGCGAGTGGCATAGCGAGGCCGTTGCTCATGATAATTGAGCGGAGTGGGGGCTCTCCGTGTTGTGAGTCCCAGTACCCAGCTGGAACTCCGAAGCGATGGCTTCGGCTTTGACCCCGAATTCACGGAGCGCGTCAAGAACGTCGCGCTCTGGTTCTATCGCAATTACTGGCGGGTCGAGGTCGATGGTGTGCGAAACGTGCCCGCGCGCGGGCGCGCGCTGCTCGTGGCCAACCACGCGGGCATCATTCCTTACGACGGCGCGATGATCCGGACCGCGATCATTGCCGAGCACCCTCATCCGCGCCATGCCCGAATGCTCGTTGTCGACTGGGCGTTTGCGATGCCCTTCACCAACATGCTGCTGGTCAAGACCGGCAATGTGCTCGCGCATCCCGACAACGCCACGGCGCTGCTCGAGCGAGACGAGCTGGTCGGGGTCTTTCCCGAAGGCGTCAAAGGCGCGTCGAAGCCATACCGCGAGCGCTACCGAATTCGCCGTCTGGGACGAGGCGGCTTCGTCCAGGTCGCGCTGCGCACCGGGGCGCCGATCATCCCGGTCGCGGTCGTCGGCTCCGAGGAGGTCCACCCCGTGGTGGCGGACCTCCAGCCGCTGGCCAGGCTCCTCGGCCTGCCCACGCTCCCGATCACGCCGACGTTTCCCTGGTTCGGCCTGGGCGGCATGATCCCGCTCCCCTCTAAGTGGTTCATCGCATTCGGCAAGCCGATCGAGGTGGCTCGATTTGGACCGGAGGCGGCCGGTGACGCGCGCCTCGTGCTCGAACTGAGCGAACAGGTCAGGGACTGGATCCAGTCGACTGTGAACCTGCTTCGGCCGAGGCGGCGGACGATCTTCTTCTAGCCCGGATCGCTTCGCGCGACGCACTGTTAGTCTGCGCCCCGTGCTCAAGGTCTGGGCTCTGGTGGCCGCAGGTGCGCTGTTTGCCGTTGGTTGCGGAGGCTCGAACGGCGGGCCGGGAACGACCGTCTCCACCGTCGCCGTCCAACCGGCCGACCTACCGAGCGGGATGGTGAGGTGCAACCTGAGCGGCAACATCGATGACTTCATCAAGGCCGAGCAAAGTCCTGATCCGAACACTTCGAAGTCGGTCTCGGGCTACTGGCAGGACGCTCAGAAGAGCGGAGCCAAGGCCGCGTACGCGGCGATTTATGCCGACAGCCAGGCGCGTTGCGCGGCGATCAAGGATCCGTCGACTGACGTCGGGACCGCGACCTACAAGCTGGTCGTCAACTTCGTCGTCCAGTTCAAGGACGAAAAGACCGCGGCTGACGCGTACACCAACAAGTCGATCTTTGGCTTCAGCCCGTCCCAGCTGCGTTCGGCCCCCACCATCGAGGGCACCAAGACCGGGCTGACGGCGAACTCGATCGTCTTGAACCAGTCGATCGCCAGCCAGTCCTTCTACATCGCGGAGTGGCAGAACAGGGCGTTCATGGTCATCCTCGCGGTCCTCAACATCGACCCCGAGGCAAGCAAGAAAGTGTCGACCTTGGAAGAAAGTGTCGACCTTGGAGAACGGCCGGATCAAGTAGCGCGGCCGGCTCCGGCGGTTTCTTTATGCCACCGTTAAGATGACGCGGCCGATTTCCAACCCGCCACACGTCGCAGCCCGCCGTCGGCGCCGGCAGGGATCTTCGTCCCTGTTCCGTACCGCGCTCGCCTTCGCCCTTGTCTTAACGGGCGGGCTGGCTTTTCTCACCGCGCAGTCGCTCGTGCCCAACAGCGAGGCGAAGTCCGCCGTGGTCCCCGTCCAGGTGCCCATCAGCGGGTTGGAGTCGGGCGCTTGCATGAGCTTTGCGCCGAGCGGGGGCCGCAGCGGGCCAACGGTGTTCATCGATCCCGGCCACGGCGGCCTCGATCCGGGAGTCGTCACCGTCGTCGATGGGCGTCAGGTGCTCGAGAAGCACCTGACGCTCGCGATCGCCAACCGGTTGGCGGCGTTGTTGCGGGCGGACGGCTACCGCGTCGTCATATCGCGAACCGGCGATACGTCGGTGGCCAGGCTGTCGGTGAACGATTCCGTCGCCGGCGCGCTGACCGCATCGGCCGTGCATCGCGACCTGGTCACGCGGGCCGCGTGCGCGAACGCGGCCAATGCCTCGGTCCTCGTGTCCATTCACTTCGACGCTTTCGACGATCCGTCGGTGGGCGGGACCGAAACCTTCTACGACGCGGCGCGGCCATTCGCGTCGAAGAGCAAGCGGCTGGCGGCGGCCCTGCAGAGCGCGGTGGTCGGCTCGGTGGGCAGCCAGGATCGAGGCTTGTTCACAGACGACCAGCTGGCGGCGCCGACCCTGACGCCGTCGGGGCGCGCCTACGGCCATTTGATCGAGCTCGGCCCAGCGATCAAAGGATGGGTCGACAGGCCCAGCCAGATGCCGGGCGTCCTGATCGAGCCGCTGTTCCTGACCAACCCGGACGAGGCGAAGTTCGCAAGCGATCCCGCGGGTCAGCAGCGAATTGCTGCGGGCCTCGCTTCGGGGTTGAAGGACTATTTCGCGGCGAAGTAGTTCGAGTCGCCACACTCATCGGGTGGCGCCATTGACAATTTGAGTGTTATAGCAATGCGCTATCCGCGTGGCAGGTATCGATTTCGTTCCTGGCTCAGAACGAACCTGCCCGATGCGTTTGGGCAGCTTTTTCCTAAAGGCACGTCCGACTGTGGAAACCATGAGTGGTACAACTCGGACAACGAGGTTGACCGGTGCTACCACTGCACTGTGGGCGTGCGTCCGCACCGCGCATGAAGCGCCCGACAGGTGCGCCTGGCAAGAATCGAACTTGCTGCCTCTTGTTCCGCAGGCATGGCTTTTGCCAGCTAGGGCCGGCCCAAGTTCGACAGCAGCGGCTGTCTTGCAGACACTGCTTGACGGCAGCGGCTGCCCGCGTTCCGGCAACGCGGCGGCAATTCCAGGTTTCGGTTTGCCGGTGCGGGGAAAACTACTTCGCAAATCCGAGGAGCGTGTCCGCCACCGCGCCTCTACCACTAGGAGTTGGAGCGTGAAGGCATTCGTACATACTGCGCAGAGCACGTGGCAGCTTGAGGGCGAGGACTGGGACGTGGTGGTGAACGGCGACGTGGCGACCCTCTGGCGCCACTGCGCAGGCCGGTCGCATGACGAGAAGGAACCGGCAGCCGTTGTCAACACCCACGCCGGTGCGTACATCTTGTTCGGCGACGACCACCCGGGCCAGCGCTAGCCCGGCGATGTCATCGGCGGTGGGAAACTTTGACGGTACATGTCCCTGGTGTCAGCGGGACGTCATGTTTCAGCGCAACTGGTCCATGACATGGTCTAAGCCGGGGGTCACTGAGGTCCACGAACTTTTGACTTGTCCGCGCGAGGAGTGTCTCGGCGCGACATACCGGGTGGGCGAGGGCACGTCTACGGCACAGGGTTGGTTCATCGGGCGGCTTACCGCGCAGTGGCCTCCAGCCGGCAGCAGGCCGCCCCACCAGGCGCTGCCGAAGCCGGTTGCCGAGGACTGGGTCGAGGCGCACAAGTGCATGGGCATCACCGCCTACAAGGCCGCCGCTGCGATGGCGCGGCGCGCTACTCAGGGCGTGTGCGTTGATCAGAACGCAACGCCCGCCAAGCTTAGTGTCCAGATCAAGGAGTTGGTGAAGGCCGGCACTCTGCACCCGCGTCTCGGGGAGTGGGCGGACGAGATTCGGTACTTCGGCAACGACGGTGCCCATCCGGGAGACGATGGGTTGGACACCGTTTCAGAGGAGGACGCAAAGGACGCGCTGGCGTTCTTGGACCAGCTGCTGGAGTGGACATACGTCGCTCCTTGGACTTTGCAGCAGAGCCGAGCCCGGCAGCAACAGCCCTAGCCCATTGAAGTCC
>WNGI01004268.1_pt1 | contig 12767 bp, 10 predicted proteins | sample 5400621 | NCBI WGS metagenome assembly WNGI01 (sample SAMN13153374, study PRJNA577476) | soil metagenome | isolation source: 20 cm soil or saprolite under Garry oak tree replicate 1 | place: USA:California | collected 2016-06-15 | reverse complement strand
TCGCCGGACGCCAAGCTCCTGCGGGCGTTCGATCTCGGGGGCGTCGCGATCTCGGTGCTGGCCGGTCAGCGGCCGCTGGCGATCCTCATCGATGACGTCCAGTGGGCCGACGACGACACCTTGCGGCTGCTCCGGTACGTCGTCCGGAGCGATGCCGACCGACCGATCTTCCTCTTCCTGACAATCCGGCCGGACGAGTTCGCCACCGTCACCGAGGCGGTGAACTTCGTCGCCGACATGGAGCGGATGGGCCTCGTCCGGCGGTTGCGACCGGGACGGTTCGGGACCATCGAGACGGCGGAGCTCCTCAAGCGCGTGCTCGGTGGCCCGGTCGAGGCGACCTCAGCGGCCGCGATGCACGTCCAGTCCGAGGGCGTGCCGTTCATCGTCGAGGAGTTGGCTCGCACCCATCGCGAGGCCGGCACGCTCCAGCAGGTCGACGGCGAGTGGCGACTCGGCCGGAACGCGGCACGGCTGGTGCCATCGGCGGTCCGGACGCTTATCGATCGGCGGGCCGCGCGACTGCCCGCGCCCACTCGGGCAGCGCTCGGCGACGCGGCGATCCTGGGCCGCAGCTTCAGCCTCCGAGACCTCCGGGCGATCCGGGCGCGGATCGCCGAGGGGGATGCCGGTCCGCACGCGCACGCCGCGGCAAGGGCGGCGGGGAGTGGCGACATCGACGGCTCCGGCGACGGCCGCGACGGCGCCGACCCGCTCGCCGACGACCTCGAGCCGGCGGTCCACGCCGGGCTCCTGCTGCCGCAGGCCCAGGGCGAGCCGGCCGATTACACGTTCACCCACGAACAGGTCCGCCAGTTCGCCGCGAGCCAGCTCTCGGCGGCGCGACGGCGGCAGGTCCATGCGGCGGTCGTGGACCTGCTGACCGAGGGAGGCGACCCGGCTCCCGAGGGCCTGCCGATGCTCGCCCAGCACGCGCTCGCTGCGGGCGACACCGCCCGGGCGGCGCGCTTCTCGATCCAGGCGGCGAGGGCGGCACTCGACTCGAACGCGCCCGAGGAGGCGCTCCGGCTCGTGGAGCAGGCGCTCCCGGTCGTCTCGACCCCGGCCGATCGGCGGGTCCTCCTCGCGACCCGCGACGACGCGTGGGCGGTCCTCCGCAAGACCGACGAACGGCTCGACGGCCTGACGGAGCTGGCCGCGCTCGCCGAGGCGATGCGCGACCCGGCCATCGAGCTCGACGTCCAGCTGCGGCGCGCCTCGGCGCTGCGGATGAGCCACGACGAGGACGCGGCCGCGGAGCTGACGCGTCGCGTCCGGATCCGCGCCGCGGAGCGCGGTGACGCGGCCCTGGAGCTGCGGGCAACACTCGAGCTCGGCCAGGCGCTCCTGCGGAGCCCGCTGGGCGAGTCCTTCGGTGGTTCGGCCCTCGAGATGGAGCTCGACGGTGCCGAGGAGGCGTACCGCCGCGCGATCGAGCTGGCGGACGAGCTCCACGACGATCGAAGCCTGGCGGCCGCTCTCCGCGAGCTCGGGATGATCGACTTCGTCCGAGCCCGGACATGGTTTACGGGCGAGATCCGCAACGGCCGCGCGATGGAGATCCTCGCGCGGGCGGCCGCGGGCGAGGACATCAAGGCGCTCATCACGGATTCGCCCGTCGGTCCCCAGTTCGTCGAGGCGACCCAGCTCCTCGAACATGCCCTCGGCATCTTCGAGCGACTGGGCGATCGCACGGGCGTGATGTCCACGGTCATCGCGATGGCCTATGCCCAGTACGGGACGGTGATCCACCTCTCGAACTCGGCCCTCCACCTGGAGGAGATCCGGCGGGTGACCTCGCGCCTGTCCGAACTGGTCACCGAGAGCGAGCGGTCTCGGCTCGACCTCCAGATGCTGTTCGGGGTCCACGTCTACGCCCGGGCCAAGGTGGTCCCGGACCTGGCGCTGTCGCGCGGTGAGGATGCCCATCGAGCCGCGAAGATCCAGGGCGAGCGGTCAATCGAGTTTCTTGCCGCCGGCGGCGTGGCGATGACGCTCTTGGATCTCGGGGACGTCGAGGCGGCCGAGCGCTGGCTGGGACTGGCGGCTTCCGCCGCGTCCAGCGCGCCGTCGAGAACGCGCTCCCGCCAGCTCGAGACCTGGCGCGGGATGGCACGGGCGGCCGCGGGCGACGCCGAGGGCATGCGCTCTCATCTCGAGCACGCCGTGGCGTTAGCGAACGAAGGTGGTCGGGCGTCGGGGCGGGCCGAAGCCCTGGCCCGTCTGGCGCTCGAGGCCGGTCGGCTGGTCGGGCGGTCCGCCGTCGCCGGCGGCGACGCTCCGGATCCGGCGCTCGTCGAGCTCGTCGAGCTCGTCGAACGCTCCGCGGCGCAGGTGAAAGACCTGCTGCCGTTCCTGCCGGGTCATGCGCCATGGGGCGCACAAGTCGACGCGGCGCTCGCCACCGTCGCGCTGGCGCGGGGCGACATCCCGGCCGCCGCGCTGGCCGGTGGCGCTGCGGTGCAGGCGCTCCAGGCCGGGCTCCACGAGGACACGAGCCTCGAGATCGTCATCCCGGCCGCGAGGGCACTGTTCGCCGGGGCGCCACCCGATGTCCAGGACTTCGTCCGGGGCTATCTCCAGATGACGCTGTCGAAGATCGCCCAGGGCACGGCCGATGAGGCCATTCGGGTGCGGTGGCTCAAGGGCCCGGTCGGGCGCGAGCTCGTGGAGCTCGCCGGCCCAATCGAGTTGGCCCGCGGGGTCGCGGCAACGGACGCCGGCCCCAGCTTCGACGACGACGAGCGTCGGCTGCTCCAGCTCCTGACCGAGGGCCACACGAATGCCGAGATCGCGGCGGAGCTCAGCCTCGATCCCGGCGAGGTCGCTCAGCGCCTGTCCCGGGTCCTCGCCCGGCTGGGCACGTCCAGCCGCGCCGAGGCGACGTCCCTGGCCTTCCGCGGCCTCGCGGCCGTGGGCTCGCGCTGATGGTTTCGCGCTGATGGCGATCCGCGCCCGGGTCGACCGCCACAAGTGCATCGGCGCCGGCAACTGCATCACCCTCGCCCCGACGGCCTTCGACTGGCTCGCCGGCGACTACGGCAAGAGCGACGTGGTCGGCCCCGACAGCGTCGACGAAGAGGTCCTTCGCGCCGCGGCGTTCGCCTGCCCGACCGCCGCGGTCATCCTCGAGGACGTCTCGGAGCTCCTGCCGTGGCAGCTGCGCGGCAAGACCGGCCCCGCCCGCCGCGTCCTGAAGACCTTCATGTTCACCGACATCGTCGGCTCGACCGCGCTCGTCGAGGCGCTCGGTGACGAGGCGTGGGAGACGATGCTGCGCTGGCACAACACAGCCCTGCGCGAGGTCTTCACGGCCCAGGGCGGCGAGGAGATCTCGACGACCGGCGATGGCTTCTTCGTGAGCTTCGACTCGCCCGATCTCGCGGTCGCCGCGGCCGTCGCGATCCAGCGGCGGCTGGCCGAACACCGGGCGAGCGCCGGCTTCGCGCCCGGCGTCCGGATCGGGCTCCACGCCTCCGACGCCACGATGATCGGCGGGGACTTCAGCGGCAAGGGCGTCCACGAGGCCGCCCGGATCGCCGCGCTCGGTGGCGCCGGCGAGATCGTCGCGAGCGCGGCGACGGCGGGGGAGTCGAACCGGACGTCCGACCCCCGAAGCGCGACGCTCAAGGGCCTGTCCGAGCCGATCGAGGTCGTGAACGTCGAGTGGCGTTGAGCCGTGGCCGCGGAGGGCCACGGCTATACGTCCCCTCGGACATTCGCCGAACAGAACACTTGCTCTAATTTGTCGAGCCGGCTGCGTCAGCGATTCACTGCCGCGCAGATAGTTATCAGCTGTTCGAGCGTTGTGCCAGCATTCTGAACGGGGCACCGATCACGTTCTCCCAGCTTCGAACAGCCGATGTCTTTCGCGAATCGGCTATTCTGGATCGGCGCCGACATAGCTCAGCGGTAGAGCAGCTGTTTCGTAAACAGCAGGTCCTCGGTTCAAATCCGAGTGTCGGCTCCACACTTTCACGCGTGGATTTGCACTTTTGTCGGCCGATCCTGGCGTCTCGCGGCCGGCTTTGACCCCTGATGTGACCGCTGAAGACACTTGCGTGCCGAGAGGCCACGGTGGCGAGGGACGCCTGACAAGCTCCTATGGTTGTCAAGCGGCGGGGACCGACGGAAGTGGGTCAGTTTGAGGTCAGTGCCAATGCCGTTGGATGCTTCGGCTGGTAGAGGCCGACTGAGCCTCCGCCGGGAAGCCGGAGCTTGGTGATCAAACCCCATCTGGCTTCTTGCACGTCCGAACACCGAATGCCCTTCGCCTCCAGTGCCGATATCTCGGTCTGCAGATCGTCACACATGAAATAGATTTCGTGCCGGTCGTCCTCCTCGGCAGGATGAACGGCCAATTCTGCCGGAGGCAGCGCGAAGATCAGCCATCCTTGGCCAGCGTCCACGGATGGAAATCCAAGAATGTCCCGGAAGAAGAGGCGATCAGCAGTCGCATCCTTGCTGTAGATAATCATGTGCGCACCGAAGATCATGAACTTGCCCTTCCTCGCTCCCGTGATCTTGTCATACAGACCGGTCGTTTCCGTTCAGTCGCGCTTGCTGCCAGCAGAGAGGCGAGCCACTTCACCACTGCAACCCCCCAAATTGACCCACTACCGGACCGACCCGAACTGACCCGCCTGGAGCAGCCGGAAGACCGGCCGTGAGATCCGGTGCTTGAGACAACGGAGCGCCTCTGCCCAAGTCTTGCCTTCAGCCTGCCGGCGGGCGATGTACGCTCTCGCCGGCTCGTGATGCCAGGCCTGGCTGAGGGCGATCGTGTACAGCGCCCGGTTCAGCCGACGGTTGCCGCCGCGGTTGAGGCGCATTTCGCTGGACCTCTGCTGACGACGCCGGGATCGGTGCCACACCGGCGAGCATGGCGAACGCGGCCGGCGACCGGAAGCGCTCGACGTCGCCGGCCTCGGCCACCAGTCGCGCGGCGGTCAGGACTCCGAGTGCCGGCAGCCCGAGTACCGGGTGACCGGCGATGAGCGCCGCGACCGATCGCTCGAGGTTCGTGACGACGCGATCGTGGATCGTCGCGCTGGGGCCGTGACGGCCGCCAGAACCAGTCCATGAACGCGGACCGCGGGACCTCGACCTTCATCGGCGAAGGGGCCACTGCGGAAGTGACATCACTCGATCGAATCCACGCCTTCCTACGGACCAGATCGTCACGGCACCACCCACCGGCGCGCCGAACCTGGCCGGGCTCATCTACATGACGTCGCACCAGGTGTGATCGCCCGCTACCGCAACCTGTTCGCCAATTGGGTCCGCGACCTCACATCCAACTTCCGGAAGGCCTTCCCGAGGTGGTACTCCACGGTGCTCGGGCTGATGAAGAGTTGCGCGGCGATCTCGCGGTTCGTGTTGCCGTCCGCCGCGAGGCGTGAGATCTGCGCCTCTTGCGCGGTGAGCTGGTCGAGCGTGGCCGAGGTCCGCTTGCGTGCATGCTCGCCCGTCGCCTCCAGCTCGATCCGCGAGCGCTCTGCGAAGGCCTCCATCCCGAAGTCCGTGAAGAGCTCGTACGCAGCGCGGAGCTCGTTCCGCGCGTCGATCCGGCGGGCTTCGCGCCGGAGCCACTCCCCGTAGACCAGGTGTGCGCGGGCCAGGTCGAGCCGCAGGCGTGTCGGCTCGAGTCGCTCGATCGCCTCGCGGTACAGCGGCTCCGCAGCATCGCTTTCGGCGAGAAGCGCCCGTGATCTGGCCTCGACGCCGAGTGCCCACGGCGTGGCGCTGGCGCTCGTCGATGCGCTCAGGGATTCCAGGGCTTCGACAGCTCGCTCCCGACGACCACTCCGGCACGCCGCTTCGACCAGCTCGGCCAAGGCAAACGTGGACAACCAGATCTCGCCCGGAATCCTGGTGGCCTCCGCGGCTGCCATGAAGGCATCCTCGTAGCGTCCGAGGCCGTTGTTCAGCAGGGCGGTCAACCAGTTCGCTGCGGTGACACCAAGTCCCTCGCCACGGGCAAGGAAGTCCTCGATGCCCGCCTGGACCAGATTCGTGAACTCGACCTCGTGTCCGCGGTAGGCCGCGAGCGACAGCGAGCCATAGCGAGGGGCGATCCCGTCGCCCATTGCCCGGGCAAGGACATCTGACTCTTCGACGAGTGCCATCGCTTCCTTCGTTTCGCCTGCGTGCAGGTGGACGCCAACGCGCGTGCTGAGGGCGAGCGGCAGTTCCGCGAGCATCCCTGCCGCCCGCGCACCTCGAATGTGATGAGCCGTCAGCAGGTCCCATGCCTCGTGTTCCCAGATCGATCCAGCTGCCCGACCGGCGAGCCAGCGCCAACGCAGCGCTTCGCCTGGTTCCATGTCGCGGCGCGCGAAGGCCGCCAGCGCCTGCCGCAGCCGCGGCGTTCCGGCCGCCGGCCCGTCGGCGATCAGCGTCGCGAGCCCGTCGAGGAGCAGGTCCACGGGACGTGGATCTGCTGCCGGGGGTGCGGCAAGAGCCGCGGCGGCCACCTGCCGGGTGTCGACGTCGCCCGCAAGGCGACCGGTGTACAGCGCCGCGGTCAGCGCATCGAGGTACGTCTCGCGCGCCTGCGGCACGTCCAGCGGCTCGAGCCGGCGCGCCGCGGCGAGCAGCAAGGGCGGTGCGTCGCTGCCGCGCTTGGTGGCAAAGGCGATCCGCGCGCGAAGGACGTCTGCCTGGGCCCGCTGGAACTCGTCGAGCCGGCCGGCCTCGGCATGCTCGACCAGCACAAGGGCGTCGTCGACCGCACCCGCCTGGTGCTTCGCCTGTGCCGCTGCCAGCGCCCTGCCCGCGCGTTTCGCTGGCTCGACCGTCAACGCGGCCGAACGTTCGAGGAATGCCCCGGCCGCGGCGAACCCCGCGCGTGCCTGGGCACGCGCTGCAGAACGTTCCAGGTCCGCGGCGACGTCTTCGTCCGGCATGACCGCTGCCTGCGCTCGGTGCCAGGCGCGGCGATCCGGGTCGGTACCCACATCCGTCGCTACGGCGAGAGCCCGATGGACCTCGATCCGCTCAACGGCGCCGGCGGCCCGATATACGGCAGAGCGAACGAGCGGATGCCGGAAGGCAACGTGTGGCCGGAATTCGATCAAACCGCTCGACTCGGCCGCCACGGCCGCCGACTCCGTGATCCCGAGAAGTTCGGCCGCCCGCCAGACGAGCGTCGCGTCCCCCGTGGGTTCGCTCGCGGCGATGAGGACCAGGAGACGCGCGTCATGGGGAAGGGCAGCCACTCGGCGCCGGAAGCTCTCCTCGATCCCGCTGTGCATCGGCGCCGCCGCCGGCACCCCGAAGCCGCCGGCCAGCTGTGACGATGTCAGGCCACGTGGCAGCTCCACGAGGGCCAGCGGATTGCCACGCGTCTCGACGATCAACCGCTCGAGCACCTGGTCGTCCAGCGGGGCCGGCAGGACTGACTCTAGGAGCGCGCGGGCGTCGCGATGACCGAGTGGTTCGAGATGGACCTCGGGAAGTCCCCGGAGCGCCTGACCCATCTCCCGCGCGGCGAACACGATCGCGATCCGCTCGACGGCGAGCCGGCGAGCCGCGAACCCGAGTGCCTGCGCCGACGCGCCATCGAGCCAGTGGGCATCGTCGATCACGCAGAATAGGCCACGCTCCCGGGCGGCCTCCGACAGGAGCCCGAGAACCGCGAGCGCCACAAGAAACGGATTCGGCGCCGGCCCCGGACTCAGCCCGAACGCGATATCGAGTGCGTCGCGCTGCGGAGGCGGCAGGCGCTTACCGAATTCAAGGATCGACGCGCACAGCTGCTGAACTGCCGCGAATGGGAGCTCCATCTCGCCCTCGACCCCGGCGCTCCTGACGATCCGCAGCATCGTGGCCTTCTCGACCGAGTCCTCGAGCAGCGCCGTCTTGCCGACGCCGGGCTCGCCGTGGACGACCAAGGCGCCGCCGGATCCGTCGCGGGCCGACTCCACCAGGCGGTCAAGGGCCGCTCGCTCGCGTTCCCGGCCCAGCAGTCGCATTCGCCGTGACCTCCTTGCCCTCGTCGAGAGCGGTCCTCATCCCCGCCAGCATGCCACTCGGGTCGCGAACTATGGGTTTCCTAGATGCGAATAGCGACGATGCGAGAAGACGATCCCTGGCAACAGGTGCAATCGAATGAAAGGAAACGACGTGATCGAAACAGGTACGACCGAAAAGCGGGTGGCGGTTGCGCGCGAGTTCGTGGATCGCGTGTTCAATGGGCACGACGGCGAGCGCGCCCGCGAGTACTTCACTGCGGATGCCACCTTCCACGCCTTGACGGCCGGCACGCTCACTGGCATCGACGCCATCGTTCCAGTCCTGGTCGGCCTCATCGACGCGCTCACGGACATCCACGCCGAGGTCCAGGACGTCATCGCCAGCAACGACCTCGTGGCCCTGCGCCAGGTCGTCAAGGCGCGGCACACCGGCACCCTGCTGGGCATCCCCGCGACCGGGGGCCCGGTGCAATGGGACGCCGTCGACATCTACCGCATCAACGATGCGGGGAAGATCAGCGAACAGTGGGCGTTCGAGGACTTCGCGGCGATCCTCAGCCAGGTGGGAGGGGTCAAGCTTCCCTGGGCATGGTGACGCCCTGAGCGGTGCCGCCTCGCCCTACCGCTACTTGGGTTATGAGACCCCGATCCGGCGTCCAGGGAGAACCCAATGGTCACACCCTACAAAATCATTGATGAGAGCTCCGCGGAGATCGTCCGGTCGTTCATCGCGACCTGGAATAAGCACAACATCAGCGCCACCATGGAGCTACTCGATCCTGACATTGAGTTCCGCAGCCCGTTGTTTGCGGATCCCGTCCGAGGCATCGAAGCCCGCAAGGGAGAAGTTGAGAACTTCTTGACGTCGATGCCCGACTTTGAGTTCAAATTGATACGGATCGCAACAGATGGCGACTTTGTCGCGACAGAACTGGTAGGGACTGGAACCTCAACTGGCCCGGCGAAGCTGCCCGGGCGCGACCCGATCCCGCCAACCGGTCGACATGTTGAGTTCGGAATGGCCGGGTTCTTCCGCGTGACTACTGAGCGAAAGATCGCGGAGGAGCGGTACTACTACGACCGGTTGGAGCTTATTCAGCAACTGAACCCGGCCTCGTAGCGCCGCTTCGCGCGCGATCCAGCCGTACCGCGGAAAGTCGGATCGTCGGCGAGCGGCGCCAGCGTCCGCTTGTCTCGGCCGGTCTACATGTTGATGGTCGAGTCGACGATCAGACCGCTACAGCTTCGCGACCTTCGCCCTCGAGCAGCGGCGTGTTGCCCAGACCGGGTTCCCATGAACCACCCACTGTCCCAGGGGGCGGGCCTGTCGAGAACCCGGCGGACACTCACATGAAAGGGCGTCCAATGGCCGAGTCACGCCGCATTTCGATCCCGCCTCTAGACTCCAGCGGATGGCTCGCGATATGACACCGACGGCCGCCGTCGCTCAAACCAGCCCTGGCTTGTCGGGCCGCATGAAGGTCCTGCTCGCCCTGATCCTCACCGGCCAGTTCATGGCTATCCTCGACGCTTCCATCGTGAACGTCGCGATCCCCACGATCCGCCATGATCTCGGGGCGTCCGGTTCGGACCTCCAGCTGATCGTCGCGGGCTATGTCATCGCCTATGCGGTTCTGCTGATCACGGGAGCGCGTCTCGGCATGCGCTTCGGCTTCCGAACGGCATTCCTGTCGGGGCTGACGCTGTTCACGGCGGCGTCCTTCGCGTGTGGGGTCGCTCCCACGAGCCAGGCGCTGATCGTCGTGCGTGCCATTCAGGGAGCCGGTGCCGCGCTGATGGTTCCGCAGGTCTTCAGCCTGATCCAGCGCAACTTCACGGGACCTGCCCGCGCCCAGGCGCTCAGCATGTGGGCGGCGACCCTGGCCCTCGGCGGCCTCGTCGGACAGGTCTTGGGAGGGGTCCTGGTCAGCGCTGACTTGCTCGGGACGGGCTGGCGGCCAGTGTTCCTCGTGAATGTCCCCATCGGCCTCGTACTGCTGATCGCCTCCTTCCGGTTCCTCCCGATCGACCGACCCGAGCGTTCCCGGCCGCTCGATTTCGGTGGCCTGATCTCGCTCGCAGCGGCCGTGTTGCTCCTCGTCGTACCGCTCGTGCTTGGCCACGAGCAGGGCTGGCCTGTGTGGACGTTCGGCTCACTGGCCCTGAGCGTCGTCGCGATCATCGTCTTCGCGGCGATCGAGCGGTCCGTCGAGCGGCGTGGCGGCGCCCCGCTGATCTCGGAGCGCGTCCTCCGCGCACCGGGGATGCCCGCCGCGCTGATCGCCATCGTCCTCGCTCTGGCCGCGTACGGCGGTTTCCTCTTCACATTCACGCAGCACCTCCAGGGCGGCCTCCGCGATACCGCGCTCCAGGCGGGCCTCACGTTCGTGCCGCTGGCGGCCGGGTTTGCGCTGTCGAGCCTGAACTGGCGACGTCTTCCGGCCCGATGGCACCAGTTGGTTATCCCCGCGGGCTGTGTCATCGCCGCAATCGGCTATTTGCTCATCGGGATCACGGTCGCCAATGGCGGAACTGGTGGCCTTGTGTTGCCACTGGCCCTGTTCACCGGCGGGTTCGGGCAGGGCATGGCCGCGAGCCCGATCCTGACCGTCGCCCTGTCGAAGGTTGCCCCTGAGGACGCGCCCGAAGCGAGCGGAGTCCTGACCACGATCATCCAGCTGGGCCTGGTGATCGGCGTGGCGACGTTCGGAAGCGTCTTCCTGACCGAGGCCGTGCTACCAGGAGCCCATCCAACCGCGAGCGCCATCGCCCTGACACTCTGGTTGATCGTGGCCGACCTCGTCGCGTGTGCCGTGGCGTCGCTGGTGATGGTCAGGGCCCAGCCGGCAACAGCCGTGGTGGCTGTCAACGCTGAGACTCCCGAAATCGAGGTCGCCGGGGACGCCGCCTGACGCTACGTGCGCCTGATTCAGACTTGCGAGCGGGTGAGTTGATCGTTACCGGAGGGTTGTCGGTGCCATTGTCAGCGGCTGAACTTCGCCGGGGGGTTCGTGGCAGTGGGCGTGGGGTTGGCTGGGTGATCGACTCATGCCATTGCCCCGGACCTTTAGGGGCTCCGCGCTGATGGCGACCATGAGCCGCGAGGTTGCTGCCATTTTGCTGCTCCTCCCGGGGGGACTCCTCGGGGTCATTCTGACGATGGCCATGCTCCGCAACAGGACAGAGAGGCCTGCCCGAGTCAGGCATTACTCGCCAGCAGCTTGGTCTCATGACACGTAGTCATCGACCCGTGGCAGCTCAGCTGGGTCGCCCAAGCCTGATGCTCGATTTGCGGTTTACCCGATGGCGAAGCCGTCACGAGTTCGAGGGAGCATGCCGGGTGCTCGGACCTGTCAAGTGCAGATGATGGCCGCGCGAGTCGTTGCCGAGTATTGCCGGAGGGTCGTCGCCGAGCCGCTTCGCTCGCCGATGATGACGATCTCAGCGTGCGCGGTCAGCTTGGCTCCGCCGTCGAGGGCACGTGGCCCGACGCCCGGAGTCCAACGAACGCGGCCGCCACTCCGACAACGCCAACGAAGATGTCGGTCGTCCACGCCGCGATCTCGTCTGCTTGTATCACGGCCAATGCCAGATACAGGACGAACCACACCGCGCCGGCGAAACTCGATTGTCGGATCGTGGCGGTCGTCGGGCGGACGAGCATCCATGCCCCGAGCGCCAGGGCGATCAGGCCCGCCGCCAGCGTGGTGGCCACCTGGACTCGATCAACGCGGAAGACGACGGTCGCCGCGATTGCCAGCAGGGCGGCAACCACCCAAAGGATTCCTGCGAGTCGACGCCTGTCCACTCAGCCTCCTCAATCGTTTGACCGTTTTGACAACGCTCCTACTTCGAGGGTATCGGTAGCCGCACGTTCGATGGTCGTATCCAGCTCCTCGAGTACGTTCCGATGATCCTGGCTGGACCGCCGAGCGCCAACGCGGTCACTGACTGACAGCCGGGAAAGGAGCACGAGCCATGTCGCTCGCCCGTGTCCAGTTCTTCTCCGTCTCGCTCGACGGCTTTGGCACCGGCGAGCGCATGACACGCGAGGCGCCGTTCGGCCACGCCGGCGACCGGCTGCACGAATGGATGTTCGTCACCCGGTGGTGGCACGAGCTGACCGGCGAGCCCGGCGGGAGCGGCGGCATCGACGACACCGTCCTGCGGCAGTTCGCTCACGGGGTCGGCGCCGAGATCATGGGCGCCGGAAAGTTCGGCTATCCCGGGTGGCACGAGGATCCCGAATGGAAGGGCTGGTGGGGGTCCAACCCGCCATTCCATACACCGGTATTCGTGCTCACCCATCACACGCGCCCACCGATCGAGATGGACGGCGGCACGACCTTCCACTTCGTCGACGCATCGCCGGCGGAGGCCCTCGAGAGGGCCAGGGAGGCGGCGAACGGCCAGGACGTCCGCATCGGTGGCGGCCCGACGATGATCCGCGAGTTCCTGTCGGCCCGCTTGATCGACCACCTGCATATCGTGATCGTCCCGATCCTGCTCGGGCGGGGGGTCCGGCTCTGGGACGGGATGGAGCGCCTCGAGCAGGACTATGACATCGAGGCGATCTCATCGCCCAGCGGCGTTACGCATCTGACGTTCATCCGCACCGCGGCGGCATCCGCCAAGGAGCCATAGGTCGGACGGCGTCCTCCCTGCCGAACGTTGTCCGTGGAAGCGTGCCAGCGCTACGATGAAATCGACCATTGCGAATACCTCGAAGGCAAGCCCAGAGCTCGAATCGTAGCCCTGCTAACTGAGGCCTCTACGCTCGCCATGCCACGC
>WNGI01014920.1_pt1 | contig 12771 bp, 12 predicted proteins | sample 5400621 | NCBI WGS metagenome assembly WNGI01 (sample SAMN13153374, study PRJNA577476) | soil metagenome | isolation source: 20 cm soil or saprolite under Garry oak tree replicate 1 | place: USA:California | collected 2016-06-15 | reverse complement strand
TGCTCGGAATTCCAAACGTCTACGGAAGCGTCTACCGGTTCGAGGGTCAGGCATCGGTCTTCGGCGCGCCCGACGGGCCGTGCTACCGCTGCCTCTTTCGAGATCCGCCACCCCCCGATCTCATCCCGAGCTGCGCCGAAGCCGGCGTGCTCGGCGTCGTCCCCGGTCTTGTTGGAACGATTCAGGCGACCGAGGCGATCAAGATCATTCTCGGTCTCGGCGACACGCTCGTCGGGAATTGGAAACCCGAAAATCGATTCCGCGCGCGAGCGGCTCCGCGACGTCAATCCAAACGTGCACGTTGAAGCGTACGATACGCGGCTGACGTCGGGCAACGCACTCGATATTGCCCGCGACTACGACCTCATCATCGACGGAACTGACAACTTCGCCACGCGCTATCTCGTCAACGACACGTCCGTGTTGCTCGGAATTCCAAACGTCTACGGAAGCGTCTACCGGTTCGAGGGTCAGGCATCGGTCTTCGGCGCGCCCGACGGGCCGTGCTACCGCTGCCTCTTTCGAGATCCGCCGCCCCCCGATCTCATCCCGAGCTGCGCCGAGGCCGGCGTGCTCGGCGTGGTCCCCGGTCTTGTTGGAACGATTCAGGCGACCGAGGCGATCAAGATCATTCTCGGTCTCGGCGACACGCTCGTCGGGAGACTCCTGATGATCGACGCCCTGACGATGGCTTTCCGCACACTCGAAATCCGCCGAGACCCGGAGTGCCCGGCCTGCGGCACGCGGGAAATCACCGAGCTGATGGACTACGACGTCCTTTGCGGGGGAATCGCGCCCGCAGCGGCACCCGCCGAGACGATCAGGGAAATCGAGCCATCGCAGCTGGCGCAGCGACTACAGCGCGGCGAGAAGCTCGAGATCATCGATGTCCGCGAGCCTTACGAATGGCAGATCGGGCACATCCCCGGGGCGCGCCTCGTGCCACTCGGCCAGATAGCCGAGGAGATCCCGCGTCTGGACAAGAGGCGCGAGACGATTCTGTACTGCAAAGTCGGCGGGCGGAGCATGCGCGCGGCGCAGCAGCTCGCCAACGCCGGTGTCGCCGACGTTCGCAATCTGGCGGGCGGCATTCTTCGCTGGATCGACGAAGTCGATCCGACGATGCCGAGGTATTAGTTGATCCCACCGGATCCGATCGAGCGATTTCGCAGCGTCTACGCTCTCGCCGAGAAGATTGATCGCGCCGCCATTCCTGATCCAAATGCGATGGCCCTGGGAACTGTAGACGAAGACGGGCAGCCATCAGTGCGCATCGTGCTACTCAAGGCCTTCGACGAGCGCGGCTTCGTCTTCTATACGAATCACGAAGGAACAAAGGGGCGGCACCTCCTCGCTCGGCCCCGCGCGGCGCTCTGTTTCTATTGGGCTCCAATCGACATCCAAGTCAGAATCGAAGGAGCCGTGACGAAAGTTGCCGATGAAGAGGCCGACGCGTACTTCGCCAGCCGAAAACGCCTCAGTCAGATCGGCGCTTGGGCTTCGCGTCAGAGCGAGCCGGTGGAGAGTCCTACCGCGCTCGCCGAGCGCGTGGCGAAGTATGAGAAGGAGTTCGATGGGCGCGACGTGCCTCGTCCCAAATTCTGGTCGGGATTCCGTGTCTGGCCGGAGCGAATCGAATTCTGGAAAGGACGCCCGAACCGGCTGCACGAGCGGCACCTGTACACGAGGGCCGGAACGGATTGGAAGATCGAGACGCTCTACCCGTGAACGAGCGCGGGTACCACTCGCGTGTCATATGCCATAAAATGTTGTGATGACCAGCACGCGCGTTTCTCCGTCGAAGCCGTCGCACCCGGCGCCTCCGCCTGAACACGTCGAGCCGTGGACGGTCGCGTCGGCTCGCACGCTCTACAACATCGAAGGTTGGGGAATCGGCTTCTTCGACATCAACGAAGCGGGCCACGTGGTCGTGCGGCCGGATCGGGAGAAGACGGACAGAGAGCTCGATCTGTTCGAGCTGGCCCGGGATCTCGAGGAGCAGGGAGTAGGACTGCCTCTGCTCCTCAGGTTTTCCGACATCCTCCGCTCCAGGATCGAGTCGCTGAACCAGAAGTTCGCGCACGCCCGGGAGGAGTACCGCTACGAGGGCGGCTACACAACGGTGTACCCGATCAAGGTCAATCAGCAGCGGCATGTAGTCGAAGAGATCGTGGAATTCGGGAAGACAGCCGGCGTCGGACTGGAATGCGGCAGCAAGCCCGAGCTTCAGGCAGTGCTCGGATTGGCGGAGCACACGGATCACCTCATAGTCTGCAACGGGTACAAGGACGACGAGTTCATGCGCCTGGCGCTGATGGGTCAGAAGCTCGGGCACCAGGTCTTCATCGTGCTCGAGCAGCTGAGCGAAGTCGACGTCCTGCTGCAGGTCGCCGACGAATTGGGCGTGAACCCGACGGCGGGAGTGCGCATCAAGCTTTACTCCGAAGGCTCGGGCAGGTGGGCGAAGAGCGGCGGCGAGAAATCGAAGTTCGGGCTGAGCACCGCGCAGCTCGTTAAGCTCGTGGACAAGCTGAAAACTCTCGGTCGCCTCGACATCCTGAAGCTCATTCACTTCCACCTTGGCTCGCAAATCACTGACATCCGCTACATAAAGGCGGGACTGCAGGAAGTGGCGCGTTACTACGCCGAGCTTCGCGGCCTCGGCGTCGACATCACGCACGTGGATGTCGGTGGCGGTCTCGGAGTGGATTACGATGGCAGCGGCTCGACGTCGCAGGCGAGCGTCAACTACACGCTGCAGGAATACGCCGACGACGTCATCTACACGCTGGCGGAAGCCTGCCGTGAGCACGAGCTACCGATGCCGCACATTATCAGCGAATCGGGCCGGGCGCTGACCGCCCACCATGCCCTGTTGCTGCTCAGCGTGATCGATGTCGAGTCACAAGCCGACAACGCGGTGCCGGAGCTGACCGAAGAACATCATACGCTGCTGCACGAGATGGCGGCCGACTACACGAGCGTTTCGAAGCGCGTGTCCCGGAAGCGCGTGCGCGAAGTCTATCACGATGCCACCTTCGACAAGGAGCGGGCGCAGGAATTGTTCAACACCGGCGTTCTGAGCCTGCGCGACCGGGCGGTCGGGGAGCAGATCTATCTGGCGACAATTTCGGCGGTGGCGAGAATTGCCCAGAAGGATCGCGACGAGTATTCCGACATCATTGACGATCTCGAGGCCAATCTCGTCGATCGTTACTTCTGCAACTTCTCCCTGTTTCAATCGCTGCCTGACAGCTGGGCCATTGACCAGATCTTTCCGATCATGCCGATCCACCGCCTCAACGAAGAGCCAACTCGGCGGGGAACGATTCAGGACGTGACGTGCGACTCCGACGGCAAGATCGAGAAATTCATCGGCGATCGCACCTCGAGGCCGAGCCTGGAGCTGCATCCGTTCAATGACGGCGATCCTTACATCATCGGGATCTTTCTCACGGGCGCCTACCAGGAGATCCTGGGCGATCTGCACAATCTGTTCGGCGATACCAACGCGGTTCACATCCGACTCTCGGCCACTGACGGATACGAGGTAACCGACCTGGTTCACGGGGACACCGTGACCGAGGTGCTCGCTTACGTGCAATTCCGAGCCTCAGATCTCCTTGCCACGTTTCGCCGCAAAGTCGCGAACGCGACGAGCCTCGAACGACAGGAGGCGAACACGTTCATCGCCGATTACGTCGCCGGGCTTGAGGGGTACACTTACCTCGAGGGGGAAGCGGCTCGGTAAACCAACTGCAACTACAACTGAGAACTACGCTGCTGCCCGCTTCCCGCTGGTCGCTAATCGCTTAGCGCTTTACTACGTCGAGACGGTACTGGCGCGGGGCTGGGTACAGTCAACTGCCTGTGCCGTCACGCCACGAGTGCCGTCCCGACGCCTGCAGCGGGCAGCGGGTAGCGTTCAGCGGGCAGCGGGTAGCAGTGTAGTTGTCAGTTGCAGTTCACCCCTGCGCGAACCTCTTCTCGATTTCTTTCCAGTTGACCACGTTCCACCATGCCTGGATGTAATCGGGTCGCCGGTTCTGGTACTTGAGGTAGTACGCGTGCTCCCACACGTCGAGGCCCATGATCGCCTTCTTTCCTTCCATCAATGGGTTGTCCTGATTCGGCGTGCTGGTGATGGAAAGCTTGCCGCCGGTGTTGATCAGCCACGCCCAGCCGGATCCGAAGCGGCCCACGCCAGCGGTGCTGAACTGCTCCCTGAATTTCGCGAAATCCCCGAAAGCGCTCTTGATAGCCGCGCCGAGGCTGCCACCCGGCTCACCGCCGCCCTTCGCGGTCATGATCTGCCAGAACATCGAGTGGTTCCAATGTCCGCCCCCGTTGTTCCGGATCGGGGTGCGCACGGCTTCAGGAAGCGTATTGACGTTTCGCATTAGATCGTCCAGCGATTTGCTCGCCAGTTCCGGGGCCTTCTCGATCGCGGCGTTCAGATTGTTGACGTACGTCTGATGATGCTTCCCATGATGGATTTCCATCGTCTTGGCATCTATGTGGGGCTCCAATGCGGCGAAATCGTAGGGAAGCGGGGGAAGTGTAAACGCCATTGTCTTTCTCCTGTTGGTCTCCGCTCAGCGTTCGCCGAGCGACGTGCGATCGCTGTGGTAGTGGCTCAAAGCTCTCCGCTTTCAACTGCGGGAGAACCGGTGTAGCGCTTGGCGCGCCTGGCCCTGTAGCCTCCGATGAGGCCCGGGAGTAGAGAGATGAAGATCACGATCACGACGACTATCTCAATATGTTGATCGATTCCGGGAATGTAGCTGCCGAGGAAATATCCAATCGCCAGCATGCTCCAGATCCAGACGAATGCGCCAATGACATTGAATGTCATGAATTGCCTGAGCCTCATTCCGGCGACGCCGGCAATTACCGGCGAAAACGTTCGGATGATCGGCATGAATTGGGCTAGCACGATCGTTCCTCGTCCGTATCTCTCATAGAATTCGTGTGCCCGTATAGCATGCTTTTTGTTGAAAAAGACGCTATTCTCCCGATTGAAGACGCGGGGCCCGGTGGCGCGACCTATGACGTACCCGAGTGAGTTGCCGCAGATGGCCGCAAGCGTGAGCACTGGCGCGAGAGTGTATACATTGAGGTATCCGCGAGCCGCGAGAAGGCCAGCGGTAACCAGGAGAGAATCACCGGGTAGAAATACGCCAATGAGAAGGCCGGTCTCGGAGAAGACTATGAGCGCCAAGCCGAAGAGCCCGGCCCACTGCACGAGCTCAGGAAGGTTCGAAAGCCGCTGGAACAGGTCGGTGATTGCCTGCATCAAATCCGCGAGAGTGAGGTAGAATGAAAGAGAGACGTTCAAGTTCAACTCCACCCCTGCGCAAATCAACTCCGGCAGACTGGATGCTCGCCTTTCCGGAGCACCGGCCTCGGGGTTTTCGCCGCTCTCCCGGCAGAGCTGAACAGATCTTCAACGTCCTCTCAGTTGCAATGCTGGTGCTCTTCGCGGTGGGCTGGTCGTGGTCCATCGCGCGCGCTCGCGTGGCGCGCGCTCGCGTGGCAGGCGGGGGTGAGATAGTCACGCCGGCGACTGCGAGCATCACGACGGCCCTTACTGATGGCTCGGCTCCGTCCGTTGCCTACCTCACCGACGCCACACTCACCGCGCTGGCGGGAGCCGCGCGCGGGGAGAGCGGCAAGCTCCGCGTGAGAATTCAGCAGCCGGGCACGCCGATCACTCCCATACTCGCGGACACCCTGCCAGCTGGGGCAGTCACCACATTTTCCTACGGTGCGGCAGCGGAGTCGACATCGAAGGCCGTCGCGCCCGCGCGACCCGGAATCTGGAACCTGGCGCTGAGGGTCGGGAATGCAATCAAGCCTCTCGCGGACTTCAGCGTCATCACTCTTCGCCCCGCGGCCGAGAAGCGCGCGGGCAGGCTGGGGCTTTACTACATCGGGAACTGGCCGGCGGCCCGAAAGGGCAGACCAGGCGTCAGCTACGAACCGCCGGGCGGATTCATCGAGGTGACGTCGCAGAATCAGAACACTCAGCTATCCGAACACTTCAAGCTCAAGGATTTTCTTCCGCACGACCAGCAGGGAGTCTGGCCGAAATACATCGTCCTGGACATGAAATTGATCGACAAGGACGAATTGGTTCTCCAGGACCTGAAGGAGCACGGCATCAATCCCAACGGGGTTCGCGTCCTGAGCGGATTCCGGACGCCGCAGTACAACGCGGGTGGAGGTGATCCCCGGGGACGCGCCGCCTTGAGCCGCCATATGTATGGAGACGCCAACGACATCTTCATCGACAACGACGGCAATGGGCAGATGGACGACCTGAATCATGACGGGCGCGTGAATATTGCAGATGCCAAAGTCATCCAGGATGCCGTCAACCGCGTCGAGCGGGCACACCCTTCGCTGATAGGAGGGGTCGGCATATATTCTGGCACGTCAGCGCACGGGCCGTTCACCCATATAGACACGCGAGGCTACCCCGCTCGCTGGATAGGAACAGGAGACAGCTAATGGACAATGCAACCACCGGCAGCCCCGCGACCCAGCTGGAAGATCACCGGCACACTCCCTCCAACCCGAAGCGTGACCCGGCGATGCCGGTGCGCCTGGCTGATCTCGAGCCATATGTGGGGCTCGGGTACCTGTCGAAGCTGTTCAAGTTGATGGCGATCATCCTGCTGCTGCTGCTGGTCTCGGAGATCATCACCGGACTCGTCACGCAAGGCACGACCTCGATCCCGACGCTGCTCGGCGAGATGAGCCGCTTGGTGGTGCTCGCGGGGTTGCTGTGGGGCAGCGGCGATCTGGCGCTGCTGCTGATCGACATGGGTCACGATGTGAGAGCGACGAGGATTCTCCTTGGCAGACAGGCGCTCCACCAGACCGGATCCACCGGGATCACTCCTCCCTCCGGATCTCCGCGTGTAGAAGGAGGAAGCTTCACGGAGCGTGGCCCCCGCTAATCTTTTCACCATCGGTCATTCGACCCGATCGCTCGAGGAGTTTCTCGGACTGCTGGCAAGAGAAGGCGCGACGCATTTGGTCGATGTGCGCGCCTTTCCCACATCGGCGAGATACCCGCACTTTTCGCGGCCGGCGCTGGAGAGGACGCTGATAGATGCCGGGTTGAGGTACTCTCACATCCCATCCCTTGGTGGTCGGCGGCGCGGACGAAGGGACTCGCACAACACTCTCTGGCAGAACGCCAGTTTTCGCGCTTACGCAGACTATATGGAAACGCGGGAGTTCAAGGAGGCGCTCGAAGATCTGCTGACTCTCGCGAAGCTCGAGCCGACGGCGATCATGTGCGCCGAAGCGGTGCCTTGGCGCTGCCACCGGTTATTGATTTCGGACGCGGCGGTGGCCGCAGATTGTCCGGTCTTGCACATACTCGATGCGGGGCCGGTGCCACACCGTCTCACCTCTTTCGGCCGCATCGATGGCGGGCGTGTCCGGTACGATGTGGCTCCGCAAAACGAGCTGTTCGAACCGGGACCGCTCTAGAAGCTCAGGCATGCTCGTTGCCTGTGTTGCGCTGCGTGCGCAGCGCAACGCGCAACGAACTGTGCGTGTACCAAGCCGGGATGTTTTCTATCGCGCCAGGCGTATTTCACTTCTTGCGAGGATGCCATCATGCTTTGGACCATCGCGGTAATTCTCTTCGTCCTTTGGATTCTGGGGTTCCTGGCTTTCCACGTCGCCAGCCCGCTGATCCATCTGCTGCTCGTCGTCGCGGTTATCGTAGTCGTCTACCGTCTCGTCACCGGGCGGCCAGTCGTCTAGCGACGAGCTCGTCACCGGGCCGCGGCGACTCTGTTGCTTCGGCACAATGCTGTCCTCCATTTTCCGTGATGGCGCGGAAGGGGAGGGCAGCATTTCACATGCGGTCACGTGACTCGCACGGCTGACCGCCGCACCGAGATTGCGGTCCCGCCCGCGGACTCGGTTCTATCCGCGGTGAGGGTAGTTCTGTATGAGCCGCAGGACCCGGTCAACATCGCGGCGACGATTCGCGCGATGAAAAACATGGGGTGCCGGAATCTCTATCTCGTCCGGTCCGTCGCATATGATCCGTGGCGCCTCGAGGGTATCGCCCACGACACCGGCGACATCATCGAGGGGATCAGGAACTGCGACAACATCGAGGAGGCACTGGAGGGATGCGTTCGTGTCGCCGGGTTTACTGCCCGGCGAAGAGCTGCCAAGCGCGACGTGACGACGCCGCGGGCTGCGAGCACGGATCTCCTGAACTTCGCGCGCTCTGGTCCGGTGGCGCTTCTCTTCGGACGGGAAGACAAGGGCCTGCCCAACGAGATCCTCGATCGCGCGCACGTCGTCGTGACGATACCTACGACGGGACACGCGTCGCTCAACCTCGCGCAGGCGGTGTTGATCTCGCTCTACGAGCTTCACCTGTCGGCCGCCGACGCGACGCGTGCTCTGGCTCCGCCGCGCAAGGATGCGCCGCCGGCGACCGCCGAGGAATACGAGCAACTGTTCGCCGATGCGGAGCGCGGTCTCTACGCCGTCGATTTCTTCAAGACGCGCTTCCACGAGCACATCATGCGAAGCGTGCGCACGCTGTTCTATCGCGCCGCGCCGGACTCGCGTGAGATCGCTCTTCTGCGCGCGGTTTTCATAGAAGTAGTTCGAACAATCGACCGCATAACCAAGGGCAAGGCCGGAGGTTTGCAGCAGTGAGAGCACATCTTGCGCGCCACCACGCGTCCGGACATTTTTCCGCCTGTCGATCGCTTGTGAAATTGTTCACAAAGCCGATTGAATAACTCGCCTTTACGACTACTCGCGGATGAACTTGCGAAGCAGATGGCTAGCCGTGCCGGGATTCGTATGCATCGCGGTACTCGCCACCATGCTCTCTGCGTACAGCGGCGCTTCTTCGTCGGAAGGGAACAGTCCCGTGCAACCGATCGCGTTTCCCCACACGATTCACGTCGGCACGCTGAAGATGAACTGCCTCTACTGCCACTTTTCGGCGAACAAATCCTTCGATCCCGGACTTCCCGCTGTCGGCACCTGCATGGGATGCCACACAGTGGTGGCGACAGGCAAACCGGAGATCCAAAAGCTCGCCGGCTATTGGAGCAGAAAGCAGCCCGTGCCCTGGGTGAGAATTCACAAGCTTCCTGAATACGTTCACTTCCCGCACATGCGTCACGTCAACGCCGGTGTTACTTGCCAGACGTGTCATGGGCAGATCCAGAACATGATGCAGGTCTACCAGGCCTCTTCCCTCAACATGGGGTGGTGCATCAACTGTCACATCGGACAGTCGAACCCACCGTTTCGCGCTCGCTACGACTGCGCCTCCTGCCACTATTAGCCGAATGACCACCGACCAGGAGCACTCAGCCTCCGCTCCCACCGCGGTAAGGCGGCGCGAGTTCCTCAAGGTTCTCGGGATGGGAACAGCCGCAACGACGATGCTCGGGTGCTCGTCGGAAAAAGTCGAGAAGCTGATACCGTATCTCGTGTCGCCGGACCAGACTGTTCCGGGCGTTTCGACCTACTACGCCACGACTTGCCGCGAATGCTCAGTTGCTTGCGGCGTAATTGCGGAGACGCGCGACGGACGCACGATCAAGCTCGAAGGGAATCCAGATCATCCGGTGAATCGCGGCGCGTTGTGCGCTCGCGGACAGTCCGCGCTTCAGGGACTGTACAACCCCGATCGGTATCGCGGTCCGCTGGTTCGGCGGAACGGACAGCTCCAGCCCGTCAGCTGGGACGAAGCGCTCCAGCTATTCGTGCAAAAGATCAACGAGACGCGAAGTCGCGGGGGCGCCGCAAACGCCGTCTTCATAAATCAGCATGAGTCCGGGAGCTTCCCTGGCTTTCTGGATGCGTGGCTAGCCAGCTTCGGAATGCCTGCGCATCTCAGCTTCGACGCGGGGGCCGACCACGCGGCGATCGCTGCCAACAGGCAGAGTTACGGCGTTGCGATGCCCAAATTCGATTTCCGCGCGGCGCGGCTCATCGTCTCGATTGGCGCGGACTTTCTCGACGGCTGGGGCGCGATGGTGCCGCAGCAGCTCGACTTCGCCGATGCGCGCGCCGATGGCGAGAATTCTCCCCGTCTCATATACGTTGGCCCGCGCCGCTCACTCACCGGCCTCAACGCCGACCAGTGGATCGACTGCAAGCCGGGCAGTGAAATGTCAATCGTGCGGATGCTGGCAGGCCAGCTGCCAATCGAAGCTGTCGCGCGGGCAACCGGGGTAAGCACGTCGGTGCTCGACGCGTTCGGCCGCGAGTTCGCAGCGACCAAGCCGAGCATGGTGGTCGCCGGCGGTGGAGGATCGGACGGGCTCGAAGTCGCGCTGGCCGCGAATCAACTCAACCAAACGCAGGGGAACATCGGCGTAACGATAAAGCCGAACGAAGGCTATCTCGGATTCGACCGCATGGCTTCGCCGGCGGAGCTGCGGGCTCTCGCGGAGCGAATGAACTCGGGCAGCGTCTCGTTGTTGATGGTTCGTGGAGCAAATCCGGCATTCACGCTCCCGAAATCGGTTGGGTTTGCCGCCGCGATGGCGAAGGTTCCGTTCAAGGTCAGCTTCTCCAGCTACCCCGATGAAAGCTCGGAGCTCGCGGACCTCATTCTGCCCGATCATCATTCGCTCGAGCAGTGGGGCGACTCTGAGCCGGTGCGCGGCACGATCTCGCTGCAGCAGCCGACGATGGATCCGGTGTTCGACACGCGCGCGACATCCGACGTGTTGATCGCGGTTGCGAAAAAGGATCCCGGCAACGCAGCGCGATACGCCATGAACGATTACAGAAGCTGGCTGATCGGTCGCTTCCCGGGCGGTGCCTCTGGTCTGACAGCGGCTCTTCCGCGCGGGATCGCTGCTGGATCGCTCAGCGAGCCGACCACCGCGCGGCCTGTTCCCGCAGTGCGCGCCGCGGCGCCGATCGAACAATCGAGCGGCAACATGTATCTGGTCGTGTATCCGCACCCCATGATCGGCGATGGGCGTGGCGCCAACAAGCCGTGGCTTCAGGAGATTCCGGATCCTGTAACCAAGATCTGTTGGCAAACGGTGGCGGAGATGAATCCGGCAACCGCGGAAAGGATGGGATTGGCAAATGGAGATCACGTAACGATTCAGACAGCAGCCGGAAGTCTGACGCTGCCCGTGCTCCGCTATCCTGGCATACAGCGCGACACAGTGGCGATTGCGACGGGCCGCGGACACACACACGCCGGCCGCTACGCGAAGTCGGGATTCAACCCGCTGGAGATTCTTCCCCTGAGCGAAGACCGCGCCGGCGGAACTGCTTTCGTTTCGACGAAGGCGAACGTTTCGAAGGCGGGGGGATATGCTCACCTCGTCACGACGGAAGGGTCGGCGCGCCAGCACGGGCGGGGAATCGGACAGGCGATTGCGATTGCGGATCTCGGAAAGGCTGAGCGTCCCGGAGGAGGACGCGAACATCCAGAGGAAATGGCTGGAGACGCCCCGCATCAATTTCTTCCCGGCCTGAGATCTCCGGTCGCCAATAATGCAGAGGGCGAACAGGGAGACCCGCAGTCGAACGACAAGGGCATGTACGATCCGAACCATTGGAGCGGCATGGCCAAGCGGCGCTGGGCGATGACGGTCGATCTCGCGCGCTGCACCGGATGCGCGGCGTGCGTGAGCGCTTGTTACGCGGAGAACAACATCCCGACGGTGGGCGCGGATTGGCAGACTGGAAAGATCCTGCCGGACCGCACCGGCTTCGGAGCGAACATCCTTCGCAGCCGCGAGATGGCCTGGATCCGCATCGAACGCTACTACGAGGGCGGGGAAGACGGCGGAGCTGATTTCGACACGCGGTTTGTGCCGATGATGTGCCAGCACTGCGGCAATGCTCCGTGCGAGCCGGTGTGCCCGGTGTACGCGACGTATCACGCTCCCGACGGCTTGAACGTGCAGGTGTACAATCGCTGCGTCGGCACCCGCTACTGCTCGAACAACTGCCCGTACAAGGTTCGCTACTTCAACTGGTTCGGCTACGGCGAGCCGGCGAGACCACAGTACGCGTTCCCCGAGCCGCTCAACTGGCAGCTCAATCCAGACGTGACTGTGCGCGGAAAAGGCGTGATGGAGAAGTGCTCATTCTGCGTGCAGCGCATCCGCGAAGCGGAAAATCGCGCGGCCGCGGAGAAGCGTCCTCTCAAGCCCGACGAGTTCACGACTGCTTGCGCGGCCTCATGCCCCTCGCGAGCGATCACCTTTGGCGACGCGGCTGATGAAAACTGGACCGTCACGCAGCTCGCCAAGGATTCAAGGGCCTACCACGTCTTCGAAGAGCTCAATACCTACACGGCGGTCGTTTACCTGAAGAAGATCGGTCATCCGGCTCCGGCACCGACGGTGGGGGCGTAGAGATGGCGACTCTCAGCAAGCCGATGCCGGCGCGTGACGAGCCGCGCCGCCCGAACATCGCGTCGGCGGACGTTCAGCTGCCGGCGGTGAGGGATTACGCGCAAGTCGACAAAGAGATCGCCGGCACACTTCACCCGACTGTTGCGTGGTTCATGGGTCTTGGCATCGCCGTGTTTTTCCTGATGATCGGCATCGCGACCTGGATGTACCAGATCTACAGCGGCCTCGGCGTCGCGGGCTACAATCCGCCTGTGATGTGGGGAGTGTACATCATCACGTTCGTCTTCTGGATCGGTATCGGCCACGCCGGTACGCTCATCTCGGCAATCCTGTATCTCTTCCGCGCCGGATTCCGCACCACGATTTACCGGTG
>WNGI01013614.1_pt1 | contig 12772 bp, 12 predicted proteins | sample 5400621 | NCBI WGS metagenome assembly WNGI01 (sample SAMN13153374, study PRJNA577476) | soil metagenome | isolation source: 20 cm soil or saprolite under Garry oak tree replicate 1 | place: USA:California | collected 2016-06-15 | reverse complement strand
AACTCATGGAACGTGCGCAGCGCCGCCGGAGAATTCTCGATCATGTGGCCGCCTTCTACTCCCAGCAGACAAGCGATCCGTCCCGCTTGATGGATTCGCTCGATGTCGTCCGCAGTTCGCGCCTGCTCCAACTCCGTGCGGCTGTGGATGAACCGCAGAACCACATCGAACTCTCGTAGAGCCTCATGCAGAGACGTGTGCTTCTTCTGCGTCCCCGACTCAACGAATACCGACCAGTACTGTGCTCCAACACATCCTTCGCGCAATCGCGGAATGTCCGCACATAGCATCGGCTGCACCTTGCTCATATCGAACGACGTCAAGTCGCCCGCCTTCGTCTCCAGGAACATTGACGGCAGATCATTGTGCGTATCGATGAAGGGCGCCTTATTCAACAGCACTTTAGCACGCTCGAGCAATTTCGGATCCGGCGTCAGCGCATCTTCGTTAGCGCCGCCAATGCCCGCAAACGCACAGTTAGCAACTGCCATCAGACTTGTCTGCTCGATAAAGCGACGACGAGATATCAAAGTGCCACTCCTCAGAATGCAGCTGCCGCCGAATTGTACTACCAAGCTGATCGATCAATTCAACCCCCCGGCTGTGATCAAGCGCGGACAGCGGAGTGCCGAGAGGCAGGAAGCGAAGAACAATTGCTGAAGGAGATCCGTCAGGCTTACAACGGTAAGGTCGTGGTCGGGCACGATCTGGACATCTATTGATTCGAATCCGGGCGATTGTTTCCGAGTCAACTCTGACCTAATGCAATGCGATTAGGGAGGGGTTGCCGATTATTCTTCCAGAATGGCAGACGCGATAAGCGGTACGCAAAGGCTAGGGATTCGTCTGATTGCGGCTGTAGATTAAGCCACCAAGGGTGCCGACGAGGAGCCAAAACATGCAGCTGGTTGTCACCGATGCTATTGTGAAGCGGCGGACCAGTTCCGCCGGTATACTATTCTGTCCAGTCGCGATGGGTGCGCCAATCAAATGTGGCAGCAACAAGCACACGGCTCCCGCAGTTCGCCGCAGCCAGGTTCGCCCCTTTCGGGTAATCAACCACATACCGATGGCGGTCGCAATCGCCGTCCCCGCCCACCAAAGCTGGCGCTGGTACAAATCTGCCACCGCGACTCCCGGAGGTCGAGGCGGTAACCCCAGCGCGGGAGCAAGACTGAAGCAGGTAAAAGCCGCGAGTCCCCACAGGGCACCGCGCCGTGCGTCGATGGTCTTCCCTCCAAGAGCCATCACCCCGAAGAGGATTGCCGCAAAGGCAATACCCGTCAGCACCGTGGTGATTGCGGTCAAGGATGTGCGCTCCCATCCTTCTGCAGGGCGCCATCTTTCGTCTTCATTCGGAACGTTGGAGTGGTGGGCCTCGTGCGCCGATGCTTCGTAAGTCTCCGCAGCCTGGATGAGCGGAACAACCGTGATGTACTGGATGGCAAAAAGTGCCAACCCTGCTAAGGTGCCAGCCCCGAACGCCACTACCATCAGTTTTCGCAACTGACTCACCACTGCCTCAATGGCAAGGGAATCCGTTCGCGTGGCGCGTGTCGTGAGCCGTATTGTGCGCTCGCGTGACGGTGGAGAAGCCGACGCAGTAAAGCATGACCAGCCCAAAAATTAGCACTCCGAGGGCTGGCCACGGAACTGCAATAGCCCGCACCTGCGTGTTGGCCGGATTCAAAACTGCCGATGTTTGCATAAATCCCTCCTAAAATCCGGGAAAAACCACTTGAACATCAAAACGCTTACTAGCTTGCGCTATTCATCAGTTCCACAGGCTTGCCGTGTGGAGTGTGCCGGTAAGCTTCAGCCCACGCTTCTTTGCGCGCCAGCATTGCCGCGGGGTTCGATAGCTGTTTCTCTGTGACCAGATGCTCCAAAGCCGCGAGCCAATGGTGGTAGTAGCGCGAGCCGTCATCGGGCTCACCGTGATCTGCGGCAGTCTTCAGTTCATCCGCGAGCGCGGCTGCCCATTCTTTCCAGGTGAAATGCCCTTGCGCGGAGAGCCGCACGGCGAGCGCGAAGGCTTGCGCCTGCCAGGGTTCAGCAAAGACCGGTCCACCCTCATCGCAAGGCAGGTGCGGCAGTGCTGCCAGATTCTCAGGCTGAGGAGTTAGATTAGGCTGGTTCAAGATAGTCATCCCACATATCAATGTAAACAGAATCCTGTGGCTCGGATTGCTCGCCCCACAATTCGCGGGCGGTAAAGCGCACCGAGTAGACATGCTGGGGCTTCTCGCCGAGAAACAGCGCATTCGTGTCGGGGAACAAAAAAACTCCATGATCCATATGAATCGTCCCGGTTTTCCCCCGCGCATAGCGCACCAGACGCGTATGCCCCACCGGATTTATATTCCGCGCGCGCACCCGCTCACCAACGTGAAACCGCGCCGTCACCGCAACATCCCGGCGCGCGGGTACCCCTTTTGAAGTCAGAATCGCGACTTTTTCAGCGGTGAGCGGCGGAGTCTGTTTCGCGGATCCCGGGTCGGGTTTCCCGCTCTGTAACTCCGCCGGGGTAACCATACCGTTTTTGAGCATCAACTCAACCAGCGCCACTATCCAGCGCTCGTAGTAGCTCAGTCGAAAATAATCTACCGGAGCGATCTGCTCCCGCTGGAACCTCGACGCGTCCAGATTCCATTTGCGCCATCCGCCCATGGCACGCGTAACAGCATACGCTCGACCCTGCCAAGGCTCATGAAACACGGGCTCGTTCTTCTCAGCCTGAACTGGGCCCATGTCCTGCATCCCACCCAGATCATGTACTCCGTTCATGCGTGCTCTCCTTTCCGCTGCGCCCGACGCGACCTCCCGAATCGCGCTGCTGAATCAAGCTGGCTCAAGGTAATCGTCCCATAAATCAACGCAGACAGAATCATATCGGCTGGCCTGCTCACCCCACAGCTCGCGAGCGGCAAAGCGGACCGAATATACGTGCTGGGGCTTGTCGCCAAGACCCTTAGCACTCGTGTCCGGAAATTCGAAAACCCCATAGTCTCGGACGATTGTCCCGATTTTGCCTCGAGTGTAGCGAGGTAGTCGAGTATGTCCGACGGGATTCATATTGCGTGCGCGCACTTGCTGTCCGGCTCGAAAGTGAGGGGTAGCCGGGACGTTGCGATTCGCAGGATAGCCCGCTTCGACCATAGAGGGCACTTCGGCAGCCGTCAATACATGGCCAGCCTTGGTCCTTGGCCCTATTGCCTTTCCACCGGAAATCTCCGCTGACGTAACCATGCCGGCCTTGATCATGAGCTCGACAAGGCTCGTCACCCATTTCTCGTAATAGCTCTGACGCAGGTATTCTTTAGGCGGAATCAGCTCGATCTGATAACGATCAGCACCGTAGGGCCAGTCGCCATCCACCGCCATGGAAAGGGCGAATGCGCGCCCCTCCCAAGCTTCGTGGAACACAGGCTCATTTCTTTCCGGCCGTATCGGCCCCATGCCGTGCATGCCGCCCATGTCATGGATGCCGTTCACGCACGCGCTCCCTGTGCCTGTAGGGTGACCTTCCCTACTCCCACCATGGAATTCCGCGTGACCAGCGCTGCCAGTGCCTCTTCGCTCATTTTTTCAGTGGCAGCCGGCCGTTCGGGAAGCACGAGGTACCGCAACTCCGCCGTGCTATCCCAAACACGCACCTCGACATCGTCGCCCAGTTCCAAGCCAAACTCGCGCAACACGCCCCGCGGGTCGATCACGGCACGCGAGCGGTACTGCGCGGACTTGTACCAAACCGGCGGCAAGCCAAGAACCGGCCAGGGGTAGCAGGAGCACAGTGTGCACACGATGAGGTTGTGCACCTTGGGAGTGTTTTCGACCGCCACCATGTGCTCGCCCTGCAATCCTCCATAACCCAACTCGGCAATCGCAGCGTCCGGACTGCTCAGAAGCCTTTGCTTGTAAGCGGAATCCGACCACGCACGCGCCACCACTCTCGCGCCATTACGAGGCCCGACTCTGTGCTCGTAGGTGTCGATCAGCGCATCAAGTGCGGCACGGTCCACCAGCCCTTTTTCCACCAGAAGAGATTCGAGCGCTTTGACGCGCAGGGCTGGATCCGAAGGAACAACCTGATGATCATGGCCATGATCGTGTTCATGCTCTTGCGCGTGGGCCAGCTCTGGGGTTACGGCGGCTCCCGCAGCAGTCACTGCGGCGGCCAGGAAGTCGCGGCGGGTCGTAGTCATTTCACTTACCTCCACGAGTTGCAAGCAGGGTCCGTCGAGGGGAAAAGCACTGGGGAGCTATTATAATCGGCGTGTCAACCAAAACTACGAAAAAGCTAAGCTTCCCGTTGGAAGCGGCTAAGAGTTCCGTCGTTGGCGAATTCGTCGAAAATAGTTCAAGCACGCCGACGCGCCGATCAGCTTGACGAAAACGTGGAGCTATCAGGGAGAGTCAACGCGGCTAGTTGAGCAGATTTACGGGCAACCGGGAAGTTATCGGATCGTGCGTCGGATTAGTACCGACAAACGCTCGTTCAAACGCGCTTGTGGTCATTAATGGACCCACTCCCGGATGTCGCCTACACGGAAGTCCCGAAACGTTCTCGGAAACCGATCTGCCCTGAAGTCTCTTAGGATCCAGCGGCTTTTTCTGGATTCCTACTATGATCTGCACTTCGACCCCGCCGACCTTAACGTTTTATCACTCACGCTTGTAGCTGGTGATCGCGTGTCTTTGTCTCGGTTCCGGACACACTGCCCGTGAACTGGACTTATGATTTTGAAGTCTCAATATTCCCAACAAGTTAGCGAGGTGAATTACAATGTCAAAAGATCGTTGGGTACAAACACCACATGATACTTACAGTCCCCCGCTGCCCAGGCACCAACAGAGAGTTCCACGATGAAAATCGGAAACCAATACACAAATGGTACGCGCCACTTCATCAGGATCATGAAGATAAGCCCGTGAACAATCGCCAGCACGGCGAGAAATGGGACCATGAAGGGTCGCTTCAGATGGCCGTGGAATGCTCGCAGAAACAAGGGAACCATCGCAAATGTACCCCAAGCGAAAGCCACCCCGGGTTCACTGATGTGATACTCTGTAATCTCCTTGTCAAAGTCTAAAATAAGTGACCCCCTTTCTTCCGACTTGACCGCCTTGTCCCGCCTCGCCGCTGGATTTCCGGCCTGTTTCTGTAGAATGGCTGCCTGGTTTCAAAGGGAACAGGAAGATAGGCAGGATGAAGCACAGGAGCAGTGCCCACGAGGCGAGCGCAAAGGCTCGCCTCTGCCCGAACTTGCGGGCAAACGCTGCGACACTTGCAAGGGCCAACACCAAATCAATCCATAGAAAAAGCCGAGGTCCGTTGCGGAGTCCAGGCTCAAACTGGGGTAAGGTTACGGAAGGCGCGGTCGTGGAAATCGTCAAGATTGAACTGGCCGAAGCGGAGCCGGGCGTTACGCTCGGAGGAGAAAACGAGCACGACGCAAACGCCGGCAATCCCGCTGAACACGCAAGCGAGACCGGGCCTGTGAATCCGACGCCGCCCTGCGGCGCAATCGAAATCGCGTAACTGGCTGACGAGCCTGGGCTAACGGTAGCGGAACTGGGCGAGGACGAAACCGCGAAGTCCTGACCCGTGCCGGAAAGCGCGATTGTTTGCTGCGGACTGGAGCGCAAGTCGTCCAAGACCTGGACTGTTCCGTTCACATTGCCGGCCGCCGTGGGAGTGAAGGTGATGCTGATGGAGCAGCTCACCCCTCCTGCGAGCGAAGATCCGCATGTATTCGTCTGAGCAAATGGCCCGCTTACGGTGATAGAGGGAATCGTTAGAGCCATTCCGCCCGCATTGCTGATGGTGACCATTTGAGCCGCGCTGGCGCTGCCTGCATTCTGAGTGGCGAACGTGAGGTTCGCAGATGACAGACTGACCGTCGGAGGCGGCGGCAGTTGCAACGCCCAGATGCTTCGTCCATATGTGCCGGCCCAAAGTGTGCGCGTCGAAGGATCGAGAGCCAGCCCCAGCACAGCGACGTTTGGCAGGCCGGTGACCATAGGGATCCAGGTCTTGCCCCCGTCGGTTGTGGCGAAGACGCCGACGTCCGTGCCGACGTAAAGAACACCGGTCAATGTGGGCTCCACCCGCAGCCAGTTCACCGGTGTGTCGGGAAGGTTGCCGGTAATCCCTGTCCAGGTTGCGCCGCCATCTGTCGTTTCAAAGATGTGGCCCAGCTTGTCGCAAGCTAAGCAGCTTGAAAACCCAGAGAAAGTTACATATGCCTGGTTCGGCGAGCCCGGATCCAGGGCGACGCTGGCGACTGTGCGCTTCGGCAAGCCGGCGTCGATTTCGGTCCAGCTCGCACTGGTTCCCTGGGTGGCGCTCTGCGTGCTCCAAACTTTGCCTCCAGAAGTGCCCGCATAGACCACGCTCGAACTGGAGGGCGCGACGGCTAGCGCGGTGATCCTGTCCGTCAAGCCGTTGGAAAGGTCGGGCGATATCGGCGTCCAATTTGCCCCGCCACTGGTCGTCTGGTACACCACGACTGAGCAACAGGTTGGGGCTTGGGCACTGAAGTAAAGAGTAGAGTCGTTCTCGGGATCCAAGGCGAGCGGCGGAGCGAAGCTCGCGGCGTAGCAACCGATGGAAACCGTCGTAGTGCACTGCCCAATGCCGTTTGACGCCCACACGGCGGGACTGTTGCTTCCGAGTGGAACGGACCAGATGCCTGCATTGTCCGCGCAGGCATCGTAAAGCACGGTGCCCGTGGACGCCACCGCGGTAGCCGAGCCATCCCCGCAAAAAACCGTCAAATTCAGCGTTTGCCACTCGAGGCTGCCTGCGTAGCCGAGCGCGCCATTGTCCTGGGTTCCTCCCCAGCCGTTGTTCGGATTTCCGGGAAGGATGGAGATACCCGGATAGAATTGCGTGAGGGCGAGCGAAGCGTTGAGATCGTTCCAGATGATGTTCGAGCTGACGCCGACGTTGGTGGTGGACCACACGCCGCCGTCGGTACCGACAAGGAGGACCTTGCCATCCGGCGAGACCGCTATGGCGTGTGTGTCCGTGTGGAGTTGGCCATTGGCGTTAACGCATTGTCCGCTGGGGTCGGTGCTCGTGCATGCACCGTTCCCAGCGTAGAGATCAGGTGACCAGGTGCTGCCTCCGTCCGTCGAAACGATGAGTACATCCCCGCGGAAGTTCTTTGACCCTCCTGCATAGATCACATTGGTGTTGGCCGGGTCGAGCGCGATGGCCGTATCGAAATTGCATTGCGGCCCGCAGAAATCCGGGACGTTCGTGAGTTGGCTGAACGGGCCCACACTCCCGTCTGCTCTCAGGGCCGCCTTGAAAAGGACGGGACCGTTGGAAGGGGTGGTCGAAACCAGGAGAAGGGTGCCATCCGAAATGGCTGTGGGAGGAGAGAGAGCCAAGCGGTCCTGGACCAATTGAACACTCGTGTTCGTAAAAATCTGCGTCCACGTGGCCCCGTCGTCGTTCGATTTGTACACCCCGTTTTGTGTGCCCGAGTAGCTGAGTGCGGCGAACGTTTGGCCAGCCACGGCTGGATTGAAGACGATGCCAGTGCCAGCTCCCCCCTTGCTTGTTGCCGAAACAGGCAGGACGTTTGTCCAGGTGCTAGCCCCGTCCGTTGAGCGCCAGATGCCGCCCAGTAAATTCGGATTGCCCGTGGAAAGCACGGCCGCCAGAACGGTTTGGTTGTGGTCCGGCGCAACGGCGAGCGCGCCGATATAGGGTCCCGAGGCGGTAGGAGAGGCTATCTGGCTTGCGTTCGAGAACGTCCGATCCTGGGACCAGGTTTTGCCTCCGTCCGCGGATTTCAACACACCTGCGCCAAAGTAGTCTCCGACGTTGAAGTCCTGTTCCCCCGTTCCGACATAGATGGTTGTGGGATTAGTTGTTGGGTCCAGCGCGATTGAGCCGACAGCGAGAGCGGGTTCAGAGTCAGTAAGCGGCGTCCACGTCTGGCCGCCATTTGAAGTGACCCACAGACCGCCCTCAGCCGATCCGAGATAGATCGTCATGTCCGTTGTGTCGCGGGGATCGAAAGCCAACGCCGTTACACGGCCGGAATCCGTCGGGTAGCCCACAAATGGATCGTCGGGCGGGGGTTGTATCGGTTGAGGGCCAATGAGTGTCCAAGCGGTCTGAGAAAGCGCAATGGCATTTGCCGTACTCGCCGATTGCGCAAGCGACGCTTGACCAGCAGTAGAGGCGTCGAGCCGCAACCCCTTTACTGTGCGAACCATTTCTTGTAATTGACGAAAAGCTTTGAGCCGTGCGCCAGCAGGAATGAAACCCAAGGGGTACCGACGCTGGTCGTAAAACCACCTCTCGCGCCGGTGAACCAGACTGCCTCGTTCAGGAGCTTCCTGTGCTTGCCCCGCCGAATCTTGTGGTTTGGCGGACAATTCTCCTTTACTTAGGAGAACGAGCAAGCTGGACAAAATGACGAGAACGCAAACAAGAAAGAAGCGCAGAAACTGCAACGGACACCTCCCGGGGGGCGGGAACCCAATTACATCCCGATGATAACTTCAACCGAACAGGGACTAAAACGGGCTCGTGCGCTTGGGGCGCGTCTTGGCAAGCGGCTTGCGCGGAACCATTCCGTCTGGCGCTGCTGATCGACCAGCAGTGGAGCTGGCGAGAGAATCAGGCGTTAACGCGGCGGGTAAATGCCTCGCGTTTGCGGGGGGCAGCTTGTGTTGAAAACATCGACTATCGTGGCGAACGGGGGCTAAACCGGAGTGTGATCCGGGCGCTGGCCCAGAAGTCTTGCTGGGTGAAGAATCACGAGCACATTTTTGTGCTCGGACCAACCGGTGTGGGCAAGAGTTATATCGCTTCGGTGCTCGCGCAGAAGGCCTGCCGAGACGACTACTCCGTTTACTACACGAGGGCCACCGGGTTGCTCCGCGATCTGAACCTGGCACGAGCCGATGGCAGCTTGCGGCAGCTCTTAAAGCGTCTGAATCGGATCGACGTGCTAGTTATCGATGACTGGGCTATGGCACCGATGGCGGAAGCGGAGCGCCGGGACTTCTGGGAAATCGCGGCAGATCGCTACCAGACCCGCTCGCTGATTCGCCGCGCATCTCGATGCGATGAGCGTTGTGAACCAGCTGGTCGAGGATGCCGTCGGCCATATTTCTAGGCGAATAGCACACACTGACTAAATTCTAGCACTTGGTTAGAATTTAGTCAGAAACCGAAACCGTAAGGAAAACTGCGTAAAATAAGACGAAAAATCAAATTCACCATGGGTTTTCACGACGGATCCAGGTCCTAGTCTAATGTGGGATGATTGAGCGCAGAAGCAGCTTGTGCCTCGCGTTGAAAGCGAGCCAGCGCCTGAGAGTCTCGGGCTACGTCTTCCGGCAAGAACTTTAGGGCGACAAAGCGGTGCAGCCGTGTATCTTCGGCCTTGTAAACCACGCCCATCCCGCCGCCACCGAGTTTCTCGATGACGCGGTAATGCGAGATGGTTTGGCCGATCATGAAGTATGTCGAAACTTTGGAAGTGCCATGTTAGGGCCACGGAAGATACAGGTCAATGGATCGGGCTGACACGTGGGCGTATTAGATGGATTTTCCCTTCGCGCGTAATCCCCATCAGTAATGATAAACGCGCCAGCAGTGACCGACTAATTTGCTGGAGAGGCCGACAAGGCAGGACCGATCTGCCAAAGGTGAAGCAAATCCTGCAAGTTTCAGAGACTTGCTTCGGCGGCGATCCCCGACAATTTGATAAGCGAGTTCAGCGGTGGCTGCATCGCCACCGACAATTGTCGGGAATAGCCGTTCTTGGCGACTCTCTATGTGGCCCGCGGCGCCGCGAACACTCAAGCCCTTACCCCCTCGACAACCGAGAGGTGAGTTTCGGTGGAAAGGACACGCCGAAGCCTGAACCCGGATCGCTTCAGCAGCTTCCGGAACTCCGCCTGGGTGCGCTCTCGGCCACGTGGAGTGAGCACCAGCATCTCCAGATCCAGGAGTTTGCCGAAGTGCGCCCTGTTGCCGGGCGGGATAACCGCGTCGACGATTAGCACTTTCCCGCCGGGCTGCATCGCGCGGTGGCAGTTTCGGAGGATCTGAATTGCCCGCTCGTCATCCCAGTCGTGGATGATGTGCTTCATTACGTAGGCATCGCCCCCCTCTGGAACGGACGCAAAGAAGTCGCCGCTGACGATTTGGCAACGGTCGGCCACGCCTCCGCTCTGGAGCAGCGCGGTGGCCCCGGCGGTCACGTGCGAAAGGTCGAAGAGGATGCCGCGCATCCTTCTGTTCACTTTAAGAATGGTCACGATCATCAGGCCGTGTCCGCCGGCAACGTCCACCAGAGTGTTGATCCCGGAAAAGTCGTATGCTGCGACCACAGCCTTCGACTCCAAGGTGCTGATCGAGGTCATCGCCGCGTCGAACACCGCTGCAGATTCTGGCATCTTCGCGAAGTACTCGAAAATAGGCATGGCAAAGACATGGTCAAAAGCCGGCTCACCGGTTCGGACGCTGTGCCGAAGGTCTCCCCATGGGCGCCACGTGCTCTCGTGCCCTGTGAATCGCGCATAGCCGCCGAGCGCTTGGGGCGAGTCTAGGCGGAGTAGCCTGCCGAGCGGAGTGAGCCGGAATCTCCGGTTTCCGGTCTCGGCGAAGAGCCCAACGCTCCCCAGGGCGCGAAGCAGCCGATAGACACCGTCTTCCGAAGCGTTCGCCGTTCGCGCCATGTCGGCTGCCGTCCTGGGCCCGTCCTTCAAGAGGTCTGCAATGCCGAGCTCGGCGGCGACCGCAATCGCCTGACTCGCCCATTTGCCGGCAATCAGGTTCATCAAGGTCATCGGATCGGAAGCCTTCTTCGCTGGTGCCGGTCTCGGTTTCGCCATATTCTTCCTCGGTTTAAGGGTGACGCCGCTCACGGCTCGGCGGTTCGGTACTCCACTGAGTCCAACCCAATACCCCTTCGCAGCGACGCTATCACTGACAACACTCGCGGCTGATCACGCGGTTCGCCGGGCACGCGACCTAACAATGATTAGATTGATCCGCATAAGATGCGGAGTTTCGTCTTCGTGGCCCTCTAACATGCCGTTACACAGCCACAGCTTCGAGAATCGAGAAGTCGCCACCCACCGCGATTTCGCGCTGCAACCGAAAATCGGCCTTTGCCAGAAACTCCATATGTTCGCGTTGCGTACGCTGCCGTCCACCCAGCAGCACCAACATATGGACATCAACTAGTTTCGCGAAACTCGGATTCGAATCGTCGGGAACGATGGCCTCGATGAGGAGCAGCTCGGCACCTGGCCGCGCCGCGCGCCGCAGATTTTTTAGGATTTTCGCCGAGTCTTCATCATTCCAGTCGTGGATGATATCCATCAAGATGTAAGCGTCGCAGACCGGCAAGGCGTCGGCGAAAAAGCTGCCCGGTTGGAGCCGCAAGCGATCCGAGGCTGTACCCGCCGCCTTCTCGATGACATGGGGCAGATCAAACAAAACGCCCTTGGCCTTGGGGTTGGCGGCCAAAACCGCCTGAATAAGGTGCCCGCGTCCCCCGCCGATATCAGCGATTACACCAAAACTTGAGAAGTCATAGCTTCTAACGATATTCGAAATTTGCGCTTGTGCTTTAGCGGTCATAGCCTCGTCGAAAAGGCGCGCCTCCTCCGGATTCTCACCGAAGTATTTCCAAAAGCCCTCTGGAACCACTTTAGGTGCAACAGGAAGACCAGTGCGCAGAGAATGATGCAAGTCGGCATAACACGTCCAGAAGATCGGAAGACCATTCATCCGCAAGAAAGCTCGCTGCGACTGCGGGTGGTCAGTCCGCAGCAGTCGTGATGCAGGCGAGTGCTGGTATCGTCCGGCCTGGTGCTCGAACACTCCATGCGCGGATAGAAGGCGAAGGATACGTCCCAGCGCCCCCGGGTCGACACCCACCGCCGTGGCCAACTCCTCGGGCGACTGCGGGCTTTCGTCGAGCGCATCGGCTACTCCAAAGTCCGCCACCGCATGCAGGCAACGTGCCACGATATATCCAAAACTCGTGGTCTGCAGCGTCTCGAGAGGTGTTTTTTGGACCGCCGATTCAGATCTCGTGGTCGCAAACGATTCAGGTGCCATTAGTGTTCCTCCAACGCTGTTATGAATCCGATTCCGAAAGCCCGGAGCAGGCTACGGCGACTGGTGCTCAGCATTGGGGGCACTCTACACCTCGAGAGGACGGATGAGCAACGAAAAGAACCCACCTTGGTGGCAGATTCTCAACTCCTGAACGCGCATCTCGTCAGTGCTTGATTTCCTGACGAGATGCGACTTGTAGGTACCGATCCGCATATCCCGATCTGGATTACTTCCGGTTGCCACTCATCCGGAATCATCGAGTTAGCTGCGCACGGACGGAGTTGGGGCCTCGACCCTACTTCACACTAGCAGTTTGACTGGCGAGCTCAAATGACTGGCGTTCGTTAAGCAGTCGAATCCTGCGTCCGGTTATCTCTTTTTCATCTGAGCCGTCAACAATCAACTTCTTGACCTGCACGGCGGTGAGCTGCGGATACTTCGCGAATAACTTCGCCGCAAGATTCGTAACCTGCGGAGAAGCCGCGCTGGTTCCACTCGCGCTTAGGCGATCGCCGCCTGGCAACACGCTATCCACCTCGTATCCGTTGGCATAAACGTCCACTTTGCCAAAACTGGTGAATGCCGCTTCATCGCCTGCCTTGTCAACCGCTCCGGCGGTCATCGTGTTCGGCAGATCAATCGCAGACGGGATAAATTCATCAA
>WNGI01014699.1_pt1 | contig 12773 bp, 7 predicted proteins | sample 5400621 | NCBI WGS metagenome assembly WNGI01 (sample SAMN13153374, study PRJNA577476) | soil metagenome | isolation source: 20 cm soil or saprolite under Garry oak tree replicate 1 | place: USA:California | collected 2016-06-15 | reverse complement strand
TGGCGATTGGCTATGGAGAACGGCTACACCGCGCGCTCCTGCGCCGAGGAGGATTACAGATGAGAGGAAGAGGAGAGCTTTTCGTTCGCCGGGAGTTGGCATGAACGAACCCTAAGCACTGAGGATGAAACGAGCGGCATCTATGTAAGACCAGCGTCATCATTCTTTTCCGGTAACCGGTCACCGGTAACCGAGGTCCGGTAGTCGAGGCCCGAGGCCCGAGGACCGACGATCGGGGACGGACGATCGGGGACCGGTAAATGAGCAGCGTAATCCTTGGATTATGCCTTTGCGTTTAGCTGGGCTCGTTCTCGGAATCTTTCACTCTTTTTAGCAGCCCATGGAGCATTTTACGCACAGCCACGATGTGCTCGAGCAGCGTGTGATAGTCTGCTTGCGTGATGATTCGGAAGTCGAGTGCAAGCTGAGCGTGTCCCTCCACCTCCGAAACGGAAGCGAGTGCGTATCTGAAATATCGCGCACGCTCGCGCGGACTCTCGTGGGCGTTGCCCTCGATGATGTTCGTGGGCACGGACATCGCGGCGCGAATGAGCTGATCGCGTAACGTAGCACCGCGTGCACCGCGCATCCGCGCCGTGATTCGATTCGCGTCAATCGCCAGCTCGCGAGCCGCAACCCAAACGCGAAGTTTCCTGAAATCGGACATCACGAATCTTTAATCGCGGGCAAGCGAGACCGTGTAGCGTTCAATCGCATCGCTACTCGAAATGCCGCGTCGGTTTCGGATTTCGCGTGCTCGGGGGTCGGGCCTGGGGGAGTCGGGCCTCGGGTACCGGGCCTCAGTTACATCACCAACAATCGACAACGATCTCGCCGAAATCTTATCGATCGTATCAGTCGGCTTGTGATGACAGCAGTAATCGAGATCGATAACGTCAATCACCCGGAGTCCCGCTTTGAGTAGAGGTATGTGATCGTCCGTTATTGCATACGGAGTTTGCTGATCGACAAAAACATCGTCGTGGCCGAGCTCCTTTGCGGTATTCCAAACCTTGGTGACAACCTCCGGCGCCTGAAGGACTGAGTTGACTTCCTTCTTGATCATAAGATCCTTGTCGCCGATCATGTCGAACAACACTCCGAAAATCGGACGATATGTCGGTGTTGGAAGGTGCGACGCAAAATAGGTCGAGCCCATGAGCACGTCGGTCAGCTCGTCGAAGTTGCCGTAATCCTCGCCGTCCACGAAAAGCAGATCGACTCCTACCGCTGGCGGCGTCTTCTTGAGTGCGTCGGCGAGCGCAACGAAAAGTCCCACGCCCGACGCACCATCATTCGCTCCGGGCATCGGAAGCGTTCTGTCCGCAAGGTTCGTTGCTCCATCACTCACCGGTCGAGTGTCCCAATGAGTGAGGTACAACACGCGATCGCTGAGGTCTGGGCGAAATCGCGCGAGGATGTTACGCAACGGAAGCTCTCTACCGTCAGTCAGTTTCTGATTCCACGTCTGCACCATAACCGTGTCAGCGCGCTGGCGCATTTGGTCGACGATCCAGTCGCCCGCTCTCTGCGCGCCGGGCGTACCAGGAATTCTCGTTCCGAAATCGACCTGAGCTTTTGCGTAACGCAGAGCGGACTCACCATCGAACTTTCCGGGGCGTGGTCCCGCTGCCCTCTCGCATCCGACAAGCAATAACAGCGCAGTAATACCAATCGCCGCGATGATGATTCTCATTTCATTTCCCCGGCGTAAAACTGGAGGTGCAGTACTGCGCTCAGTACTGTCTGAACGAAACGGCGATTCAAATTTCTGTCGAAGCTTTCTACCCGCGAAGCAACAAAACTGGTCGAAAAATTCTCGGCGACATCGGTGTCCATGCTGAAGCTGATCGCGCGACGCCCGTTGTCACTCAGGCGACTTTCATTATTTATCGCCTCAGGATTGAGAACGAAGTTATCACCGTGCGTCTCCTGATAGCTGATCCTCGTTCGCAAATCGCTCCTCGGTTTCCACGATGGAGGCAACGCCCAGGGCTTCGAAATCTCGGCGTTTACGTCGGCGTTCGCTGTCTTCGCACTCAGCCCCGGTCTCGCTTCGCGGCGGCGCGAGAGCGCATAACCCATCGTGGTCGACAGCGGACGCGCGCCCGCAAAAACGATTGACATCGTTGCCGGAAAGCTTGTAACCACAGTCTCACCACGATCGGCACCGATTGCGGGATTGAGCAGTGGCTCTGTCTGGGCAGCAGGATTATTGATCGATACGAATTCCGGTTGTCTCGAATTGAGCTGGCGCGTCAGCACCGCGCGCGCAGTGCCACCAATGCTCGAAATGACATTCCTCAAACGATCCGGCTTCGAGCTCCAGCGAAGCGCGAGATCTGGAAAAACAATCTGAGTTCCGTCAGTGATCGCCTGCCGGTCATCGCTTCTAATTGTCCAGTTGCGTGCGTTGATCAGCTGATATCGATTCGCGAGCGTCGCACCGAAAGGCAGCAGTATGGAATGCGTCGCGGAAATTTGTCGGATTATTCCGGCACTCGTTGCCGGCCTTCCTCCTACCGCGCGCATACTCTCGATTCCTCCGAGCGCGAGCTGATACGATAGGGGCGGTGAAATCGGCGTACCCTCGAACACAGATACGACACTTCTATTGTAGTTGATGTCGATCGGCTGAATCGCGGTGAAGAGACGATGCAGAAAACTGGTGCTATCGAGGTGGAGCTTCGCAGCGCGCGGCAAATCCAGCGTCAGCCCGGCCGTAGTCGTTTGAGAGCTGCCGAGTCGAAGTGGAAGTCTGAGAGCCTGGGTCGTGTCGCTCAGTCGCTCAAAGCTCAACGCGTTTGCATCACGCAACATGTTGTAGCTGCTGCCGATGTCGAGCCTTGGCTTGATCCACGCGGAAACTTGTGGCGTGAAGTTGATTCCGGTTTGCATCTCGCGCTCGCGCTCCATTCCTGCGTTCGTGCCGAACACTCTGTCGCGCTCGGCAGTCGTGATGATTCCGAGAGGATTGTCGAGGCCGTAGTTGCGAAGATCGCGCACTGAATTGAAATCGATTCGGCCGGTGAGACCTTTCGCGGGCCTCAGCTGGAATGACGTTCCGTTACGCCAGTTGCTTGTGAGTCCATTGATGCGCCGTGGAATGTCATCGAGCGCGAATGCGGGCTTGAGGTACGCTGCGCGCTGATCGGTTCCTCTCGTATACACGCTCGTCAGGTGAAGCTCGGCGGGCGTCCATCGCGAAAGATTCGGCAACAAAGCATTCGTGAGATTGTAGTCGAGCCCCACAGTAAAGTTGTGTGCATGACCGTCCTCGTATTCGCTCCGCACGGTTGCCGATGTATACGTGCTCGTGAGGGCGAGATTGTTCCAGAGCGTGGCAAGCCGTGAATCCTTCAAAGGCGTAGCGCGCGCAATGCTGAAAGTCACCGACGTAGCGCTCGACCGCGGCGTGCGCAGTCCATCAACAATATCTCCTTCCACGTCTGATTGAGACACAAACAGCGGGTCAATCGATGCGGACGTGTAGTTGACGGTAAATGGCATTGCCACTCCCGCGGATCTCGGAAGCAGTTTTTCCAGGTGAAACGCACCCGACACGTTGAAATTGTTGTCGGTAAGAAACGTCGGCTGCTCAGCCAGCTGGCGGAAATTCGGATCGCGACGGCTGACGTTCATCCGAATGTCGGCAAAGTCGCCCGCCAGAACAGAGAGCCCCATTTCTCCCGCAAAACCGGCGGCGTCAACAACCCCGCCGAGTCGAATGTCATCGACCCACAGCTCGAGCGTATCGCCGGGAGCAATTGAGCGCGAGGACGTTCCGAGTCCAGTACGAATCATTCCAACTGCGAGCTCCTGCACCGACGCGAGATTGGGCGGATTCACGCCGGGATCGGTGATGTAGGCGATGTATCCATCGGCACACGCGACGTAGCGTTGTCCCGCGGGCGGAAGCGGAGTGTTGGCGATGAGCGTCGAGTCGATTCCGGTGCAGCTGTTGTGGGTCCCACCCTGGAGATATGCGTTCTGAATTTCCGCGCGGAGCGTAAAGAGTTTTCGAAAATCAACTCTGATCTCCGGTAGCCACGCATCGCGCCCACTCCCGCCGTTGAGTGAGGTACGATAGAGATAAAAATTGTTCGGATCCCGGCCGATCTTGACGAAGAATTGAAGATCACCGTTCTCGCCCCAGCCGTTGCGGACTCCGCGCGCCCACAACCGAAGCTCCTTGTAGGCCATGAAATTCTTTTCGCCTTCCGGGAATCTGAAGTAGGCTTCGGCTCGGTCAAACCGCGCGAGATCACCTGCTGTAACTCTCAGCGATCGTTCGTTCACCTGAATGCGCGGAGTCTGCAGCGTCGAGCTTTTCGTCTCGGGCTCATCGACAACACCGGGCGGCGACTCGTAGCTGATTCCACTCGCGAGTCCCTTGTCCTGCGTTCCGATTACACCCGCGTTGACGAAGCCCGCTCCGGGCTGCTCGGCTCCCAAGCCGCGAATGCCGGTGTCGAGTCGCTTGATCCACGGCGCGCCTGTGAGACGCAGTCGCGCGATTGCGACTCTGCTGAACTCGGGGTCGCCAAGAGCATCGGAGGAAAGGATGGTCACTCGCATCGCTCGGATGCGGCGGAGAAGCGGGGTATTGATAGAGTCGTCGGGAGCACGGAATGGAATTCGAAACAGCACCCAGCAAACCGAATCTGGCGGTGGTCCCACAACCACGCGCGGCGCGACCGAGCACTTGCCGACGCGATTGAACTTCGACTCGTCCGCGAGATTCACTATGTATCGCCGCAGCTGCTCCTGCTCGCGCTCGGCGCTCGTGAGATTCAGAACGTTGTCTCCGTCGATGTCTTCTTCGTCGAGACGATTGTTGCCGACGGTGCAATCGACACGCGAGTCGCCGAGTACGTGGACGAAGGAGAAGCCACCTTTGCAAGTGGCGAAGTTTCCGACCTGTCTCGCCTCGAGTGGCGATCCCGGGATCGTGTCGGCAACGAGTGTGATTGCTCCAGCGACATCGCCGGCTAGTCCATTGTCATTGACTCCAACGTTGAATGCGCGTGAAAATGGATCGCGCTCGCTGTCGAGTCGGTCGAACCCCTGAAGCTTTTTTCCGGAGTACGATGTGTCGCGCGCCGCTGGAGCGTCTGGTTCGAGACGAACGAATGCCGTGTCGGGCGCAAACGTGACGCTGTTCTCCGAGACGTCACCAAAGTCGACCATGAGAATTGGATTCTTTGCGCGCTTCGCAGGAGAGACACTGATTTGCGCCCAGAATTCGATGCTCTCTACTCGTGAGAGATCGGAGCCACTCGGCCCGAGCGGCGTGCGAATGGATCGCCATCGTCTTCCGCTCGGCGTGTTGCCGACAGTCCACTTGAACGTTCCGTCACCGCGCAATCCCCCGACGCCGAGTGGATACAACGTCATCCAGAGAATTTGCTCGGGCGCGGAAATTCCAGTGCCGATGAGGGTCGTTAGCGGATCGATATCCTCGATGGTGTAGCGCACCGCGCGACCGCTCGCGTCGAGTCCGTCGCTCTGCCAGGCCATCGTCGACGCACGCGTGAGATCGAGCGACTGCGCGCCGTACCTGAGTGGAAATTGCCGGCCGAGTGCGGGCTGACTGCTGTAGTACCACTGATTGTCGAGGAGTGAGACGCTGAGGCCTCCCTCCCCCTCGAAGGATTCGAGATACGCCTGACCAGCGACGTTCGGTTGTGGACGGCTTGCCGCAAATTCTCCGGAGACGCTGATTCTCGAGGGCGCCGTTGTTTCGCCGAATGGCAGCTTCGATACGAGCGACGTTAGAGGTGATGCATCGAAGTTGAACAACGCAGTGACGCCGGCTACAAGGGAGCCCGCCGGCTCGAAGCCAAGTGGGGGACGGTTGAATGTGGTCTTCTGTGTTTGCGAAATCGCGGTGAAGTTGATCGATCCACTCGCGAGCGGAAGCTCAGCGGTCGCTCCGAAGATCGAAGTTGGAGTCTCCGCGAAAACCGGATTCTCCTCGAATTGCACGCTTACTTGTCGCGGACGTGGAAACAGTGTATCGGGACGCGCAAATGACACGCGTCCGAGATCGTAGTCCACCGTGTAATCGGTTCCGCGTACCAGCGGAATTCCATCGACCAGCAGTCGTTCTGAGTTGGGACGAACTTGAACGGCGCCGAGCATCAGACTTCCAGCTTCGCCGCTTCCTTCGGCTTCGTATCGTGTGCGGATGTGATAGACGGACAGCGGGCGCTGCGCGGATTTCACGTACTCCGACGGTGTCGTGTAGATCGTATCGTTGCTCGGATTAGTTCGCCCGACAAGTCCATTTCGCGCGAAAGGCCGTATCGATGGGAAAACGAGAAACTGATCGCGAATTACTTTTGCGGCCGACGCTCCAAGACTGAGCTCGAAATTTGGATCGGCGGGACGAGGCCACAGTCTGTTCTCGAGATCGAATGTCGAGCTGTTCGTTTTTTGTGAAAGGCCGAACAGCTGAAGAAACGTTGCTGCCTGCGCCGCCGATTCGTCAGCAATTTTTTCCTGGTCCGCACCCGTGCCGACGACGACTTTGACAACAACGCTTTGACGCCGGACTTCCGGACCGCCGATGCGATAAATACTTCTGATTTCACGCTCGAAGGCAGGATCGCTGGGAATTACCTGCGGATCCCAGAGAAGATTTGCGAACTGCTCGGTCTGGGGCTTGTAGTCGAGATCGGGCGTGCCACCTGTAGTCACGTGAATCGTGTCCTGGCCAGCAATGTCAACGCGATACGCGACAACGAGTCGTTCGTTGTTGAGCGAGAGCGGACGCACGAGGGCGATCCACAACTGCGACGGATCGACGTAGTAGTCGATCCCCTCTCGCAATCGCTCGTACACCTGACCGCGCCGCGATCGTGGATCGCCGAGAATGCGGAACTGCGGCCCGTTTGGATTTGGAGGCTGACCGCCGATCAACAATCTGTATAGAAAGATTCTTGTCGGACGAAGTGTGTCAGGCAAAGACGCCGCCAATAACGCCATCTTGTGACTATCGAGAATATCGATGTTCGGGTAAGCGGATCCGAAAAGCTTTGGCGAAACCGTGAAGAAAAATCTGCGCGGCTCGAACTGGTGATCTTCGATTCGGCGATCGACAGTTTGCAATGTCTGATCGCCGACTGTGAAGACGCGGTCGCTCACGATATTTCCTTTCTGCTGAGCGAGAATCGTCCGCACTTTCGCGGGGCCGATCCGCGTTATGGCCTGGATTCCATAATTCCCGCTCGGAATTCCAGCGGTTATGAACCGCGAGACAGGAGGTTGGAACGTGACGTTTCCAATCTCCAATCGCTGGAGGAATTCCTTTCCTCTTCCTTCGTAGTTGATCGAGATGTTGTTGGATGCGTCGAACTCGCGCTGCGTATCGTAGTCGACGTCGACATGCACACGATCCGCGACGACACCACCCGATCGCGCATTGAATTGAAAATCGAGAAGGGGCTCGAAGGCGCTGCGACAATTGAAGACGGGATCGACGAATCCTGCGACGGCGCATTGCTCGCTCTGATTTTTTTCGCCGCGAAATTCCATGCGGCCGTTGACCTGCAGCGCGAGATCCGTATGCTGTGCGATGATGTCGCCGGCTTTCGCAGCGACTGTTTGTGGCGGCTTCGGCACCTCTCCGGGAAATGCCGGAGGTTGCTCGGGAGTTCCAAAGCTCGATGTCGCAACCTGACCCCACACTGCTTGAATGATCGCGCGCATGTTCTGCTGGAACGCGGTCGCGCGTGCGGCCTCGATTTGTGCCACTGCCTGCCGATATGTCTCGCGTTCGGCGCGTGAGACAATAGGCGGAAGACGAAGACCGAGCGAGTCTCTGCCTAGCCGGATGCGAGGCCTTGGAGGAAGACCAATTGGGGGCAGTGGAATTCGGAGAGTTGTATCGGGAGGAGTCCGAAGAGTGTCAGGAGGGTGGCGAACCGTGTCCTTTGGTGCGGGTATTTGACTGCGCTTACTTCCCTGCTGCTGCTGCAATACATCGCGAAGCGGTTTGGGGATCTGGTCGGCAAAGGTTTGCCCTGGAGCATCATCGCGGAATTTCTTGGGCTTTCGATTCCGCTCACTGTCGCGCTCTCGATGCCGATGGCAGTTCTCGTCGCGACGCTATACGCGTTCAGCCGACTTGCGGCGGAGAATGAGATCACTGCAATGAAAGCGGGCGGCATCAGCATGCGAAACGTGCTCATGCCGGTTCTCGCAGCGGCGCTCGGAGTCACGTTGTTCATGGTCGCATTCAACGATCAGGTGTTGCCGCGAGCCAATCACAAACTCCGCACCCTCCAGGGCGACATCGCGCAGAAGAAGCCGTCATTCGGCCTGCGCGAGCAGGTGATCAACGAGGTGAGTCCGGCCAAGCTTTACCTTCGTGCCGGACGACTCAGCAAAAGCTCGAACAAAATGAAGGAGGTCACGATCTACGACGTTGGCGACGCGACGCGACGTCGCACTGTGTATGCCGACAGTGGCAACATGGTGATGTCGCCGAATCACTCAGACCTTCTGCTTACGCTATACAGTGGAGCAGTCAACGATGTTCCGACGGCGACTCCGCACGAGCTGCAACGAGTTTACTTCGACACTGAGCAGATAAAAGTTCGCAATGTGGGCAATGAATTCCGTCAGACGACCAACGACACGTTTAAGGGCGAACGCGAGATGTCGGTGTGCGAAATGGAGAAAAACGCGAGGATCGCGCGCCGCACGCTCTCTTTAGCGCGGCAGGATTTTCTAAAGACGCTCGCCGTGGCCAACAAACGAAAAGTGAAACTCAGCAAGGAGATTCGCAGCACCAAGGTGAACGATCCAATCACGATTGGACTAGGTCGCGCCTACTGTGCGCTCCTCGATCAGATCGGTGTGAAGACGCTGGGGGCGCAAATGCTTTCGTCGCCGAAGCTGAGGCCACATCGCCCACCCGTTGCTCCGGATACGAGTTTCTATACGCCGCCGCCGATACCGCTCAACCAGATTTCCAATCAACAACTACCGTCAGAGATGGAGGGCTTGAGACTCCGCGTCGATGAAGCCCGGCGCAGCGAGAACGGATACGAGGTGGAGATTCAGAAGAAGTTCGCTCTCGCCGCTGCCTGTTTTGTTTTCATCCTTCTCGGTGCGCCGATAGCGCTTCGCTTTCCGCGCGGTGGCGTTGGACTCACCATCGGTGTCAGTCTCGTCGTGTTCGCGCTTTATTACGTTGGTCTTATCGCAGGAGAATCGCTCGCTCGCCGAGGAATCATCCCACCATTCATCTCGATGTGGGGAGCGAATCTCATTTTCACCGTATTGGCTCTCTTCCTCTTGTCGCGAATGGGTAATGAGAACACATCAGGGCGCGGAGGCGACATTCGAGAGACTTTGAAGGCATGGCGGTCGCGGCTCAAGCGCTCTCGAGCGCCCCGCCCGCGCGCCGTTCCCAATCCTCGACCAAGCGCATCGTGAGTCTGGTAAGACCGCTCGACCGGTACGTTTTCTCCGAGTTCTGGAAGATCTTCATGGCGACAGCCTTCGGCTTTCCGCTCCTGTTGATCATCTTCGACATCACGGACAATCTCGACAAGTACCTCGCGCAGAAGCTTCCGCTTCGCAACGTCGCGCTGAGCTATGTGTATTCGCTGCCCGATTACATGTTCATGATTCTTCCGGCAGCGGTTTTGTTCGCGACCGTGTTTTCCATCGGGTCGTTCACTCGACATTCGGAGCTGACGGCAGCGAAAGCGTCGGGTGTCAGCTTCTATCGCGTGATTGCACCAATATTTCTCGGCGCACTCATTGCGACTATCGCGGGACTCGTGCTCGGCGAGATCAATCCGCGTGCGAATCGAAAAAAACTCGAGCTGCTTCAGACGCAGAAGTTCGCATCGTCGAATGAGCGCTATAATTTCGCGTACTCTTCGGAAGGCGGCCGCGTTTACAAAGTCCAGGCGCTGCATGTCGATCACAACTCGATGGAAGGGTTGACGATCGAGCGAAAAGGGAAAGGTCCAGAGTATCCGTCGTACATTCTTACCGTGGATAAAGCTTCGTATCGGCCGGCGACCGGGTGGAAGCTTGGCAAAGGGACGATGCACGTTCTGACTGACAGCACGCACAACGTCACCTACAACTTCGAGTCGATGCGCGACAACCTCATTACCGAGCGCCCAAAAGATCTCACGGTCGCATCGCGCGCGCCGACTGACATGGAGTACCGCGAGCTCGGACGATTCATCGGGGCAATGGAACGGTCTGGGAGCGACGTCAGCGAGCTCAAGGTCGAGCGAATGCTCAAGATCGTGATTCCCGTGACGAGCATAGTGATTCTTCTTTTTGGCGCGCCGTTGGCGACGAGCACTCAGCGCGGCGGTGCAGCTTACGGAGTTGGAATTTCGCTGGGTACAACGGTGATCTTCGTCATGCTCGTTCAGATGATGAAAGCGGTGGGCGGAATTATTCCGCCTGATCTCGCGGCGTGGGTGCCTAGTATTGTCTTCGGAGTTTTCGGGCTGATTCTCTTCGCGCGCGTGAGAACTTGATCGACGCAGTCGGGTCGGTCTTTGCGCGGATAGGTGAGCGCGGCTATTTCATGCGCGACATCTTCCGCGGACTTGGAGATCCCAAGACATACGGTCGCGAGACGATTCGCCAGATGCGGAACATCGGCGTCGATTCTCTTCCGCTCGCTGCGATCGTGGCCGCGTTTATCGGAGCTGTCACCGCGTTCCAGACGCGATATCAATTGTTCGGGGGCGTTCAGCTTTCGGTCGTCGGGCTCATTTCCAGACAGTCGATCATTCTCGAGCTCGGACCGCTGCTCACCGGATTGGTTCTTACCGGAAGAGTGGGCGCGCGCATGACTGCTGAGCTCGGAACGATGCGAGTCACCGAACAGATCGATGCGTTGGAGACACTCGCATACGATCCAATCGCCTACCTGATCGTTCCTCGACTCATCGCGGCGGTTGTGATGCTGCCGATTCTGACCATACTGGCGAACGCGATCGGCGTCGGAACTGCTTTCTTGACGGCAATTGTCGCGACAGACGTCTCGAGCTCGGCATTTTCCGAGGGACTTCGTCTGGCGTTCGCGCCATTCCAGATAGTCTATAGTATCATTAAGGCGACGATTTTCGGCGCGGCGATTGCCTTCTTCTGCTCGTTCGAGGGCTACAACGCCAACGCGGGCGCCGAGGGCGTTGGTCGCAGCACCGCTCAGGCTGTAGTCATTGCGTCGGTGGCGATACTCGTGCTCGACGCGCTCACCGCACTCCTCCTCGCACCATACCTCCAAGGATGAAGAAACGCGACGACGTACTCGTTGGACTGGTGATAGCCGTTGCCCTTGTCGTTGCGATTCTCGGGGCGCTCTGGCTCGCGCGCGGCGCTCTACGCGAAATTCCCATGGTCTGCCGGACTCAAGCAGGGTCAGCCGGTTCTCCTCGGCGGCGTGAACATCGGATATGTCGATGAGGTCGACTTGAGACCGGACGGAACTGTTTTGACGACGTTCCGCGTCGGGAAGCAGTATCACGTGCCGATTGGAACGACGGCGACAGTAGTAGCGAACGGAATTTTCGGCGATATGGCGGTTGCTCTCACTCCGAAGGCGCCGAATCCTCTGTCGATTTCGCCGGGCGATACGGTTCCGGTTGGACCATCAGGACCTGGGATAGCGCAGCTGACGAGCAAAGCGGATTCGATCGCGACGAGCGTGAACACGATCACCACTGCGTTGAACCACGAGCTGATTGCTGCGGGCGGGGTGAAAGACTTGCGCACGACAATCGCGGGAATGAACCGGCTCGTCGCGCAATTCAGCGCGATGGCGACTGAGCAGAACCGTCAGTTGTCGGCAACGTTCGCATCGCTGCGGCGTGCGACATCGGGAGTCGATTCAGCGAAGGTGGATTCGACAGTGAAAAACTTCCGGGAAGCGAGCGCGAACATGACTTTGCTGAGCGCGGACTTGAAGCAGACGAGCTTGAAGCTCGATTCTATCGTGGCAAAAGTGAGTGATGGAAGTGGGACTGTCGGAAAGGCATTGAATGATCCCGGGGCGTACAACGATGTTCGCTCGTTGATTCAGCACATGGATTCTCTTATTACCGATGTCAAGAAAAATCCGAAACGCTACATCAACGTAAAAGTTTTCTAGAGGTAGACTGAGAGAGAGAACTGCAATTGCCGCGAAGGCGCGGAGACGCGGAGACGCGGAGCAAACATAAGCATCTCTCGTTTGACACCAACTGCACCGAGAAAGCACAACAACGGCTTTTCTCTTTTTAAACGGCGCAACCACGGTTGCGGTGATCATGCAGTTTAGCGGTCCGTAGTTCCGCAGTTCAAATAAAAAGGCGCCCTTATCGTTTCTCGGAGCCCTCGGTGACTTGGTATTTAGCTAGGGTATGTTTGCTCCGCGTCTCCGCGCCTTCGCGGCAATTGCGGTTCTCCCTCTCTCCAAAGCTCCCTAATGCCAACGGGTCCAAACGACTACCGCCGCACAATCATTCGGCATTGGTGAGAATTCCGGTGGTACCGTCGCGACTCCTCGATAAATCTCCATCGCCTCGATTTGTCTCGGGTTTAATTCGAGGAATGAGACGAACCCGTCGTGCGAGCGGAAACCGTCGATGTAAACCTCCACCTGCTCGCAACGAATGAACTGGATATAGGGAGTGCTGCCCCTGTATCGAATGCGAATCCCCGGGACCTGGCGCAAAATATCTTCGGAGCGATCAGCCGCGCGCGCGTCCATGTATTCGCGAGTGAGATATATTCCGTTGCCGTCA
>WNGI01018534.1_pt1 | contig 12777 bp, 13 predicted proteins | sample 5400621 | NCBI WGS metagenome assembly WNGI01 (sample SAMN13153374, study PRJNA577476) | soil metagenome | isolation source: 20 cm soil or saprolite under Garry oak tree replicate 1 | place: USA:California | collected 2016-06-15 | reverse complement strand
CCCGAGCAGGGTCGTTTTGATCAGTCCCATAGCTTGTGCGCCCGGCATGACAGCGCGCGCGACCAGACCGACAACGAAACCAACAATGATGTGCCAAATGATGTGTAGCATAGGTTTTTTGCGGTTAGATGCCGCGACAGTACACGGCCAAGCCGCGTCTGACCATCATTTTCCGCGCCTTAGCCGATGCGTTTCTCTCGCTCGCCACCGTACCACATATCGAGCTTTTTCCGCGACATTACTCCACGCGGACCGCCGAAAATCAAAGAAAGAGAGCGGGTAAAAATTTTCCACCCTGAATACATCCGCAGTTTTCGGCCCGAGGTCATGGCCGGTTCTTGCAATAGCCGAAATCGGCCCAGGCCTTTCAGCGCGATAGTAAAAAAAACTTCCTCACCCGCAAAATAAATTTCGTCGAAGCCGCCGGCCGCCAAAAAATTTTCGCGCGTGGTGAAGAGGAAAGCGCCGGCGCCGAGGTTGAGTCCGAAATACAGGGTAGTAAAGACGCGGAAAAAGATTCTGCCCCAGCGCGGAATTTCGCGATCTGTCGCGAGCCACGCACCGCCGCCGGCACAACCATTCTCGAGCGCTTCAACTGCCCCCCGCACGTGTTCCGGTCCGATCCGGGTATCAGCGTCGACGAAAATAAAAATGTTGCCCCGTGCCGCGGCTGCTCCGGCATTGCGCGCCGCTGCAATCTGCCGGCGCTGGATCGAAATCACGCGCGCCCCGAATTTTTCGCCGATCGCGCCCGTGGCGTCGGTCGATCCATCGTTCACCAGCACAATCTCGTGCTCATAACCGGCAGCGGCAGAACGAATGGCGCGGAGCGTTCCCGGCAGTTCCGCTTCTTCGTTATAAGCCGGCACAATGAACGAAATGACAATTCCGGTAGTCGAAGGGTCAGTTATCTTCTCGGTCGACATTGGACTCAGCTTCCTAAGGAACACTAACGCGGAATATTTTATGCGACCCCTATATTGTTTACTTCTCGCACTTGCGATTTTCGAAACCGGCTGCGCCGCTCAGCAGCCAGCTCAGGAGTCGGATCCAATGTTGCAGCGCACTGAACAATCGAAAGTTCACGGCGAGGTAGGCGCCGCCTATGGGCAGAGCGCTCGTTGACTCGCGTAGCTGCGAGAAGGTGATTTCTAATTCAGAAAACGGATCGTTAGCGGATAACGATAAAAATTTCCTTCGCTTGCGCGGATGGAGGCGATGATGACAAAGACGACATTGAGAACGTGCAGGATGGCGAGCAAAACGAATCCGATCAGCACCAGACAGAGAATGCCGGAGATCACTGAGTAGATGAGCATCGTCAGCTGGAAATTGATCGATTCTTTTCCGTGGGCATCAATTTCGGGAGAATCGCCACGTTTTACCAGCCACACGATCAAAGGCGCGAGGATGTGACCGGCCCAGGGAAAGAAGAAACCAAGTAGCGCGCTGGCATGGCAAAGCACGTTCCAAGTGCGGACGTCCGCGGAAGAGGCGGGGGCGGGAGGAGGTTGAGTTGTTTCCATAGTAGGACAAGCGTCCCGCTTGTTTTCAACGAACGCAAGCTAGAGCCTAATTGTTTCTAGCGAGTTAACATCTGGATGTTGCACCTGCAACGCTTCAATATTGACTTTGCACTTACACATTAACTTGCGCTTACTCTCTTCCTCCGCTTTTAAGCTTTCACCCGCTCGATGTGCGCGCCCAGCTCGCTCAGCTTTTCGTCGAGATGTTCGTAGCCGCGATCGATATGGTAAACGCGGCTCACTTCGGTGATTCCATCGGCCTTTAATCCAGCCAGCACGAGAGCGGCAGAGGCGCGCAGATCGCTCGCCATTACCGGCGCGCCGGTCAAGCGCTCCACCCCTTGAATCACTGCGGTTGCGCCTTCCATTTGCACCTGGGCGCCCATCCGTTTCAGCTCGGCCACGTGCATGTAACGTTGCGGAAAAATATTTTCGGTGATGACGCTGATTCCGTCAGTGGTGGAAAGCAACGCGCACATTTGCGCCTGCATGTCGGTCGGAAATCCCGGGTAGGGTTCCGTCGTAATTTCCAACGGTTTGGGCGCTCCATTTGGTGAAACGGTTATGGATTGTTTGTTCGCTTCGATTTTGAATCCGCAACCGCTCAGCGCCTCGGTAATTGCAGTGAGATGTTTTGGCTCGACTCGGTTCACGGTCACTCCGCTGCCAGCTATCGCGCCCGCCACCAGAAATGTGCCAGCTTCGATCCGGTCAGGAATGATGTCGTGCTCGGCCCCGTGTAATTCACGAACGCCCTCGACGATGATTCTTCGTGTCCCGGCGCCTTCAATTTTCGCGCCCATCTTATTGAGGAAATCGGCCAGATCGCAGACTTCCGGCTCTTGCGCCGCGCCTTCGATTACGGTTGTGCCTTCGGCGAGAACCGCGGCCATCATCACATTATCGGTGCCGAGAACAGTCGGTCCGAATTTGCCGCGCAAACTAATCACGGCGCCGGTGAGTTTCGGAGCAAAAACTTTCACATTGCCCCCTTCCACCCGCACCGCCGCGCCGAGGGCTTCGAAGCCTTTCAAATGCAGGTCGATCGGTCGATCGCCGATGACGCAACCTCCCGGGAGGGAAACGGTCGCTTCCTTGCAACGCCCAAGGAGCGGCCCGATCACGCCAACGGATGCCCGCATTTTTCGCACAACGTCATAGGGGGCGACCGATTGCACTTTGTCTGCGGTGACGGTGACAATCCCGCTGGCGCGTTCCACCTGGGCGCCGAGATGAGTCAGAATTTGCAACATGTAATGGGTGTCGCTCAGGTCGGGCACGCGATGAATCGTGCAGGGATCGCGTGTCAGCAGGGTAGCAGCAAGAATGGGGAGGGCAGAGTTCTTCGAGCCGCTGATCTTGATGGAACCGGCGAGGGAATTCCCGCCATGCACAAGTATCTTATCCATACCGGGCGAAGAGAAAACGCGTTCTACCTGAATAATCGTTTTTCGCCTCGATGTCGCGGTAATTTTTCTCGCGCAAAAGGTCGATTAGGGCGGGTTCCTGGCCAAGCCCGATCTCCAGCGCGAGCAAGCCCCCGGCGTTCAGATGCGACGGCGCGGACTCGATCAATTGGCGAATCATTTCATCGCCCTTCTCGCCGGCAAAAAGGGCGACTTCCGGATCGCGCAAAACTTCGGGCGCGAGCTGGTCGCGATCATGCCGCGAGATGTAGGGCAGATTCGCAATGATCAGATCGAATGTGCCGTCGACCGTTTCCAACAAGTCGCTTTTAAGAAATTGAACACGAGCGGTTCCCAGCCGGACGGCATTTTCATGCGCCAGCAATAAAGCATCATCCGAGATATCGGTGGCGATGATTTCCGCTTCGGGAAATTTCGCCGCCAGACTCAACGCGATGACGCCCGACCCTGTTCCGACGTCAATAATTCTGACCTGTGACTTCCCGCCGGGCCGTAGGCCACTATGGGCCGAAGGCTGACCTCTGATCTCCGGATCAAGAAACTCGACTAATTCCTCCGTTTCCGGTCGCGGAACGAGGGCGCGTTTGTCGCAGAGAAAGATGTTTCCGCAAAATTCGACGGTGCCCAGCAAATGTTGGAGCGGCTCGTTCTGCCCGCGCCGGCGGACCAGCTCGCGTAAAGGCGCCAGTTCGAGCTCGGCCAGATCGCGCTCGAACTCGAGATAAACGTCGAGCCTTTTCCGCCCGAGTGAATGCGCCAGCAAATGCTCGGCGTTCAAGCGCGGATTATCGATCCCGCGCTTTTTGAAGTAGGCGGTTGTGGATTGAAGAACGTCGAGCACGGTCATTTTGTCATTCCTCGACTGCGCTTCGCTCCGCTCGGGATGACATCAGTTGGTCAGCGCGCTGTCTTTCAGTCGCTCGGTCAGATCCGCAGCTTGCAGTGCCGAAATCATTTCCTCGAGGTCGCCTTCCATAAACCGATCCAGATTGTAAAGAGTAAGCCCGATGCGGTGGTCGGTAACGCGGTTCTGCGGAAAGTTGTAAGTGCGGATTTTTTCTTCGCGGCCACCCGATCCGATCTGACTCCGGCGATGGGCCGCGTATTTCTCCGCCTCTTCACGTTGTTTGGTTTCGAGCAAACGCGAGCGCAAAACATTAAGCGCTTTCTCCTTGTTCTTTTGCTGGCTCCGCCCGTCCTGGCAGCGGACGATTGTACCCGTGGGAATATGCAAAATCTGCACTGCGGAATCAGTCGTATTCACGCCCTGGCCGCCTGGTCCGCCGGAGCGGCAAACTTCGATACGAAGCTCTTCCGGTTTTAATTCCAGATCGATTTCCTCCGCTTCCGGCAAAACCGCGACCGTGGCGGTGCTAGTATGAATGCGCCCCTGCGCCTCGGTTGCGGGCACACGTTGGACCCGGTGCACCCCACTTTCGTAACGCAATTTACGAAAAACCGATTCGCCACTCACTTTGAAAATCACTTCCTTTAATCCACCAAGCTCTGATGGACTCGAATCCATACTCTCGATTTTCAATCCGGCTGACTCGGCATAACGATTGTACATTCGATATAAATCGGCAGCGAAAATTGCCGCCTCACTCCCGCCCGTGCCCGCACGGATCTCAATAATGGCGTCGCGATTTTCATTTTCGTCCGGCGGAAGCAACGCCACCTGCATCTCGCGTTCGAGGTCGGTCAGGCGTTCTTCGAGCGCGGGAATTTCTTCCTGCGCCATTTGGGCCAGGTCGGCGTCGGTTGAATTGGCGAGTTCGCGGTTGTCCGCCAATTGCATTCGCGCATTCGACAGGTCGTTCCATTTCGCCAGCAACGCCTTTACGTTCGCGTGTTCCCGCATGATTTCGCCGGCACGATTGCGATTGTCGAAAAGGGACGGGTCGGCGATTTCGCGTTCGAGCTGTTCGAAACGCTCGCGTTTACGTTGAATGAGAAGATCAAAGTCCATGATTGTTATAGCGGTGGCTGTGTCAGCCGTTGGCGCAGGCGCTCGCCGCGGCGAGCGCCTCTACGTTCAGCTAAGCCTTGCCGGCGCGGGCGGCCTTGGTACTGCCGTAACGACGCGCGAATTTTTCCACGCGCCCGGCGGTGTCGACGAATTTTTGTTCGCCGGTAAAAAACGGATGGCAGGCGGCGCAGATCCCGATTTTAATGTCTCGTTTAGTCGAGCGGGTGTGATAAACCGCGCCGCACGCGCAAACGATATCGGTCTCTTGATAATCGGGATGAATGTCCGCCTTCATGTTCAAAAACGAGCACAGAATCTAGCCGCGAAAGGGCAAATTCGCAAGTGAGGACGGCATTAGGCGACCCGATCCTCGAGGCGTGGGAAGAGACGCGCGAAAAACATCGCCAGCGCGCCGCCATCCTTGACGCACAGGGAAAAACTGCGCGCACATTTTCTGCAATTGAGGAGCGCGCCGAGCATTTTGCGGCCGAGCTGAAAGCGATTGAGCCGGGCAAAGTCGTCGCGATCCAAATCGGCAACCATCCGGATTGGGCATCGCTATTTCTGGCCTGTCTCCGGAGGAAACTTGTCGTTCTGCCACTGGAACAGACGATGAGCGAGGAGCAAAAACAAAGCGCGTTTGAAATCTGCCACGTTGTAGCTGCCGCCGTCTCCGGCGGCAGAGACGTGCAAATCCTTCCAGAGACAGCGGCAGCTACAAGAGATGCCACGGCGAGCGATTGGGACAACGATCGGCCCTCACTACTGAAACTGACTTCGGGGACCACGGCTGCGCCGCGCGCGATCCGTTTTCGTAGCGAACAGTTGCTGGCCGATTGCGAGAACATTTGCGAGACGATGGGCATCAGCCAGCGCGACTTGAACTTTGGCGTCATCCCAATTTCGCATTCCTACGGCTTTAGCAATCTGCTTACGCCCCTCATCGCACGCGGGGTTTCGCTTGCCCTGAGTAACGATCGGATGCCGCGAGCGATCATCGACGGCCTCGCCGCGACTCGCGCGAACGTTTTTCCGGGAATGCCGGTTTTCTACCAGTCGTTTTGCGAAATGAGCGAGCCGCCATCTTTGCCGGATTTGCGGCTTTGCATTTCGGCCGGAGCCCCTCTGCCGCCGGAAACAGCGCAAGGCTTTTCCGGAAAATTCGGACGCGAGATCCACTCCTTCTATGGCGCATCCGAGTGTGGCGGAATTTGTTACGTCCATAAAGCGCAGCCGGTTCCGGGATTTGTCGGCCAGGTGATGTCCGGAGTTGAGATTGAACGGGTCGATCGCGACAATCCGGTCTCGCTCATTCGGGTGCGAAGTCGCGCAGTGGCTGCCGGGTACTTCCCTGAGCCGAATGAAGGCAAACTGGGCCACGGCGTTTTTGTCCCGGATGACTTGTTGGAAAAAACGCAGGGCGGTTATCGGATCGTCGGACGCAGCTCAGACTTGATCAACGTTGCCGGCAAAAAAGTGCATGTGCCGCGCCGCATTTATTTCGTCGAGGCGATCCCGGTAAATGAGCGCGGCAAAACCAGCCGGCGCGAGCTGGCAAAGCGATATCCGGTCACTCGCTAGCACAAGTTGAGAGAGAAAACGCTTTTCATTTGCGGAGAAGCATAAATTGTTAGACTCAGCGCGTTGGCAGCAGGACATTTCTTGCGGCGGGGCGCCTGTTTCCCAGTGAAAGAATCTACTGCTTGGACTACTATAAAACGCGAAGAGCGCATTCTGGTTCTAGAGCCAGACGAATCAATGCTCTCGTCAATTTTGAGCGCGTTGCACGAGGTTGCGCCGGAAGCGGTGGTGGATGTGGCCCACGATCTGGAGGAGGCGCATCGCATTACCGCAGATGAGCCGGTTGAGCTGTTCGTGCTCGACCTGGATGCTGCATCCGATTCAGCTCTTCTGGGGGATTTGCGGGCCAGCCATCCAAAGGCGGAGGCCATATTTTTGACGTCTGGGCACCTCGCTTCGCCGCCCGAGGAATCGGAGAGGATGGGGGACGTTCATTTCCTGGAAAAGCCATTTTCGGATTCGGATTTCAGGAACTTGGCGCAAAACCTCTTGTGGCCCGGCGGAGATGTTCGGCCCGCGCAACGGCCGCGCATCCTGGTGATCGACGACAGTCTGATGCTATTAGGTTTCGTCGAGGAGATTCTGACCGAAGCAAACTATCAAGTCGTCACCGCAGGAACAAGCCAAGAGGGATTGCAAGCGGCTCGCCAACAGAAACCTGATTTGATCCTGCTCGATTATTTGCTGCCTGATTTGCCAGGCGATGAGCTTAGTCAGCGCTTGAGCGAAGATGAGTCGACTGCCCACATCCCAGTCCTTTTCATGTCGGGGTTCGGCACTGAGTTGGAAGGTGCGCAAGCCAGATCAGAGAATGTCTTGGGAATTTTGCATAAACCGTTTACTTCTGATTCACTCTTGAAAGTCGTCGAGGAAAACCTATCGCGCGAAGAAGGTGCAGAGCCGGCAATGCGCTCGGAATTTACCAATGTGGTCAGTCCGGGAGGCGAGGAGACCTCGGTAGTCACTTTTTCGCCGCTCTGGAACGAACCGGCACCCGTCTCGTCGCAGGAAAACGAGCAAACGCACAGCGGTTTTGACGAATTGGACTTCCCCTCGCAACCCCAGCCGGCGCTTTTCGAATCCGGTGCGTTGGAGAACGTCTATTTTTCCGGTGATACGGGGTTCTTTTCCTTCAGTCGCGCGCTAAGAGTTATCGGTCACGAAAAGTTGACCGGCACACTCCGTTCTGCCGGGACCAGGGAAAACATCGACCTTCACGCTCGCGAAGGAAAGGTCGTGCTAGTGACGACCCGCGATGCCGAGGGTTACTGCGCCGAAGCGCCGGTGACGCTGGTAAACATCGATCCCGACCGCGTCGCTGCGGCGCGAGAGACTCAAACTCAAACCGGTTGCCCGTTGTTCATCACTCTGGTACGGGAGGATTTGATTTTGCGCGATCCGGCGCTGCAATTGGTCCAGCATTATGGGCAAAAACTTTTCGCGCAACAATGGAGCGCACCGAGAGTGCGATTCGCCTTTGAGCAAACAAGCGAGCTGCCCGATTTCACCAACGACATCCCCGCCGAGGATGACATCGAGCATTGGATGTTGAGCACATTGCGCTTCGTCCAGGCGCAGGATGTTGCCGACAAAGCCAATTATGACCCGGCCTGGATTCCCGCTTATACGCGCGATGGTTTTGAGCGTATCCAAAAACTTCGGCTTACTGTGGCCGAAGCACAATTTGCCTCGCAGTTCGACGGCACTCGTTCCATCGCCCAGATCGCGCGCAATCTTCGGCTAGATTTGAAATTCGCCCGCTTGACCCTCTTCCGCTTCGTGGAGCTCGAGATTGTCGAATGCTGGCCCCCGGCTGATTCCGAAAAGGCGGAGCGCGGGAGCGTTTTCAAACGACTGGGCCGGTCGATAGGGATCGGGGAGTAATTCTTACCTGCCCAGGGACGCGCGATGAAAGGGAACGTTCTCGTCATCGATATCGGTGGCACTCACCTCAAACTGCTGATGTCGGCGAAGAAGAAATTGAAATTCGATTCCGGACCGGACATGACGCCGCGCGATTTCGTAAGGAAGTTTCACGAGACCACGACGGAGCTAAAGTTCGCCACCGTTTCCATCGGGTTTCCTTCGGTTGTGCGCGACGGCAAGATCGTCAAGGACCCGAAACATCTCGGCAAAGGCTGGGTCGGGTTCAACTTTAGTCGCGCCCTGAAAAAGCCCACTCGGGTCATAAACGACGCCGCGATGCAGGCACTCGGCAGTCATATTCGCGGCCGCATGCTTTTTCTGGGGTTGGGTACAGGGTTGGGCGCGGCGCTGGTTTGGGCGAATAATCTTTTGCCGCTTGAGCTCGGTGATCTGCCTTACCGCGATCATCGCAAAATTGAAGACTGGCTCGGCATAGACGGGCTGGAGCACCTCGGCGAAAACGCGTGGCGCGAGGAAGTGCTTTATTGCGCGACCCAGCTGAAGCTCTCTTTCGTCGCCGATACCGTTGTCCTCGGTGGAGGCAACGTGAAAAAGATGAAGCAATTGCCGCACGGAGTGAAGAGAGGCGATAACCGCAACGCATTTCTCGGGGGGTGTCGTTTGTGGGAAACCGATCGCAAAACTGGAAAACCGCGTTGGCGAATTTTGTAAGACCACTGCCCTTCGGAAGAAGGGAATATGAATAGGATTACGGGTAGGAATAAGAGCCCCATTTCGGAGCTTCCATAATTAGCGCGTTTTCAGCGAGCGCGTGCCGCAATCTTATCGGCAAGGTAAGTAGCGAAATAACCGTGATAGCGTGCTTGCAACTCCGGCTGCTGCCAATCTTTCCCGGTAAGAGTGCGGCGGCAATTGGGCGAGCCGCATTTGCATTCCATTTCGTAGCTGTCGTCGTCCGTCATGCACCAGTCATGAGTCAGTTCTTCCTCGGCGCGAATATCGCGAATGCCGACGAAGATAATGTTACCGCGCAGGCCGAGGTTGGCGTCGCAGGAATGGTTACTGTAGAGCATGGAACCCTCCCGTTCCTCTTGTGTAACCGGAGCGATGAATAAATCGTCGCCAATCTGGATCTCCACCGGGCCAAGCCGGCGCGTTACTTCGCGTTCCAGAAAGTCGCGACTGACGATGTGACCGCCCTTGATCATCACGATCTCGCCTTTGGCAATATCGGCGACAGCAAATAGCCCTTTTCCATGAATTGGACTTTGCCGCACTTCGGTTTTGGGCGAGCGCCAGGAAAGAGGAGTTTCGTTCACAGAGTTGGGGTTACATCAATGGCGACGATGCTAAAAAGAAATGGACCGTGTGATCTCTCAAGATTGGGCATAGAGGAAAATATAAAAACTTGACGGGATGCTTTGGCGCGCTTTTCACCGTGCCAGCGGTAGCAGATTTTTTCGCGAACGACGGCAGGGTGCTCGGATGTACCTCAGTCGGCGGTCGGTCAAAAGTTAAAGCCGGGCTGGGTGCGCGCTTGCTGTTGCGACGCGTCGGGCGCATTCGGGTTCACTTCGCCGGGAACGGTCTCGCGCGTTTTCGCTGCCTCACCGCCGTTGAATTCTTCATTGGTAGCGCAACCGCTAAAGGCAACCATTCCGCAGGCGAGGAACGCGAAATACCACCTTTTCACGGTAAGATAACGTCCCGCCAGGCGCCGGTTGGTCAAACCGAAATCGTTTCGTTGGTAGCACAATAGATTTCGAAAAGGGCGCTGCTAATTTCGGCCAGACGTTTTTGGGTGAGAATGAGATACTCATGCAGGCCGTATTCGAAGATGTCGCCTATCGTAGCAAAATCGAGATCGTAACGTAAGCGGCCGGAAAGACGTTCTGCTTCGTTGGTGTAATTCGTCTCGGGCGAGCCGGAAATGCGATGGAGGGCAGCATCAAGGGAGTCGACGCTGAAGCGGATGGACCGGGGAAATTCGGGATGGGCGATCAGAAATTCCGCTACCTTCCAGGGGGCGACCTGGCCGACGTAAATCTTGCGGTAAGCCTCGAGCGCGCTGCACGATTTCAGGACCGACATCCATTGGACGGTATCGATGTTGCCGCCGACTTTTTCTCCTGAAGGCAAGAGGAGATGATATTTGACGTCGAGAATGCGGGAGGTGTTGTCGGCGCGTTCGAGAAATCTTCCGATGCGAATGAAATCCCAGCCTTCGCTGTGTGTCATGGTCGCATCGGCGATTCCCTGGATTAGATGTGAGCCGGTAATAATGCGCCGGAAAAATTCGTACGGACTCAGACGCAGCATCTTTTTCCCGGTCTCGCCTTTGATGAAAAGGTAGAGACGATTGATGTGCTCCCACATTTCGCTCGAGATTTGTTCGCGCACCGTGCGGGCATTTTCGCGGGCGGCAGCCAGACAGGCGTAAACTGAGTTCGGGTTCTGGCGTTGCAGACAGACGAAATCGACGGCGGCCTGGCCATCGGGGTTTTGATAGAGCGAGGTGAAAAGTTCGTTTTCTTCCAGCGAACTAATGATGGGATTCCATTGTTGCTGAGTGTCGGGGTCGCGCGTGTTTTCGAGATCGAGGAGCAATTGCAAATTTACGTCGGCGATGCGGGCATTATTTTCCGCGCGCTCGATGTAGCGGCTCATCCAGAAAAGGGAATCAGCGACGCGACTAAGCATACGAAGGTGGAGTAATGGAAAAGCGGGCGATTGACACTGGCATCATGCCATTACTACCAAACTCCATCACTCCACGGTTTCTTCCTCTTCGAGCACCCAGGTATCTTTGCTTCCGCCGCCTTGCGACGAATTCACCACCAATGAACCTTCGCACAGCGCCACCCGGGTGAGCGCGCCGGGAATGATTTTGATTTTCTCACCCGATAAAATGTAGGGACGCAAATCAACGTGCCGCCCACGGATGACGCCTTCATCGAAGGCGGGCGAGCGCGAGAGCGGAATGATGGGCTGGGCAATGTAATTGCGCGGTTCCTCTCGAATGCGCGCCCGAAATTTTTCGCGCTCCGCCTCGGTGGAATGTGAGCCGACCAGCATGCCATAGCCGCCGCTTTCGTTGGCTGCCTTGACGACCAGCTTCTCCAGATTGTCTAAAATGAATGCGCGATCAGTTTCGTCCGCCGCCAGATAGGTATCGACGTTCGGCAGAATCGCCTCCTGATCGAGGTAGTAGCGGATCATTTTCGGCACGAAGTGATAGATGACTTTGTCGTCTGCGATGCCGGTGCCGATGGAATTCGCCAGACTGACATTCCCCTTGCGATAGGCGTCGACCAATCCAGGAACGCCAAGTCCCGAATCTTTCCGAAAAACCTTCGGATCAAGAAAATCGTCATTAATTCTGCGATAAATAACGTCGACCGGCTGCAGGCCTTTGGTCGTGCGCATAAAAATTTTTTCATTGCGCGCAATGAGATCTCGGCCCTCGACAATTTCGATTCCCATGGAGCGCGCCAGGAACGAATGCTCGTAATAGGCCGAGTTGTGGATGCCCGGCGTAAGGAGCACGACGGTTGGATTCGTTTTCCCTGCCGGCGCGATATAACGCAGAACATTGAGGAGCTCCTGGCTGTAATCTTCCACTGGCCGGACACGGTGTTGCGCGAACAGATTTGGAAAAACCCGGCGCATAACCTGGCGGTTTTGGATGACATAGGAAACGCCGGATGGGCAGCGCGCATTGTCTTCCAGCACGAGAAAATTACCATCGCGATCGCGGACCAGATCGGTGCCGCAAATGTGGATGTAGATATTTTGCGGCACACTGAAGTGCATGAACTCCGGACGGAAGTGCGCGGCCTGCCAGACGTAATCTTTCGGAATCACGCCATCGCGCAGAATGGATTGGCCGTGATAAATGTCGTGCAGAAAAAGATTGAGCGCGGTAATTCGCTGCTCCAGGCCCCGCTCGATCTTTTTCCATTCCTCTCCCGAAATAATTCGTGGGATGAGATCGAATGGGAAAATCCGCTCGGTCCCCTGCGCATCGCTGTAAACCGTGAAGGTGACGCCCTGGCGCAAGAGAGTGAGCGCGGCCAGGTCACGCTTGCGATCGAATTCTCCTTCCGTCAGCTCGGTGAAACGTTGCAGCAACCGCTGGTAATGAGGCCGGGCCTGGCCCGGCGCAGCAAACATCTCGTCGTAAAATTCGCCCGTATCGTAGCTGGCGAAGAATTCGGTCACGAATTCAGTTTGTCGCCGCCTCTATGCCGCGCAAACAAAAAGGAGTGGTTTGCCCTATAATGGGGCGCGTTGCACGCGAAGTGGCGGCCCGAATGCGCTTTTGCCGGTGTGTGAAAGAACATCCCGCAAAAATGGCGCGGTTCGGCTCACCCGGTTTTTTGCGACC
>WNGI01004263.1_pt1 | contig 12780 bp, 7 predicted proteins | sample 5400621 | NCBI WGS metagenome assembly WNGI01 (sample SAMN13153374, study PRJNA577476) | soil metagenome | isolation source: 20 cm soil or saprolite under Garry oak tree replicate 1 | place: USA:California | collected 2016-06-15 | reverse complement strand
AGCTGCGGCGCTCCTGTTCCTGCCCTCGTCGGCCGCAACCGTTCACTCACTCAGCGTCGTCCCTTCGTCGGGGAAAGCTGAAGTGGTGATCGGGGTCAATGCCGCCGTCGACGTGCAGGATTTTACGCTCGAGGCGCCCTATCGGGTTGTCGTCGATCTGACGGGAGCCACTCTCGACATGTCGCGCCGCACTTACGACAGGGTGTCACGCGGCGGCATCACCAACGTTCGCTACTCGCAGTTCCGTCCGAATGTCGTCCGCGTCGTCATCGACCTGGATGCGAAGCACCCGTACACGGTCACACGCAAGACGGGAGAGGTTCGTATCTCCGTAACCGGTGGCAAGACCGCCGACTATACTGCCTGGCCATCGACTGAGTCCCGCCGGGCATATGTCGCGGCTCCATCGCCGCAGACTGTACGCCGCCTGGCTCTTGCCAGCGCTGATGTCACCGGGGCGGGGGCGGCTTCGACGCCCGATCGGACGAGCACGACGGTAGGAAAGGCTGTAGCCCAGCTCGAGACATCAGTCGCGCAGGTCGAGGCACAGGACGATCCGGCTCCGGCCGTTGCTGGTCCGGTTACCGCGAAAATCATCTCGACTTACGATGTCAAGCCGATCGCGCTCTTCTCGGCGGTCCAGCAATCCCAGCAGCCGCCCATCACCGTCACGTTCCAGGACACCGATATCCGCGACGTAATAGCGTCGTTCGCGGCGTTTTCGGGCCGGACCATCGTCGTCGGCAAGGACGTGCAGGGCACCGTTACGGCCGAAGTCAAAAACCAGCCCTGGGATGTCGCGCTGCGCGCGATTCTTCAGGGACAGGGCCTGGCCGCATCCGAAGATCTGATCTCCGGAATCATCACGGTGGACAGCTACGCAAATATTCTTAATCGCCAGGCGTCCGAGCCGCTCCAGACGCAGCTCGTCTCGATCAACTATGCTCGCGCGTCGGCGCTCGTACCGACCATTCAGTCGCTGCTGCAGAAGGACTGCCCGCAGATTTCCAGCAGCCCAAATGTCGTCAGCAACGCGCGGCCGAACTGCATCGCACGCGGCCTCGTCGCCGCCGATAGCACCACCAACACACTCATCATCACGGAGACGGCCTCGCGCCTCGCCGACGTCCTGCAGTACGTGCGCAACCTGGACGTTCGCACTCCGCAGGTCGGCATCAAGGCCAAGATCATCTTCGTCAACAGAACGAATATCGAAGACATCGGACTCTCCTACGACTTGGGAACGGGTACCGATCAGTTCTTCAGTCAGCTGGTAAAGCGTCCCGATCCCGCGACGCTCAAGCCGATCGACACCAACGGCGACGGAGTTCCTGACGCTTTGGGCGGCGGCACGCCGTTTCAGGGCGACAGGATCCTGCTCGGCGGCAACGCTCTGTCAGCGATCGCGAACGCAAATGCCAGGGTTGTAAACCCTGCGCTCAGCGTCGTGTTCTCGACGGCGCTCGGCAAATTCCAGCTGACAAGCTTCCTCGACGCGCTCCAGGAAGTTCGTCTCGCCGATCTTCAGGCCGAACCGAGCATCGTGACGCTCGACAACAGACAGGCTTCGATTCAGGTCGGTCAGGAAATTCCGATCAGAGTGCTTGACGCGAACACCGCCAACCAGGGCACGGGCGTCTCGGTTACACAGCCACGCGCCACGGTGCAAATGAAGCAGGTCGGTATCATTCTGACCGTCACGCCGCACATCACGAACAATCGCCAGATCCTGCTCCTCCTGCACGCCGAGAATTCTGATGCGCAGTTGGCGTCGTCGGACGTCGGCTTCATCTTTGGCAAGCAGTCTGGCGACACGCAACTTCTCGTTGGCGACGGAGAGACCGCGGTTATCGGCGGCCTCACCGTAACGCAAACCACGCAGTCCAAGTCGGGAATTCCGCTCCTCGTCGATCTGCCGATCATCGGCAGGCTGTTCGGCGAGACGCGCACGGACGACGAAAAGCGTGACCTGCTGATCCTCGTCACACCACACATCATCGACGACGGAGCGCCGATACCGGGCGCATCCTCGAATCCGATCCCACCAGCCACCCGCTAAAGGTGACTCGAATGCACATAGATCTTACTGACGGCTTGCGCCGCGGCCTCGTAGTGGCTGCGGTTGCGGCGTTCATATCCCTCGGCATCGCGGCGTGTAACGACACGACGTCGATTGATCCTCAAAGGGACCGTGTTCCGCCCACGGTCACGCTGACCGCCAACAATGGGTCGGCTGATACCGTAATTGCCTTCAGCACGCACGCTAAGGACAATCTGGGCCTCAAGACGATCCACGTGCAGGCGATTGGCGCGGTTGGGTTCATTTTCGACACCACGTTCACGAGTGCCGTCACCGACATCCAGATACCGTTCAATCTATTTGCATCGCGTGCAGTTCCAGCCGGGACGCCCGTAACGATCACAGCAACCGCGGTTGACGGTGCGGGCAACTCGTCCGGGGTCGACACCCTCATAATGGCGACCGGCAACGTTCCACCGCCGGACGTCAAGATCATAAGCCCGACCTCCGGAAGCTCGGCGGTCGTCGGCAAATCCATTCTCGTGACCGTGAGCGGAAAGGCTCCGCTCAAGGTTCTCTCACTTGGCCTGACGACTACCGGTCCGGTAATTAGAAACGACTCGGTGCTGTTCTCGAGCCCGCTGCGTGATTCCATCACCATGCAGGACACAGTCGCCATACCGCTTAACGCCTCGACCGGCACGATCACCATCACGCCTTTCCTGAGAGATTCACTCGGACAGCGCGCGACGGGTCCGAGCATCACTGTCACGGTTCAGACAGCATCACAGATCAACTCGGTGCCTGTCGTCAATCAGTTCTGTGTCGGCAATAGTGGTTTCGACAATGCCTGCGGACACACGAGGCGCGTCGAGGTCGGGGACACCGTGCACGTCGAAGCCGACGATCCGAGCGGTATATCACAGCTTGGATATGAGGTGAGGAGCACTCCGGGCGGAGCAATCGACGATTCGTCGACGTTCGTTTCGAACGGGCAGCTCACGTTCCAGCCGCATACGTTCAGCATGAAGCTGCCATACACGGCTTTCCCCACTACTGCCTACATTCAGGTTTTTGCTCGCAACTCGAACGGTGTAAGGGCGTACGCGAAGCTGGCAAGCGGCGTGGATCGCATCGACACTGTAACCGTCGTGGCAGGCGTTACACGCTTCCTGCCCTTCGGCGGCCAGGTTGCCGATGCCATGTATCATCCGGGCAAGGATCGTCTCTACCTCACGAACATCGCCCGTAACGAGGTCGAGGTCTTCAATCTCGCGGATTCGTCGTTCAAGGCTCCCGTCATCGTGGGCTCGCGCCCGTGGGGATTGGCAGGCTGGCCGCGCGACCGCACCGGCGTGATGGGCGACACCATCCTGGTAGCGAACTCGGGTGGAACGAACATCAGCTACATAGACCTAAATGCCGGTGCCAGTGGCAGCGGACTCGAAGTCTTCCGCTATGATCTGCCGAACATCATCGCGTTCACGATCACCACGACGACTTCCGGAACAAGCGGCCTGCCCATTCAGGTGGCCACCAAGTATGACTTCAGCGATCGCCCACAATACCTCGCCCCGACTTGTATCGCGGCAGGCGCAGCGTGCACGGACGTTGTGCTGGCTTACTCGACGACTCCGACTGCTGGGCAATCCTCGCCCTTCGCGGCCCGTAATGGCACTCTGCGGTGGGAGAATCTTACCCAGCGCACGTCGCACCTCTTCTTCGAGCAGGCTATCGGCCAGTCAGCTGCACGTTCCGATACGCTCACGATAACCCGGTACGACGCGGACGGCGTGAACTCGACAGTCCTGCTTCCGTACAAGGATATCAACAATAGATCGACTACCATCGACATCAACGCGCTCGCATTCCGCGATACGACGTTCGTACGCGGTTCTGGCACCTTCCAGCGTGCCATGTTCGGTGAGGGCGGCAGCGTATTCGGCAGCCGCACGATGATGTACGATGCGCAGAGAGGATTCGAACCGGGCTACCCGTACATTGACCTGGGCGTTTCTCCGCCGTCCGCGGTGTCCGACTTTATCGCGAACACGTTTGCCGAGGTGAAGGGCGTCGCAATCAACTTTGACGGCACACTTGGCGCCGTCCGCGCGGATTCAACCTACATTCTAAACTCGGCCCTCAGACTGCAGGGTGTGCTGGCGACCACGATCACGAACGCCGGATTCGATTTCCACCCGCTCAACACCGGTGTGAATTCGTTCCCGCTCACAACGCGCCTCGCGTTCGCGGCATCGTCCGAACCGTTGATCGAGATATATGACACGCGATGCTACCAGAGAATTGCGACCATTCCGGTCAAGGCTCCAATCGTCGGCCCATTGAAGGCGGCCTTCCGCAACGCCACGGGCGAGCTCGTCATTGTGGGGGCGACAGCACAAGGGGTTGTCATCGCAACGCTACCTAATACGTTTACCACGACCTGCCCGTAGCTTTCCCGCAGACGCGGGTACTGAACGGATAAACGAGCCCGGTCAAAAGCCGGGCTCGTTTTTTTTTGTGGAGACAAATGCTGCGATTCACCACTGCCGGCGAGTCACACGGGCCCGCGCTCGTGTCCATCCTTGAGGGGATGGTCGCCGGTCTGCCCCTCCTCGCCTCCGATGTCGATGCGCAGCTTGCGCGCAGGCAGCAGGGGTATGGGCGGGGACGGCGCATGAAGATCGAATCAGACCATGCCGAGTTCCTCTCAGGCGTCCGCGCCGGCGAAACGCTCGGCTCCCCCATCGCGATGTTGATTCAGAATCGCGACTGGAAGAATTGGGAGGAGATCATGGATCCCGCGCCCCGGGGAGGCGATCCCGAGCGCAAGCGCGCAGTGACGCGCCCGCGGCCGGGGCACGTCGATCTCTCCGGAATGCTCAAGTACGACCGGACTGACGCCCGGGATGTGCTGGAGCGTGCCTCCGCCCGCGAGACGACCGCCCGCGTGGCCGCAGGGGCCATTTGCAGGCGGTTTCTGCGTGAATTCGACATATCTCTCGGGAGCCATGTGGTGCACCTGGGAGGGGTCGATGCCAGGCGTCCGGCCACGATGCCCGCGGATCTGAATGCGGCCGCGGACGAATCACCGCTGCGCACGCTGGATCGGGACGCCGAGGAGGAAATGATCAAGCGGATCGACGCTGCGAAGGCAGAGGGCAACACCCTTGGCGGCGTCGCCGAAGTCATCTGCGATGGTGTGCCGGTGGGCCTCGGTTCGCACGTATCATGGGACAGGAAGCTTGATGGGCGGCTCGCCGCCGCTCTGATGTCCATTCCCGCCGTCAAGGCGGTCGAGATCGGCCTCGGCGTAGAATGCGCACGCAGGAAAGGATCCGATGTCCACGACGAGATAGACCCGGACGAGACCAATGTGAAAGCAGGGCGGGTGCGCAGGAGAAGCAACCGTGCTGGCGGGATGGAAGGCGGCATCACCAATGGGGAGCAGATCGTGCTGCGCGCGTCGATGAAGCCGATCAGCACCCTCATGCGGCCGCTGGGAACTATCGAGATGAAGACACGGGAGCGCGCGGAAGCGGTGGCGGAAAGAAGTGATGTCACCGCCGTTCCAGCGATGGGGGTCATCGCCGAAGCCATGACAGCGTTCATCCTCGCTCAGGCTCTGCTCGAAAAGTTCGGCGGGGATTCGCTCGGAGAGACGCGGCGCAATTATCAGAATTACATCTCGTCGCTGAGTGACAGACAAGGACGATAAGTCGCCGGCTCCCCATCTGATCCTCGTCGGACTCCCCGGAGTGGGGAAGACAACGATCGGAAAAGCGGTCGCCCGGAGGCTGGGAAGACAGTTTCTCGATTTCGATCAGGAGATCGAGCGACGGTCAGGAATGGAGATACGCGAGATCTTTCGTGTTAAAGGCGAGGAGCACTTTCGGGAGATGGAATTCGCCCTGACGAAAGAACTGAGCGTCAGCGGTGGTATGGTGCTGTCACCGGGGGGGGGATGGATCGCACAGCAGAGGTCGGTCGAACTTTTGCGCTCGAATGGGCGTATCATATACCTTAGAGCGTCACCCGAAGCAGTCGCTCGCCGATTGCGCAGGGTGGAGACCAGGCCGCTGCTGGCGGGCCGGGACCCGGTGGTAGCGCTCCGGGAGCTGTACCAGAAACGAAAGGCCCTGTACGAGACGGCAGACGCGGTTCTCGATACGGAAAGGCTTGCACGGCAACAACTTATAGCGAAAGCAGTCGAGCTTGCCTCGACCATGACTTAACTACGAACGACAATGGACGAACGCTTACCTGCACAGACCACATTCCGCGTGATGGGCCCACATGAACGGGGGCGGTTCGCCCCGGAAGCGTGGGGTCATCTGCTCTCCCTCAACGGGTCGGGCGCGATCAACGGGCTCGAGCTGGAGCACATCATCGAGCGGGCACTGATGCAATTCGAAGGACGAATTGCGCTCGACGACCTCCGCGGATTGCTGGAAGGGACTGGGTTGGAAGATTCGTCCGGAAGCGGCGACAACACTACGGTGCATTAAATGGCGAAAGCCAGGACAACTAAAGCAAAAACCACCGCCAAGCGCGCCAGCAAGGGCGTTACAGCGGAGAATAATGCGATCAAGAATGCCGGTATGACGATTCCGGCATCGAAAGGAATTCGTGCGACCAAGGGTGTGTCGTCGAAGAACGTCGCCGTCAAACCCGCACGAGCCAGAAAGAGCGCGGCGGCGAAAATCGTCGATGACGAGGGGCCGTCGGAGCCCGGCTCGACATCGCTCGTGATCGTCGAGTCGCCGGCGAAGGCCAAAACGATCGGGAAGTATCTCGGACGCGCCTACAAAGTGCGCGCGACGATCGGTCACGTGCGCGATCTGCCCGAGAAGAAAATGGGGATCGACATCGAAAACGGCTTCGAGCCGGAGTACGTGACCATTCCGGGAAAAGAGAAGACCGTTGCCGAGTTGAAGACCGCCGCGCGCGACTCGAGAGAAATCTTTCTCGCGACCGATCCGGACCGCGAGGGTGAAGCCATCGCGTGGCATGTCGCGCAGCAGATAAAGAGGAAAAACGGTGCACCAATGAGGCGCGTTCTCTTTCACGAGATCACGCGCGACGCGGTGCAACTTGCGATCGCGAATGCGGGTCAGATCGACGAGCGGAAGGTTGATGCGCAGCAGGCGCGTCGTGTTCTCGATCGCCTCGTCGGATACAAGGCAAGCCCGGTGCTCTGGAAGACAGTGAAGAAGGGGATTTCAGCCGGGCGCGTGCAGACCGTTGCGCTGCGACTGCTCGTCGAAAGAGAGCGTGAGATCCGCGCGTTCAAGCCCGTCGAGTACTGGACCGTCGAAGCTCTGCTCGAGGAGGCCGGACAGCAGTTCACGGCCAAGCTCCATCTTCTGGATGGCAAGAAGCCGGTCATCAGCAACGAGGCGGAAGCGAACGCGATTCTCGATGCGCTCAAATCCCGGAAGACGTTCCAGGTCACCGAGGTCAGGCGTCGCGAGCGGAGAAAGAATCCGGCCGCGCCGTTCACCACGAGCACGCTCCAGCAAGACGCGGCGAAGAAGCTAGGCTTCGGATCCAAGCGCACCATGCGTCTCGCCCAGGATCTGTACGAGGGAATCGAGATTGGGGAAGAGGGCGCGGTAGGGCTCATCACCTACATGCGCACCGACTCCACGCGCGTTGCGGCGTCGGCGGCAGATCAGGCGCGCGACTACATCAAGTTGATGTACGGCCAGCAGTACCTGCCCGATGCACCGCGCCTCTACTCCGATGGCAAGTCGAAAAACGCGCAGGATGCGCACGAGTCCGTTCGTCCGACCGATCCGACGCGCCGGCCCGAGCACGTTCGCAAGTACCTCAAGGAAGATCAGTACCGGCTCTACGAGCTCATCTGGCAGCGCTTCATGGCGTCGCAGATGACGCCCGCGATCTTCGACACGACCACGGTCGACTTCGATTTCGACCGGTTCCTGTTCAGAGCGACCGGCAGCGTCGTCAAGTTCGACGGGTACCAGCGTCTCTACAAGGAATCGCGCGAGGCAGAGGAAGGGAAAGCGCTTGAGGAAGAGCAGGGGCTGCCCGTGGTGCAAAAGGGCGAGGATATCCCGGTCAGGGCGATCACGCCCTCGCAGCACTTCACCGAGCCGCCGCCGCGGTATTCCGAGGCGAGTCTCGTCAAGGAACTGGAGCGTCTCGGTATCGGTCGTCCGTCGACGTACGCATCGATCGTCTCGACGCTCGTCGATCGCCGCTACGCCCAGCTCGAGCAGCGGCGCTTTTTCCCCACCTTCCTCGGCGAACAGGTCGAGCGGGTGATGGTGAAGAGCTTTCCTGACGTGTTCAACGTCAGGTTCACGTCCCATATGGAAACCGATCTCGACAAGATCGAGGATGGAGACGTGAACTGGAGGAATATGCTCAAGGATTTCTACGGGCCATTCTCGGAATCGGTCAAGAGCGCCGACATCGAGTCCCTCATCGGCGAAGCGCACGACTTGTCAATGCTCGAGACCGAGAGATGTCCCACTTGCGGCGGGAAACTCGTTCCCCGCGGGGGTTTCTTCGGACCGTTCCTGGCGTGCGAGAACCATCCGAAGGATTGCAAATTCACGAGGCCTCTGCGCGGCGATCGCAAGGCAGCGCAGCCGACGGACGAGATCTGCCACGAGTGTGGCAGCCCGATGGTCATTCGCCACGGACGCTCCGGGGAATTTCTCGGCTGCAGCACGTTCCCGAAGTGCCGCGGCACACGGTCGATGCCGACCGGCGTGAAATGTCCGAAAGACGGCGGCGACATCGCGGTGCGCAGATCGAAAAAGCGCGGCAAGGCGTTCTACGGCTGCTCCAACTACCCGAAGTGCGATTTCGTGGTGTGGGACAAGCCGGTGGCGGAGACTTGCCCCGAGTGCGGCTACATCGGCGCGGAGTCGAAGTTCACGAAAGCACGCGGCGAATACCGGCGGTGCATCAAATGCGCGAACGAGTGGGACGTCGCGCCCTCGCCTCCTGAAGCCGTGGCGGTGTGACCCAGCGAGTCACGGTGGTTGGAGGGGGCCTCGCCGGCTCGGAGGCGGCCTGGCAGCTCGCCACGCGCGGACTCGAGGTATCGCTGCACGAAATGCGTCCGGTCACCACGACGCCTGCCCACAAGACCGACAGGCTCGCCGAGCTGGTTTGCTCCAACACTTTCAAGAGCACTGAGCTTACAAACGCGCACGGCTTGCTCAAGGCGGAGATGCGCCTGCTCGGCTCACTGATTCTTGAAGCCGCCGACGCCGCGCGAGTCGCCGCCGGCAGCGCGCTGGCTGTCGATCGTGACGTGTTCGCGGCCATGGTAACCGCGCGCATCACGTCTGACGACCGGATCAGTATCACCCGCGAAGAAGTGACGACTATTACTTCTCCCTGTGTGATCGCGACGGGTCCGCTCACTTCCGACAAGCTCGCGGAGGCCATCGGGGCGCGTCTGGGTGTCGGGGCCCTGTCTTTTTACGACGCGATCGCGCCGATCATTGCCCGTGACTCGATCGACGACTCGCTCGTTTTTCGCGGCTCACGCTACGGCAAGGAGACGATGGACGGCGCCGGTGGTGACGGCGCATATATCAATTGCCCGATGACGCGTGAGCAGTATGATGCATTCCTCGATGCACTTGTTGCCGCGGATCAGTATCACGGACATGAGTTCGACGAAGTCCCGTACTTCGAGGGATGCATGCCGGTCGAGGTGATGGCGCAGCGCGGCCGCGACACGATGCGCTTCGGTCCCCTCAAGCCGGTCGGACTGCGCGATCCGCGCACGGGACGCGAGGCGTACGCCGTAGTACAGCTTCGGCAGGAGGACCGTGCCGGCCGCATGTGGAATCTGGTCGGCTTTCAGACGCGGCTCCGCATCCCCGAGCAACAGCGCGTTCTAAGAATGATCCCGGGTCTCGCCGAGGCGGAGTTTCTCCGTTACGGATCGATTCATCGCAACTCGTACCTCAACTCTCCCGAGGCACTGAGTGCGCACCTGGCGGCTCGTGACGATCCGGCCGCGCTCTTTGCGGGCCAGATCACTGGCGTCGAAGGCTACACCGAGAGCTCCGCGACAGGATTGCTGGCAGGAATCAACCTGGCGCGAATTCTTTCCGGTGACGATCCGGTGATTCCGCCGCCGACGACGATGATCGGCGCGCTCTATCGCTATATGAACGAGGCGGATCCGAAGCACTTCCAGCCGATGAACGCGAATTTCGGCCTCCTCGACGAGCTGCCGGAGCAGATCCGTGACAAAAAGCGGAAACGGGAGATGTTCTCAGAGCGGGCCCTCGGCGACATGCAGGCGTGGATCGAAGCCAACAACATTCACAGCGCGCTCTCGGCCAGGATATGAGTGAGCCGCAGGCGGTCGAAGAATTTCTGATCCATCTGGAAAAGGAACGCGATGTCTCCCCCAACACGCTCGTCGCCTACCGGCGCGATCTCGAAGAATTCGTGTCGTTTCTCGGGCGCCACTACGGAGCGGAGGGATGGTCGTGGCAGGGCCTGGACCGACTCACGATCCGCGGGTTTCTGGCGCATCTGACGCGCAAGAAGCTCAATAAGCGATCGATCGCCCGAAACCTCTCGGCCGTCAGAAGCTTCTACAAGTACCTGCATCGCAACGAGCAAGTGGAAGCCAATCCGGCGCGCGGCGTCAACACACCGAAGCAGGACAAATATCTTCCCGGCTACCTGGATCGCGCGCAGATCGAGCTGCTGTTCCAGTCGGCCGGGCTCAAGGCACAGGGAGGAGGCTTTGGCGACGTCCGCAATTCTGCGATTCTGGAGCTGTTCTACTCGACCGGAATGCGGCTCTCGGAGCTGCGCGGAATCAATCGGACGGATATCGATCTGCTTTCACAGCAGGTGAAAGTGCGGGGCAAGGGAAGAAAGGAGAGAATCATCCCGATCGGGGACCACGCGCAGCTCGCGCTCAGAAACTACGAGTCGAAGCGTGACGAGTTGTTACGGATGATTGGTTCTGCGGGAGATCGTACCGCTTTCTTTCTCAGCAATCGTGGCAAGCGCATCTCGGTGCGCGCGATTCAGAACGCGGTGAAAGGATTTCTCGACAAAATCGACGAGAACTCGGGACTTTCCACGCACTCCCTTCGCCATACATTCGCCACCCACCTACTGGACGCCGGCGCGGATCTCCGCGCGGTTCAGGAGCTGCTCGGCCATGCGTCGATCTCGACAACCCAGATTTATACGCATACCAGCATCGAGCGGCTGAAGCAGGTCTATCAGAAGGCCCACCCTCGCGCCTGAGCTTCATAATGGTTCCCTGTTTCGGCGCGTGGGCACGATAATGGCTCTGGTGTTTGATGCGCGCGCAACACGGCGCGACTGCTTCACTGAAAAGTCAACGCTACCCACAATGGCGATACGATCGTCTCGCCTGACGTATATAGATGCGCGCCGTCCCTACGGCGTTGCCGGTTGTGATACATCTCTCCGCGTTCCGCGCCTTGTTCGCGTCGCAGCGCACGGTCGAGGCGTTCCCGACCCAACTGAAGCCAGTCGCGCGATTCATGGGTGTCTTCGTGAACCGCATACTCACCGGCGTGGCGGCAGCAGCTGCCGCGCTGATAGCTGTCTTATCGTGCTCGGATTCACCGACCGGGCTGGATCGATTCAATGCTGATAGTTTATCGGCTGATGCAAGCAGAGTAGTCGCATCGATTGAAGTGCACCTGGCGTCCAGTTCGATCAACGCGGGCGACACGACACGGGCAAGTGTGACGATGAAGGACCGTCGAGGCGTGACGATTGTTCGGCCGGTTCAATGGAGCTCGAGCGACACGACGATCGCGACCGTGTCGGATTCCGGCCTCGTGAGAGGTGTGGCAGCGGGAAACGTGAATATCGTTGCTCGGAACCGGACGGTCACTGGCAGCGCACCGCTGACCGTCACCGTTCGCTCGAGCGTTCTCGTTGCGTCAGTCGCGGTTGCGCTGGCGTCCAGCACGCTCAATCCCGGTCAGACCACGCAGGCAACGGCGACGACGCGTGATTCCAGCGGCAACGTTCTCACCGGACGTGCAATCGCCTGGACCACCAACAACTCGTCAGTTGCGACAGTATCGGGCGCGGGCCTGGTGACCGCGGTCGCAAGTGGCTCTGCTCTGATCGTCGCCACGAGTGAGGGGAAGAGCGGGAACGCGCCACTCACCGTGCAAAGCACCCCACCGCCCCCACCGCCCGGAGGCACTCTTCTCTTCCAGGAAAATTTCGAGGACGCCAACCTCGCCTCGCGCGGCTGGTACGATAACACGAATGTTCAGCTCTCAACCACGGAACACATCGCCGGCAGCAACAGCTCGGCGCAATATCATTTCCTGGCGGGCGCAGCCGGCCCAACCAGCGGCGGCTCACAACGGCATAAGTTCACGCCGTCAGATTCGTTCTATCTCAGTTATTACGTGAAGTACAGCACCAACTGGGTCGGATCGGGCCAGGACTACCATCCGCATGAGTTCTACACACTGAGCACGTTGGATGGAGACTACGACGGTCCATCCCAGAACTTCCTGGATGTCTATGTCGAGCAAAACTACCTGAACGGAGGAAGGCCCCGCCTGGCGGTTCAGGACAATAAATCGGTGAACACCAGCTACGGTGCGTTACCGAACAACTTGATCGGTGTCACTGAAAATCGTTCCACCGGTGGATGCAACGGCATGGCGGAGACGAACATGGTTTCCGAGTGCTTCAAGTTCGGGTCGTATTGGTACAACGACAAACAGATCACCGGTCCA
>WNGI01023796.1_pt1 | contig 12782 bp, 13 predicted proteins | sample 5400621 | NCBI WGS metagenome assembly WNGI01 (sample SAMN13153374, study PRJNA577476) | soil metagenome | isolation source: 20 cm soil or saprolite under Garry oak tree replicate 1 | place: USA:California | collected 2016-06-15 | reverse complement strand
TTCAGAAGCTCCAGTCGTTTTCCGCTTATGTCCGTAGCAAGCGTTGAAAAGCCAGTGATATTTCCGCCGGGTCGCGCCAGGCTGGCTACGACACCGCTCCCAACCGGATCAGCATCGCTTGCCATCACAATGGGAATCGCGCGAGTTGCGTCTTTGGCGGAAAGGGTCGCTGGCGCACCGCCTGTGACGATAATGTCTACCTTGATACGGACTAGCTCGCCCGCAAGCGCGGGCACGCGATCGGTTTTTCCATCTGCATATCGATACTCAATGAGAATATTTTTCCCCTCTATGTAGCCAAGCTCGCGCAAACCCTGCCGAAACGCCTCTGTGCGGGTCGCGAAAGCGGAAACGGAGACAGCAGTTAGTTAGGTATCCATATCCGTGGGACTTTCTTCGGCTGCTGCGCCTCGGCTACGACTGCAATACCAAGCAGTGCCGCGACAAACAGGATTGAGAAGACAGGTTTCCTCCTTGCACACACCGCTCGTTATGTATCACGCGGGCGGTATTTGAGGGACTGAGATTTACGAGGACCGCGACACGTGTTCGTCGAGTGGAAAAACCAGATCTTTAGTCTGAGATTGAACTGAACGACGCGTCAATTTGATTTCATCCAGATTTCGTTGACGGGATCAATTCAATTCAATCGTATGATTAAACGGTTGAGCTGAGGGGCATCGCGCTTTTTGCGGCGTCCTTCTCCGGTGCTGGAGACTAGCTTAATCAGCAGGAATAAGGTTGGTACCATCATCAACTATTTGAGAAGGAGGATACTCCGTCAGAGGCCGCGAGATGATAAATGTTGCATCCTTCTTGAACAATTGACTTCCGTCAGACTTGCCTAGCCAAAGTTCGAAGTTAGAATGCCGTATGTAGTGCTTGGAGAAATTGACAGATTCAAATGAGCGGCCTTCAGAATTGGCAAGCCCCGATACAACACAGAATGTGGCATCTTGTTTGAAAATCTGGTCATCGGTTTGCTTTGCCAACTTTAATCTGTAGTTCTGGTGTCTCAAAAAGTGGCCTGGATAGTTGACAGATTCGAATGAACGGCATCTACCTGCCAGCCCTGGAACAAGTCGAAACGTTGCGTCTTTCCTTCCTAGCTTGTCGCTAGCGACGATTGGATCGATGTAACCCAAAGATAATCGATGGCGAATGTAACGACCGGAATAGTTCCACGATCTGAAGGAACTAGATTCTTGGGCATAGCTCAACTATGACAGGAGTAGCGATAAGGACACTGCCGAACCCACGACCAAAACTTTTAGAACAGAGTGCAAATACATAATACCTTCCTTTATACTGTCGCCTAATATTGATTGAGTATACTGACCCCGCCCGGCCCGCCTAGTGAGTTCTGGTCGCCCCAGAAACCTCCATCCGCGGGTCAGGGCAGGTGCAGCGGCTGTTTCGGGGTTACTAACCGACTAGGGCATGAAGAAGTTTCGCCCCGATCGGCGTTCCCCATCCTGTGCAAGCGTCCCAGCCAGCCTTGGACGCGTAGGCGCCGTTGTTGCCCGAGGTGATGTCTCGCAAAGAACCCGTTCCAACGAGAGAACCGTAGAGGAGCGGGTTGAGAAACCCAACCGGATGACCGAGCTTCTGGTTCATGAGTGCGATCAGGCCGGCCCACAATGGTGCAACCGCACTCGTCCCGCCAATCACGGACTCTTCCCCATCGACCCTTACACGATAACCCGAATCCGGATCCGCATCTCCAGCGACGTCGGGAACACCACGGCCCTTGTGACCGCCAGGGTTCGCCGATGCCGGGATACCCGTCGCGTTCTGATATGCAGGTACAGGAAAAAAATCACTGACACCGCCACCGGTGGCGCTATTGACCGAATTTTCGTTCCAGACGCTTTCGGTGGTGATTGTGTTACCAGACCCAGTTAATTTCGTACCACCACAGCCCAACGCAAACGGGCTGGATGCGGGAAAATCCACATGCTGCTTACCGTCGGTCTCGCCATCTGCCGATCCGTTGTCCCCCGACGCACAGCAGACCGTTACCCCCAAAGCAGCGCCAGTCTGGAGCGCTTGGTCGAATGAGGTCATCGCTTGCGCGGTCCAGTTTTTTTCCGCGGCACCCCAACTTATAGAGATCACCGATGGTTTGTTGACAGAGTCGTGGATCGCCATGGTTAGAGCGTCCAGGAATCCCTTATCGGTATTGGGCGCGAAGTAGACAGCGATTAAGGCTTTAGGCGCGACTGCGGCCGCGACTTCAATGTCGAGCATTACTTCCCCATCGGCACTGTTGGCGGTCGTAGGCAGATTTTTCCCGCCATCGACCCGGACCGTTTTAACATGCGGTACGGGCAGACCGAGTTTCTGGAAGTACGCCTTAATGTCGGCAGTACGATATCCACCGCCGAGTTCGATGATTGCGATGCATTGCCCCGAGCCGTCCAGCCCGGTTGGAAAGTTGTAGAGCTTAGCCAGTTCGGGTGGAGTAAAGGAGCCACCGGCGACGTGGGCTTCGATGCCTCGCGTGGTGTTGCCCCGCTGGAAGTGTGGTTTTGCTACTGGACGATCGTCAATACCGAAAACGCCTTCGACAATAGGGGCCAAGTCGGCAGGAACAGTGAGCGGTCCACTCCGGCCGCGGTAAGTGCCGCCATCGTGTTCGTGGTGCTCGATCGTCGTTCCAAACGCCGCAGCGAACTCATCAGCTGTACCCGAAAGAAAGACGCTGCGCCGGGGCGCGCTAGTTTCGACCACCACCAAGCCATGTGTCTGCGCGAATGAGACAACTTTCGCGAGATCAGCCGGGTCGGCACCATGCTCTGCGGCGTACTGTTCGCGCGTCACATAGCTGCGCTTCGCAGGAAGTTGGTCCGCGTGTAAGCCATCAGCCACTAAGTTCTGAATAGGGGTTTTCCGTCGGACTCGGACGGTGACCTCGAAACGCTCGTCGTTTGGGACCGGACCGAGGGCGCGCGCTCCGGGAATGGGATTGCGCTCACTGCCCCGTACAATTGTACGATTTGGATCTTCAGGCATAATCTATCCTCCTAGTTTTGGATCTCCACCGAGACGGAGATCGGATTGAAAGATTGGCCGTCTCGGCGGCCAGATGTCCCTCGTCGAGTCATACAGCAGAGAGGGCTCGGCGATGTGCAATCAATGCTCTTAGCCGACGTGAAAATTTCAGCGCAATTGTGGTGCCGAGTCGGATTGGCTATCTACCTTATTACAAGTAACCGAAATGTAAGCTTATGCAGGAGCTCATCGCCTTTTGAAAATTAGATTCACCGTAACTGAAGTTGTCACCGTGTGAACTCTGTTGATGCGACTACAGGCACCAAAACCCAGCGAATATCAACGATAGAGTGGTTCGCATAACCGTATTCACTATCGAGAGATGATATACTGACCGGGACTGATTGCTGTCTAATATTGGACAAACTTCAAAAGAAACTTGCGCTTCGGAAATTGATTACTGCAGGACGCGGATGATATTCACGTATCCTGGTACCCAGCTTTTCCAATGGCGGCTTTTTTTAGACCTCCCGCTTTCCAAGAAGAATGGCGACGAGAGTTCGCTTTTGTATCTGGCGGAGGAAGAAATTCAAAATTCCTTTGTGGGATTACACTAATCGACGCTCCGACCAGCCAATGTATTAAGACGGGAGAATTTTCGAGACGTGACGAAATGGAACGGAAACTCCAGCTTCGGAGGTGGAGACTATCTTCGCTTTGGAGGCCAGACCGTCAGCACCAAAACCGGTCTATCTATTGTCGCTGTAACAGAGTGCTGTTTCTCTATTGTGTGACAAGCTAGCCGATTTAAGCACGGCGTCTTTGTTTTTGGATTGATGCGCCAGTTAGATGCGACTTATCGGCGTTTCGAAACTGAATATGAAGTTGTAGGAGAAATCAGTTCAATCGTACGGTTAATGCAGCATCTACTGTGCCAAGTAGTTTGCACGATGCATGCGGCGAGTTATGCTTGGTCTGGCCGTCCGCGACGCCCGGCAGAATGCGGTCAAAAGTTCCTGATCACACCGTTGGCAATTATCATCCGCGAAACCCGCCGGCACTGAGTGTGCCAGACCAACTTTTTTCGTTACGGGCCGGACAGCTCTCGTGTTTCCATCCGACGTCTGGTCGTTGAGAGCCCGGTTCGAATTCGAAGGCGGCAGTTTCCGAGCCGTTGGAATGAAACCATCGCGAAGCACGTTGACAGTTGGTTCAGGGCGATCAAAGATATTCCCACATGGTCTAAGAAATTTTGTTTAATCATCTGAGAATCTTGCAGAGGTATTCTTAAATGGCTCCCTACGGATTCAGGAGTTCTCTTGCCGCTGCTCCAGTTCTTTGGCTGCTGTTGCTCACCGCCGCTTCCGTTCCGGCCAGTCTTAGCGAAAATCCCGCCACGGGTTTAAAGAAATACGAGACAGCCACGGTGAAACGCTTTCAACGCTCGATCGCCAGAGTGCATCCTTTAATGAAACGATACGGATATTGGGCGGCAGCCACAGCAATTTTCGTGGAAGGCATCGGAGTGCCCGCGCCGGGGCAGACTCTTCTAATAGCGAGCGCCCTAGAGGCTGCCAGTGGTCACATGAACGTCGCGGTCCTGCTGGTTTGGGTAACTGCGGCAACGATCCTAGGGAACAGCGTCGGGTATGCGATTGGGCGTTGGGGCGGTCGGTGGGTACTAGACAAATTCACATTCGGCTCGCAGCGCCAACAGCATCTGGATGATCTTTTCAGGCGTCGTGGCGGTGTCGTGATCCTTGTAGGCCGCTTTATCGAAGGGCTGCGGCAATTAAACGGAATCCTCGCTGGTGTGATGAAAATGCCGTGGTTGACGTTCACCGCATACAATGTTGCAGGTGCGATGCTATGGACTGGTGTTTGGGGTCTCGGCGCTTACTATTTACGTCGTGACATTCGATTCGTTGGAGCTTTTTTTCATCAGCATCACACATTGCTATTCACAGTGAGCGTGATCGCGATTTTCGCTTGGTTCGGATATCTGGTTTGGTTGAGAATCGTCGGTAAATAACTTACGTGTCTGGCGTACGGTCATTGAACATTGTGAATCAAATTTCACAGATTGAGTCGTAGGAGAATTCAATTCAATCCTGGCATTGCCGCGTGGTTACTTGATTATTCTATCCGCCCTATACAGCACCGACTGCGGAACCGTCAGGCCGATCTGTTTCGTTGCCTTCAGGTTGAATCACGAATTCAAACTTCGTCGGCTGCTCCACGGGCAGGTCAGCAGGCTTAGCACCTTTGAGAATTTTGTCCACGTACGTGGCAGCGCGGCGGAACAAATCGACAATGTTCGGGCCGTAGCTCATAAGCCCGCCGTCTTCCACATATTCGCCTTTCGGATAAATCGCCGGGACACGATTCTTTATTACGAGGTCGATAATCCGCGTTCGCTGAGAAAGGAGGACGGAGCTCGCCAGCACGAGGACTGCGTCAGCGTGTGCTTTGCTCGCCTCTCGGAATTTCAGAAGCTCCAGTCGTTTTCCGCTTATGTCCGTAGCAAGCGTTGAAAAGCCAGTGATATTTCCGCCGGGTCGCGCCAGGCTGGCTACGACACCGCTCCCAACCGGATCAGCATCGCTTGCCATCACAATGGGAATCGTGCGAGTTGCGTCTTTGGCGGAAAGGGTCGCTGGCGCACCGCCTGTGACGATAATGTCTACCTTGATACGGACTAGCTCGTCCGCAAGAGCAGGCACGCGATCGGTTTTCCATCTGCATATCGATACTCAATGAGAATATTTTTCCCCTCTATGTAGCCAAGCTCGCGCAAACCCTGCCGAAACGCCTCTGTGCGGGCCGCGAAAGCGGAAAGGGAGACAGCAGTTAGGTATCCTATCCGTGGGACTTTCTTCGGCTGCTGCGCCTCGATGATAACTGCAATACCAAGCAGCACCACCATAAACAGGATTGATAAGACTCCAGCTTTCTTCATTGCATCCACCGCTCGTTATCTATCACGCGGGCGCGGGCGGTAATAGAGAAAAGTGATATTTACGAAAGAAGGTATTCGCGGTTGGAGAAAGTTGGGAACGATTTTGTCCGCAGAGGCGTTACTAACCCGCTCCCCACAGACAAATATGTTTTAGGGTCCCGGTATTTTTTAACTTTCGGCGATCGCTTTGTGGCATGACCGTGCCGCCTCGTTGGCTGCGAGTCATTCAACCAAAAGCACCCGAGAATAACGGACTTCAGTTAGGGCCGGACGTACTTATGACCACACAAGGTTAGCCTGTTAGCGGTTAAAAGTGCTCAGTTGACGTGCAGATACTTTTCTCAAATTTCCTAATTCGCGGCCGATTTAGCACTGCGTGGTCACGGTATATGCCTTGCGTCAATTTCCTCGGTTGTAACGAAGCCGCATCTAGCGATTTTGTAAGATAGGAACAAACAGAGCGAAAAGAAAACGGTAAAAACATGAGAATACATAGCATTGCCGCGTTCATCGCTTTGACATTAACTCTAATTTCACCAGTCCAGGCGCAAACCGATCCCGGGTCAATCGGCGGAGCCAGAACCCAGGAATTAGTCGATCAATTGAAGGACGTGATCCGCGGTGCAGAACAGCAGCGTGGGTCAAACCAACCGCTCATCAGGCAGCTTCGCGACCTGGTGCGCCGCTACGATTGGCCTTGGCGAGCATCGCTCCTTTACGATGATTTTCGTGATGGCGACTATACATACAATCCACGCTGGGTTGTTAACCAGGGGGAGTTTTGGGTGACACGAGGAGCAGGACTCAGATCTAACTTTGATCCTGCGGCGTACAGAACACGCCGCACATCCGATCGGAAAAGCGACGGTTCCGCGTTGGATGTTTTGGGTGAGATATTGCTGGGTGGTCGAGAGCGAGACATAAGTCCGACTCAAGCGAGTCTGAAATCCGAAGCGGAAATTTTTACACGGGTTAGAATAAGCAACGCCTTTGCCGCTAAGGTTCAGCTCAATCTAAGAAGTTACACAGACCGCGACACCAGGCTGGAATTTGGTCCATTCCAAGGTGATGATCGCAGCTCGGGATATCGGATCGCTTATGACTCTGGAAGCACCCCAGCTCTATCGCTGCTACGCTTTGGACCCAACCGTTCGGGGGTCATTGAAACGGTTGATCGGGGAATCGGTCTCGAAGACGGAAATACACACACCATTGAGTGGCGCAGAGGCAACGACGGCGAAATGGTCGTACTGTTAGACGACAAAGAAATCATCCGAACGGTTGACCGCGCGTACGACGACGCCTTTGATGGGTTCAACATCGTCAATAAAGGTGGAGAGTTTGAAATAAAGCAAGTGTCTATCTTTGGCACGCAGCGATAATTTTTAAAACATTTCTTGCTCAACTGATAACCGAAAGCCTCAAAGTAGCTCAATCAGAGGAGATATTATGAACGTTAGAAATGCATTCATCATCTTTATGTTCGCGATTGTCCTTATCTCAGCAACCTCGGGCTGCTCCGCGCCATTGTCAACGAGGGAAAAGGGAGCAGGAATCGGAGCGCTCGGCGGCGCTGCGGCTGGAGGCCTGATCGGTACCGCGGTTGGTCATCCCGGCATTGGGGCTGCAATTGGCGGAACTCTTGGACTAGGTGCCGGAGCGCTCATCGGTGACCAACTTCAAGGACAACAACAAACGCAATACCAACAACAGCAGCAGATAGATCAGAATCAGGCCGAACTCCAGCGCCAACGTCAACAGATAGACCAGCTAAAACGACGGGAATATTAGACATCCACTCCTGCTCCAGTCGAAATAAACGCAAACGACAGGAGGATTGCCAATCCTCTGCGCACACAAGATGAACCGGAATCGGTTCTAACCTTGCAGGCGGACGATATTTAATCTTGATGATACGTGCCAATCTCTCATACTCCCAATCTTTTAGAGTAATCGGTCAGGCCTTAGAGGTCCTGCGCATTTACACTTTCACGTTAGAAAAAAGTGGTGAAAAATACATCGTCCGTAACTGGGAGCCAAGCTTTCTAAAGACTATCACTGAAAAGGTTTGGGGACCCGGAGATTCCGATAAGATGCTTTTGAGTCCCAGGCCTACTGAACCTCTAATCTATACGAGCTCTGACACGAACCGTCTGGAAGCTTTGGGACAGTCGAGACGCGGCTCAGACTCCGGCCAGGAAGGTCACAACCTTTCTTTAGCCTTGCGTGTAGTCGGTGATTATTTGGATCGACATAGAGCCGTGACCTTTGATATTTCATGGGCTAGGCAGTCGGTAACGGTTAAATACCAAAGCCCTGCCGATGGTCACAAGGAGGCAAACTTCACGGTGCAAAATCTCAGTGACCTCGGAGTGGGTATGTACCTGCGAAGATCGATCTAGTCGTAGAACGGATAAGGTAATCAAGTAGCCACGCCGCGCTCGCCGGATTCTCCCACTAACAAATCCTATGAGGTTTGATCGTTGCGTCGTATAGTTCAATCCTACGTCGTCCGGTTCGAACCCAATCGAAACGCGTGAAAAAAAGAGGCGGCCCCCAGGTGAGACTGGAGGTCGCCGGATGGAATTTATTTAGGCAGGGCGATCTAGGATTTGGACAGAGTAATTATCGATAGTCGTGATAATCCCGATGATTTCGATCATGCCAACGGTCATGAAACCGATAATCCCATCGATGTTCTGGGCGATTGTCGGAGTATTCATGGCGGTCGTCGATATAATACCGTCCGAATACGCGCCTAGGATGTTCAGCGATCTCCTGTTTGGCAGCGGGATGCTGCTTTAGGAATTTTTTTACCTCTTCGTGTTTGTCGAGATATTTACGGTCGTTAACCAATTGAGGATTGTTTTGCAAGTCAGTGGAAACCCCGGGATGTTTAATCATGAAACTGTGGAACTGAGCGACTTCGTCGCGCATTTGGGCATAATCATCACTCCAAGCTCGGCTGGACAAGCTGAGGAGCGATATTGTCAGGATTAGCGCGAAAAACGCGCTTCGGGAAAAGATATGTAGGTTCTCTATATCCATGTTAATTCCTTCCTTTGCTTTTTAGACGTTGTCACCGAAACAATTAATTCATCATTGTAACCGACCATCAGCCGGCTGTCAGCTTTTCCTTTGCTCAGGGCAATGCACAAGCGTTAAAAGAAGTGGAGGTCGCCGCAGGCGCGTTCGGTGAACTCTATCAGCTGCGTTTCATACTATCTCATTACCGAAATTTTATTTCGTTGATCGGCGTACGACTTGCTCGCTTTCAAAGCCGCTCACAAATAAAAACCACGTAAGCCAGTTTATCCCGTTTTAACTTTTCGGCTAAAATTGGCAGTAGCTCTGAGCATTATTCTCTTTGGAACCTCTGCAATCGCCGCACCTCCCGGAGACTCTCGAAATAGCGACGTTGGTAAAAAGCTTTTCAGCTTCAACGTACTCGCGGTACCTCAAAGTAATTGGAGTACGAGTGATACCACCTGTACCAACTCAGGACATCGGATCTTTTTCCAACGAACTCAGTCAGGGTCTATTGGATCCATTTTGTGGACACTTGATCCGAATGCTTCGCAAAACTTCCAAATCACTGACTGTGATGGGACCCAACGATGGAACCGGGGCTGTGCTCGTCAACGAACAGTTATCGGTCTGGGTCATGATTAGAATCGTCGGGAAAAAGACTGACAGCCTGACCTTGACCTGCGCTGATATAATCGATGTGGGTACAGACGACCTGTGCTTGATTGACACTGAAACCTTCAATAAGGGAAAGAGCTTCACTAAAATCATGAGCAACGTATTCGATAATGGATTAGAGGAGCTTCTTTGGACTCTTGAGACATCGACTGGATTCAGAAACGCACAAGTCTGAATCTTCGAAAAACTTTGATCGAACCAGTTGAGTAAATTCAGTAATAGCAGGGAGGGCTCCCGAGTCCTCCCTGCGCTTTTGGCGCACTCAGTCCCAAGATTGAGCTGTACGCTTCAATTCATCAGTCCCGTCCCCCGTTGAGTCCCATCATTTACGGTCGAACCGAAACCCTCAAAACCAAAATCGGTCTATTTATTGTCACTGTGACAGGGTCTTCTTCGTTGCGCGACGAACTGTCGCAAAGCGGCGCGCGCTAGCGCACTGAGCTTGGCCTCGGCGATACGAGAAGAGCAAACCGGATTGTCCGCAAATGTTGCAAAGTCGCAGTCCGGGTTGAGGAAAATACGATCGGCGCCGAAAAGGTCAGCCGCCCTCTTCGCCTTTGCGACGATTTCCTCCAAAGACTCGACAATTTCTGTTTTAGGATTGACGACTCCGATGCCAATACGTCGATCCTGGGGAAGCTCTTTCAGCGCCTCCATTTCGCCGGCGCGCGGCGTGCAGAGCTCCAGTAAATAATTTCCCACATTGAGAGCTTTAAGCGTCGGCACAAGCGGGCGATAATCGCCGCTCAAAGCTGCGCTCTCATCTCGCGTCCAATTGCCCCGGCATATGTGAATAGCGGTACAATGCAAAGGCGCGTCGGCAACCACTTGGTTGATAAGTTCCCGCGCGAACGCGAGCTCATGTTCCGCGCTGCCTTTTTCGCTGAGCGCACCGCACATGAAGCTGCGGCTGTTTTTGGCGCCAGTAAAAACCACCTCGGTCAACACCGGCTCATCGAAACTGCACCAAAACCGCGCCGGTCAATAAGAGTTCGTGAAGCTCTTCGCGCAGACTGCACGATATCCCCGGCTAACTCCTCGCGAGTGGTGTAGGCTTTATCGTTGATACATTCCATCCACATGATCCGTGTGAGGATATATGGCCCCCGTAGAGCGATTTTAACCGGCCAGTCGGTAAGGCTTTGAGCACTATCGGCTTATCGTGTATCCGAGAATGATTAAATGGCAGCGCAGTTTCTCAAGAAACTATACTGTACCGGAAGCAAAGCGCAGTGGGTTTCAAGCGATCCGTGCAAGACAAAAAACTTTCCCCTATCATTACTATCATCATACTCATAGACACGGTAAAGATAAAAGTTTCGCGAATTGTGTCTCGCGAATTCCCGTTCAGTCGCCGTAATAAAAAAGTCGCTGTCCTTATCGCCCGAAGTCGTTTTGACACCAATGAATGTTTTTGTCCCATCGAACATGAAAGACTCAATATCGTAACCAGCTCCGTCGCCCTCTAGTTCGGCAACGTGTCGTACCTTTTCAGCTAGGTTAAGTAGGCCAGCGTTTGTCAATTCTTGTTTCTCATATTCCAGTACGAGAAGTTCACCTGCTCTATCTATTCGTGTGTCCCTCGCCGCTATCCGCCCGTAGTCAGCTACTTTTCTCGTCCTAAATGTTTTCGTTTCAAGCGGTTTTCCCTGGTCACCGGTCGTTTTATGGGGTGGGTCAGTCTGGAATAATCTCCGTCCATCCACTGGACCGACAATTTGCGTCATCGCATAGACTTCTAACGTCAGTCCCATTTCATGCATGGACGCGGCTGGAATATTCCAATCCAAAATCTGCCATTGAAAGTAAACAGGCATCTCACGATCGCTATCGTGAGCGAGATATTTAAGATTGCCAAAATATGTGTACTTTCTTCCCGCTGCTGTTCTAAGGAATAGATAGATGGAATTTGTGTCCTCGTTATGCAGGATGAACTGTCGAATCTGGCGATCCGATAGTCGCTGCTGTGGCTGCGATTGCCACGTCAGTACACCGTTCGTCGCTATACCCTCGTCAAACATCTGGTCCACCTGTTTTTGACCGAACGTGACAAAAAACACGAAGTCATTCTGACGATCAGGAATTTGAATTATTCCTTGTAAGCCCCATGTTCCTGCTTGCGGTGTAAAGCTACTGCCCGGTGCGAAAATGTCATGCACTTCTGACCGAGTGTAGTCCTTATAAAGGATAAGATTTGGCAATGTGAACCTTTTGTTCGCAACCAATTTTTCGAAACATCAACACTAATTTTGTTGTTTGAGAAAGATGTAAGTCGGGGGGTCGGGTCGCGATATCCCAACAACAACGCCGAAAATGAAAGATGCCCGCATGGATCTGCGAGTCAATGCTACACCTACCGGTCACTATTCGCTACCTAATATTAAACCGAACTTCCAAGTTTGTTTGCGGTGAGGGCAAAACTGGAGGCTGTCTCGCTGGGAATTTTTCACAGGCGGAAAGAAATTCAAACCTGCGTGAAGTATTCGTTTGATGCGGAGTCAAACAAAATGACTCAAGACCTCGTTTATGCGGAAGTTTTCGTGAGGACAATTTAGGCAATTCGCAGAGACTCCCGTCGATAGTCACTTTGTCAACGGCGATTAAATGGAGTTATCAAGGACTTATCAACAGATATTGTGGACAACTGTTTTGCCAGGGTGAAATGACCTTAAACGCTCGGCGTCGATTCCTCCGTTACAGCAATGGGTTGTTCTAAATTTGGTCTAATATTAGACCAAACTGGTGATTACTAAGTAAATCATGAGGGTCTTCACTCTGAAACCTACGATCGAAAATGGAGGGGGAGCGAACGATTCTCGTTCGACCGATGCTGATTTGCTAAACCTCCCATAGGTTTTGATTCGGCTGAAAGCTTTGTCAACTGAAGAAGGCGGTCAATGATTTGTATGGAGATAAAGAAAAAGCACGGGGGAAAAAACGACCGCTAAGGTCTGCGAGCTAACGGATATGCCTTAAGTCTTAGCGCCTGCTTGCAGGTTATCAGCGGCGAATTGCGAAGCATCATAACGCAACCGATATTCGAGGAGATCCGTTCCTCAACGACAAATTATTCTGCCGCTGGACAACCTCTCGGCTGCTATTATTGGGTTTCGGGATCGCTCTT
>WNGI01004262.1_pt1 | contig 12783 bp, 11 predicted proteins | sample 5400621 | NCBI WGS metagenome assembly WNGI01 (sample SAMN13153374, study PRJNA577476) | soil metagenome | isolation source: 20 cm soil or saprolite under Garry oak tree replicate 1 | place: USA:California | collected 2016-06-15 | reverse complement strand
CTCACCCGCGCTCGCGAGGGCCTCCTTCAGCTCGCGAAGCTCGTCGTCGAGATCGACCAGCGCCCCGTCCGTGTCCGGATACTCGAAGTCGATCGCCGCCGCCCGGCGCTGGAGCTTGCGCGCGTAGAGGAGCGCAGGCAGCGACTCGGGGACGTCGTGGAAGATGCCCTGCCGCCCCTCGTCGTCGCGCTTGATTCGCTCCCAGTTCTCCCGGACGCGACCGGCAGTGCGCGCTTCGACGTCGCCGAACACGTGCGGGTGCCGGCGCACGAGCTTCGCGTGGACCGCGCGCGCCGCCTGCTCTAGGTCGCCCTGCCCCTGCTCCTCGAGGAGCAGCGCGAGGAAGTAGACCTGGAAGAGGAGGTCGCCGAGCTCGTCGAGCAGCTTGTCGGGCCGGTCCGCGTTCGCCGCGTCCGCGACCTCGTACGCCTCCTCGACCGTGTGTGGCACGATCGTCCTGGCCGTCTGCTCGCGGTCCCAGGGACAGTCGCGGCGCAGGCGTTTCGTCAGCTCTTGCAGCTCGAGGAGCGAGTCCGCGAGCGACAAGCGGCTACGGCGTAGTGGTGGAGGCGCCGGTCGTGGTCGCAGGCGGCGCGTAGCCGACCTGGTAGTTCGTCTTCGACTCGAAGTCCTTCGACGTGTCGTCGACCCACTTCCGCATCTCCTCTTGCTTCTTCTGCCCGAGGAGCTGCTGCTTGATCGCCGTCTTCACCTCGGACAGCTTCGTCTCGCTCTGCGGCTTGATCGGCGTCAGCGCCTGGATCACGTGCCACCCGTAGGTCGTCTTGACCGGCTTCCCGAGCTGGTGTGCCTTGAGCGCGAAGGCGACCTTGTCGAACTCGGGCACCTGGCGGCCCTTCGAGATCGTGAGCTTCCCGCCCGAGTCCTTCGAGCTCGGGTCGGTCGAGTACTTCTTCGCCAGCGCAGCGAAGTTCGCGCCGTTCTGGAGCTGCTGGTAGATCTGGTCGGCGAGCGCCTTCTTCTTGACGAGGATGTGGCGGACGTCTCGGCTCTCGGGCTGGACGTACTGGGCCTTGTTCTTCTTGTAGTAGTCCGTGACGTCCTTGTCGGAGACCTGGACGCCGGCAGTGACCTTCTCGTAGATCTTGTTCTGGATGACGCTCGCGCGGACGTCGGCGCGCACCTGGTCGAGGTCGAGGTTCTGCTTCTTGAGCTCGGCCTGGAACTTCTGCTCACACGTCGAGTCGCACTTGCCAGCCTTGCCGAAGTACTGCGACTTGATCGTCGCGAGCTGTTTGTCGACGTCGGAGTCGGTCACCTTGACTCCGAGGTCGGAGGCCTTCTGCTCGAACTCACAGCGCTGGACGAGGAACTGCATCGCCTGCTTGCGGAGAGCGACGTACTGAGGCGTGCCCGTGTCCGGCCACGCCTGCTTGTTGGCGGCGTAGTTCTTCTTCGCCTGGGTCATCAGACGATCGAATTGATCCTTCGAGACCTCGCAGCTGCCGACGACCGCGACGTCGTTCGCACCGACGCTCTTGCGCTGGCTCCCGCATCCGGCCGCGAGCGCGCCGGCCGCGATTGCGACAGCGAAGACAGCGATCAGGCGAGACCTCTTCATGAAAAAAGAGCGCCATTTGCAGCGAATTTCTTCAGGCTGCTCGGCGCGTTTCGAGTATAGCATCGACCAATCGCAACGCTTCTGGGAACGCTTCGTGCTTAACCGAAACTTCATTTCGAGCGGTGCGATAGACGGCCGTGTCGACCCGATCGCGGAGCGCGCGTAGCTCCTCTGACCCGAGCACGAGCGGACCAACCGTCGACTGACCGCCGCGGAACACGAGGTAGTCGGCGCCGAGCTGGGCGAGCTTGAGCTTCGCGGCCTGGATCGCGAACAGGTTCTGCACGGGCTCGGGCAGGGGGCCGTAGCGGTCGACCGTCGCGGCCTCGAGCTCCGTCAGCTCGTCCTCGGTCTCGGTCAGCGCGAGCCGCCTGTGGAGGTCGATCTTCTGCGCTTCTGCCGGTATGTATTCGGCCGGGACGTAGGCGTCGATTCGCGCGTCGACACGGACCGGCCGCCCGACGGTCCGCCGCTCTCCCGCCAGCTCGGCGACAGCCTCGCCCAGCATCTCGACATAGAGCTCGAAGCCGAGCGCGGCCAGGTGCCCGTGCTGCTCGGCGCCGAGCAGCTCGCCCGCACCGCGGATCTCGAGGTCGCGCATCGCGATCGCGAATCCGGCTCCGAGCTCGGTGTGGTCGGCGAGCGTCGCCAGGCGGGCGCGCGCTTCCGGCGTCAGCTCCGTGGCGTCCGGATAGAACAGGTACGCGTGAGCGAGCAGGTCGGAGCGGCCGACCCGTCCACGGATCTGGTACAGCTGCGCGAGGCCAAGCGCGTCGGCGCGCTCGACGATCAGCGTGTTCGCCTGCGGGATGTCGAGGCCGGACTCGATGATCGTCGTCGAGACGAGGACGTCGGCGTCTCCGCGCAGGAAAGCGAGCATCCGCTCCTCGAGCTCGCGCTCACGCATCTGCCCGTGCCCGACAGTGACGCGCACACGCGGGACGAGTTGCCGGATCCGGTCGGCGGCCATGTCGATCGTCTCCACCCGGTTGTGGAGGTAGAACGCCTGGCCGCCGCGCGCGACCTCGCGTTCGAGCGAGGTCTTGACGAGCTCCTCGTCGTACTCGCCGACGTGGGTGCGGATCGGGCGCCGTCCTTCGGGAGGGGTCTCGATGATCGAGATGTCGCGCAGGCCGGAGAGCGACATGTGCAGCGTGCGGGGGATCGGAGTCGCGGTCAGGGCGAGGACGTCGACCTCGAGCCGGAGGGAGCGGAGCAGCTCCTTCTGTGCAACGCCGAACCGCTGTTCCTCGTCGACGATCACGAGGCCGAGCTCCTTCGGGATCACGTCGCGCGAGAGGATGCGGTGCGTTCCGATCAGGACATCGACCTTGCCGGCCTGGAACTCGGCCAGGATTCGCTTGATGTCGGCCGGCCTGCGAAACCGCGAGACCATCTCGACGGTGACCGGGAAGTCGCGGTAACGCTCGCGGAAGGTGTTCCAGTGCTGCTGCGCGAGCACGGTCGTCGGTACGAGCATCAGGGTCTGCTTGCCGTTCAGCGCGGCCGCGAACGCTGCGCGGACCGCAACCTCCGTCTTGCCGAAGCCGACGTCTCCGCAGACGAGGCGGTCCATCGGCCGCGGCGCCTCGAGATCCTCCTTGACGGCCTCGATCGCAGCAGCCTGGTCCGGGGTCTCGCGGTACGGGAACGAGGTCTCGAGCCTGTCCAGCCAGTCCTGCGAGAGGTCGTACGAGATGCCAGGCGCGTTCTGGCGGCGCGCGTACAGCTGCAGGAGCTCGCCGGCCAGCTCGCGAATCGCAGCGCGCGCTCGGTTCTTGAGCTGGTTCCACGCCTTGCCTCCGAGCTTGGACAGGGTCGGCGACTTCGCGTCGACGCCGACGTAGCGCGAGACCTTGCCGATCTGCTCGTGCGGAACATAGAGGCGGTCTTCACCGCGAAACGCGAGTTGGAGGTAGTCGCGCGTGATTCCGGCGACCTCGCGCGTCTCGAAGCCGAGCAGCTTGCCGATGCCGTGGTCCTCGTGGACGACGTGGTCTCCGGTGCGAAGCTCGGCGAAGGACTGGAGTGCGCGGCCTGCGGGTGCAGCGCGGCCGCGGGGGCGGCGGCGGAAGACCTGCGTGTCCGGGAGCAGGGCGAGCCCGAGGTCGCGCCAGACGAAGCCGCGGCGCGCGTGGGTGACTGCGAACAGGAGCTCCGCCTCGTCGGGCAGCTGCTCGCCTTCGTCGATCAGCCGGGCCTCGACGCGGCGCAGCAGATTCTGCGTGCGCAGCGCTTCGCCCTGGTGCGGGAACGCGACGATGGTTCGCAGGCCACCGCGGACGAACGCGCGGAGCTCGTTCTCGGCTTCGGCAAGGCCGCGCGCCGCGATCGCGGGCCGCTGCGCCTCGAACGAGAACGGCTGGCCGGCCGGAAGCGGGTCCAGCTCGACCGCATTCGTCAGGTCGACGGACGTGAGCTCCTCTTGCTCCCAGACCTCGCGGACGTCGACCGGTTGCCAGACGAAGTCCGGGCCTGACGGGACCGGGGACACGAGGTCGGTCGGAACCGGTCTCGGAGCCTCGCCGTCGAGGAGCCGGACATCGTCGAGGTCGAGCCGCCGTTCGGCCGCGGGATAAATCGTCACCTCATCGACCGGATGCAGCGTGCGCTGTGTGAACGGCGAGAAGGCGCGGATACTCTCGACCTCGTCGCCGAAGAGCTCGATCCGGAGCGGCTCGCGCCCGGTTGTGGGATAGACGTCGACGATGCCTCCGCGGAGCGCGAACTGGCCTCGCTCCTGCGCCTGGTCGACGCGCTCGTAGCCCGCGAGCGCGAGGCGCTCGGCCAGGGCGTCGATTCCCTGGTCGTCGCCCGGTCGAACACGAATCGGCTCTGGGCGCGCCTCGGGCGGGGGCAAGGCTTCGGCGAGTGCGGCCGCCGAGGCGCTGACGAGCCCGCCGGCGGCGAGGACGTCAAGGGCACGCGCCCGCTCGCCGACGAGGTGCGGCGGCGGCTCCAGGCCCGAGCCCCAGGTCACGCCGCGACTCGGGAGGAACGCGACCCGGTCGTCGCCGAGGAACCAGGCGGCGGCCTCGGCGATGTCGTGCGCGTCGGCGTCCTCGGGCGCGAGCACGACAAGGGGGCGGGCGAGCTCCTCGTAGAGCGCGGAAACGACGAGCGGCAGCGCGGGCTCGGAAACGCGCGCGCGGGTCTCGGGCAGCTCCTCGAGGAACGCGCGGAAGCGATCACTCTCGGCGAGCTCGCGGACAAACGGGTGGAGCACGGGTAGGTCCATGACGAGCGACGGAACCGAGGTTCCGCGGCCTTGAATGCTATCCGCGAGGTCGAGGCAGAACCCCGGCGGTCCCATCCCTAGCCCCCACCCACCCGGGGGGTGATCAGGGTACGTGGATCGGTGTCACCGAAGCGCGCCGACTTCGGGTCAATTGAAGCGCTGCTGCGCAGGCTCGAGGCCTTCGACCGCGATCGCCTCGGCGGCGTCCGCAGCTCGGGCGATCAGCGCGTCGACGTCCAACTCCGGCTCGAACGCGGACAGGACGTAGTCGGCGACCGGCTGTCGGTCTCCCCGGCCGGGCCGGCCGACGCCGACGCGGAGCCGCAGGAAGTCCTGCGTCCCGAGCGCGCCGGCGATCGAGCGGAGGCCGTTGTGACCGGCGAGCCCTCCGCCGGCCCGTGCCTGCAAGCGTCCGGGCTCGAGGTCGACGTCATCGTGGACGATCAGGAGCGAATCGGGCTCCACCTTGAAGAACCGCCGCGCGGCCGCGATCGACTTGCCCGAGACATTCATGTACGTCTCCGGCTTTAACAGCGCGAGCCGCAGGTCGCCGAGCCGGATCTCCGACAGCTGGCCGTCGAATTTCGATCGGAACGAGCCGTCGTGCCGGCGAGCGAGCTCGTCGACGACCATCCACCCGGCGTTGTGCCGCGTCTTCTCGTACTCGCGCCCCGGGTTGCCGAGCCCTGCGACGAACAGGTCCAGCGTCGAGGCCCGCTCGCCCCGACGGAACAACCGCATGGGCTACTCCTCGGGCTGCTCTTCGCCGCCGGACTCGGCCGAAGCCTCGCCCTCGGCCGGAGCCTCGCCCTCGGGAGCCTCCTCGCCCTCCGGCACCTCGCCCTCGGGCAGCTCGCCCTCTTCGAGCTCCTCTTCCTCGACCTCGGGCTCGACGATCACCGTCGGAGCGGTCACCGTCGCCAGCACCGTCTCCTCGGGGTCGTCGAGGAAGGTCACGCCTTCCTGAGCAGGCAGGTCGACCAGCCGTAGCGTGTCGCCGATCGCCATCCCGCTCACGTCGAGCTCGAGGTGATCGGGGATCTCGAGCGGCAGCGCCTCGACCCTGAGCTCACGCTGCACCTGCGAGAGCACGCCGCCTTCCTTGACGCCGACCGACTCACCGACCAGGTCGACCGAGACCTGCGCCTGGATCAGCTCGTCGAGACGAACCTCGTGCAGGTCGATGTGCGCAAGCCGCCCGCTCGGCACGTCCTGCTGGTAGTCCTTGAGCACGGCCGGGTGCGTCGTCTTCTGGCCGGCCAGGACGACGTCGAGGATCGCGTGCAGACCGGAGTCACCGGACAGCGCACGCCGGAGATCGCGCTCCGGCACGAAGAACGCGTGCGGCTTCTTGCCGCGCCCGTAGAGAACGCCGGGGATAAGACCTTCTGCCCGCAGGCGCCGCGAGTCGGCGGAGCCGCGCCCTTCGCGGTCGTTGACCTCCAACTTCATGCGTTCGCCCGCCATATCGGCGGCGAAGTGTAGCGACGACTTGTCGCTACTTCGTGATGTGCAGGTCGATTCCGAGCGGGAGCAGCGGCCAAAGAACGACCGCGAGCACGGCGGACGCGATCAGCCGGATCGTGTCCAGATTCTTGAAGTAGTGATGCGAGGCCGCGACCGCGACGCCCACGACCAGGTAGACGATGCCCAGGAGTCTCGGTCTGAACATGTCCGGAGGGCTACCCGGATCCCGGGGCGGTCAAACTAGAAAAGTTGGTTCTCGCCGCCGAAGATCGCTGAAACGGAGTCGTCGGAGAAGACGTTCATGATCGTCTCGGCAAGGAGACGCGAAACGGTCAGCACCGTGACGTTGTCAGGCTTGCGGGTCGGATCGACTGGGACGGTGTCGGTGATGACGAGCCCGGTGATCCCGGCTGCGGCCACGCGGCTCAGCGTGTCGGCATCGAGCAGGGAGTGGGTCACGAACATCCAGACCTCCTTCGCGCCGTGCTCGAGGAGCACCTTCGCGCCGGCGATCTGCGTCCCGCCCGTCGTCGTCACGTCGTCGCCGACCACGGCGATCTTGTCGCGCACACGCCCTGTCACCTCGACGATCCCGACCTGCTCGTGAGCGGGCCGCGTCTTGTGCATGATCGCGAAGTCGGCCGAGATCATCTCGGAGAACTTGAGCGCGTGCTTCGCACGTCCGGCATCCGGCGCGACGGAGACGACGCCGTCGCCGGTGAGCCCCAGGTCGCGGAAGTGCTTCGCGAACAGCGGCAGCGCCGTCATGTGGTCGACGGGGATCGTGAAGAAGCCCTGGATCTGGCCCGCGTGGAGGTCCATCGTCAGAACGCGGTCGGCGCCGGCCAGCTGGAGCATGTCGGCGACGAGCCGGCCGGAGATCGGCTCACGCGGCTTCGCCTTCCGATCCTGGCGGGAGTAGGGGAACCACGGGATGACCGCGGTGATGCGCTTCGCGGACGCGAGCTTCGCCGCCTGGATCATCAGCAGGAGCTCCATGAGGTTGCGGTCGACCGGCTCGGAGCCTGTCTGCACGATGAAGACGTCGGCGCCGCGGATCGATTCCGTGTAACGCACGTACGTCTCGTCGTTCGCGAACGACTTGAGCTCGACATCGCCGAGCTCCACGCCCAGCTGCTCCGCCATGCGCTGCGCGAGCTCGGGGTGCGACCGCCCTGCGAAGACCATGAGGCGCTTGAGCGGACCGCGCTCGATGAAGTGCCCGGGCACAGGCTCGGCACGCGGTTCCGCGGACTCGAAGCCGGGGAGCGCCGCCGTGAGCTCAACGCTTTCGATCGTCATATCCCTCCTTGTTGGCCTGGCGGCTTCGGGCGATGGCGAGCGCCCCAGGCGGGACGTTCTTCGTGACGACCGAGCCCGCGGCAACCCAAGCATTGTCGCCAAGCGTGACCGGAGCAACGAACACATTGTGGACGCCCGTGTGGACGTTGCGACCGATCTCCGTGCGGAACTTGCCGGGCCCGAGCTCGGGCCGGTAGTTGGCCGTGATCGCACCCGCGCCGATGTTCGTCCCCTCGCCCACGTCGGCGTCGCCGATGTAGGACAGGTGAGGGACCTTCGCGCCGACGCCGATGCGCGAGTTCTTGATCTCCACGAATGTGCCCGCCTTCGCTCCGCCTTCGAGGTGGGTTCCGGGGCGAAGGTAACAGAATGGGCCGACGGTCGCATCTGGGCCGATCTCCGCGTCGACGACGACTGCATGCGGGCCGACGACGGCGCCCGCGGCGATCTTCGACTTGCCCTGGATGACGGTGAACGGACGGATCTCCGCGTCGGGCTCGATCGCGACGTCGGGCTCGATCCAGGTCGTCTGTGGATCGACGATCGTGACCCCGGCCAGCATGTGCTCCTCGTTGATGCGGTCCCGCAGTGCGGCGGCCGCAGCAGCGAGCTCGGCGCGCGTGTTCACGCCCTCGGCCTCGACCGGATCGGGTGCGATGTACGCGGAGACATGCTCGCCATTCTCGACCAGTGCGCGGACCGCGTCGGTCAGGTACAGCTCGCCCTGCTCGTTCGAAGTGTTGAGCCGATCGAGCGCGGGCCAGACGCGGTCGGCCGCGAAGACGTAGATCGAGGAGTTGACCTCGTCGACGGCAAGCTCGTCCGGTGACGCGTCGCCGGCCTCGACGATCGCCTGGACCGAGCCGTCGCCGCCTCGAATCACGCGGCCGTACTCGCGCGGATCGGGTGGGCGGAACGACAGGATCGTGGCCGCGGCGCCTTCTCTGCGATGGGTCTCGAGGAGGTCGCCCAGAAGCTTCGGGCTGACCACGGGTGCGTCGCCGCTGAGCACGAACAGGTCGCTTCCCACGCCGTCGAGCGCCTGCCGGGCCGCGGCCAGCGCGTCGCCGGTTCCGCGCGGCTCGGCCTGGACTGCGGTCTGGATCCCGTCGAGCTCGCTCACGCCCTGTGGCGACGTGACGACGACGAGCGGATCTGCGTCGACGGAACGCGCAGCCTCGACCACCCAGTCGACCATCCGCCGGCCGAGGATGCGGTGGAAGTGCTTGGGCGTGTCGGACTTCATCCGCGTGCCGAGACCGCCGGCGAGCACGACAGCTGCTGGGTTCGACTGGCTCATAGGACGCAAAGGTTCTGGGGCGCCAGGATTCGAACCTGGGATCACGGGACCAAAACCCGTTGCCTTACCACTTGGCTACGCCCCAATCAGGCGCTCGAAGTCTAGCTTCGGCTCGTGAAGAGGAGTACCAGCGCGAGGACGGCGAGGATGCCGACGGCGACGAAGGCGAGCGTGCCGACGACGATCGCGAGGATCGGGATCAGCATCACGAACGCCTGCGAGACGGCGGCGATCCACGCGATGTCTTTGAGCGCTCCCGGGCGCAGGCGATGTCCGAGCCAGAAGAAGGCGACGACGACGAGTACCGCGATCGCGAGTGTCAGCAGCCTCGGGATCGCGTGGACGATCAGGAGCAGCCCCTCGATGACGGCGATCCAGACCGCGATCGCCACCCGGCGCTCGCGGAGCCACCGGCCGAAGCGGCCCTGTCGGTGCTCGATGACGCCTGGTTCGATCACGCAGCAAAGCTACCAAGCAGGCGCCGTCAGCCAGGTCGCGCAGCGGCCGGCGAAGACCTCTCGGGCTGCGGCGGCTTGCTCTTCATCGGCGAAGAGCCCGAAGACCGTCGGACCGGCTCCCGAGACGTCGGCGCGGAAAGCGCCGGCGGCGCGAAGCTCCTGTGCGAGCGGCGAGGACGCGAGGTCGTTCGGCGGCAGCGCGGCCAGGTCGCGGGCTTCGACGGCCGCCATCAGCTGAGCGCGCCGCTCGTCGAAGTCGCGTTCGCCCGTGAACGCCGTGTAGACGTCCGCCGTCGACGACTTCACCGCGCCCTTGGGAAGTAGTAGGAGGATCGAGTAGTGGACAGGCAGCTCGACAGGCGCCAGTTCCGTGCCGTCACCGGTGCCGAGCAGCGTGCCTCCGGTCAGGAAGAACGGGACGTCGGCGCCTTGGTGCGCGGCAACCTCGTGCAGCCGTTCGGCAGGCAGCGGAGACGACAGCGAGTCGTTCGCCAGCCGGAGCGCGGTCGCAGCATCGGAGCTTCCCCCGCCGAGACCGGCCGCGACCGGGATTCTCTTCTCGATCCTCACCGACCAGCGTGGCTCGACGGCCGCAGCCTTCGCGAGTGCGAGCAACGCATCCCGGACGAGCGTGTCCTCCGGGAAGCCGTCGATCTCGAGGGTCGAGCTCGGCTCGAGCGAGATCCGGTCTGCGAGGTCGACCCGTTGAAGCACGGTCGCGACCTCGTGCTTCCCGTCTGGCCGTACCGGGCCGACGACCAGTGCCAGGTTGATCTTTGCCGGGGCGTCGAGCGACTTCATCGCAACGCGGCGCTGAGCGCGACGAACTCGTGCGGCTCGAGGGCTTCTGCCCGGACGGCGGGGTCGCGGTCGATCGCAGCCAGCGCCTCTGCGGCCCGCGCACGCGGCGCCAGGCCGGCGAGCTCGATCGAGTTCGGCAGCGTCTTACGCCGGTGCGCGAACGCCGCCTCGACGACGGTCTTGATGGCCGCGAAGTCCTTGGGCAGCGGGACCCGGCGAAACGCGACCAGCGCGGAGTCGACGTTCGGCGGCGGCCGGAAAACCGTTCGGGAGACGGGATGAAAGCCCGTGCGCTCGGCCGCGAGCTGCACGAGCACCGAGACCGCCCCGTAGGCCTTCGTGCCGGGCCGCGCGAAGAGGCGGTCCGCGACCTCACGCTGGACCATGACCGTCCAGTGGCTCAGGGTCGGCAGTCCGTCCAGGCTTTCGACGATCAGCGGCGTAGCGATGTTGTACGGGAGGTTCGCAACGAACTTCGTGGGCGCGGGATCGAGCGCCGCGAGATCGAGGCGCAGCGCGTCGCCGAAGGTGAGGTCGACGTTCTCCCGACCGCGAAGGCGCTCGGCGAGATGTGGCTCTAGCCCGCGGTCGAGCTCGACGGCGTGCACGCGCGAGACGCGCTCGGCGAGGTATTCGGTCAGAGCCCCCAGGCCTGGCCCGACCTCGAGCACGATGTCGTCCGCGTCGAGTTCCGCGAGCCTCCCGATGACGCCGAGGATGTTGTCGTCGACCAGGAAGTGCTGGCCGAGCTCACGGTTGGGTGCGACCGGAAGCTTCACGGGAGCGAGAACGCCGCCGCGGCGTTCCTGGTGATCTGCGCACCGAGGTCGGCTGCGTGGACGCCGCGGGCCTTGGCGAGTGCTTCGAGGGTGAGCACGACGTTCGCCGGCTCGTTCGGCCGGCCGCGGCGAGCCTGCGGCGCCAGGTAGGGGCTGTCCGTCTCGACGAGGATCCGCTCGTCCGGAACCTGCGCCACGGCGGCTCGCAGATCGGACGCTTTCGGGTAGGTGACATTGCCGGCGAACGAGACGTAGTAGCCGCGTTCGAGCACCGTCGCCAGCAAGCCCGGCGACGAGAAGCAGTGCATGACGACCGTGCCATCGAAGCCGGCGAGGACGGCGGCCGTGTCGGCGTCCGCGTCGCGTGTATGGATGACGACGGGCTTGCCGAGGCCGGCCGCGAGCTCGAGCTGCGCCTCGAAGAGGCGGCGCTGCCGGTCGCGCGGCGCGCGGTCGCGGAAGTAGTCGAGACCGGTCTCCCCCACTGCGACGACTCGATCGTGTTCGGCGAGGTTGCGCAGCTCATCGACGCGATTCGCCTCCGCGTCGCCGGCCTGATGCGGGTCGATTCCGACCGCCGCGAAGACCTCCTCGTGGCGGTCGGCCAGCTCGACCACCGCTCGGCACGACTCGATGCCGGTACCCACGGTCACGATGCGCTCGACGCCGACCGAGCGCGCTCGCCTGATCAGCGCAGACGGCCGGTCCGCACACGCGTCGAGGTGAGCGTGGGTGTCGATCACTCCGACGCTGCGGACCGGGCTTCCATCCGGGCAAGCTCGTCGGGCACGACGACGTCCGGATCGAGCTTCTTGAACAGCGGCCGAGGCTTTTGAAGCGCCTGTCCCGGCGCGAGGTCGCTCGGCGCCCAGCTTTGGATCCACGACTCGTAGTCGCCCGTCAGCACCTCGTGGGGATCGTCGTCGCCGCCGACCTCGCGGAGCTCCAGGGGCCCCGCAATCGTTCCCTCGTTGCCGAGCAGCTCGTGCACCGCCTGCGACGAGAACGGAAGGAACGGCGCGAAGATGGTCTTCAGGTTGTCGATCGAACGCAGCGCGACATAGAGGACGGTTCCGGCCCGCCCGCGATCGCTCTCGATCAACGCCCACGGCGCCTGGTGGTCCGTGTAGCGGTTGACGAGCGTCGCCAGCTTCATCGCCTCGCCGAGCGCCGCCCGGTAGTGCGCGGACTCGATCAAATCGCCCACGGTCTCGAATCCGGCCGCGATCGCATCGAGGAGCTCGCGGTCATCCGCCGTCAGCTCGCCCGGCTCGGGCACCGCCCCGAAGTTCTTGTGCGCCGAGCTCAGCGTCCTGTTGACGAGGTTGCCCCAGTTGGCGACGAGCTCGTCGTTGTTACGCCGCACGAACTCCGACCACGTGAAGTCGGTGTCCTGTGTCTCCGGCCCCGCTGCGGTCAGGAAGTAGCGGAGCGGGTCAGGGTCGTAGCGGCTCAGGAAGTCGCCGACGTCGATCGAGACGCCTCGGCTGACGCTGAACTGCTTGCCCTCCATGGTCAGGAACTCGCTCGCGACGATGTCGTACGGAAGGGTCAGCGGCCCCTTGCCCGCGCCGAGCTCGCCGCCAGACCCGTATCCGAGCAGGATGCTCGGCCAGAACACCGTGTGGAACACGATGTTGTCCTTGCCCATGAAGTAGAGATGGCGCGCGTCGGGGTCCTGCCACCAGTCGCGCCAGGCGTCCGGCGTCCCCCGGTTCACGGCCCATTCGACGGCCGCCGACAGGTAGCCGATGACCGCGTCGAACCAGACGTAGATCCTCTTGTCGTCTCGCTCCGCGTACTCGGGTGGGACCGGGATCGGCACACCCCAATCGAGGTCACGGGTGATCGGCCTC
>WNGI01006703.1_pt1 | contig 12784 bp, 12 predicted proteins | sample 5400621 | NCBI WGS metagenome assembly WNGI01 (sample SAMN13153374, study PRJNA577476) | soil metagenome | isolation source: 20 cm soil or saprolite under Garry oak tree replicate 1 | place: USA:California | collected 2016-06-15 | reverse complement strand
CCGGCCCCGCGCTTCTCGCGGATGCGGGCGGCCTTCCCGGCCAACCGGCGCAGGAAGTAGAGCTTGGCGCGCCGCACGCGCCCCTTGCGCATCAGCCCGATCTCGGCGATGGACGGCGCGTGCAGCGGGAAAATCCGCTCGACGCCGACGCCGGCGGAAATCTTCCGCACGGTGAACGTCTCATTGATGCCACCGCCGCGGCGGGCGATGCAGATGCCCTCGAACGCCTGCAGACGCTCTTTCTCACCCTCGCGCACGCGCACCATGACCCGCACGGTGTCGCCCGGAGCAAACGCGGGAATGTCCGCCCGCAAGTTCTCCCTGGCGACGTCCTCTAGGAATCGTGTTTTTGCCATAAGTCCGGTCTCCGTTCACGCGTGAGGCGCTCGGCTTGCGCCTCCCGCCATGCCGCAATCTTGTCGTGGTCGCCACTCAACAATACTTCCGGGACGTCCAGCCCGCGATAGCTGGGCGGCCGCGTGTAGCTGGGCGGCGCCAGCAGTCCTTCATAATGCGAATCGCTCGACGCCGATTCGTGATCTCCCAGCGCACCGGGCAACAGCCGCACGACGGCATCGACTATGCAGAGCGCCGCCGGCTCGCCACCCGAAAGCACGAAGTCGCCGATCGAAATCTCTTCCGCGCGCAACCCATCTGCGACGCGCTGATCGACGTCCTTGTAATGCCCGCACAACAACGTCAGCTCACTGCCCACCGAATAGCGCACCGCGGTATCGTGCGTGAACAGCTTGCCGCGCGCCGAGAGGAGAACGATGGGACCGTTGACCTTCAGATCCTCCACTGCTTCCACAAACGGCTCCACCTTCAGGACCATCCCGGCGCCGCCCCCGTAGGGCGTGTCGTCCACCGTCTGGTGCTTGTCGTGCGTGTAGCCGCGCAGCTGCACGACGCGGTACTGCACGACGCCCGCCTTTGCCGCCCGTCCCAGAATGCTCGACGCAAGCGGCGCGGTGAACCAGTCAGGAAACAGCGTCACCACGTTGATCCTGAGCATCGCTACTCATCCACCGCCACGAGCTGATCCCGCCACCCCTCGACCGCGGTCCGCGACGTGACGCCCTCGAAGCCGAGCAGCCACTCGCGCTGATACGCACGGCGCCGCGCCACTACCAGCGGACCGGCGAGCACCTGACGCGCTTCGCTCAAGACGTACACGCGCGCCTTGGGCACGAACACCGTCCCGGGATTCTCGACGAGGGGGATCACCGCCACCTCGCCCTGCTGGCCGTGCGGCTTGCGCAGCCGCCCGACTACGCGGTGACCGATTTTCCGAGTACGCCGGCCTTCTTGAGGAGCGAGCGCACCGTGTCGGTGGGCATCGCGCCCTTCGCCAGCCAGGCCAGCGCCTGCTCGGCGTTCACGTCGATCACTGCGGGATTGGCGCGCGGATTGTAATTCCCGATCGTCGCCACGAACCGCCCGTCGCGCGGCGACCTGGAGTCGGCGACCACGATGCGGAAATAGGCCTGTCCCTTCCGGCCGACGCGACGTAAGCGAATGCGAGTTGCCATTGTCCTACATCCTTTTCATGAACTTGCTCATTTTGCGCATCTGCTGAAACTGTTCCAGCAGGCGATTCACTTCCTGCACCGGCCGTCCCGAACCCTTCGCGATCCGCAGCTTGCGGTTCCCGTTCAACAACGCCGGGTCGGCGCGTTCTTCCGGCGTCATCGACAGCACGATCGCCTCGACATGCTTGAGACGCTTGTCGTCCATCGACACGCCCTGCAGCGCCTTCGCATTGATCCCCGGCAACAGCCCGAGCACCTGCTTCAAGGGACCCATGTTCTGCATCTGCTTCAGCGCCACCAGAAAATCCTGCAGGTCCATGCCCTTCTTGGACCGCACCTTCTGCTCGAGACGCTTGGCGGCGTCGGCATCGACGGTCGCCACGGCCTTTTCGACCAACGCGACCACGTCGCCTTGCCCGAGGATCCGCCCCGCCATGCGGTTCGGATCGAACGGCTCGAGCGCATCTGTCTTTTCTCCGACGCCGACGTACTTGATCGGCAGGCCGGTCACGCCGTGAATCGACAGCGCCGCACCACCGCGCGCATCGCCGTCGAGCTTCGTGAGAATCACACCCGTGAGCCCGACGCCCTCGTGAAACCCGCGCGCGATCTTGACCGCGTCCTGCCCCGTCATCCCGTCGGCGACGAGCAACACTTCCTTGGGCAACACGGCTGCCTTGAGTGCCTTCAGCTCGTCCATCATCTCGGCGTCGATCTGCAGCCGGCCGGCGGTATCGACGATCACCGTGCGCGCGCGCGCCGGCCGATAGATGTCGGCTGCAACGAGGGCCGGCGCCTTCTGCTCGAGCTTCAGGCGCCTCGCCAACTTCGCCGCGGTGGTGGTCTTCCCCGATCCCTGTAACCCGACGAGCAGAACGACCGTCGGACCTACGGTCGCGAATTGGAGGGGCGAGCCATGGCGGGTTAGTAGGGGCGCAGCATGCTGCGCCCCTACCTCCTCATCATTGGCACCCAGCATTCTGGCCAATTCGTCATGTACCAGCTTGACGACCTGCTGGCCGGGACTGACGGACTTGACCTGCAGCGCCCCTACGGCCCGCTCGCGCACCCGTTCGACAAAGCCGCGCGTCACCTCGAAACTGACGTCCGCCTCGAGCAGGTGGCGGCGAATCTCGCGCAGCGCATCGGTGACGTCGCTTTCCGAGAGCACCCCGCGACCCCTGAGCCGGTTGAGTACCCCGGTCAGCTGCTCGGAAAGGGCCGTAAACATAAGCGTAGCAAGCTAAATGGCGAGTACCCTTAAACCAAGTGGGGGTCTTATTTTGGGCTTGATGCAGACGCCACAGACGGAGCAGCCGCAGCAGACGCCGCAGGGAACCGCGCGGCCAGTCGTGCCGACGCCCCAGTGGGGGCGACCGGACGACGCGGAGCGCCAGGCCCGGCTCGACGCGATGAAGCGGCGCGCAACGGGGATACTGGCGGTCGCGCTCGTGATCTTCGTCGCCGCCAGCCTGTTCGAGGCCCAGTACCCGTGGCTGGGCTATGTCCGCGCCACGGCCGAAGCGTCGCTCGTCGGCGGCCTGGCCGACTGGTTCGCCGTAACCGCGCTCTTTCGCCATCCGCTGGGCCTGCCGATCCCGCACACCGCCATCGTGGCCACGCGCAAGGAGCGGATCGGGCAGATCCTGGGAAACTTCGTGCAGAACCACTTCCTGTCGCGCGAAGTCATCGCGGCCAACCTGCGCCGCGTGCACCCCGCCGAGCGCGGGGCGCAATGGCTCGCCGACCGTGAGCACGCACATCAGATCTCGCGGCAATTTGCGAGCGGGCTCGTGAAAACGCTGGACGGGCTGCCGCCCAATGAGTTGCAGGACCTGCTGAGTCAGGTCGTCCGGAACCGCGTGCGGACGATTCGCGTCGCGCCGGTCCTCGGCAAGACGCTCGCGCTGGCGCTCGGGGACAACCGTCAGGAAGAGTTGCTCAACGCCACGGTGCGGCTCGCCGCGGAAGCAGTCCGCAACAATCGCGACCTTATTCGCGACCGCGTCCGGCAGGAAACGCCGTGGTGGGTACCGCCCGTGCTCGACGACAAGATCTATCAGAAGATCATCGTGGCGGTGGAGCGGCTGTTGCACGACATGGTGATGGACCCCACCCATCCGCTGCGCACCGCGTTCGACCGCGCCATCCGCGATTTCATCGAGCGGTTACAACATTCTCCCGAGGTGATTGCCCGCGCCGAGGCGCTCAAGGAAGAATGGCTGATGGGCGCCCAGACCGACGAGCTGGCGCGAAAACTCTGGGACGGTGTGCGTCAGGCGGTGAAGAAATACGCCACGCCGCAGGACGGCGCCGCGAGCGCCGGCCCCAACCCGCTCGACAGCGGGCTGAGTGAGTTCGGTGTCGCCCTGATGTCGAACCCCACGCTCCTCGCGGACATCGATGATCTCTTGATCGACGTGACGGCGGGTGTCGTCGAAAAGTACCGCCACGAGATCGGCGATCTTATCGCGCAGACGGTGGCGAGCTGGGATCCGGGAGCGACGTCGCGGCGCTTCGAGCTGGCGGTGGGACGAGATCTGCAGTTTGTGCGAATCAACGGCACGCTGGTGGGTGGGTTGGTCGGCTTGCTGATCTACACGATTACTCGCGTCCTCCGCTGAGCCGCACCATCGGAAGGGAACGCCAGCCCTTCCAATCGGCTGGCGCGTCGACGAGGCGAACCACCGGCCGCCCGTCAATGACGAGCTGTTTCACGTCTGCCCGTCGGCCCGTCGGCCCGCCAGCACGGCGCTTCGCCCACGCGCGCTGCAACCCAGCGGTGAACCGGCCAGCCGCCGCCGCATCGTCCCAGACGCTGTACCACACGAGCGCGTCGCTGTTCGGCCCCAGCACCTCGTAGCGGTCGCCGTCCCAGCCGGTCGCGAGCGTCGCGGCCTCGGTCTCATCGCCCAGCAATTGCTGAAACAGCAGCCGTGTTTCGTACTCGCCCAGATTGTCTTCCCACTGCACCGTGTCTGCACCGTTCACGAACGACAGCTCGGTCGGCTCATCGTGCAGCGCGAAGCGCTCGGGATGCAGGATCTGCTCAGTTGAGCGCGGCATCGAATCGAGCACCGACACGCCGAAGTACTTGTGCCGGAACCACACGATGAAATCGGCGCCCCCGAGGTAGGGAAAGATCAGGCCCTCGCGAATCCACAGCGGCGCGTGAGCGAATTGTTTCATCTGCGTCTGCTGTGACGCCATCGCCGATCGTTGCTTCCAAAACCAGCCGAGCGGCAGGGTATCCGGTTTCTGCTCCGGCATGAGCACCGGGATCTGGGCGACGGTCGCCTGCCCTTCGAGGATCGCTTGCGCGGCGGAGCGCCTGTCGTTGGCGTGGCGCTGACTGATGATCGAGTCGAGCCGGACGTACTGATCCTGGAGCGCGTGCACCAGCTCGTGCGAGACCACGATCCGCAGCTGGAACGGCTCGATGTCGGCGGGGATGTACAGGGCGTTGGAGTCGGGATCGTAGTAGCCCGCGACCTGCTCCGTCAGCACGTCGATCATCGTCGGCCGGAGCTCGAGCGAATCGGGAATCAAGCCGAACAGCCGCAATGCCGATTGCAGTCCGGCGAGCTCGGCCGGCGGGAGATCCTCATCGAACTTGTGGATGAGATAATCGCGCACCTGCTGGCGGGTGCGACGCAGCACCACCGGTTCGCTCTTGAAGCGGAGGCCCGTGGTCTGGGCGACGGCCGGCATCATGCGGTGCACCATGTCCTTCAGCTCCGCCTCACCCTGGACTGCCTGCGCGCGCTCGCGGCACCCTCCCAGCGTCACAACAACCAGGAGAGCGACGGTCGCTGGACGCGTCAGCCGGTCCACTCGATCCCTTTCCCAACGGCGAGCCCTACGACGCGGGCGATGTCCTTCCCGGTCACGACCAACCCTTGACGCTCCAGCTCCGTCCGGAGGCGACGGTCGAGATCGTCGCGCTGTTCTTCCAGCGGCTGCGGTGCGGCGGCGGACGGGGGGGGCGGCGATTCCTGTGCCGCCGCCGCTTTCGCCGCCTTTCGCGGCCCCTCACCCCCCCCCAATAGTTGCTCGATCTCCTCACCGAATCGCTGCAACACCGTCGCCAGATCGGGCATCGGTTCTTCTGGAGGGGCTTCTTGCTCCGCCGTGCCACGGCGCATCGCGACTTCAACCTTCTTCCGGTCGCGGATCAGCCGATCGAGCTCCGGCGACACCTTGGCCGCTGCCTGCGCGTGGGCACAGGCCTCATCGAGCACGTCGATCGCTTTATCCGGCCGGGCGCGCTCCGGAACGAAGCGATCGGTGAGCACGATGGCTGCCTTCAGGGCGTCGTCGGAGATCGCCACGGCGTGATGGCGCTCGAGGCGCGGCCGGCGCGCGACGAGCACTTCCCACGTCTGGATCGCGTCCAACTCGTCGATCGTCACCGGCTGGAAGCGGCGCTCGAGCGCGGGGTCGCTCTTGACCCACTTGTTGTACTCCTCGCCCGTGGTTGCGCCGATCACGCGAATGTCGCCGCGGACGAGGGCCGGCTTCAGCATGTTGGCCGCGTCCATGGCCGCCCCCATCGCGGTTCCCTGGCCGATGAGATTGTGCAGCTCATCCACGAACAGAATGAGATTGCGGTCCGCCTGGAGCGCCTGTACGAGCCGGCGGATGCGCTCTTCGTATTGCCCGCGGAACGAGGTGCCCGCCAGCATCGACACGTGATCGAGTCCGAGGATGCGCGCGTCCTTGAGCGCGGGGGGCACATCGCCCGCGGCGATCCGCTGGGCAAGACCCTCGACGATGGCGGTTTTACCGACGCCCGCCTTGCCGACGAGCGCCGCGTTGTTCTTGCTTTGCCGGAGCAGGATGTCCACAACGCGCGAGATCTCGGTGTCGCGGCAACGCACCGGTTCGAGGTCGCCGCGCCGCGCTTGCGCGGTGATATCCACGCCCACGCGCTCGAGCACGTCACCCGAGTCAAACAGTCCTTCGAAGGGATTCCCCATCTATCGTTTCAGTCGCCTTTGAGGAAATGCCCGTACCAGGCAATGATTGCATCACCGAACACAAATGCCACGGCGGCCCCGACCGCGAGGAATACCCCGAACGGAAGCAGACGCTTCTTCTTTAATGATAGTGGCACAAACAGCACCGATCCTATGACCGTGGCAATGATTGTCAGCAGAACCCCGCGCCATCCGACGAAACTTCCCACCATCGCCATCATTTTTGCGGAACTGCCGCCGATTCCCTCATCCTTGAAAACGAAGCCCGCGATGCGATCGATGACCGACAACAACGCGAACCCCGCAGCGGCTCCGATGAGTGCGTTCACAAATCCTTGCTGCCCGCCTGTCAGGCTCAGCGCTAGTCCGACGACGAGGCCGCCGAGCGTGAACTCGTCGGGAATCAGGTTCGTCCTCGTATTCACCAGCCCGATTCCAAGAAGGACTGTGCCAAACGCACCGGTAGTGACCGCCTTTGCGGACGGCCCCCATAACAGAACCGACACCGCCCACACCAGGGCGACGATCGCCTCGACCAGCGGATATTGGACCGAAATCGGTTTCAGACACCACCGGCACCGTCCGCGCAGCACGAGCCACGAGACGATCGGAATGTTGTCACGCCACGCGATTGGCTGTTTACAGGAGGGGCAGCGTGAGCGCGGATGAACGATCGACTGACCGGCCGGAATTCGGTATACGCAGACGTTTAAGAAGCTCCCCAGGACGGCGCCGAAGGCGCCCGCAAGTAAAATCACGAAGAGCTGGTCCAATTATCGACCTAGCGCCCAGTGACCATACCAGGAAACCAGGCGATCACCCACAAGCAACGTGACGGCACCACCGAGCGCGAGAAACACACCGAATGGGATCTTGGGACTCTCTGTGCGCAGTACCGCGGCACGTACAGCTCCCGGCAATGCGATCACCAGCCCGACGACGGCTGAAAGAATGATCGCGACGGGGACCATCTTCCAACCGATGAACGCGCCGATCATCGCGATGAGCCAGTAATCGCCAAGGCCGAGAGCGTCGGCGATCGGGATCTTCTTGTACTTTGCGACGAGCCACCCCACCACGAAAAAGATTGCCGGACCCACAGACACGCCGATGATCGTACTGATGAATGGGAAGCCCCGAAACAGACTCAAGACAATTCCGACCACAATGCCAAACCAGGTGAACTCATGCGGAATGGTCCAACTCCGAAAATCGGATATGGCGATGCCCAGCAGCAGTGAGGCAAAAATGGCGACGGTCGAAGCGTAAAGCGTTGGCCCGAAGAACCAAAGGCTCAGGAGCCACAGGATCCCAGAACCCAGCTCCACCAGAAGTCTGCGGACCGCGAGGAGTCGACCGCACTGTGGGCAAGTCGGCTTGCGGACGAGCACCGCAAGGAGACCGGTGCTTTGCCAATTGCTTAGAAGGGCTCCGCATTTCTCACATCTCGCGGCCTCACGAACAAACCACTCGTTGTCAAACGCCTCGGAAATGTCGTCCGGTCGTTCATGGGACGGGATCCGCCAGATCACAGCGTTGAGAAGCGTTCCGCTTCCGATCCCTAGGAAAGTCCATGCCAGCGAGGTCAGCGCATCAGCGCCCACGCAGCACCTCGTAGAGCAGGATGCCGGCGGCGACCGCGACATTGAGCGACTCGGCGCCGCGCGCCAGCGGAATCGCGACGCGCTGCGCCGCGATCTCATTGAGCTGCGGCCGAATCCCTGCTCCTTCGTTACCGACAATCACTGCAATGAGGTCCTTGCGTGAATCCCTCGTGTCGAGCGCGCGCGGGAGCGGGACGCCGTCTGCCGCCGCCGCCCAGAGCGTCAGCTCATGTTTACGCGCCCAGGCGATGAACGGCCCATCATCGAGCTGCACGACTGGGTGCCGGAATGTCGCGCCCATCGCGGCCCGCAGCGCTTTCGGGTTCAGCGGATCCGAGCTGCCGCGGAGCAGCAGGCTGGCCGCCGCGCCGAGCGCGTGCGCCGTCCGGATCAGCGTTCCAACATTGCCGGGGTCCTGGACGCCGTCGACGACGAGCAGCGGTCCCACGGGTATCTCCGTCAGCGTCCAGAGGCGCGGCTGCACGATCGCCAGCACGCCTTGTGGCGTGTCGGTGCCCGCGAGATCGGAGAACATCCGCGATCCGACTTCTTCGACCGGCACGGCATGGCTGGCCAGCTCCGCGGTGAGGGCCTGGCCGCGCGTCGTGCGCGCGAGCTCGGGAGCGACCAGCGCGCCCTTGAACTCGAGCCCCGCCGCCAGCGCTTCCTCGACCAGGCGGACGCCCTCGATCACCGCCAGCCCGCGCCGGCCTCGTGCCTTGCGACGTTGGAGATCGCGGACGGTCGACTGCAGATTACTCCGGATGTGGTCTCTCGTGCTGGTCACGTGTGCACCTAAGATGGCGGGGGCCATTTCATGAGGATAGCCCTCACCATCGGCGGCTCCGATTCAGGCGGCGCGGCGGGTATTCAGGCCGATCTCAAGACCTTCCATCAATTCGGCGTTTTCGGCACCAGCGCGGTGACTGCCGTGACCGCGCAGAACACCCGCGGCGTATCGGACTGGCAGGCGGTGCCGGCGGCGCTCGTTGCAAAACAGATCGACGCGCTCGCGGAGGATTTGCGCCCCGCCGCGCTCAAGAGCGGGATGCTGGGATCGGCGGAGATCGTCGAGACGGTGGCGGAGCGCATCGGCCGTCATCGCCTCACGACCTACGTGCTGGACCCGGTGATGGTCGCGACGTCGGGCGACCGCTTGCTCGATCGCAGTGCCGAGCAGCTGATCGCGCGGCGGCTCGCCCCGCTCGCGCTGCTCGTCACGCCGAACCTGAACGAAGTCGAGATCCTGGTCGATGCCGAGGTGCGGACGCCCGATCAGATGGAGCACGCCGCCCGCGCGATCGTCGCCATGGGCGCGCGCGCCGCGCTCGTGAAAGGCGGCCATCTTGCAGGGCAGACACTCATCGATGTTCTGGTTCACAATGGCCGCGTCCGGCGCTTCACCCATGAGCGCATCGACACGACCTCGACACACGGCACCGGCTGCACGCTGTCGGCCGCGATCACCGCCGGGCTGGCGCTCGGCCGTCCGCTCGAGGAAGCAGTGGCGGATGGGTTGGACTTCGTGCACCGCGCGATCGCCGCGGCACCGGGACTTGGCGCGGGGCACGGACCGCTCAACCATTTCGTCCCGGCGCCGCCGCGGCCGCCAACAGAGGGATTGTGATCCGGATTCGAAAACAGATGTAGGGGCGCAGCATGCTGCGCCCCTACATCACAAAACGGACCCCCATCCGTTTCTTACGGATTCCACCAGTACGTGGCTTTGATCATGAAGATGTTTTCCGCCGGCGCGTCCATCATCCGCCGCATCGAGGGCCCGAAGTTGAACTCGCCGGTCGGCTCGTAGTCCGAGCGGCTCTGCGTCCACACGAAATAGAGCGTCGAGCCGGGCATGTACTCCCAGCGCAGCACCGCATTGCCGCGCAGCGACTTGAAGTTGAAGTCCTGTTTCGCGAATGACATCGGCAGCGCGGGGCCCGTACCGTCGGGGTCGACCGTGTAGGAGTTCGTCGAATCCACGTACGTGATCGTCGAGCCGTTGTCGCGGCCGTACCGGATGAACTCGTTGCTCCGCGCCTTCGCCAACTCCTGGTAGTAGGCATACGCCCCCGCCGAGATCAGTGGCTGCAGGTAGAGCTGCAGCGAGAGCTTCGGGGTGTAGGTCCAGTTCAGGCGGATCGCAGCCGACAGCTCCGTCTGGTCGAGCCCGCCGAAGACGTAGTGGGCGTCGTACGTGTTCGGCGCGCCGCCCGTGCTGTCCGGGATCGCGGTGACGTATTGGTACGGCTGCGTCTGCTTATAGAGATTCGGGCCTACGCTCACCGACACATTGGGCGCGGGCCGGTACTGCAGGTTGATGTAGGTGGACCACTCCACGTCCTCCGACGAGCGGAAGTACGTATTGGCGCCGCCGCTCAGCGTCAAGGACTTGCGGCTGTCGGACGAAAGGTCGATTCCGAACTGATAGCCGGGCGGCAAGAGCATCAACGGGCCGCCGCGCGTGCGGCGATTGTCCACCGTCCACGGGTTGTACGCGATGTTCCAGCTCACCCCGTAGTAGTTGTTGAACTGGTAGTAGCCGAAGTTGAACGCGCCCGACCAGTTGATGTTGCCGTCCCAGTCGTAGGTGCGGAACAGCGCCCCGCCGGTCTCCGCATAGCGATGGTGCTTGCCGGGCTTGCTCCACGTGCGGCCGCCGCCCAGATGCATGTTGATGTACCCCGTGCGTGTCAGGAATCCAAGATCGTTCACGTCGAAGCCCGGCGAGGTCACGCCGAATGCCGAGTTCACGAACGTGTTGCCGCGCTGCTTGGCGAGCGTGAATCGCGCCGCAGTCCCCGTGAGGGACGTGGCGTTGCTGTCCACGTGCACGCTCTGCGCGTCAGGGCGCTGGAAATAGTGCACCGAGTTGGTCTGCACCGCGGTCATCTGCGTCGGCGTCCCGGCGATCCGCGAGGCCGCGACCCAGGCCGTCGTCACCCAGGTCTTGGACGTATCGAGGAAGAGCCACCCGTCCGTGCCGACACTCAATGCATCGCTGTTGCGGACGAGCCGGAGCGCCGGGTCATCGAAGGAGCGGCCGGCGATCGTCGACATGAAGCCGAGCCCCTGGCGGCCCTTGTGGAACTCCTGTTGCGCCCGATAGACGCCGTACGCCGCGAGCGGCTCCATCTCCTGATTCCAGCGGAGGCCGAGGCTGTCTTGCAGCGTGGCGTGCTCACGCGCCGTCACGGCGGTGAGGCCGCCCACGTTCCACGTCCCCGCCACCTTGCCGGTGAGCTTGACCGCGCCAAGGATGTGCGCGCCGTCGGGTCCATCGACGAAGCCATCAGCCGGCGCGCCCGGCACACCGAGGGAGCGCCCGATCCGGCGGCTGTAGAAAAACTGCGGCCCCGACCAGTTGAATCCCCAGAAGTTGCTCTGGCCCCCGTAGCCGAAATCGAAGACGGACGAGCCTTCGACGAAGAACGGCCGCTTCTCGTTGAAGAAGGTCTCCCGGTCACTCAGGTTCACGACCGCGGGATCCACTTCAACCTGACCGAAGTCGGGATTGATGGTGGCGTTCAGCGTGAGGTTCGAGCCGAGCCCGATCTTGGCGTCCGCGCCGGCGCCCGGGTCGAATTTGGAGCCGTCATTGAACGGATTCCCGGCGGGCGGATGCGTGAAGGCCGCGCGGCTCGTCACGTACGGCATGATCTCGCGGCGCCGCGGCGGTTCGATCCGCTCGATTCCCACGAGATCGGGGAAGCGGGACACGAAGCCGCGGCCATCGCGCGGCGTATAGACGATGAAGTCGAACTCGTTCTTCCGGGCGATGTCGCGGCGGAAATTGATGCCCCACACGTACTGGCTCTGTCGCACGAAGCGCAGTTGTGAGTAGGGAATGCGCAGCTCGGCGGTCCACCCCCGCCCGTCGCGTGTCACCTTCCCTTCCCACACGCCGTCCCAGGTATCGTCGTCCCAATCATCGTTGGACAGCGTGCCGTCATACAGCGTGCCCGCGGCGTTAATCCCGAAATAGAAGCCGCTTCGCTTGTCGTGATAGGAGTCGATGAAAACCTGGAATCGGTCGGAGCCGGTCCCCTGGTCACGGCGAGCCAGCCGCGCGACGATCGAATCGGGATGCGCGTCGTAGAGCTGCGCGCCGATATAGAGCGCAGCGTCATCATAGGCGATGTAGACGACGGTACTCTCACTCGGCACGGCACCCTGAGTGGGGTCACGCTGCGTAAAACCTGTGACCCGCTCAGCGGTCCGCCACAGCGCCTCGTTGAGCACGCCATCAATGGTGACCGCTTGCCCGCCCGATAGTCGCACGGCGCGCAACTGTTGCGGCGCAGGCAGCGCGGGTGGCGGTGAATCAACAGCGGCAACAGGCGGCTGAGTGCCCGCCAGGGCGAGAAGCAGCTGGAGCATCGTCGGCATATGCGTCCGGGTGCTGAGGTTGAAGGGGTGAAGCCCGGTCGCGAACGCTGACGGCAGCGCGCGGCGGTTATCGGTTGGTATGACAGAGGAAGGAGAAAAAAGGTTGCAAACGAACGGTCAGGAACTAATCAGCAAGGTAGGGGCGCAGCATGCTGCGCCCCTACAGGCTTATCCGACGCAGGATTCCCTTCAACACGATGGCCAATTGCCGCGCCACCTGCTCGCTCACGGCGAGCACCTCGTCGTGCGAGAGCGCGTCGCCCGTGATGCCGGCCCCAGG
>WNGI01006792.1_pt1 | contig 12785 bp, 11 predicted proteins | sample 5400621 | NCBI WGS metagenome assembly WNGI01 (sample SAMN13153374, study PRJNA577476) | soil metagenome | isolation source: 20 cm soil or saprolite under Garry oak tree replicate 1 | place: USA:California | collected 2016-06-15 | reverse complement strand
AGTTCCTGATAGATGATCGAGATGCCGGCCGCACGGCCGCCCAGGGGGCCCTCGATCCGCACGGGCTTCCCTTCGATTCGGATCTCGCCGCCGGGATCGGGCCTGTAGGCCCCCGACAAGATCTTCATCAGCGTCGATTTGCCGGCGCCGTTCTCACCCATTAAGGCATGGATTTCTCCAGCATGGGCGGTGAGGTCGACGCTACGCAGCGCCTTGATGCCGAAGAAGGATTTTGAAACCCCGCGCATCTCGAGGATCGGATCGTTCATCTTGCCTCCCGGCGCACAAGGCCGCTTTTATTCGCGGTTAGTTTGCGGCTGCGCGGTCTACATTTCGCCGGTCAGGCGATAGCGGACATAGGCTTTGGGCAGCAGCACCTTGGCTACCCTTGCGAAGAGCTCTGGCTCGTGGCGCCCGACCCACAGCAGCTTGGGAGCTGTGAAGCCCGGCATCGCAAGGTTGCCCGCGATCGCATGAAGCGAGGGACACCGCCGCCAGCTTCGTTCACGAGCACCGCCCTCACACCGGACGTCCCGATGTCAATTCCAAGTACACGCATCCCTCCCTCCCAGCTCCCAAGCGGCGCGCGAACTGCGTCGCCTTTCCCGCAAAGGGCCGGCATTCACCATTCGGTCTGCTGCCCGCCGGGACGATATCCGCCCCGCCAATGCGCCTCAGGGCAGATTGTTCCTCCTCACGATGTCGATCCGGATTTTCTCCTGTTCGCTCAAGATCGGTTCGCCGCCGGCGAGCGCGAGCAGCACGCGCACTGCGGCGGGCGCCTCGTGTCCGGGGTTTTGCGAGATGACCGCATCCATGACGCCATTCAGAAGCAGCTTGCGCGTCACGACGGTGGCGCGCCCGGAATCCATGAGTGCCTTGGCAACGCCGGGGGTGCCGGCGCCTACATCAGAACTTGACCACGGTGCGCAGGCCAAGAACCCAGGCATTGTCGGTCTTCAAGCCGGCGGCATTAAACCCGCGCCCGCCAGGATTGATCACGTACTGGGCGTCGAATTTGAGGTTCATCCAGCCGGTCGCCTGCCAGCCGTACCAAACTTCGAGCGGAACCTCGTTCCCGCCTGCATTCGGGCTGAGGGCGGCCGAATTCACATGGGTCGTGCCCACCGCGAAGCCGACTTCGTCCAGCGGTCGGAAGGCGAAGGTTCCGGTGTGCTTGAGTTCCAAGGAGACCTGGTAGTCCTGGAACGAAGTCCGGTGATCAGCGATGGACGTATTGAAGTAGATATACCAACCCTTGGCGGGGCCACCTTCATCGGTCAACCGCTGCAGGATCGACTCATAAAAGCCGTAGCGGCCTCTTTGATCTCCCAGATTTTGGCCTGGGACACCACCGACTCCTGGAATGGTCGTAATGATACCCGGCAAGCCACCATCAATCGTCGACGCACTGTCATACCAGCCGCCCACTCTCCAGGTCCCGTACAGGTGACCGCCCGGCCTCCAGGTCAACTCCACCGGCACCAGCACCCCCGAGGCGGGGCTAGAGGCAGGGATGCCCGGCGCCAGGTAGACGCCCATGTCTGACGTCGTCAGATAATTCGGATTGGCGTCGTAGACGCCGGCCGAAATCTGGACTTCCTTGGTGATGTTGAAGTGGGCGAGACCGGCCCACTGGCTGACCGGGAAGTTAAAGATGTAGCCACCCTGGATGTTGCCGGGCTGGCCGCCGCAGAAGGTCAGGTTGATGAACTCGCACTGACCGAAGAAGAAATCGGAGCCGACTGGAAGACGGCCGCCCTTGAGTTCAAGGCGATCATCGAAAAGCTTCTGCGAGTAGTAGAGTTCGGTCAGGCGCAGAATATTGCCGCGGCCGAAAACTTCATTGGTCAGCTGCAAGGCCGGAATGCCTGCTTCGTCATTCAGATTGTGGCCGAAGCGGTCGACCAGCGTGAGGCCGATCAAGCCGCCCGGGACGCCGGCAAGCTTCGCCATATCGAACTTGGCCTGAAAGGTCAGCTGTCCAGCCTGGGTCGCCACTCTGTGGGTTCCGCCCGTCAGATTGGTGACGGCTTCGTCACCCAGCTGCAGGGACAGATCGACGCCCTGCTCCTTCAGCTTCGTCCTGCCGAGATCGCCAAACAGATACGGTCTTGTCCAGAAATCATCCGCCTCAGCATAAGGAATAGGCGGAGCTTTCGTTAAAAGATCGGCCGCATACGCTCCACCGCTCAACAGAGATGACAAAGCAATCCCCACGCCCCACACGCGTGCGGTGTTCACAGACCTGTGCAACAACATTTTCTGGTACTCCTAGTGTCCCCGAGCTTTGTTTATTTTCATGTCACGTCCCCGCCCAAAGCCCTCGAGCCTGGAACGTGCTCCCTCCCCCAGCCCTTTAACGCGCATTGAGGCCCTTCACCACGATGGCGAGATCTGTCCTGGCCCGGCTAGTAGCGCCAGCGTGCACGCGAGCGCCGTGAAATTCATCATCTTTGCGCATCTAACTCCTCTCTTTGTTCCCCTTACTCAAGTGGCCTGCGACCAAGTTTGGAGCGCCTGGCCGTGGTTTTCCCTTATTGAGCTGTCATGCATGATCGCCCGTTCCCGTTGGCAGCGCAGCCGCGCCGCGCGGCGATGCGCTCTGCTTTTCCTGCACAAGTGTGGATCTCGGCGCCGTGCGGGCCAGGCCGGCCAGCGCTATCTTGCGCCGCCGACGGGCCTGCAATTGCTGATCCGCCAGCACACCGAGCAGAATCACCGTCCCCATCACCGCAAAGTTCAGGGAATTGGGGATGCCCAGGATATTCACCAGGTTCTGCAGCACCTGCAGCAGCGCCGTCCCCAGCACGATACCGAGAATGGAGCCCTCGCCGCCGCGCAGGCTGCACCCGCCCAGGACGGCAGCCGCGATCGCATAGAGCTCGTAGAAGTTGCCGAACGAGCTCGGAGAGACCGAGTTCGTGTAGAACACGAACAACACGGTCGAAACCCCGGCGAGCCCGCCGCTGATGATATAGGCGGTCGCGATCACGATACCTGTGCTGACACCAGAGAAGCGCGCCGCTTCCTCATTTTTGCCTACCGCATAGAGCCAGCGCCCGTAGACCGAGCGGTGCAGCAGCACGCCAAGGATCAGCGCAAGGATGACGAGGAAGATGAAGGTGTTCGGGATGCCCGCGATATTACCGGAGGCGATGTTGCTCAGCGTGCCGGCCTCGTCACCGTAGCCGAAGCCGCGTGTCGAATCACTCGTATAGTAGCGGGCGGCACCGCGATAGATCAGCAACCCGCACAGCGTTACGATGAAGGGCTGCATTTTCAGCCGCGTGATCAGCGAACCCTGGATGCCCCCTAGCGCCAGTCCGCCCAGCAGCACCAGCAGCAGCGCGAAGGGCCAATAAATCTGATAGGTCGTCAGAAGGTCGACGAAGACGACGCCAAGCAGTGCGAACATCGAGCCGAGCGAAAGATCGATGCCTCCGGTGATGATCACGAGCCCCTCGCCCAGCGCGAACACGCCGAACAGGCCGATCAGATTGGCCATGTTCAGCAAGTTCACGAACGACAGGAAGGCCGGATTAATCGCTCCCGTGATGGCGGAGATCAGCACCAGCAGCACGCACAGGCCGAGTTCTTTCTTCATCATGGCACTGCGGCTTCCATGGTTTCCAGCGCTTGGCCGATCGCCAGCCGCAGCACGTTGTATTCGCTGAACTGCTCGCGCTCGAGCACGCCGCTGACACTCCCTTCATGCATCACTGCCACCCGATCGGAGACGCCGATGACCTCCTCCATGTCCGAGGAGATCATCACGATCGCGACGCCCTGGTCGGCGAGCTCGCGCATCAGCCCGTAGATCTCGCTCTTGGCACCAACATCGATGCCACGGGTCGGCTCGTCGAAGAACATCACTCGCGGCTGCATCGAAAGCCACTTGCCCAGCACTACTTTTTGCTGGTTGCCGCCGGAAAGCGTCACGGCCTCCATATCGATGCTCGGCGCCTTTATGGACAGGCTCCTTGCCTGTTCTTTCGCGACCTTGCGCTCGGCCGCGTCGTTGACCAGCCACATCCGCGCATAGTTCAGCAAGCTCGCGAGCGTCACGTTCTCCCGGATCGGCAGTTCCAGCACCAGCCCGGATTTCTTGCGGTCCTCCGGCACCAGATAGATGCCTTGCCTGATCGCATCCCGCGGCGACGCGACACCGACCGGCGCGTTGTCGATCCTGATCTCGCCGCCCAGCAGCGGGTCAATGCCGAAGGCCGCGCGGGCGAGGGACGTGCGGCCAGCGCCCACGAGCCCTGCCAGGCCGAGGATCTCGCCGCGCCGCACGGAAAGGTTAATCTGCCGGTCGGGAAAGGCGCTGGTCACGAGGCCGGCGATATCGCAGCCGCCCGGCTGTGGCGGCCGTTTCGGCGGCGTATACAGCGTCTTCAGGTCGCGGCCGATCATCAGCCGGATCATTGCGGCATAGCTCAGCTCGTCCCGCGCCAGCTCCCCCACCGTGCGCCCGTCGCGCAGCACCACGACGCGGTCAGCGCAGGCCATGATCTCACCCAGCCGGTGAGAGATATAGATCACCGAGATGCCGTGCGCCTTCAGGTCGGCAATCACCTTCAGCAGCCGTTCAGTCTCCGAAATTGTCAGGCTGGAGGTCGGCTCATCCATGATGATCACGCGCGCGTCAATCGAGAGCGCCTTGGCGATCTCAACCATCTGACGCTCCGCAATGGAGAGATTGTCGACCAGCGTGTTCGGCGTGAACTCGGCACCCAGCCGCTCCAGCAGCGGCGTCACGCGGGCGCGCATCTCCGCGTTGTCCACCAGCTTCAGCGGGCCGCCAGTCAACTTCTCGCGCCCAATAAATACGTTGGCCGCGACGTCGAGATTCTCGAACAAGTTCAGTTCTTGATGCACGAAGGCGATGCCGGCCCGCGTCGCCTCGCTCACCGTCATACGAGCGTAGTCGTTGCCGCCGATGCGGACCACGCCCTCGCTCGGCGCGATCACACCGCCCAACACGCGCATCAGCGTCGATTTGCCGGCGCCGTTCTCGCCGATAAGGCCCAACACCTCGCCGCGGTACACGCGCAGGTTGACATCATCGAGCGCCCTGACACCGGGATAGGTCTTGCTGATCCCGGCGAGTTCCAGCAGTGTCTCCGCCATTCGACGTTTCCTCCCACCACAAAGCCCGGCGGCCTCTTGCAGCCGGGCTTTGAAGCGCACTGAAGTCACTTCTTCAGCAGTTCCTTCATATGTGCGGTGAACTCCACGACGTTGGACTTGGCGATCACCTGGGTGGGCACGATCAGCTTGCTGTCCGCCGGGATCCAGGACTTGTCGCCGTTTAAAGTTTTGATGATGTTGGTCGCGGAGAGATAGCCGAACTCGTACGGCTGCTGCACCACTGTAGATTCGATCGCGCCGTCGGAAATGCCGCGCAACGTGCGCTGGTCCTCGTCGAAGCCGACGATCTTCACCTTGCCGACCTTGCCCGCCGCCTTCACCGCGTCGTAGATCAGCGGTGTCTCGTAACTCCAGAGGCCGGACAACAGCGCAATGTCGGGATATTTGACGAGCACGTTCTCCATGTTCGCCTTGGCCTTGGTGTAGTCCACCTGGTCGGTGAACACGTCGACCAGTTCGACCTTGGTGCCGGCGACCGCTTCCTTGATACCCTGCACCCGCTCGCGGGCGTTGTCAGCGTCCATTGTTCCGACAAACAGCGCGATCTTGCCGCCGTTCGGCAGCGCCTTCTTGATCTCCTCACCGGCCTGCCGCCCGGCCGCGACGTTGTCGGTGCCGATATAGGCGAGACGATTGCTCTGGGGCGCGTCGCTGTCCGTCGTGATCAACACGGTCTTGGCCGCAACCTTGTTGAGTTCTTCGGTTGCGTGCGGCGCATCGTCGACAGAGATAGAGATGCCGGCGACGCCGCGCACCAGCAGGTCGTCCAACTCGCGCCGTTGGCCCGCTGCGGTCCCCTCGTTGGTGATGATCAACTGGATATCGTAGTCCGGGTGTTCCTTCTGCGCCTTTTCAAGTCCGCGACCGGCGATGGTCCAGAAGTCGGCCGCGACATTGGTCACCAGCGCGATGGTCTTTTTCTGCTGCGCCTGCGCCACCCCCGTGACCAACACGAGCGCGGTTGCGCTCGCCAGCAGCGGCACGATCAATTTCTTCATTAAGCCCTTCATGTGCACCTCCCTTTGGTCCCCCAGTGTGAGGGGATTTCACGCACGGCGCTTTCTTGCGCCTTATTTTATTTACGTTGCGAACAAATTAGCGGGCGAAAGTACGCAGTCAAGGCTGTTCTTGCTCGTTTCTCCACGCAGCAATGGAGTGAGATATTCAAGCAACAGTGCTACAGGTACCGACAGGCAGTCGCAGCGGTGCTCTTTCGCTTGGGCCTGTGTAGTACGCGTTGATTAATTTCACTGACCAAATTAAAGAAGACCGCATGAATGAGCAGCCCGAGCCGCCGAGACGTGCTTCAAGCGTGGCCCGCGGATCGAACCGCGGCCGCCTCGTCGAGGTCTTGCGACGTCAGGGCCCATTGCCGCGCGTCGAGCTCGCACGCAGTACGGGGCTAAGCTTCCCGGCCATTTCGGCCATCACGTCGAGACTGATCGCGGAAGAACTGCTGTGCGAGGCCGCGACCGAGACGGGGGCGACGCTGTCGTGGCCTGACGATACCGACGAAGAGGATGTGGACGGGCTGAATGGCCGTCGCCGTGGCCGGCCGGCGGTACTGCTGACCCTGAACCCGGAGTTTGGCCGCATCATTGCGGTCTCGCTACGCATGAACCTGATTGAGACACTGATCGCGGATTTCAGTGGCTCTGGCTTGGCGCAATCGCGACTCGCACTCGCGACGCGCGCTCTCGATGCAGGCGCGTTGTGCGATCTCGTGATCGCGCAGATCGATGCTATACTTGACGCGACGGCCACGCCGCGCCATCGGCTGTTGGGAATCGGGATTGCGCTGCAGGGCATCGTGAACGCCGAGACCGGCCGGCATCTGTGGAGTCCGGCGCTGTCGGTCACCGACGTCGATCTGGCGAAGCCGATGCGTCAGGCATTCGGGGTCGAGGTCGTGATGGCGAATGACGCCGTCGCGGTTGCGTTGGCCCTCGCGGCTGCGGAACCGGCACTGGCGCAGGGCCTCTCGGCCACGATCATGGTCGGCCACGGCGTCGGGATGGGCGTCGTTGTCGACGGTGAAGCGCGCTGGGGCGCCGGCGCCGGCAGCGAGATCGGCCATGTCAAGCTGGCGCCGGATGGTCCGCAATGCCGCTGCGGCCAACGCGGCTGCATCGAGGCGTATCTCGCCGACTATGCGCTCTACCGCGACGCCCGCACCTTTCTCGACCTGCCGCCAGCGGTGTCGCAGCAGCCGTCCGAGGCGCAGATGGCTCTCCTGCACGAGCGAGCACTGGGCGGCGATCCCCGTCTCGAGCACTTATTCCGGCAGGCAGGCCACGCGCTTGCAGAGGCGGTCGCCGTAACGATATCGGTGCTGCGCCCGCATCATCTTATCCTGGCGGGCCCCGGCCTGCAGGCGTTTGACATGATGCGCCGCGCCTATGAGGAGCGGCTCGACCAAGCTGTGTTGCCGTGGCTGCTCAAGTCCACGACGATATATGTGCGTCCAAGCGAGTCGGCGGCAATTGTCGACGGCATGGTGCAGGGGACGCTGCGGGTCGTGGACCGAAACCACATGGAGACGACCGAGCGAACACCGGAAGCTGCGGCCCTCGTTTGAGCCGCAGCAACGCAACCGACGCCCTTCGGGCCCCAAATCGAGAGGATGCCAATGCAGGGCGCCATCTATCCAAGCCTCAAGGACCGGACTGTACTGGTGACTGGCGGCGGTTCCGGCATCGGCGAGGCCATCGTCCGTCAGTTTGTCGGCCAAGGCTCGCGCGTCGGTTTCATCGACATCGATGTGACAGCCTCAAAGCAGCTACTGGCCAGCCTGCCGGCGCATGCCAGCGTGCACTTCGAGCAGGCCGATCTGCGCGATATCGGCGCCCTCAGACGCGCGGTCGCCGGCGTCCGCGAGGCGTTCGGGCCGATCACCATCCTGGTCAATAACGCGGCCCGCGACGACCGTCACGCGATCGAGGATGTCACGCCGGAATACTGGGATGAACGGATTGCCGTCAATCTGAAACATCAGTTCTTTGGCGCCCAGGCGGTCGCGCCGGACATGATCCAGGCAGGGGGCGGCTCGATCGTCAACATCGGCTCGGTGAGCTGGATGATCGGCCAGGGCAACATGCCCTGCTACACCACCGCCAAGTCCGCGGTTCAGGGCCTAACCCGTGCGCTCGCCCGCGATCTTGGGCCGAACGACGTGCGGGTCAATTCCATCCTGCCCGGATGGATCATGACCCAGCGGCAGCAGGATCTGTGGTTGACGCCCGACGGTGAGGCCGAAATCATGCAGCGCCAATGCCTTAAGCGCAAGCTCATGCCTGACGACATCGCCCGCGTCGTCCTCTTCTTCGCCGCCGACGACAGCGGCGCCTGCACCAACCAGAATTACATCGTCGATGGCGGCTGGGTCTAACCATATTGCCGACTGGGTTGACGAGATCTGGCGAGCTAGCCGGGCTCGCTCCTCGTCGGTGAGGTCCTTCATCTGCTCGCCCGAAATTTGAAAAAATTCCGCTCGATTGTAGGTTGCGGGTGTCTGCGGACGCCGATCACGCGCTGCGGCTGCGCTCGGAATATATCGACGACGAGGCGCAGCTCGCACAGACCCTGCGCGATCTCGATCAGATGCAATCGATGCTCGAGCATCCTGAGCAAGGTCGGTAACAACGATCTTGGCATGCTCGACCACTTCCAGATGGGCCCGAATCTCGTCCGCGGCTTCGCGTCAAACGGCATCGGACCGCGCGACATCAACTATTACAGCCTTGGCGCAACGGGTGACGCTCTGGGCGGCACCAAATATTGGGGCGCCTCGGCCGAACTGCAAATGCTTCTGGCTCCTGCCCAAGGAGGTCGGCCTGAAGGGAGCCGTTTACGCCGATGCCGGCGCTACGGGATTATCAGGGCCCGACTTCCTGCGCCGCAACCTGAGAAGTGAATTCCTCCGCCTGCAACTGCGGCCTTCAAAGGGGGCGACGCATCCCCCCGAGCGCGGCCGTCGCGAGGACGAAAGACAGGCGGGGCACAAAAGGCGCGGGAACCTGGATGCCTCTGCTCGGGAGTTGAATAATACCTTTGCATTGACTCGGTCTTTTGCTCAGTTGTAGTAGGTGAGACCGTTTCGAAGATTTGGGGGATTCCGTGAAGTTACGATCGTTACTCATTGCCTGCTCCGCAATCGCTTTTGTCTCGACTGCCGCCTCTGCCGCCATCGTGACGGAGACGTTTACAGGGACAGCGACCGGATCTGATACTTACGGTTTGTTTGGTGCCGCAAACACCGCCCTGCGCAATGCGGCATTCACGGCAACTTATGTCTTTGACACGAGCAATGTTGGTGCTGGATTTGGTCCAGGATCTCAGGTCATCTACGGCGGAACGGCTTATCCATTGCCGGACCCGTTGATTAGCGCGGCTCTCGTTATAAACGGACACACATTTTCCAGTAGCGGTTCTTGGTCGTCGGAATTGATGGTTCGGAACTTCGCTGCGTTCGACGCCTACACCTCCGTCGGAGACGCATCCAATCGTTTCTTCAACACTTTTATTTTGAGTACGAATGCGAACGCACCCTCTCCCAGCTCGGTAAATTCTCCCTTTTCTTACTCGTTTCAAAGTGGCGACTTTAACGACGGCACTTTTGTTTTTGACGGCGAGTTGCTCAACCTTTCTTCAACAACTGTCACACTTGCCGCCGCCGCGCCTGAACCGTCCACTTGGGCGATGATGATCCTCGGGTTTATGGGCATCGGCTTCATGGTATATCGGCGGAAGAACACGATGGCGCAGAAAATTGAGCATACGCATTGTTGTCGGTGAATTTTGGGAAGACTGTATGGAAAGGTGTGTCACCAGAAGTTTCGGTGCCGATAGCCATCTAATCTTGCCCCGTCGTTCTAGACCCTAGAACTCCCTACGCCCGGCGGTATGCCCTCCGCGTTCTGGTGTTCGATCGCTGTCTTTTGTACCGTGCTCGGGCCCAGGTGTAGCACCGCGACCGTCGGGCGTGGTGGCACCAGCACGCGGTGTTGGATTCGCCTCTTTGGTCGGCTCACTGCCATACCGAGGCGTGCCGTCCGGGTTTGTGCCTGTGATTCCATGCGAAGGACTCGCTGGATATCCCCCGCCTTGAGCGATGGCGGCGGGCGCGATCGCTACCCAAAGCACTACACTGACAATTCCAATTTTCATGATCGTTTCCTCCTTCGAAAGTGCGAAGTGTTCACCGACAGCATTTCGGCGATCGCGCGGTTCCGGCGGAAGGGCATGGAAATCCGCCGTCAGTTGCATGTGACGGTGTTGCAAAAGCAGACGTGAGTGCCGTAGCCATCATTGCAGCGACGCGGAGGCGCAATCGGTGAGCACGCCTCGAAACCACCGGTGGGCGGCGTCGTCCTCCAGCCGCGACGGCCAGATCATCGACAAGGTGAAGTCAGGCATCGCGAAAGGCAGCGAGCTGAACGTCAGGCCGAGTCGCTTCGCACAAACCTTTCTGATCGCAACGCTGGCGACTGAAAATTTATAGTCTAAGTCGTTCATTTAATTCGTCCTTTTGGTAACAACCGCTCCCATGAGGATTGGACCGGCTGGAGAATTTAGCGCGAGCGCGTTTCCCTCAAGTTCGCTTTTCTACATCAAATTCAGATGGGAGACGAAATCGTCGTATCGCGTTCTCACCGCACACATAGTGCACACGACAGCCCGGGTGCACACGGATCGCAACCCTTCCGTCCATTGCATTCCGATCCGGCTACCATGATGGATATTGAAGAAGACGGCTGGATCGGCGCGACGATAGAGCTAGTCTCAAAAAAATCAGGCGAATTCCAAGGAGGCGTAGCATGTTGAAATCGATCGATCCAATTCTCGGCGCGGACGTGCTTTATGCGTTGCGCGCCATGGGGCACGGCGACGAACTCGTCATCTGTGACATGAATTTCCCAGCCGACGCGATCGCTCGTCAGAGCGTACTTAAGCGGCTCCTCCGTATCGATAACGTAACCGCTGGCCGGGCGGCACGCGCTATCCTTTCAGTCCTGCCACTCGATTCCTTTGTCGACAAGCCCGCTTTGCGAATGGAAATCGTCGGCAAGCCCGATGAGGTTCCACCCGTGCAGATCGAGGTGCAGACCGAGATCGACGCTGCGCACGGCCGCCCTTCGCCAATGGGTTCGATCGAGCGATTTGCCTTCTATGAACTCGCGAAGAAATCCTATTGCGTGATACAGACCGGCGAACGTCGCTTCTATGGCTGCTTCATCTTCAAGAAAGGTGTCATCGCGCCCGACGCGGCTTAGCTCAAACGGATCGAGAAGACCCGAGCGGCAACGAATAGCGGTCATTCATCTTGCAACGCCGAAAGCGCGCTTCCATGGCGTTGTGCGGCTTCCGATTCGCGGTGTCGCCATCTTCAACTTGCCGAACATGCCCGGTTCCAGGCTTCCCCGCGGATTCGTTGACATCGATCAAGGCTGCTGCATACTCGAAAAGGCCTCTGTCACCGCCTGTCCGGATTCCGCCACTAAGAGCGGAGGACACATGAGTCTCCGAACGTCATATCCCCAGAAAAACGGTGCTCAGGCGACTGGAATTCGGCATCAAAAAAAAGGGAGGTTTCGTGGTGAAACAACAAGAGCACGATCAGCATGCCGGAATGCGACCAAACCGGCGCACTGTCCTCAAAGGAGCGGCCAGCGCCGCTGCCCTGGGTTCGACCGGCGCTCTCGGCGCCTTCTCCGAGCGTGCGCTGGCACAGGACAATCTGCGGGCGCGGATTCTACAAATGCCAGGTGTGGGCAAAGGCGCCCCAACCGACGCCGATTGGCAGAAGGTCGGCGAGCTTTGCCTCGGTCCGACCAAGGCGAGCGTTAAGGAGGGGGAATTCAAGGGCGTCGAGCTCTCTTTCATGGGGCTCAACAACCAGAACCTGCACAACCTGCTTTTCCGCGGCTTCCTGAAACCGTGGGAGGCCTATACGGGCGCGAAAATCTCCTGGATCGACCTTGCCCAGGCCGACTACAACCCGCGACTGCAACAAGCGATCGCCACCGGCACGGTCGACTTCGACATCCTTGAAATGGGCGCGCCGTTCGAGGGGGATGTGTGCGGCAAGGGCCTGGCGTCGGAAATGCCGGACTGGGTCAAGAAGCAGATCGATATCGACGATTATGTCGACTACCTGAAACCGCCGGTCGGAACCTGGAACGGCAAGACCTATCGCGTCACGATCGACGGCGATTGCCACAACTTCAACTACAGGACCGACTATTTCTCCGATCCCAATCTGGCCAAGGCCTGGAAGGACGCGGGCAACCAGAGCGAATGGGGCGTGCCGAAAACCTGGCAGCAGGTCCAGGCCGTGACCAAGTTCCTCAAGGGCAAGAAAATCAAGGGCCAGAATGCGTTCGGCTACCTCGATGCGCCGAAGCCCTGGGGTGGGTTCGGTTTCTATTTCCTCGGCAGCCGCGCCTCGGCTTACGCGAAGCATCCGGACGACAAGGCTTGGTTGTTCGATGTCGACACGATGAAGCCGCGCATCAACAATCCGGCCTGGGTTCGCGCCATTCAGGACGTCATCGACGCGCTGCCGTCCGAGCCGGCCGATCAGCTCAACGCCGATCCGAACACCACCGGCTTCCAGCAATTCCTGGCCGGCA
>WNGI01004261.1_pt1 | contig 12785 bp, 9 predicted proteins | sample 5400621 | NCBI WGS metagenome assembly WNGI01 (sample SAMN13153374, study PRJNA577476) | soil metagenome | isolation source: 20 cm soil or saprolite under Garry oak tree replicate 1 | place: USA:California | collected 2016-06-15 | reverse complement strand
CGATCCGAAGCTGCCGGAGAGATCACGATCGAGTCTTTGCGCCGCGCCAGTCCAATGACCGAGCTCGTGCAGGGCCGTCCGGTGCCAGTTGATGGGCTCGAAATAAGCGTCGGGCCGCGGCACCTGGATGAAATCATAGTTGGGGTTGTAGAAGGCGCGATCGCCGCCGATGCGGAAGTTCGCCCCCGTCGCGGCGATCAGCGCCTCTGCTGGCGGTACCACGAGCCCTTCAGGAACCGGTGATGGAGCGCTCACGACCTCCCGAGGTAGGTCTTCGCATTGATCGGTGTTGAACACCGCAAATCGTTTGAGGAACCGGATCGCGCTGGGTTCGTCTCCATCGCGCTCGGCTCGCTTACGTTCCGCATCAGGCACAAACCGGTCAGCATAGACGACTGTCGTGCCATGCTCACCCTTGCGAACATTGCCCCCGAGGCCCAAGGCCTGGCGGAAGGTGAGCCAATTCTGGGTGCTGAAGCCGCGCTCGATCACTGCGCCCCACAGGATTAGCACATTGATCCCCGAATAGTGGCGATGCGTTGCTGCATTCTTCGGCATCGTGAGCGACGCTTTGGCCGTGGCGGTCTCCCACGGCTGGACCCACGGCACGCGGCCAGCCTCCAGCTCGGCGATGATCTTGTCGGTGATTTCCTGGTACAAGCTCGTGCGGTCTCGAGCGATGCGAGCGCGAGCGATTGAACGTGACATCGCGGATCTCCGCGACGGGCGCCGCGAGCCTCTCTCGCGGACCTCAACCCGTCACGGCCGACCCGGCCAACTCTCACTCTAAACGAGCCCACCGCCCTGAAAGGCCCGGCTAAGTCCATTTACCCTTCGACCGAGCGACGCTGAGGTTATGAGCCTGGCGACCTTCATAACTGACTCAGCGCAAAACTTTGGAGCGTCACAACAACTATCCGAACTGCGAGTGAGGCCACGAAGAAGAGCACAGCCCTCAGCTCAGCGCAGGACATCTGCGAGAACGCAGTGCAGCTACCGTCATAGCTCGCACATAAGCGGTGCGACCGCCGACGACGCATTAACGTGAGAAGACGCAACCGAAAATTCCCCAGACAAAATCCCAGACTAAACGCCGCGTTTAGTCTGGGCTGATTTGCGGGCGACGCAAAAAAGAAATCATCTCAAGAGACTAATGGCGCGCCCGAAGAGATTCGAACTCCTGACTCCCAGATTCGTAGTTTGGCTCCGCGTCATCGGCGGGAGTCGCATTGCTCGTGACGCTCCGCGTACGCTTCCCGCGAACGTCAGAGGAACGCAGCTCGGGACTTTCTCGGGACTTTTCGTCGTGACCCGTCCGTTTTGCTCCCGAGATTTCCCGTTCTGTTCCCTCTGTCCTTTCAGCAGCGCGGCGCTAAATGCTCCGATTTATTTGAAAAAACTGGAGCGGGCGAAGGGAATCGAACCCTCGACATACAGCTTGGGAAGCTGTCGTTCTACCACTGAACTACGCCCGCGCTCAGGAGGACCCGAAACCGCAGGATAACCTCAATGCGAGGCGGGGAAAAGCCGCAGGGTGTTTTGCCATTGCCCCAGGCTGCGTTACTCTTGGCGATCTCCGCATCCATCGATGCCACACAAGGTGGGCACCGCGACCCAAGTACCAGCTTTGAGTGGTGACCGCGCTCCAGGGGGCAAGCAATGACCCACGGCACGCCGGCCGAGCCAAGAAGCTGGGTGGTGCAGTTCCCCGACAACCTGCGCTAGACCAACGCCATGCAGATCGTCAAGGGCATGGCACCTTACGCCGCCGTCGCCATGGACGAGGTCGACCGCGTGGGGCGGCGGCTCGAGGGGCGCGCGGGGGAAGCCGATCTCGATCAGGTTTGGCGCGAGGAATGGGCGGCGATGGCGGATCGCGTCGCCGCCGTCGCCGACAAAGCCGCGGCAGAAGGTCGCCAGATCACCGCCGGTCACCACTACATGCGTGCGGGCAACTACTACTACAGCGCGGAGCGTTTCATCCCGCCCGGCGCCGAGAAGATGGCAATGTACCGAAAGGCGCTGCGCGCTTATCAGGGCGCGATGGAGCGCCTCCATCCCGACATCGAGCGCGTCGAGGTGCCGTACGAGAGCACGAGCCTGCCGGCGTATTTCGTGGCGGGCGCCGCCAGCGGTCGTCGCCCCACAGTCGTGCTGTTTGACGGCATGGACAACGCCAAGGAAATGAGCGTGATCTTCGCCGGCCTCGACTTTGCCAAGCGCGGCATCAACACGCTCGCCATCGACGGGCCCGGACAAGCCGAAGCGCTACGGCTTCGCAACATCCATAGCCGGCACGACTACGAGGTGGCGGGCACCGCAGCCTACGACTACGTCGTCTCCCGCGCGCAGGTCGATCCCACCCGGGTCGCTGTCATGGGCTACAGCTTCGGCGGTTATCAGGCGCCGCGCATTGCCGCCTTCGAGAAGCGCTACGCCGCCGCGGTCGCGTTTGGCGCCATGCATTGGAGCATTTACGACTGGGTCGCCGGTAACAAGGCGAGGCTCGCAGCCGACCCCCGCACCAGCTCCACCTCGATCTTCCAATTTCGCTGGGTCGTGGGCGCGGCGGACAATGAGACCGCGCTCGAATGGGCGAAGAAGTTCACGCTCGAGGGTATCGCCCAGCGGATCGAATGCGCGTTTCTCGTGTTGCACGGTGAAAATGATCGGATCGTCCCGCTCGCGGAGGCCAAGAAGCTCTACGAGCGGGTTGGCTCGAAGCGCAAGTACATCAAGATTTTCACCGCCGAGGAAGGCGGCGCCGAGCACTGCCAGGTCGATCACCGTCAGCTCGGCATCGATTACATCGGCGACTGGCTGCTCGCCAACATGTAGGGCCCTGCGACGACGATATCATTGTGACATCTGGCGCGGTCGACGGGGCGGTTCGCACGTGATCCAATGGCATTCGACGGGCAATGAGCCGGATGCAATCAGGGAGGCGGATCATGCGCAATCTCTTTCGCTGGTGGTTGGTTGTCGCCGCCGTGCTGGGCGCCGCGATCTCGGCACATGCACAGAGCCCGTCGTCCTATCCCGATCGACCGATCCGGCTAGTCGTGGCATTTCCGCCTGGCGGGGCAACGGACACCCTTGCGCGCCAAATCACGCAAGAACTGGGAGAGGCGCTGGGCCAATCCGTTGTCATCGAGAACAAGCCGGGCGGCGGCGGTTATATTGCTTGGAACTACGTCGCCAGTTCAGACCCCGACGGCTACACGCTGCTGATGGCTGAGAACGCGCTCGGCATCAGCCAAGCCCTCTACAAGAAGACCACGCCGTCGTTCGATCCGGTCAAGCACTACGATGCAATCGCGTCTGTCGCCACTTCGCCGCTGGTTCTGGCAGTCGCCAACAACGTGAAAGCCAACTCGGTGGCAGAACTCATCGCCTATTCGCGCACGTTGCCGCAGAAAATGAATTACGCCTCCGCCGGTATCGGCAGCGTCTCGCATCTGACCTTTGAAGTGATAAAGGCGGCCACCGGAATGGAGGCGGTTCACGTTCCCTACAAGGGCGGCGGGCCGGCGATGAACGATGTGATCGCGGGCCACGTGGCCATCAACATGGCGTCCATCCAGGTCGCGAAAGGCCTGGTCGAAACGGGCAAGATCAAGGGACTCGCGGTCACGAGCTCGGAGCGTTCACCGGTGCTGCCGAACGTTCCGACCCTGAAAGAAGCCGGCGTCAAGACCGCGGACGTGGATTTGCGCTTCTGGTTCGGAATCTTCGCTCCCATCGGCCTTCCGGATGTGGTCAAGGCCAAGTTGGACAAGGCGGTGTCGGCAACGCTCTCGCATCGGCATGTGCGCGAACGGCTGGCCAATCTCGATATCGAACCGGCCTATGCGCCGGGCAAGGTCCTAAAGACGAAGCTCGAAAACGAGATCGCAAACTGGGCCAAATTCATCGATGCGCACGGAATCAAACCGGAATGAGTCACGCTCTTTTGTCTCTTCACCGCAACGTTCCGCCAAGCAGCAATAATCCAGCTCGCAGGTTTAGCCGCAACCCGCCCCCCCAATCACGGAATCCGTTTTGAGGGATTAACCTGCTGTTTACGGCTTTGGCCAAAACGACTCGCGCGCCTTCTTCGAAAGAGAGAGAATTCGCGTGGCTCGGCGTCGGTGATTGATTAGGGCGCAATAGCCCTAGTCTCAGCCCAAGCACCGAGTCGAGCCGCCAATTCCCCAGGGCAAATAGCTGGCCGCCCGGCCAACTAGAAAGCAAAAAGCCCCGCCGAAGCGGGGCTAGATTGACCCTCTCGGCGTATTCGGATCACCCTGGGGGACGGGGGAGTCGTGGGGGCGTCCGGCTCGCCTTGATCAGGACCATTTCACATCCCGCGCTGGCGGGATGTGATGGCCATCACATTTTGGCGCAATTCGGCACCCACGGGCGCAGGACCGCAGGTCAGGTATGCGGGAGCTTCTACCGCTTTTCGTTCGTGGAAAGACCAAGTTCCTCATCTTGACCTAGATCAGCAACCATTTCCGACATATTGTCGTGAAAGGATCACTCCAAACATTGCTTTCCATTTCGCCCCTGGTTGGAGATGCTGACCTCGCGACTGCTCCGCCTCCTTGTCCTAGCGGCTTTGATATCAGCCGGTGGCGAGATCGCGGTCGCTCGAGATGGACCTGGGTCTGATTTTTCTGCACTCCTGGAGTGGAGGAACCAGATCACCGCGGAGCTCGAGCACAACAAACGTTATCTTCCCGCGATTAGGACCCGCGGCAAGATTGGTGTCGTGAAGTTCGAGTTGAATATAAATCGCTCCGGGTGGGTGCTTCCGGGAACTCGGATCGTAACCGTTGATCCCGATCTCGGCAGGGTAGCGCTCTTGCTGCTTCAGCAGTCGCAGCCGTTTCCAGCGCCGGATAATTTCAAGCTTCCCGATTCATCGTTCCGCCTTGTGGCGTCGATTCGGTTCAATGACATCCCTTCTCCGGAAGCGGCTGGGTTTCAGGATCTGGAGCACCGCAAGCTCTCGGAATGTTATGAGGCAGATCGGCAGGAGCTGCAATATCAGCGTCGAAGGGCGGCATCTCGGAACGCGCCGCTGCCGACCATGGTGTTTCGCACGCCGGAGGGGTGTCCCGAGGCAAAGCGTCAGCAGACGGAGCGTCAGCGTAGCGCCGTCGAGGTGATCGAATAAATTATCCCTGTTGCCGGGCCTGACGTTTGCCCCACGGCATGAGCCACGATATTCATAGCGCTCTCGACAGATCCCGGTTCTTTTCGGATAAACTAGAGGGTTGGCAACCGAGTTGCTCAAGGCCAAGACCGGCATCAAGCTCACCATCGTGCCCTACAAAGGTGCGGGGCCGTCGCTCAACGATCTCCTCGGCGGGCACATCGACGGTATGTTCGACGCCATGCCGGTCATGGTCACGCAGGCCAAGGCCGGCAAGGTGACCCCACTCGCCGTCACCAGCACCAGGCGTTCGCCCCCCACCATGATGGAAGCCGGAGTGCGCGATTACGAGATTTCCGGCTGGTTCGGCATTCTCGCGCCGAGCAATACCCCGGCGCCGATTGCCAAGCGCTTGCGGGAGGAGGTGGCGAAGGCGGTCGCGGCGCCGGACGTCGTGGCACAGCTCGATTCGCAGGGAATGGCGCCACTCGCCACCGCGCCCGAGGAATGGGCCGCCTATCTGAAGGCGGAGCTTGCGCGCTATACGCAGATCATCAGAGACGCAAATATCAAACCGGAATAACAGCGAAGAACAAGCCGATGTCCAAGAACATGCTCGACGGCGGTCAGGTGATCGTCGATTATCTCGTGCGCGAAAAGGTGCCTTACGTCTTCGGCCTGTGCGGCCACGGAAATATCGGCTTTATCGACGCGCTCTACGAGCGCGCTGACGACATCAAGACGGTGTCCGTCCACCACGAGAGCGTCGCCGGATTCATGGCGGACGTCTACTACCGTGTGTGCGGCAAACCGACCGCGACCTTCACCTCCTGCGGTCCGGGTTCCGCCAATCTGCCGATTGCGCTCGCCAACTCCTATCTCGATTCCGTTCCCTTTCTGGCGGTGACCGGCAATGTGCCGACCAGCCAATTCAACCGCGGCGCGTTTCAAGAGCTCTATCGCCATTACCAGGCGGACTTCCCATCCACGGTGCGCGCCTATTGCAAGCGCGTGTTTCAGCCCACGCGCGGCGACATGGTGCCGCTGGCGATCCGGCAAGCGTGGAAGACGATGGTGACGGGACGGCCGGGACCGGTCGTGCTCGATGTTCCCTTCGACATCTTTAAAGAAGCGGCCGCCGAGGAAACGCCGAAACCGGAAGAGTGGAACGCCAATATCTCGTGCCGCTGCGGCGCTGATCCCGACGGCGTGACCAAGGCGGTCGACATGCTGCTTGCGGCCAAGCGGCCCGTCATGCTGGTAGGCCAGGGCGTCAAATATGGCGGTGCGGCAGGCGATTTGTTGCACGTGGCGGAGCGCCTGCGCATTCCGGTTGCCTGGTCGGCAAGCGGCACCGGCGCCATCGATGCCCGCCATCCGCTGGCGCTCGGCCTCGTTGCCCGCAACGGGTCGTATCAGGCCAACCATGCCGCACGCACCGCCGATGTGCTGCTGGCGCTCGGCGTACGCTTCGACGATCGCACGTCGAGCTCTTGGCTGCCGGGCTACTCATTCACCATCCCGCCGACCAAGCTCATCCACGTCGACATCGATCCCGACGAGATCGCCCGCAATTATCCGGTCGCGCTCGGGCTGATGGCAGATGTGCGCACGTTTCTCCGACAACTGCTGGCGGAGGTCGAATGCCGCGATGGCATTGGGGATGTTGCCGCCGCGCGCGCAAAATGGCTCGACACCATCGACGGCTATCGCCGCGAATGGAACGCGTTTATCGCCCCCGGCTTTGTCGATGAGGCTTCGCCCATTAATCCGCAACGCGCCGTGCACGAAATCGACAAGGTATTGCCGGAGGATGCCATTGTGGTGAGCGACATCGGCGTCCATCACAACTGGCTGATCCAGTTTTGCCGGCCGCGGCGACCGGATTCGCTGATCGGCTCGATGGGCTTCGGCCCGATGGGATTCGGTGTCGCTGGGGTGTTGGGCGCGCAGTTCGCCGCGCCGGAGCGGCCCTGCGTTTCCGTCTGCGGTGACGGCGCCTTTTTCATGCACGCGAGCGTGTTGGGGACCGCCGTCGAATACGACCTGCCGGTGATCTGGGTCGTGTGGAATAATTTTGCCTATGCCTCGATCCGCGGATTACAGCGCGGCTATCTCAACGGTCGCGAACTCGTGACCGACTTCCGCCATCCGGAGACCGGCGCGCCGTACAATCCAGACTTTGCCGCAATGGCGCGTTCGGCCGGCATCGAAGGCGTGAACGTCGACCGCCCGGCCGATCTTTCCGACGCGCTGCGAAGCGCGCTCGCCTCGCGCCGGCCCTATCTCATCAACGCCCATATTGGCGCCGACAAAAATCCCGGCGGCGCAGGCGTGTGGGAGCTGCCCGGACTCGGCCAGAGCCAACCGGCCTTCGGCGGACGCTATCAGCCTTGACTGCCGGGCGAGGACACATCGCATCAATGAATTCCACTCCGCTCGTCCCCACGAAAGCGGGGACCCAGAGCTGCGGACCGCGGCCCATAGCGCGTCGAAGACGCGCGTAAACGCCCTGGTGGATCCCACTTGCACGGGAATGAGCGGAGGCTTCGCATAAGTGCGAAGAGAGGAAGGCAAGAGTGAAAAGAATAGTCGCGATTTCCGTGCGCCGGACGAGGTCCGCTTCACTGAGCACCCCGACGACCCTGTCGTCCTCATCCACCACCGGCAGGTCGCCGCCAAATTCGCGCTGACGTCGGGGGTTTCGTTCTTGTTAGGCGGCAACCGATCCGGCACGCTGGGGTGCCGACCCCGCATTCAGTCTATTTCCACAGCCGGACGGCTCGACCCGCGGGATGCATCTCTCCGTCGGGGGCGACTACTGCTTCTTCAGCCCGGCAGCCTCGGCGGCGGCAGCCCATTTCACGGTCTCACGCGCAACGAATCGGGCAAATTCGTCGGGCGGCCCGCCCAGGGGCTCGAATCCTTGCGCTCTGAGTTTGCCGACGACCTCCTCGGAAGCGAGCGCCGCGTTGGCGGCAGCGTTGAGCTTGTCGATCACCGCGCGAGGCGTGCCGGCGGGCGTCACGAGACCGAACCACACGCCCGCTTCGAAATCGGGCAGCCCGGCCTCGGCCATGGTCGGCAGGTTTGGCGCGAAGTGCGCCCGCTTGGCCGAACTCGAGGCAAGCGCCTTGAGCCGCCCCGCTTCGACGTGCGGCATGATCGTCGAGGCGACGCCGAGCATCATCGAAACGCGACCGGCCAGGAGATCGGTGACTGCAGGCGGGCTGCCCTGGTAGGGCACATGAACGAGCTTGATCTTCGCGCGGACGCTGAAGAGTTCAGTGGAGAGATGCGGCACGGTGCCGGGCCCGACCGACGCGTAAGTGAGTTCGCCGGGCTTGGACCTCGCCAATTCGATGAGCTCCTTGACACTCGATACGCCCAGCGAGGGATGAACCGCGAGGATGAGCGGCAGGACGGTGAGCGGCGTCACCGGCGCGAAATCCTTAGCAAAGTCGAGGCGGAGATTGGGATTGATGGCGGCGCCAGTGAGATTCGATGCAGTGCCTATGAACAGCGTGTAGCCGTCCGCTGGGGCACGAGCGACGAACTCCGCCGCCAGGCTGCTGCCGGCGCCCGGCCGGCTTTCCACCACCACCTGCTGGCCGAGCGTCTCGCTCATGGCGGCGCCGACGATGCGGGCGGTGATATCGGCCGCCGAACCTGGCGGGAAGCCGATGATCAGGCGGATGGGCTGCGAGGGAAAATCACCCGCACGCCCATGCGGCACGCCGACAACCGCGGTCAGCGCCAGGATCAAGCCCAATACGGCAGTCCGTCGCATGGCAGTCCTCCCCTTGCTGCGGCTTGTTATGTCCGATGAGCCGGTCGCCGCCACACCAGCCGATTGTTGGCTCCATCAGATCAGCGAAGCGATCTTATTCGCCTGCGGGCCAGGAGGCGATGTCGCTCATTGGCACACCGGAGCGGGCTCGCTGGGTGCATCAAACACGAGGCGACATGGGCATTTGGAAAGCAATCCGAAAATCGACGTCGCGAAGTCCATGCGACGAGGAAGTCGCAACCCCGCTACCGTGAAAGCCAATATTCGAGTTCAATCTGCGTCTCGTTCACCCCTGCTGTCGGGTCGGCCCTTAACGACATTCGCACAAACCCCTGGAGTGCGGCGAGCGAGCCTGTGCCGCCGCTGATGGGCCCGACCGTGGTAGCGGTGAACGCGGTCGACCCCGGGCTTTGTACCGCCAGGGTCGAGCTCTGGACGAAGAACTTGTCGCCGTTTTCCGCGACATACACGTGATAGACGACGGCCGGTCCATTGTTGTTGGTGTAGTCGGAGACGCCGCGCGTCCACGACTCCACGATTTTAAGCCCGTTGATCACGAGCGGGTTGTTGGGATAGGTGTGGCGAACCTCGAAAATCCGAAGCTGATGGCCGGGCACGTCGCCCACATCGATCACATGCTGTTGGGTGTACCTAGCGTTCGCCGGCTCGGCGTTGAAGGCGAGCTGGATTCTGCGCTGCGCCAGCGCATCGCCTGTGGGCGCCCCTGCGAGGCCCAGCAGCGCCGCGGTCGTCAGCGCAACCATCGCTATTCGTTTCATGGCACCCTCTGCGGGCACGCCCCCGCGCTGGATCGCTTTGCCTCACGCCAGACGCGGGTTTTTTCTCTCGGCGACAAACGCCGCATGCCTCGACTCGAGCCTGCACCCAAAAGAGTGTGCCATGTGTGAAGTAGCTCACAAACCAACGCCTTCCGAAATAATTCCTTAAGCGGCATGCAGGGCCGACACGCGCCAGCAAGCGACGGCCGGTTGGGACTAAGGACATCACGTCCGAAAATGCTTGGACAGCTTGAGTCCTTGCGCCTGGTAGTTCGAGCCGATGCGCTCCCCGTAAAGCGAGTGCGGTCGCGCCAGCATCTTTTCGTAAACGAGCCGCCCCACGATCTGGCCGTGTTCGAGGATGAATGGCACTTCGCGCGAGCGCACCTCCAGCACGGCGCGCGCCCCGCGCCCGCCGGCGCCCGCGTAGCCGAAGCCGGGATCGAAGAAACCGGCATAGTGCACGCGAAACTCGCCCACTAACGGGTCGAACGGCACCATCTCGGCGGCGTAGTCGGGCGGCACCTGAACGGCCTCTTTCGAGGCGAGGATGTAGAACTCGCCGGGGTCGAGAATGAGATTGCGCTGCTTACGGGAGCGCATCGGTTCCCAGAAATCGGCGACGTCGTAGCCCGCACGGCGCTCGACGTCGATAACGCCGGTGTGGCGTTTGGCGCGGTAGCCGACGAGGCCATCGGGACCAAGCCCGGAAAGATCGACGCCCACTGCGATTCCTTCGCTGACGTCAGCGTCGTCGTCATCCACCAAGCGCTCGCACCCGTGGAGCGCGCGCAGGGTTTCGGCGTCGAGCAGCGCGTTGCCGCGACGGAAGCGGATCTGGGACAGACGGGAGCCTTCGCGCACCAGCACTGGAAATGTACGCGGGCTGATCTCGGCGTAAAGCGGGCCGTGATAGCCCGCCGAGATGTGGTCGAAGCCGCGGGTCTCGTCGGCGATCACGCGGGTGAAGACGTCGAGCCGGCCGGTCGAGCTTTTAGGATTGGCGGCGGCGGCGATGTTGTCGGGCAAGGCCAGGCTCTCGATCAACGGCACGATATAGACGCAGCCCGTTTCGAGCACGGCGCCATCGCCCAGCGCAATCTCATGCAGCTTGAGTTCGTCGATGCGCTCGGCAACCGTCGTGTCCGGACCTGGCAAAAAACTCGCGCGCACGCGGTAAGCCACTTCACCGAGGCGCAGATCGAGACTTGCAGGCTGGATCTGATCGGGGACGAGGTCGTAGGCGCGTAGAATAGCGCCGTCGCGCACCAGCACCGCGATCATGTGGTCGGGCAGGATGCCTTTTTGGTCGACTGCCAAGGCGAGCGACAAGACGCAAAGCCCCCGATGACGCCGGAACATCTAGTGCTGGATTCAAGGTTACTAGCCGAACGCTGGCTTGACGAAAAGACATCGGCCGCGCTAGAGCATATTTATCCCGTGGTCATTTGAGCCGGCCGGCTTGCAGCCACGTAAAACAAGTCGCTAAAAGGCCGGGGACGCGTAGGACCCGGCGGAGCTTTTCCGGCCGGGATTTTTGTTGGGCAAAGGAGACCCAGATGTCCGCGTCAGCCAAGCGAAGCTACCGCCCCGAGACCGAACTCGTGCATGCCGGAATTCTGCGCTCGCAGTTCGGCGAAACGTCGGAGGCGCTTTTCCTCACCCAAGGTTACGTCTACGGCAGCGCCTTGAGCGCCGAAAAGCGCTTCAAGAACGAAGAGCCGGGCTATCAGTATTCACGCTTTTCCAATCCCACGGTCACCATGTTCGAGCAGCGCATGGCCGCGCTCGAAGGCGCACAGGCGGCGCGCGCGACCGCAACCGGGATGGCGGCGGTCACCGCCGCGCTGATGGGACAGGTCAAAGCCGGCGATCATATCGTGTCGTCGAAAGCGCTATTCGGCTCCTGCCTCTACGTCGTGGAGGAGCACCTGCCTCGCTACGGCGTCGCCTCGACGCTGGTCGACGGCACGGACCTCGATCAGTGGCGCAAGGCAGTGCGTCCGAACACCAAGACCTTCTTTCTCGAAACCCCGACCAATCCGGCGCTGGACGTGCTCGATATCAAGGCGGTCGCCGAGATCGCGCACGAGGCGGGCGCGACGCTAGTCGTGGACAACGTGTTCTCGACGCCGCTGTTCCAGCGGCCGCTCGAATTGGGGGCCGACTGCGTGGTCTATTCCGCCACCAAACACATCGACGGCCAGGGGCGGTGCCTCGGCGGCGTCATTCTCGGCTCCGAAAAATTCATTCAAGATCACATCGCCGTGCCGATTCGCCAGACCGGCCCGTCGATGTCCCCGTTCAATGCTTGGGTCCTGCTGAAAGGCCTGGAGACGCTTTGCGTGCGCGTGCGCCGGCAGACCGACACCGCGGCAACCGTGGCGGTCGCGCTCGCCGAGCATCCGAAGATTTCGCGCCTGATCTATCCGGGCCGGCCCGACCATCCGCAGGCCCAGATCGTGCGCCGGCAGATGCAGGGGGGCTCGACGCTAGTCGCCTTCGAGATCAGAGGCGGCAAAGCCGCTGCCTTCCGCTTCCAGGACGCGCTCAAGCTCATCCGCATCAGCAACAATCTCGGCGACGCCAAGAGCTTGATCACCCATCCGGCGACGACGACGCATCAGCGCTTGACGCCGGCGGCGCGCGCCCAGCTCGGCATCAGCGACGGGCTGGTCCGGCTCTCATGCGGCCTCGAGCATCCGGACGACCTGGTCGAGGATTTGCTCACGGCGCTGAAGGCGGCGTGAAACGGCGCATCCACCAGCGCCTTACACGTTTCAATTGCGCATATCCCTGTAAAGAACAGGCGGGAAACAGGGAGGGCCTTCGCGCGATCGTTTTCTACAGCCGCAGGTTGGTGCTTCGCGCCGCTCCTTTTGTGTCCCGGGCGCAGCGCAGTACGAGCGCAGCGAGTGGTGCGCTGCAGACCCGGGACCGTTCGAGGCTGTGGCGGTCCCGGAGCAGCGATGCACCGCTTCGCTGCGCTCGCGCTGCATCGCATCCGGGACACGCGACATGCTCGGATTGATCGCACGTCATCTCACGATGTCAAACAGCCCATCTCGTTCCCGCG
>WNGI01004790.1_pt1 | contig 12789 bp, 15 predicted proteins | sample 5400621 | NCBI WGS metagenome assembly WNGI01 (sample SAMN13153374, study PRJNA577476) | soil metagenome | isolation source: 20 cm soil or saprolite under Garry oak tree replicate 1 | place: USA:California | collected 2016-06-15 | reverse complement strand
AAGTCGACTGGTCCTTGTGCGAGCTAAATTTGACCGCCTCTGCCAGTTGCGCGTTCAACCATGGATAACGGCAATGACGAATCATCCGTCTTCGCGTCGGCTACCTTAACATCTACTTGACCGGTGAACCGATGCGCGGCAGCTTACGCGCCTGTTTCTGAGGTGATATCATGTCCAGAGTTTGCAGCATCACGGGATCGAAAGCCACGCGCGGTAGCGTCATCCACCGGCGCGGTCTGGCTAAAAAGAAAGGCGGTGTGGGGCGACACATCACGAAAAATGTGCCGCGCATTTTCGCGCCGAACCTGCGATACCAACGTATTTGGGTGCCCGAACTAAAGAAGTTTGTTCGCATTCGCATTACCGCGCGCGGTCTGAAAACAATCAACAAACACGGCGCCTACAAGGCGCTTCGAAAAGCCGGCGCCATCTAACGCGCTCGTCATGTCGAGCGCAGTCGAGACATCCCGTAAACGTACCTGTTGGCAGCGCCACGGGATTCCTCGACTTCGCTCGGAATGACGAAGAACATGCAACTCGCTCTCCTCAAATCGAAGATTCACCGTGCCACTGTCACCGGGGCAAGCCTGGATTATGAGGGTAGCCTGACGATTTCTGCCGATCTGGCTGAACTCGTTGGTCTGATCTCGTATGAAAAAATCCTCGTGAAATTGGCGACCGCCTCACCATCATGAGTTTTGCGCTCTACACACCCGAAGAAGCGGCATTGCATGCACCGCGGATTGCTGTCTTGAATGAAAAAAATGAAGTCCTTCGCTACGAAGGAGACGACTCCGCGCCCTCGCTGAGAATCGTTGGCGAGTAAGGTCCGCGCCAAATCGCCAACGCGAACGTTTGCTCCGCCGGTTCCGCTGATCTGTGTTTTATTGGTTCTGCGGCTGGAGCGCCCGCCGCTACACTTTCCCGCGACTTGGTTTTTCCTCGTGGAAGATCGAGCGAGCCATCGTTGAACTCGATCACGTAACCTTCGTTGATTAGCCAACGCAGATCGGACGCGAACGCGAGTTTGCGTGGCTCGGCATCTTCAGCCGTCACATCGCCAATCAATTTTTCAAAAAGCTGTTTACGATTGATTACTGCTGTTCCCGCCAGCGCTTCAAGAATCGCATTCACTGACGGTGACACGCCGGCGTGTTCGTGAACAAAGATGCGTGTCCGGATTGGTGAGACAAACAACATTCCGCGGCGATGCCGGAAAACGTTGAGCCCGTTCTGACGAAGTCGTCCAGCCAATTCCTGCATCATTCCCGAGGGTGAGCGCGTTTCCTGCACCCACGCGTCCTCGATCGCCCGATTGAGGATTCTGTCCGACAAACGCCGGCTCGTCACTCCGCCGATGATCGCTTCCTCCGGAGTCTTGATTAGCCCTTCCAAATAATGCGATCGGAAATGCCGCTCTGTATCGACCGCGGAAGAGAAGGTCGAAGGAACCTGCTCGCGAGAAGTTGTGTACGTAGTGACCTTCCGAGCGTCCTCTTTCCAGCGATCAATCAGCTCCGCATCGTTCACAATCTCGATTTGTCGTTGGTAATCGGCGAAGCTCATCCGGCGGCTAAAGCGTTGCTCATAAAGGCTACGCAGTTGCGATTGATAATTGTGGTGGTTCGTCGGCCCAAGAAAAGTCCCGCTCAACCGGCATCGTGCCACATTTGAAAAATTACCCTTGATCGGTTCGGATTCGGTAATGTCGATCCTGTAGAACTCGGACTGAGCCAGGCGGAACGCATTTCGCTCGAGGAATTCTCGATTTAGGGACAAGGCACCATTGTCGCCAAGGCGATAAAGCCGCGATTCCGCTTTTCCTATGAGACGAACCTCGTAGCGTTCAGGCTTTTCAAGAAACAAACGTGCCAGGGCGTACAGCGAATAGGCGACGGAGCTGGACCTGATCTGAGCAACAACATTTTCGAATGGAGGAGAGTATGGCAGAAATCGGATTGTGACTTCCGGTAAAGCCGGCCGAGCGATTTCGGAACGGGCTTCGCGGCGCGGAGATTCCTTTCGATCCTGCGGGCGGTACGCCCTGCGGTCACGTCCCACCTGCTTAAATCCGCGCGGATCCATTCCCCTTCGGTCGGACGTAGGACGTTGAGCTTTGGACATTGGGCGCTTGCCCCTGCGATCGCGCTGCTTGCGCGGGTCCCATTGCTCATCCTCTCCTGCATAATGCTCATAATTACCCGCGTCGGCTGGTTCTTTCACCCAGGCAGGCAGCAGTTTTAGATCGAGCAGATCGGCGGGCTCCACAGGGGCGGATGTCATCGGCTTCATCTACTCGAATGACAAACGGAAGCAAACGTCAAGATGTAACGTCTATGTCACTTGCCCGCACTCGCTCATTTTCCGCCGGACCCTGTCGTAAGCGGAGTCGAACGCCCCGGGAACGACCAAAAGCGCATTGGTTATCCTCACTTCGACCGGAAAATGATTGACAACCTGTTTAATTCATTTACTTGCCATGCTGTGCCCGGGAATGCTTTAGGCTTTTCCACGCGCCACCAACACAAACCGAACAAATTTTATGGCGGATAAATCGATCGAAGAGAAAGTTAAAGACATCATTGTCGAGCAACTGGGCGTTAACCCCGAGCAGGTTACGCCACAGGCCTCATTCATTGAGGATTTGGGGGCGGACTCGCTGGACATCGTCGAACTAGTTATGGCATTTGAAGAAGAATTTTCCGTCGAAGTCCCGGATGAAGACGCCGAAAAACTGCAGACGGTCGGCGACGTGACCAAGTACATCGAAGAGCGCGCCAAGCAGCAATAGTAGCATTTGCTGTAGCCGCGTCTCTGTGAGACGCGCGAACTGGGCGCTCCAAACAGATCAATTTTTCGCTTCTCACAGGGAAGCGGCTACAGCAAGGCCTTCCCAGCTCCAGGGTTGCGAAGACCCATAACGCGTTCACACTAGAAAACGTGGAGATGACGCTTCTTGAGCGGCCGCTCTTCTACGTTGGCGACCACTATGTAACAGCTCTTGGCTTGATTGCATTCGCCGGCCTTTTCGCAACCGGTCTTCTCATCGCCAGAATCTTGCAGAGCGATGCGGTTCGCCGGTTCTTTAGCCGTTTCAAGATCGAAACAAAGTTCGTTGCGGTAGTCACCACAATCTTGAGCCTCGCCTCGCTGATCTTTTTCATCATCAGTGCAATCAACGCGGCGGGCATTCCACTGGCCTGGAACGCGCCTCTTCCAGCGATCAAGTTAAGTCTTGTTCAGATTTTTCTACTGGTTGCACTTCTGATTGCCGTCTTTTGGATTTCTTCGAGGACGAAGCGCTTCCTTTTCAATCGACTCCTAGCTGACAGCGGACTCGATCGCTCGCTACAATACGCGATTTCGCAAGTCATCAGCAACGTCGTGCTGGTCGTTGGCATTTTCATTGTCCTGGAGAACACTGGAATTCATCTCGGGGCGCTAACGGTTTTCGCTGGGGCGGTCGGCGTGGGTGTCGGTTTCGGGCTGCAGAACATCGCCAGTAATTTCATCAGCGGTTTGGTCATTCTGGCAGAACGACCGATCACCATTGGCGATCGGGTCGAAGTGGCAGGCATCGTCGGCAGAGTCGAGCAAATTCGCGCGCGCAGCACGGTTATCCTAACAAGCGATAATATTGCCATGATCGTGCCGAACTCGAAGTTCATCGATTCGCCAGTCACGAACTGGCATTATAGCGATCCACGCGTGCGATTTCGTCTCCCGGTGGGCGTGGCTTATGGGAGCGACGTGAACAAAGTGCGCGAGACACTCATCGCTGCAGCCCGCGAACATTCAGCAACCTTAAGTGATCCGGAGCCGACTGCTTATCTGGAAAAATTTGGTGATAGCACGATCGATTTCGAACTTGTCGCCTGGACCCAGGAGATGAGTTACAAACCCCGCCGATTTAAAAGCGATCTAAACTACCTCATCTACAAACATTTGACCGCCGCCGGGATCGAAATTCCGAACCCGCAACGTGATCTGCACATTCGCGACGGAGTTATCAAAGTGCAAGGTCTGGAGACCTGAACAGTCAAGGGGTTGGAGCCTAACTCGCACGGCCGGTCGAGTATGGGAAACGACTAAATGGAGTGCACGTAGCTATCCATTTACACTTGCCGAATCGGCGACGCTTCGATGGCACGTTTTACAACATCAACCAATTCGGCGGCGGCAACCGGCTTCTCGAGAAAAGCAAAGGCACCCAGTTGGAGCGCCTGAGCTTCTACCAGAGGTCCGCCAAATGCAGTGATGATAATGACTGGCAATTTTGGTAACGCGCTGGCGAGTGCTAAAACCCCGCGCCCGCTGAACGTTGGCATCCGAAGGTCAGTAATAACCAGGTCGAATCGGAGTTCAGACTCCGCAAGCGTCGTTACAACCGCAGTTGGATCAGACAGTCCCGTGACTTGCATGCCTTGTTTGGCAAGCACTTTCATCATTGCCCGGAGCATTCCCGGATCGTCATCAACGACTAAAACAGATTTGTTTCTCAGGTTTTCCATAATCGTTCCAAAAGAATAGCGTCTGGCGATGCGCCAAATCGTCCGGCGGCGAGAAAAACCCAATCGCCCGCAGCGGAAAGTTGAAAAAGGGAAATCATCATGTCACACACCAACCGCAAGTGGAAGTTGAATGCTAAAGGTGCTGCCTTTGCCCCGCGTCGTAGCGCAATTAATCTTGCCGCCATGTTCGTTGACGACCCGCTGCGTGTACGCGAGACCCAAACCCGTGCCATCGCTCTTTGTGGTAAAGAATGGTACAAAAAGACGCCGGGCTTCTTCCTCGGTCATGCCCCGACCGTTATCGCTAATCGATAGCAAAGCTTCCGCACCATGCCTTTGCGCACTCACAGTCAAGCTTCCTCCGTCGGGCATCGCATCCATCGCATTACTGATTAGATTTAAAATGGCTTCCCAGAGTTGCTCAGCATCGACCTGAACAGGCGGTAGGTTCGGATCAAATGTCCTGCTCAAGTCCACATGCTTTTGATCTAGCAACGGCTGCACGAAATTAAGTTTTCTTTCCAGGAAGGCCGGCAGCGAAACCGCGGCACGCTCGGACTTCGGCATTCGCGCGAACCGCAGATACTCCTGCAGGACTTGGCGGATTCGCAATACCTGCGAACGCATCTCCCGGAGGAGTACGTCGCATTCGGCAGTGGAACTGCTGTTGGAGTTTGCAAAAGCGTGAAGTTCCTCCCCGATCAAGTCAAGATTGAGCGAGATAGAGCCAAGCGGATTCCGAATCTCATGCGCAACCTGGGCCGCCATGGAACCAACCACCCCGAGGCGCTCCGCCTGGAGCTTGGCCTGTTCCAGCCGTTTTCGTTCTTCCATCTCCGTCCGCAGCGCGGCGGTTCGCTGTTCGACTGTGTGCTCCAGGTAATAGTGAGAACGTTGGAATGCAGTCAGTAGCCAGACGACAACCCAAAAGAATATAAAAAGCATGATCGCGTTCCAAGCGGGAACCAGCGGAGACTGATATGTTGCGCCACCGAACAGATCGCTGAAAAACCAGGCGCCTGTGCACAAAGCTCCTACCGCGAATCCCGCCCACCGCCCTGCCATCCATGCCGCGACGCACGTCGGCAGTAGATAGAAGGCCGACATTGCCCACTCACGACCTGTAAGATAATCCAGCGTGCCAAGAACTATTGCCAGCGCGACAGCTGCAACCGTCGCCAGAACCTTCGACCGCAAAGAACGCTCCTCAATACGATTCACTTCGAAAACGCCGTGTTGAACAATTTTGACAAACTCGCTCGCAGGTTTGTTCACCTTGCGTTTTCTTTCCAATGACGATCGACGCCAAGGCACGCTCTTAACCGAATGCAGAACAACCGACCATCCAAGTTTAGTCGCGGCAAGGTTGAGAAAACCTGTTCCTATGCCGCGTAGCCACAGCGTTCCAGCTCCCCAAAACGTGGGAAGGGCCGTCACACGCTCCGAGCTTCACAATTGCGAGGCGTGGCGACGCGCGTTCCACAACAAGTGCAAAGACCGTCGATACTACGAGATCGTAGAAGAAACGGTGGAGGGTGGTTTCGATTACCGTTATCTGCTGCTCAAAGATGATTCAAGCGATACGCGAGCAATCCAGCCCGTTTTCTTTGTCCGGCAAGACCTCATCGAGGGCGTGCCCGGCAAAATTAGTTCGATCGTTGATCGTGTTCGCAAAGTTCTACCGCGGTTTTTAACAATGCGCGTTTTGATGGTTGGCTGTGCAGCCGGCACGGGCGACCTGAGCGCGTGCGACGAGACAGATGAATCGTGGGTGGCAAACGCGTTGCAAGCAACCCTTTCGACTTATGCCAGACATAACAAGGCTTCGCTGATCGTGTTAAAAGATTTCCCGGCGACCTACCGCTCGAAACTCGAAACCTTTCCCTTAAATGGTTATGCGCGGCTTCCCAGCATGCCAATGACGCGGCTTGCGCTCCCTTACAACGACTGGGACGAATATTTTCGTACACTCAGCAAAGCGACTCGAAAAGATCTGCGCCGAAAGTTCCGCAAAGCTGAACAGGCGCCCAAGATCGAGATGGAGGTCGTCAGCGATATCACGGCCCTTGTTGACGAGGTTTATCCCCTGTATTTGGCCGTCCACGAGCGCTCGCCATTAAAATTCGAGACCCTGACGAAGGATTATTTTCGTACAATCGGACAGCGGATGCCGGAACGAGCGCGCTTTTTCATCTGGCGCCAGCTGGGCAAGATCGTGGCATTCAGTTTTTGCCTCGTCTGCGACGACAAAATTTATGACGAATGCATTGGACTGGATTACAGCGTCGCGCTCGACCTGCATCTTTATTTCTACACGCTGCGCGACATCATCTCCTGGGCGCTCGAACAAGGTTTGAAGTATTACTACAGCAACCCCCTTAACTATGAGCCGAAACTGCATCTGGATTGCGAGCTTGTGCCGCTCGATCTGTACGTCATGCACACAAATCCGCTGCTCAATCCAATCTTTCGCCGCCTGATCAAATATCTCGGCCCAACGCGTCACGATCAGGTTTTGCAACGGTTTCCTAACGCCGATCAACTCTAAGGAGGCGTTCTTGTAGACACGGCCCTGTGGGCTGTCTTCCTTGCGTGAAAAAGCAAGGACCGAGATGGGGACCGGCCACAGGCCGGTGGCTACAGACTCGCCGCAATTCGAATTTGGTTGCGGCGATTTGGCCGCACGCTAGAAAAACGGATGCAAAATCGACCTTCTGGTTTCGGTAACCCCTGGCTGCAACTTGCTCTCAGTGTTGCGTGCGTGTTGGTGTCCGAATTCCTATTGAAGCGCGGTGCAACCGAGGTGGCGAACACTGACAGTGCATGGTCCTGGACCGGGGTTAACGGTTTGGCTTCGCCGCTGGTGTGGTGGGCGATTCTTCTCATCGTCGCCAGCTTCATCAGTTGGCTTTATGTGTTGAGATATATTCCAATCACCATCGCTTTTCCTTTGTCGCGTGTGGTCGATATCCTCGTTCCGCTCGGCTGTTGGATTTTTCTAGGCGAACTGATTTCACCGTTGCGCTGGTGCGGAATTGCACTGGTTGTTATTGGATTAGCGCTGGTCGCGAAACCGATCGCACAAATTGAGGAACGCTTATGAGACCGTTGATATACTGGAATGGGACGCGTTGCTGTCGATTTTTGGCGCTGGCTAAGGCGCGAGCGCAGCACCGATATCCGCAGCGATCTCGGCCAAGCGAGCAACCCCGAAAGCTTTCGGGGCCAAAAGCGACGCAACCCTCCGGGCGCGAGCCAGAAGGGGCGTCTGGCTCTACGGGCGGCCCATTCCAGTATTTCAACGGTCTCATATGAGTTTTCTCGCCTTTTTTTTAATCGTTGTTTCTCTGGTAAGCTTCGTCGCGGCTCAGCTCATCTTGAAGCGAGCGATGGAAACGACGACAAGCACCGGTTTTCGGAACGCCCAGTTTGTCTGGAAGGTTACTGGTGGCGTCATTCTGATGACGATCTCGTTCTTCCTCACGCTCGGATTGCTGCAGCGATTCGATCTGAGTTATCTCTATCCATTCCAGGGTTTGAGCGTGATCTTCATCACGCTGATGGCAGCGGTCGTGCTAAAAGAAAAGCTAAGCGTGCGACTTACCATTGGCGCTTTGCTAATCAGTGCCGGCATCGTGCTCGTTTCACTCAGCTAGCCACCACCCCTTATGGAGGGCGGAGCTCTGCGACGCCGGACTCGCGGAGCGCGCCCCTCCAAAAAATTCACGCGCCGGACAGCACCGGCCACAATCTTTCCAAGGCTGCCAGATTGATTTGATGGATCCGGTCGGGATCCGGCAACTGGATTTTTGGGTGATCGAATTCCGCAGCGAACCGCTGTTTGAAACGCACGTACCTTGGAGGCGAATAGGCACCACAAATATCGCCTCCAATAATCCGCGACGACTCGCGCAATTTCCCTAACGCCCATTCAAGATCGGCAATCGTGAAGCGGCCTGCTTCCCAATTCGTCACTGCTTCGCCGGCATGGAGACAATCAAGATCGATGGTGCAGTAGACATTTTCTCCGCTGATCGCTTTGACAAATTGCTCAAAATGCTGTCGCCAATTATCACGCAGTATCGCACCGCGGCGTTCTCGATCTTTCGCGGATCGATCGTCTGCCCAGGGATGAACATCGAGAACGCCTGCGCGTTCGGCCCGACGGTTGCCGAAAATTTGGTGGGGCCACCAGCACTCGAAATTCCCGCAACCCCAGACACTGGCGCGGCGCACGTTTGATAGTTCCAGTGCGCGATTGACCCATCCGCCACATCCCCACTTGGGAGGGCGCACATCCCAATCGGGATGGTTATCAAATGAAACAAGGACGAACGGTCCGGCAATCCGACGCAGTCGCAGCGCCGTCAAATAGTGGAAATCACCCGATCCGTAGAGCAAGAACGCCGAAGCGAGATCCGTTTCGTGCTTGCGATAAAACTGGGCCACCAAACGTGGCGGCGCAGAGAAGCGCAGCCGTGGGCCCCACACGCGCGCGTCAACCACAGGAAGACCCAGCGGCTCGTCCCGCCACGCGTCATCCAGATTAAGATGAAGAGCGCGGCCAACCAAAAATCAATTGTGCGTTTGCTGAAGAAATTGAGCGTCGCTTGCTTTGGCGACGCGCAGATTTTCCTCGGCCTCTTTGTAATCGGGATTCAGGCGCAACGCTTCACCGAATTGAACAATGGCCTGAGAGATTTGTCCCTGAGTCAGATAAAGCCTGCCCAAACTATTGTGAGCGACTGCCAACTTGGGATCCATACCAAGCGCCGTGGTATAATGGATTTTGGCCTGTTCGAGGTCGCCCTTTGCGAACAGCGCGTCGGCCAATGTTAGTTGAGCGTCCACATAATCGGGTTTGAGCTGAACCGCCCGCTGCAATTCCCTCAGGGCGTCATTTCCTTTGCCTGCTTCAGCAAGGATCAACGCATAATTGTAATGCGCTTCCGGCGAATCCGGCAGGAACCGTGCCGCCGCTTCGTATTGAGATCCGGCTTCATCCCTGCGCCCCAGCCGCTGGAGCAAACTGGCGTAGCCCAAATGGGCCTCGCCGTTGTCAGGTTGAACACGCAACGCCTCTTCCATGTGCGGTACAGCGGCATCGTATTTGGCCTGGGCCATCAAAACAGTGGCAAGGTTCATATGCGACTTGGCGTCAGTGGGCTTGTAGCTGACCGCGATTTTATATTGTTCTTCCGCTCGCTCCCATTGGCCTTCTTTTTGTAATGCCAGGCCGTAATCAAAATGCTGCCTAGCGCCGACCGGCACATCCTCAACGAGCCATGCCCGTCGTTGGACCTCCGGCACATTGAGATGCGTCTGCCAAAACCAAAGAGCACTCAGCGGCAGCACGAATACCGCCACCCACTTTACGCCGTGCCAGGCCCAGCTTGGAAGAATGCCGCCCAGCGAGACGTCAGCAGTTCCGCCGCTTAACCCGAGCGATTGGCGGGTGGAGCGTTCTCGCACTTTCCAAATAAATCCATCGTAATAAAAATGCAGCAGAGTAGATGCTGTAACCACGCCGGTGAGGATGCGTTTAATGTTCTCCATTCCGAGGTGCGCATTGAAATAAGCGACTGAGCCGTAGGCAAAAACCAAGCCGACATAAAGTCCGATGAGCGAGCCGCTCCGTCGGAACACGAAGCGCATGAATCCGCCGATGTTGCTGTCTTTCTCGACTCGATTGCGATTGTAGATCCAGACCAGAGAAAGGTACTGGACGTCGTGGAAAACTTCGAACAGCGCAATGCCTACGATAATATTCGCGACGAGATTATTGCAGTACCACCAAAATGCGATGCTCGTAACCAGCAGAGCCAATTTCACAGGGTTGGGTCGGTGTCCTACGAGCCACATCCGTCCGAAGTGCAGGATAAAAAGGACCGAAACGACGATGGCCGTCAAAAGAATCAGCTGTTGGCCGTGATGAATTATTGATGGCGGGATAAACGGCCCGCCACACATATAATAGGTGTCGAGCGTATCGCTTAGCCGGTATGGTGAAAGTGCTACCGCAGTGGCAAACCAGATTACGCACATCGCGAAATCGAGGCGCCGCGTGAGGGTGTCGAAAGTTCCTGCTTTTGCGTCGTAGATGCGACAGAACCCATAGGTCTGCATCAATCCGTGCCAAACCCCCCAGAAGAAAACGACAAGCAAAATCCCCTTCAGGTCCCACCAAAAAAACGCTGTGCAGACCGCAAGCAAAAACAGGGGTGCCAGAATAAAGCGCCATTTAAAGCGTTCGAATAAAGCGCGATCGCCATAGGCACGGATCATCCCCGGCAGGTGATGTCCCATTGCTCCAAACGCCGCGACAAAGAGATAAATATCCTGCGGACTCCACCGGGCCTGGGCCAGCGCAAAAGCCGGCAGCAACAAGAGCGGCGTACCGACGTACAGAACCAGATCGCGCCAGGAATCCAAAATCCACAGGCTTTTCCTCGGCGCGGTCGCCGGGGCATCCGGGACGGTTTGAGGACGTGAAAATGCGCTCAGAAGCTGCATGAATTCGGTTGCTAGTTTTCCCTATCCTTCAGGGAAAATCAATCCTGCCCTCTGCAGAAGCTCTAAACGGCCAGCCATTTTCTGCGCGCAATCCAACGTTCGCGCGCGAAACCTAAAGTAGCGTTGAACAAGAATCGGACCGAAAAGCCAAAGAAAGACGAAGAGCAACGCGATTTCGTTTGCCTCGTCAGCGACGCGTTCCGCGTTTTCGCGCGCCATTCTTCCATGATTCTCGGCAGCGCCTGGGCATTTGCGGGAGCTGTGCTTGTGATTGCCGTCTGGCTCCTCACTGGCCCCACTTTTCATTTTTCCGACACTTGGCAACTGATCATTAATACCGCCACGACTATCATCACCTTTCTCATGGTATTCTTGATTCAAAACACCCAAAATCGGGACGCCAAGGCTGTGCATCTCAAATTGGACGAGATGATCCGCGCCCTTAAAGGCGCACGAAATAAACTTGTGGATCTCGAAGATCTCTCTGACGAGGAATTAAAGAAACTCGAAGAACAATTTCAACGGCTGCGGAAAAAAGCAGAGCGCAACGGAACCCGCTCTCGCGAGGCCGAATCGGCTAAGTCTCGCTGAAACAAACGCTTCAGTTGCTTGCTTGTTTGCTTAGCGCCGTGGAGTCGGGCGCGGATGCGGAGTTGGGTGTCGCGGTTGCGCCTCAACTGAACCGATATCAATCCGGCCACTGAATACGCGAACGAAAGGAGAGCATCGCTGATCGTACGAAGGGGGCGGAGCGAAGTTGGGATCGCCTGCATCAATTGCAGGGCTGCGCAGCAACAATGCGTGAGTAGGGGTTGGCCCACCATTATTCTGCAAGGGACCGAGCATCGGGTCCGTGCTAATCTGATCACCTGGGCCGTTCAAAAAACCGCCGCCGTCATCGCTGCTGAGATTGTATCCATAGGATGTGACCACGCCGCCGTTGTTGAAGATGTTTTCCCCAGATACCCCGGCGTTAAGAATTGTGTCCGAAAGATCAACACCGTTGACGGTGTAGATGCCACCGCCTGAACCTGCTGAGTTGCCAGTGAGCGTGCTGTTACCAATCCGCACATATCCGGACGTATTGTTAAAGATAGCGCCGCCGCTGGTCCCAGCGGAATTCCCGCTGATGGTGCTATTGGAAATCTCCAGCAATGGCCCTTCGGCGTAAATGCCGCCGCCGCTGGTTTCTGCCGAGTTGCCGCTGAGAGTGCTGCTAACGATAGTCACAGCGGACCAGTAACTGTAGATGCCGCCACCCAAGTCGGCTGAGTTGCCGCTGATGGTGCTGTTGCTAACTGTGATATTCGTGCCGCCCTCGAACCCACTAGTAGAGATGCCGCCGCTGTTACCGGTCAATGTGCTGTTGAGGATCATTACCGTCGCCGATCCCATAAAAGCCCCGTTTGTGACTCCCGGTCCGGAGTTGTCGCTGATGATGCTGTTGGCAATTGTCAGCGTCGCGTTGGTAGAAGTCTGGCCATTAGCAACATTCGAGAGCCCGCCGAATGAGTTGCTGCTGACAGCGCAATTACTGACTGTTAAAGCGCCGACATTCCCAATCCCAGTCTGACCGTTCCTGATAGTCAGACCCACAATCACTGCAGTTTCGTCCGGATCGACCCCGAATACAAAATCCCCTTGGTTGCCATCAATTGAGAGTTGATTCGCGCCGGGACCTGAAATCGTAACATTTTTATCGATCACAAGTCCACCGCTGGTAAGTGTGATCGAGCCAGTCACTGCGAAATTAATCGCATCGCCG
>WNGI01004256.1_pt1 | contig 12789 bp, 12 predicted proteins | sample 5400621 | NCBI WGS metagenome assembly WNGI01 (sample SAMN13153374, study PRJNA577476) | soil metagenome | isolation source: 20 cm soil or saprolite under Garry oak tree replicate 1 | place: USA:California | collected 2016-06-15 | reverse complement strand
GGATCTGGAGCTCGCGATCGCGCGACTTGGCGCCGGTATCATGACGGCAGAGGCGAGTTGATCCGGAACTCCAATGGCAGGCACGAGCGTGCCTACCTGATGTCGCTCGATTACGAGGACCAGGGGCTGGCCGCTGTGGAAGAGCAGATGCTCGAGCTGAGCGAGCTGGCGAGAACGGCCGGCGTGGTCGTGGTTGGCACCGACACACAGCGTCGCCCAAAACCCGATCCCGCGCTCTTCCTGGGCAAGGGCAAGGTCGAGGAACTCCATGCCCTCAAACACGAGGCCGATTTCAACTTGCTCGTCTTCAACGAGGAACTGTCACCGCGCCAGCAGCGCAACCTGGAACGCAAGCTCGATGTAAAGGTGATCGACCGTACCGAGTTGATCCTGGACATCTTCGCGCAGCGAGCCCGCACCAAGGAGGGCCGTCTGCAGGTGGAGGCCGCGCAGCTGCATCATCTCCTGCCACGTCTCCAGGGCGGTCGCGACCTCTCGGGCCTGGGTGCAGGCGTGGGCACGCGCGGCCCTGGTGAGCAAAAGCTCGAGAGCGACCGGCGGCGCATTCGCCATCGCATCCGCGAGCTCGACCGTGACATCAAGGAGATCCGCAAGCAGCGCGCCTTGCGCCGCGAGGGACGCCGGCGCGTCGCCTACCCGGTGGTCGCCATCGTCGGCTACACGAACAGCGGCAAATCGACCTTGCTGCACGCGCTGACCCACGCGCAGGTGCGGGTGGAAGACGCGTTATTCGTCACCCTCGATCCGACGACGCGGCTGGTGCGGCTGCCCAACCGCCGCGAGGTGCTCTTCACCGACACCGTCGGTTTCATCCAGAAATTACCCACCGACCTGGTGGCCGCCTTCAAGGCCACGCTCGAAGAGGTGCAGCAGGCCGACCTCCTGCTGCACGTGCTCGACGCGACGCGTTACAACGGACGCGACCAGATGGAGGCGGTGCACGAAACGCTGCAGGACCTGGGCGCGCTCGAGAAGCCGAAGGTGCTGGCGCTCAACAAGGTGGATCAGCTGAGCCCGTCAGCCGTCGAGCAGCTGCTCGCCGAGGATTGGTCACCGTATCTCGCGGTGGTGCCGATTTCCGCGCTACGAAAGACCGGGATGGAGCCGCTGGGCCGCGCCATCGCCAAGGCCCTGCCCGGGGAAATGGTCCCCATCGAGGTGCTGCTGCCGTACAGCGAGCACGCGCGGCAGGCCGAATTTCATGCCCACGGCAACGTGGAGGCGGTCGATTATCGCGGCGACGGGGTGCTGATGCGGGGCGCCTTACCGCGCCGGCTGCTGACGAAGTTCGATCCGTTCCGCTTTCCCGGCGTGGATCGCAGCGCCTGACCTAACCGGTCAGCGCAGCAATCGTAGGACCGCGACGACCTGGCCCTCGAGCTGGGCGGCTGTGCTGTAGATCGGCTCGTAGGCCGGATTCTCCGCTTGCAGTCGCACCCGATTGGCTTCGCGGAAGAGACGCTTGACGGTGGCGGTGGATTCATTGGTCTGGTCGTCTTCCAGCCGGGCGACGACGATGCTGCCGTTGGGCGCATCTTTGCCGGGCCGGACCACGACGAAATCGCCGGGGAGAATGCCGACGTCTTTCATGCTGTCGCCATGGACCTCCAGGGCGAAGGCATTGTCCGAGCCGACGAGTTCCTGGCTGAGGACCAGGTGGTCTTCGATGTTCTCTTCGGCGAGGATGGGCTGGCCGGCGGCAACGCGCCCGACCAGGGGGACCGCCACGACCTTACTCAGCTTGGCCTGCATTTCGTCGATGTCGACGACTTCGATGGTGCGCGACTTGGTCGGATCGCGCCGGATATAGCCCTTGCGCTCCAGGGTATTGAGGTGGTTTTGAACCGTTGAGCTGGAGGAGAGTCCGACCGCTTCGCCAATTTCGCGAACAGTTGGTGGGTAACTGCGGATCTTCTGTCGAAACCTCAGGTACTCCAGTATCTCCCGCTGCCTGCTGGTCAACGGTTCCGGCATATCGTCCCCTCCCTTTATCGCCGATGTCGACGGCCAAGAGCCGATCATCTCGCACCCGGCGCCGTCCCAAACGGCGCGTCCAGGGAGGGGAGAGAGGAGGGGTTCAGACCGCGATCACAGCATGGTAGCACAGTAATTTCCGGGCCGAATCGGTCGATTTTTCGCGCCCAGGCGGCGGCCGATTGACCGCCACGTTTCTTCAAAACGGGGGCATCCTAGCACATCCGTTCGCCCATTGCAAACACTTGTTCGGTCCGGGGATTGACGCGAACGCCTGTTCGTGCTAGCGTCTTCAACGAACGCATGTTCGTGCAGGACGGCGCCCGACATAGCTATCCGCGACCCCAGCGCCGCCGTGGCTGGGGCCGCATCCTGGTCCTCGCCGCCGCGCTTGTCCTCGCCACCGGCCGGCTGGCCTATGGCAGCGGGCCCCAGGCGAGCGAGCGGGTGGTCGTCGCCTCGGGGGACACCGTCTGGAGCATCGCCGCCGCCCACTACCGGGGTGATCCCCGGCCGCATGTGGAGGCGATTCTCCAGGCCAACCGGCTGCCGACGCCGCTGCTCACCCCTGGGCAGACGCTGCAGCTGCCCCGCGAGTAAGCGACCGGAGCCGCCACTAGGATGAGCACATCGCTGGTCAGTCTCGCGTCGCTGGTGCAGGCCTTTAACCCCGTGACGCCGCAGCTGCGCGTGGCGGCCATCATCGTCCGCCAGACGCAGATCCTGCTCGTCGAACACCGCAAGCGTGGCCAGCGCTACTGGGTCCTCCCCGGCGGCCGGCTGGAGGGCCACGAGACGCTCGAGGCGGCGCTGCGCCGCGAGCTCAAGGAAGAGCTCGGTCTGGACGCCCGCGTGGGGCCGCTCGTCATCGTCTGCGAGAGCCTGGCGCCTGATCGCCACGTCGTCAACCTCATTTTTCAGGCAGAGATAGGGGAGGGGGCCGCGCCGGTGCTCGACCCTCGCGATCCTGTGCTCGCCGGCTGGCAGTGGGTGTCGGCGGACCAGCTCCCCCGGCTGGATTTCCGCCCACCCATTGCCGAAGCCGTGCGAGCGGTCATCGCCGAGAATTTCGCGGGTCCCGTCCGCGTGCTGGGGGATACGTGGAAGTCCGAAACTCGCTGATAGGGCACCGAAGCCTCCGCGTGGCCGAACCATCAAGTGTCTGGTGGTCAACGCCATCGGACGAGCGCCGAAAGTATCGGCGCGCCTTCGATGCTATTCCTGCCAATCGCGCCAAGAAGAAAGCCCGACAGAAAGCCTATTACTATCGCCACCGCGAGCGAAGACTAGCCGAGATGAGGATGATCAACTACAAGTGCTCCCCTGCGGACTACCAAAGCATGTTGATTGCGCAAGGCGGCACCTGCGCGATCTGCAAGTCGCCTGAGGCCACCAAACAAAAAGGTCGCCTGCGTCGACTATCCGTCGATCACGATCACCTTACGGGGAGGATCCGAGCGCTGCTGTGTGGTGCGTGCAATACCGGGCTTGGCTCTCTACAGCACGACCCCGCTCTCTTAGCGGCGGCCGTTGCCTATTTGGACGCCCATGCCAGTGATCGCTGAATCTACTGGGGTGCCTTGGCAATCGCCAGCTGGGGAGCCGCGCCGCCCTCACTCCCGATCCCGTCCCAGCAAATTAGCCGGTGACAGACGGTATTACTACCGGAACAGAGAGAAACGCTTGGACCTTCAGCGGTCAATCAACTATGGGATCCCGCAGGGGACCTACCAGACCATGTTCACTCAGCAAGGTGGGCTCTGTGCCATTTGCCGGCGGGCAGAAACGGGTCGCTACAAAGGGAAAATCAAGAGCCTTGCTGTCGACCACGATCGGCTTACCGGTCACATCCGAGCTCTCTTGTGCCAGGGTTGCAACCAGGGCATCGGATCCTTTCGCCATGACCCCGATCGTCTCCTTGCAGCTATCGCTTATCTGCGCTGCCATTTAACGTCGTTCATCCACCATTCTGCGACGCACCGAGTTGGGCCAAACGCATTGGACAGCCAGCAGCAGCCAGTCGAGCCCAGCGCTTCCGAAGTCGTTAGAGATGCGCCTGGATGACCTTCGCCAGCGTCGGCCCGACATCGGGCAGCGCCGACGTGGCGAAGATGATCGTTACCAGCAACACCATTAAGAAGGTCGCGATCCGCGTGCTGATCGTTCGCTCCATGTAGGCCGGGTCGTCGACCGTCTGGCCTGGCACCACCGCCTGGGCCAGCTGGCGCATGTCGTTGACCAACCCATCGGTCTCGCTCGCCGCTCGAACCGTTTGCTTGATCACGGGATTCCCCCTGTCGTGGAATTTACGACGTTGGTCGCCGCTGCAGCGGCCGCGAACAACACCCCGAGCCGCTCGGCGAGGCGCTGCAGCACCAGGACTTCGCTGGCGGCGTAGGCGCGCGGCAGGCGGCGCCCGATCTGCAGGGTGCCCTCGACCTCGGCGCACCGCATGGGCGCGACCGCGATGTGGCGCAATCCCGCCGGCACGCCGAACAGATCTTCCGGCCGGCGGCCGGCGACGGGCTCGCGTAAGGCGCGCCCCTCGAGCTGCGCCTCCGCGCTGCGGGTGCCGGCGAGCGGCAGCCAGCTGGGCGCGTGGTCCTGGAGCGGGTCGCCCTCGGGGACGACCAGCTGCAGGCGGTCGCCGTTGACCCATTCGAGGTGCAGGCTCTCGGAGCGCAGCAGGTCCGCCAGCGCGGGTCGGATCGCCCCCAGCGCCGCGCGCTGGTCAGCGGCGTAGGGCGCCGCGAGCCCAGCCAACCGGTTGGCCTGCTCCATCGCCTCGATCTGCTGCCGCTCCTCGTCGAGCGTCGCCAGCCGCAGCAAGGTGGCGCCCATTTCGTCGCCGACGGCACGGATCAACCCCTGGGTCGGCACGTCGAGCTCCGCGGCGTGGCCCGCGACGGTGATCAAGCCATTGAGCCCATCCTCGCCGGCCGTCGGCTGGATCAGGGTGCACTCGCCGAAGCTGGTGCCCGGTAGCGGCCCCTTGATGAGCAGGGCCTGGCTTGGATCGGCGCCGAGGGTCGGGGTGAAGCTAAAACCGGGAAGTTCGCCCTCGCTCAGCCCGGCCCAGCGAACCGCGCGAAACTCGTCGCCCGTCGGATCCTTGGCCCAGAACGCCCAGGCGCAGCCGGGGGCGAGCGCCGGCGCCAGGCCGGCCAATTCCGCGAAGAGCCCGTCTTCGTCGCGCGCCCGCGCCAACCCGGAGGTCACGGCGGCCAGCGCGCCCTGGCGCGCGATCGTCTCCTTGGCCCGATCGGCGGAGGTCGTGAGGAAGACGACCAGCCACATCGTCATCAAGACCAAGAAGAGGTCCATCACCATCGCCAGCGGGGCGGCGTGCCCCGCCGCCTCGAACGGCCACAACAGCAATACGCCGGCGGCGAGGATGCGCGGATCGCGGAAGCGCGCGGCCAGCCGCGCCGCCCCGAAGAAGAGCAACACGTGTGCGTACGACACATAGGCGGACGAGAGCGCGCCGAGCGCCATCACGACGCCGAGGTCGACCGCGCCCAGCAGCAGCTGGCGCCCGGGGACCGGCCGCTGCGTGCGCGTCAATTCGACGCAGATAAAGAGGTAGGCGACCGCGGCCAGCCCGGCGCTGTAGCGGACCGAGATCGGGATGCTGGGGACGGCGACTACGGAAGCCGCCACGCTGAAAACCGCCACCCAGAGCATCAGGCTGAAAACGGCGTCGCTGCGCACCAGCCCGGGCAAGGCGGTGTGCCAGATCTTCAGCTCGCGGGTGAGGGCGACCCCGGTCCAACCAACCGTGTCGCGCAAGCTGGGCAACGGCCGGCGTCCCGCGGAAGCGACCAGGTGAACAGCGGGACGCGAGGCTTGCCTCGCCTTGAGGCGCGCCAGGTCGAGTTCGCTCAGGGGAGCCGTTTCCACCAGCCCCCAGTCTGTGGCGGAAAGGCTGCGGTCGCGTCGAAGGGCTGGCGACAACCTGTGGCGGGCGAGCGGCGAAACCTTACAAATGGTGTAACAGCCGCCGAATGGGGCCTATACGGCCCGACTTGCTCTTAAGCTAATTGGGATGGCCCTCTCCCCTCCTCGCCGCGGCTGGGCCTCGATCCCGCTCCGCTCCCGGGTCACCGGGGTCGACGCCAACACCCTACGCCGCTGGCTGGCGGACCTGCCACCCCCGGTGGGCTACGCCGTCAGCGCCCGGCCGCTCCGCTACCGGCAGGCGCCCCACCTGGCGGCCTTTTGCTGGTATGAGGACCGGCTGATCGAGCTGCAAGTCCCCGAACCGTTTCGCGCCTGGGACGAGAAGGTCTACTACCGGGCACGCCGCAAGCCGGGGCGCCGCCTCGCCTTCCAATGGTTCGGCCGGACCATTCGGTTCCGGACGCGTCGCGAGGTGTTGCGCTTCCTCTATTGCCATGAGTTCTATCACTGGTATCTGCGCGAAGTCCGCGGCGGAAAAGGTGCGGCCGAGACCGCGTGCGACCGCTTCGCCCTGACCTACTTTCGGGCGCGCAACCGCGGCATCGACTGGAGCAGCGTGCTGCCCGGCTACCCGATGGGCGCTCGCCGCCCCTTGAAGCCGGCGGCCTGATGATGGGCGGATCCGCCCCGATCGTCGCAAGCCTGAAGCGCCCCTCGGCCCTGATCCCGTTGGCGATGTCGATCGCCGCCCTCGCCCTGGTCCTGGGTCACATCGCGATGTTCGGCACGGCCCGTCAAGCCGACGAGGGCACGGCGGCGCATCTGTGGCAGCTGCTGATGGCCGGCCAACTCCCGATCATCGGCTTCTTCGCCATCAAATGGTTTCCGCGAACACCAGGACCGGCGCTGCTGGTGCTCGTCCTGCAGGCGATCGCCGGCCTGGCGGCGGCCGCCCCCGTCTTCCTCCTGAATTTCTAGGACTGCACCTGACTCCGCGTCAGAGCGTCTTGAAGGTCGCTAGCAGCGTGTCGTAGGCCGGATGCTTCGCATCCGTGGTCCTCGTGATTCCTTCGAAAATGTACAGCTTCGCGCCGAAGAAGACGATCCGTTCGTGCACCACGGCGCCCTGGGCCTGGATCACGGCGTCCTCGGCGGGTTGCCCGAGGAAGGTCGTGTTGCTCTTCGACAGCACCGTTCCGTTGGTGTTGGAGGCGGATCCCGCGACACCGGCATCGAGTCGACTCTGGATCTCGCTTTGCTGCGGAGCCAGCGGCAGCGGCTCATAACCGACAATGACCTGCTCGTCGTTGGTGGTCGCCGTGTACAGCGTCAGGTCGGCGTTGATGCCGGGCTGGTTGACCTTTTGGGTTTGCTTGGCCGGGGTGGCCGGGAAGACGGCACTGAATCCCGACTCCGTGGCCACGTAGGGGCTGGCCGTCGGAGTCGGCGTGGTGGCCGAACTTCCAGATTGACCCCCGCACGCCGCGAGCACACCGGCCAGCGACGCGACCACCAATCGTCTCAACACTGCCCTCCCCGTCCCTTTGCGGCTAACCGTATCGGCTCGGTCACCCCTTGTCAACAACCATTTCTACGCAAGTTCGCGCAATCCAGTTATACTAACCTGCGTAATGCCAGCACGCGTAAAGCCGGCCGCCCCGGCCACCAACCCGTTTCGCTTCGGTCGAATCGTCTCGGGCGACGCTTTCACCGACCGCGAAGCCGACTTGCTGGCGCTCGAGCGCGAACTCCGCGGCGGGCAGAACATCCTGATCGAGGCACCCCGTCGCTTCGGCAAGACCTCACTCATCCTCGAGGTGAAGCGGCATCTGGAGGCGGCCGGCATCCCCGTCGCCTACCTCGATTGCATGCTGGTCCCCTCTCGAGCCAGGCTCGCCGACCGCCTGGCCTCGGCCTACCTGGATGCCTTCAAGAGTCCGGCGCAGCGTGCCGAGGATTGGGTCGTTCAGCACCTCAAAGCGTTTCGGGTCCGGCCTACGCTGACGCTCGACAGCGACGGGCACGCATCGCTCTCCTTCGAGGCCGGCAGCGCCGGCACGCCCAACCTCGATGCGCTGCTCGAGCAGATTTTTCAGGAGCCCGAGCTGATCGCGCGCGAGGGCAAGAAGAAACGGGTCGTCGTCATCCTCGATGAGTTCCAGGACCTGATGGAACTCGGCGTCACCCTCTTGCGGCAGCTGCGCGCCGTGATCCAGCACCAGCAACACGTGTCCTATGCCTTCCTCGGATCGCGCCAGGCCTTGCTCCGCCGCGCCGTGCACGAGCGCAACGCGCCCCTGCTGAAGATGGCCCGCCCCTACCCGCTCGGCCCGCTGCCGCGCGAGGAATTCGCCAACTTCCTGATGGCGCGCTTTCGGGCCAGCGGCCGGCCGCTGCCGAAAGATGCGGTCTATGCGCTGATCGACTTCACCGGGGCGCATCCCAACGACACCCAGGAGGCGGCGCACTTTCTCTGGGAAGTGGCCCTCCTTCCCCTCTCCACCACGGAGCTCGTCTCAACCGCCATCTCCCGGGTGCTCGATGCCGAGGCCGCGCAAATGACCGTGCTCTGGCACGACTCGGCCCCGGCCCAGCGCAATCTCCTGGTGGCGCTGGTCGAGTGGGGTGGGCGCAACATCTATCGCGAGGAGTACCGTCGACGCGCCAATCTCGGGCCGGCGACCACGGTGCAGCGAGCTATCCAGACCCTGATCGATCGCGAGCTCGTCGACATGGAACCGAGTGGCGCCTACACCATCAAAGAACGCTTCTTCGAGGCGTGGATCCGGCGCCGGATCATCGGCGGCGAGCTCTAGACTTTCGCGGCGGGTTTCTCGGAAAGAATCGCGGCGATCTCCGCCTTGGCTCGACCGATGGCATCGCGGATGCGGCGCTGCTGATCAGGGTCCGGCCAACGGTTGCGGGCCTCGCTCGCGACCGAGCGACCCAGGTCACGGAGCTCGTTGCGCAACTCGTGCATCACCTGATGGGCCTGCGGGCCCCACTCGGCGCCCCAGCGCTCCTTCATCCGGCTGAAGACTTCGTCGACTTGCGGCCGGCGCTCGGTCATGAAGGTGCGACCGGCATCGGTGATGCTGTAGACCTTGCGCCCGTCCTCCTGGACGGAGCTGACGTAGCCCATGTCCTCGAGCATCTGCAACGTCGGGTAGACGGCGCCGGGGCTCGGGGCATAGAAGCCGCCGAAGCGCTCCTCGAGCGCCTTGATCAGCTCGTAGCCATGGGCGGGCTTGTCCTTCAGCTGGTCGAGGATGACGTACTTGAGGTCGCCGCGCTCGAACATCTGGCGGCGGAACTGGTCGAAGCGGAACTCACGACGTGACCACATGGGGGAAATCCTCCTGGCGATGACGCATTATCACGATATATCGCGATATTAAGGGAACCCGTCGGCGGATGTCAACCGGGAATTGCGGAAGCCGAGGAGTGCAAGCCGTAGAATTCGCCCAGCAGCGTGCCCACCGTCTTCCCCACGTCCCCGACGCAGGCACCTCCGGTCGCGAGCGCTCTCGTCGAGCGCGTACGCCGTTTTCTCGAGGCGTGTGAGATCGACCGCAACCTCAGCCCACTGACGATTCGCCAGTACGACCACTACCTCAATAACTTGGTCGGCTGGCTCGCACGGGAGGAGCCGGACGTCAAGGATCTGGCCGACCTCACGACCGAGGTGGTGCGCCGCTACAAGCTCGCCCTGGCCCGGCACGTCAACGAACACACCGGGCGCCCCCTGACGCGCGCCTCGCAGACCTACTTCCTGATCGCGATCCGCTCGATGCTGCGCTACTGGACCCTGCAAGGGATCGAGGTGCTCGCGCCGGACCGGATCGAGCTCGGCAAGACCGCCTCGCGGTCGATGAAATTTCTCGACGCGGACCAGCTGCGCCGCCTGCTGGCGGCTCCCGAGGTCAACGATCCGCGAGGCCTGCGCGACCGGGCCCTGCTCGAGACGTTTTTCAGTACCGGGCTACGGCTCGCGGAGCTGGCGCGGCTCGATCGCGACCACATCAACCTGAAAACCCGCGAATTCGGCGTCATCGGCAAGGGGCGAAAGCCGCGCGTCGTCTTTCTCAGCGATGCCGCGTGCCTTTGGCTTGGCCGCTACCTGGAGTCCCGCTCGGATCGGTGGAAACCGCTGTTCATCCGGATGAAGGGGAAGCTGGACACGACGCCAGGCGGCCCCGGCATGCGGATGTCGGTGCGGTCGATCGAACGGGTGGTGCAGAAGTACGTCAAGCTCGCCGGGCTAGCGGTCAAGGCAACACCGCACACGCTGCGGCACTCCTTCGCCACCGATTTACTCTCCAACGGCGCTGATTTGCGCGCCGTCCAGGAGTTGCTCGGGCATGCGAATCTGAACACCACGCAGATCTACACGCACGTGACGAACCCCCAGTTGCGCGCCGCGCATCGCAAATTTCACAGCGGGAATCGCGAGTGACGCTGCTAGCATCAAGAGGGAATGATCTCGGCGCGTCAACGACTCGCCTCGACGGACCTTGATTACTATCCGCTGAACCGACTGGCGGAGGCGGGCTTCGGCGATCCAGCCAAGCTGCCCATCACGGTCAAGATCCTGCTCGAGGGGCTGGTGCGCCAGGCGGATCGCGGCCGCGTCAGTGAGACCAGCCTCCGCGCCCTCACCCGCTGGCCGGAACGGCCGCCGGCCGATGCCGAAGTGCCCTACCTGCCGTCGCGGATCCTCCTCCAGGACTTCACCGGCGTGCCCGCGGTGCTGGACCTGGCCGCCATGCGGTCGGCGATGCAGCGCGCCGGGAAGGATGCCGGTCGGATCGATCCCCTCGTCCAGGCCGACCTCGTCATCGACCATTCGGTGCAGGTTGATGCCTTTGGGTCGCTGGGGTCGTATGCCCGCAACATCGAGCGCGAGTACGAACGCAACGGCGAACGGTACGCCCTGCTGCGCTGGGCCCAACAGGCATTTCACAACTTCAGCGTGGTCCCCCCGGGGATGGGAATCTGCCACCAGGTAAACCTCGAGCGACTGAGCCGCGTGGTGCAGGTGCAGACCGATGCCAAGGGGAGCGTCGCGCTGCCCGACACGCTGCTCGGCACCGACTCGCACACCACGATGGTCAATGGCCTGGGCGTGCTCGGCTGGGGCGTGGGCGGGATCGAGGCGGAAGCGGCACTGCTTGGGCAGCCGACCTATTTGCCGACGCCGGTGGTGGTGGGCGTCCGCATGACCGGGTCCTTGCGTCCGGGCGCGACGGCGACCGACCTCGTCCTGACGCTGACCGAGATGCTCCGCGCGCACGGCGTCGTCAACAAGTTCGTCGAGTTCTGCGGCGCCGGTCTCTCGAGCCTCTCGGTGCCCGATCGCGCCACGCTCTCCAACATGTGCCCGGAGTACGGCGCCACGGCCTCCCTCTTCCCCGTCGACCAGCAGACGTTGCGCTACCTGGAGACGACCGGGCGCGACCGCCAACTGATCGACCTGGTCGAGCGCTACACCCGCGAGCAGGGCATGTTCCGCACCGACGAATCGGCCACACCAGTTTTCGACGAGCTCCTCGAGCTCGACCTCGGCGGGGTCGAGCCCAGCGTTGCCGGACCGAAGCGGCCCCAGGATCGCGTGCCGCTTCCCAACGTGTGGCAGAGCTTCAAGACCGCCTTCGCCATGGAGGAGCATCCGAGCAATGACGACGTCGCTCGCTTCGACTCCGAAGGCGGAGTCGCCGAGCCCGTGGGTGGGCGTCAGCACGCCACCGCGGTGATGGCCCGGCCGGTGCAGCAGCTGCGCAACGGCTCGGTGGTGATCGCGGCCATCACCAGCTGCACCAACACCTCGAACCCCTCGGTGATGGTGGCCGCCGGTTTGCTGGCCAAGCGTGCCGTGGAGCGCGGACTGCGCGTCTCGCCGACGGTCAAGACCAGCCTGGCGCCGGGATCCCGGGTCGTGACCGACTACCTGCGAGCGGCGGGCCTGATGCCCTACCTGGAGGAACTCGGCTTCTACCTGGTCGGCTACGGGTGCACGACCTGTATCGGCAACAGCGGCCCCCTGGCCAGCGAGGAGGTCGAAGCCGCGGTCGAGAAGGAAAAGCTCAACGTGGTCGCGGTCCTCAGCGGGAACCGGAACTTCGAAGGTCGCATCCATCCGCTGGTCCGGGCGAGCTATCTCGCCTCACCGCCGCTGGTGGTCGCCTACGCGCTCGCCGGAGACATCCGCCGCAACCTGGCAACCGATGCGCTCGGAACCGACCGGGACGGAAAGGAGGTCTTCCTGCGAGAACTCTGGCCCTCGTCCGCGGAGGTCAATGAGGCGATCCGCGCCTCGCTGAAGGTCGAGATGTTCACGCGGGAGTACGAGCGCATCTTCGATGGCGACGAGAACTGGCAGCGGATGTCGGCGCCGACCGGGCCGATTTACGACTGGGATCCGAAGTCGACCTATGTGCGCGAGCCTCCCTTCTTCGAGGGCATGCGCCCGGAACCGACCGCGTTGAGCGACATCGTCGAGGCGCGCGCCCTCGTCGTCCTGGGCGACTCCATCACCACCGATCACATCTCCCCCGCCGGGAGCATCCCGCCGGACAGCCCGGCCGGCCGCTACCTACTGGCTCAGGGGGTCGAGCGCAGCGAGTTCAACAGCTACGGCGCCCGGCGCGGCAACCATGAAGTCCTGGTGCGGGGCACGTTCGGCAACATCCGCCTGCGCAATCAGCTGACGCCGCGCGAAGGCTATTGGACGAAACACCTGCCGGATGGACAGGAGATGACGATTTTCGATGCCTCGGAGCGCTACCGTGCGGATGGCGTGCCCCTGCTCGCCATCGCCGGCAAGGAGTACGGCTCGGGAAGCTCGCGCGATTGGGCCGCCAAGGGTCCACTCTTGCTCGGCATTCGCGCGGTGAT
>WNGI01004252.1_pt1 | contig 12793 bp, 10 predicted proteins | sample 5400621 | NCBI WGS metagenome assembly WNGI01 (sample SAMN13153374, study PRJNA577476) | soil metagenome | isolation source: 20 cm soil or saprolite under Garry oak tree replicate 1 | place: USA:California | collected 2016-06-15 | reverse complement strand
TACCAGGTGTACCGGCTCACCGGATCGTCCTTCGACGTCGGCATGGTGAGCCTGGTCCAGCTCGGCCCGCTCCTCGTGGGGTCGCTGCTCGGCGGCTCGATCGCCGATGCCTTCGACCGGCGCAGGGTCCTCCTCGGTTCCCAGCTCGCGCTGGCCGGGTGCAGCGCCGGGCTGGCCCTCAATGCAATGGGAGGGCACCCGGTCCTGTGGCCACTGTTCGCATTCCCCGCCGTCTCCGCCGGTCTCTCGGGGCTGGATCAGTCCACCCGGACGGCGGCCATGGTCTCCCTCGTGGACGCCGAGGCCCTGGTCTCGGCGAACGCCCTGCGCCAGCTCCTGCTGACGGTGTCGCTGGTCACGGGCCCGGCCGCCGCCGGGCTCATCCTGGCCCGCTTCGGTGCGGTCGCCGTGTACTGGATCGACGTGGCGAGCTTTGCCGCGGCGATGGTGGCGGTCCTGGGCCTCCCGTCGCTCAGGCCGGCCGGCGGCGGGACCCGGGCGGGCCTGACGTCGATGGTCGAAGGCCTCCGGTACCTCCGGGGGCGCCAGGCCGTGCAGGGAACCTTCGTCGTCGACCTCGACGCCATGATCTTCGGCATGCCCCGGGCGCTCTTCCCGGCCATGGGGATCGGCGTGTTCCACGGCGGGGCGACCGCGGTCGGCTTCCTCTACGCGGCGCCCGGTGCCGGCGCTCTCCTGGGTGCGCTGTTCACCGGGTGGGCTGCGCGGGTCCGCCGTCAGGGCCGGGCGGTCCTGATCGCCGTGGCCGTCTGGGGCCTGGCGATCGCGGCGTTCGGCCTCGTGTCCTGGCTGCCGGCCGGGCTCGCCCTGCTGGCGCTGGCGGGAGCGGCCGACGTCGTCTCGGCGGTGTTCCGGGGGACCATCCTGCAGCTCGAGACCCCCGACCGGCTCGGCGGGCGCCTCTTCTCGATCCAGATTGCCGTCGTGACCGGCGGCCCCCGCCTCGGCGACGCGGAGGCGGGAGCGGTGGCGACGCTGGCCGGGGTCCGGGCATCGGTGGTCTCCGGCGGCCTCGCCTGCGTGGTGGGCGCCGTGCTGCTCGGCCGGCTGCTGCCCGGGTTCACGAACTACGAGGCCCGGCCGGAGCGCCTATCCTCGTAGGGCATGCGGGAACGGAGCCTCGGCGGGACCACTCGTGAGATGGCTTCCGCCCTTGGCCGCACCCTCGGGCGGGCAGCCCGGGGCGGCCGCCAGCACCTGGAGGTCTTCCTCGGAGGCCCCGACCGGACCCGGGTGATCTTCCTCCTTGCCGCCGTGCTTGCCCTCGCCAGCGCCGACGCCGCAACGGTCGGCGCCTCTGCCATCGAGCTGCGGCAGGCGCTGCACATCAACAACTTCGACATCGGCCTGCTCATCGCCGTCACGTCGATCGTGGCCGCGGTTGCCAGCGTTCCCTTCGGGGTCCTGGCCGATCGGGGACCGAGGACGACCGCCCTCGGCCTGGCCATCTTCCTGTGGGGGGCGGCCATGGTGTGGAGCGCCACCGTCAGCTCCTTCGACAGGCTGCTCCTCGCCCGGATGTTCCTGGGGGTGGTGACCGCGGCCGCGGGCCCGATCGTGGCATCGCTGGTGGGTGACCTGTTCGCCCCCAGCGAGCGCGGCAAGATCTACGGCTACATCCTCACGGGCGAGCTGCTCGGAGCCGGCATCGGCTTCGCCGTCACGGGCGACATCGCTGCCCTGTCCTGGCGTGCCGCCTTCCTCATCCTCTCCATCCCCGCGTTCTTCCTTGCCTGGTTCGTGTTCCACCTGCCCGAGCCCCCTCGCACCGGCCGGCCCCGCGGCAGGGACCTGAACCCTGCCGAGGCTGCTCCCCAGGCTGAGCCGGAGGAGACCGATGCCCAGCGCCTCGCCCGGGCCCAGGGCATCGCGCCCTACGGCGACATGGTCGCTGCCGATCCCGCCCGGATGGGCCTGATCGACGCCACCCGCTACGTGCTGAAGGTCCGCACCAACGTCATCCTCATCGTCGCCAGCGCCGCCGGGTACTACTTCCTTGCCGGGGTCCAGACGTTCGGCGTTGAGTTCGTCCGCGTGCAGTACCGGGTGGACGCGGTCCTCGCCAACCTGCTGATGCTGGTCATCGGCGGCGGGGCGGTCATTGGCATCCTTGCCGGGGGCGACCTCGGCGACGCCCTCCTGCACCGCGGCCGCATCAACGGGCGGATCCTCGTCGGCGCTCTTTCCGCCGCGGGGGCCACGCTCCTGTTCGTCCCGGCGCTGCTCACGCACAGCCTCGTGACGGCGGTGCCCTACGTGACGGTTGCCGCCCTGGCCCTGTCGGCGCAACAGGCACCGTTGAATGCCGCGCGCCTCGACGTCATCCCTGGGCCGCTCTGGGGAAGGGCCGAAGGCATCCGCACCGTCCTGCGCACCGGGGCGCAGGCCCTCGCCCCCCTGCTGTTCGGCCTGGTGTCGGACGCTGCGGGTCTCCAGTGGACCTTCCTGATCATGCTGGCCCCCCTCGGCGCCGGCAGCATCTACCTCTTCAAGGGCCTGAAGACCTATCCTCGGGACATCGCCACCGCGGCGGCCGCCGGCGGGCCACGCCCGGTGAAGCCCGCTGCTGGGTAAGGATGGGGCCATGAGACTGGGACTTCCGGACCACATCGTCGCCTGCCTGTTCGACCTCGACGGCGTCCTGACCCGGACCGCCACGGTCCACGAGGCGGCCTGGAAACAGATGTTCGATGCCTACCTGCAGGAGCGAGCCACCCGTACGGGCGAGCCCTTCCGGGCCTTCGAGGAGGCCGACTACGACCGGTACGTCGATGGCAAGCCGCGCTTCGACGGCGTGCGCTCGTTCCTCGAGTCGCGCGGCATCCACCTCCCCGAAGGCACCCACGACGACCCGCCGGACGCCGAGACCATCGGCGGCCTCGGCAACCGCAAGAACCAGCTCGTCCTGGCGCTGATCCACAGCCAGGGGGTCAAGCCCTACGAAGGCTCGGTGCGCTACGTCCATGCGGTGATCGAGGCCAGCCTGAAGCGGGCAGTGGTCTCCTCCAGCACCAACTGCCGGGACGTGCTCGCGGCCGCAGGCATCGCCGACCTGTTCGACACCATCGTCGACGGCCATGTCGCCGAGCAGCGCCACCTCCGGGGCAAGCCGGCCCCCGACACCTTCCTCGAGGCGACCAAGGAGCTGGGCGTCGCGCCCCGGGATGCTGCCGTGTTCGAGGATGCCCTGGCCGGCGTCGGGGCGGGCCGGGCGGGAGGGTTCGGCTACGTCGTCGGCGTGGACCGCGTCGGGCAGGCCAAGGAGCTGTTGACGCACGGGGCCGATATCGTCGTCTCCGACCTGGCGGGGCTTCTGGAGGAACGATGATCGATCACCCGGCCTTCCCGGTCCACCCGTGGCGTCTGGCCGAGACGTACCTCGACCTCAACGTCATCGCGCAGACCGAGTCGCTCTTCGCGCTCTCCAACGGGCACATCGGTTTGCGGGGCAACCTCGACGAGGGGGAGCCCCACGCGGTGCCCGGCTCGTACCTCAACTCGTTCTACGAGGTGCGGCCCCTTCCCTACGCCGAGGGGGGCTACGGCTACCCGGAGGCGGGACAGACGGTGGTGAACGTCACGAACGGCAAGGTCATCCGGCTGCTCGTCGACGACGAGCCGTTCGACGTCCGCTACGGCAGCTTGCGCTTCCACCGGCGCACGCTGGACTTCCGGTCCGGCTTGCTCACCCGGGAGGTGGAGTGGGTGTCGCCCACCGGGTGCGCCGTACGCGTGCGCTCCTACCGGCTCGTGTCGTTCACGCAGCGGGCATTGGTGGCCATCCACTACGAGGTCGAGCCGGTGGACTGCACCGCCGACATCGTCGTCCAGTCGGAGCTCGTGGCCAACGAGCCCCTGCCCCCGGGCCTGCTCGACCCGAGGTCGACGGCCGTGCTGGCCGCTCCGCTCGTTCCCGAGCTCCACGACACCTCCAACGGCCGCACCGTGCTCGTCCATTCCGCGAGGGTGAGCGGGCTGCGCATGGCGGCGGGGATGGACCACGTCGTCGAGGGGCCGGACAAGACACAGGTCCATGACGAGTGTGCCGAGGACCTGGCGCGCCTCACCGTCGCCACGCGCCTCGAGCCCGGAAAGGTGCTGAAGCTCCACAAGATGGTCGCCTACGGCTGGTCGAGCGAGCGCTCGGCCCCCGCCCTGCGGGACCAGGTGGACGGGGCCCTCGCCTCGGCGAAGTGGCACGGATGGGACGCGATCTGCGCGGACCAGAAGGCCTACCTCGATGACTTCTGGGGGCGGGCCGACGTGGAGTTGGAGGGCGACGGCGAGCTCCAGCAGGCGGTGCGCTTCGCGATGTTCCACGTCCTGCAGTCCGCCGCGCGCGCCGAGGGCCGGGCAGTCCCCGCCAAGGGCCTGACCGGGCCCGGCTACGACGGCCACACCTTCTGGGACGCCGAGACCTTCGTGCTGCGATCGCTCACCTACACGGCCCCGTCCGCGGTCCGGGATGCGCTGTTGTGGCGGCAATCGATCCTCCCGCTTGCCCGGGAGCGCGCCCGGGTCCTCGGCCTCGGCGGGGCCACCTTCCCGTGGCGGACCATCCACGGGGAGGAGTGCTCGGGCTACTGGCCGGCGGGGACCGCCGCCTTCCACATCAACGCCGACATTGCCGATGCCTGCGTGCGCTACCGGTTCGCGACCGATGACGAGTCCTTCGAGCTGGAGGCAGGCCTCGAGATCCTCATCGAGACCGCCCGGCTCTGGCGGATGCTGGGCCACCACGACCTGGAGGGCAAGTTCCGCATCGACGGGGTGACCGGTCCCGACGAGTACAGCGCCCTCAAGGACAACAACCTCTTCACCAACCTGATGGCGCAACGGAACATGCAGGCAGCCGCCGACGCGGTCGAGCGCCATCCCGTCCGGGCGGCCAAGCTCGGGGCCGGGGAAGAGGAGGCGGCGAGCTGGCGGGACGCGGCGGCCGCCATGCACATCCCCTACGACGAGACCCTACAGGTGCACCCACAGGCCGAGGGGTTCACCCGGTACCAGGTCTGGGACTTCGAGCACACGCCGCCCGACCACTACCCGCTGCTGCTCCACTATCCGTACTTCGACCTCTACCGCAAGCAGGTGGTCAAGCAGGCGGACCTCGTGCTCGCCCTCGAGCTGCGGGGCGATCACTTCACTCCCGAGGAGAAAGCCCGGAACTTCGACTACTACGAGCCGCTCACTGTGCGGGACTCGTCCCTGTCCGCATGCACCCAGGCCGTGATCGCGGCGGAGGTCGGCCACCACGACCTCGCCTTCGACTACCTGGGCGAGGCGGCGCTCATGGACCTGCACGACCTCGAGCACAACGTCCGGGACGGGGTCCACATGGGGTCGCTCGCCGGGGTGTGGCTGGCGGCGGTCGGCGGCTTCGGTGGGATGCGGGACCACGACGGCAGCCTCAGCTTCGCCCCCCGGCTCCCGGCCGCGCTGGAGCACATGGTCTTCCGCGTCACGTACCGGGGCCGGAATCTGCGGGTGTCCGTCGGCCACCAGGAGGCAACCTACGTGCTGATCGAGGGCCTCCCCATGGAGGTGACACATCACGGCACAGCGACCAAGGTGACCAGCGAGCCCGTGAGCCTGCCGATCCCACCGCACGTCAAGCGGGAACGACCCGCCCAGCCCCCCGGCCGGGCTCCCACCCGCCGGGGCATTCTTCGGGCTTGACCGTCTCTGTCTACGTCGAGGTGGGGGCCAGGCGGGTGTTCGCCGGGGCCCTCGAGTGGCCGGGCTGGACCCGGTCTGGCAAGACCGAGGACCAGGCCCTCGAGGCCCTGGCCGCCGCCGCCCCCCGCTACGCGCCGGTCGCCGCCCTGGCGGGCCTGGCGCTGCCGAGGGGCCATGGCGCAGGATCAACTGGGGTCGAGTTCGAGGTCGTGGAGCGCCTGAGCGGCAACGCGACCACCGACTTCGGCGCCCCCTCAGCGATCCCCGAGGCCGACCGCAGGCCGCTGACGGGCAAGCAGGCCAAGCGGGTCGCCGACCTTGTCGCCGCCTGCTGGGCCTGCCTCGATCGGGTCGTGGCGGCGGCGCCGGCCGAGCTCCGAAAGGGCCCACGCGGCGGGGGCCGGGACCGGGACAAGGTCGTCGCCCATGTGATCGCGGCCGAGACCGCCTATGCGGGCAAGCTCGGGATCCGCCGCCGCAACCTGCCTCCCGAGGAGGCCGGCCCGGGCTCGGCGGTGCGGGCGGCGCTGCTCGGGGTCCTGGGAGCCGCCTCGACCGGGGAGCCGCTCAGCGAGACGCCCCTCAAGGCGCCGGATAAGAACTGGCCATCCCGCTACGCCGCCCGCCGCATCGCCTGGCACGCCCTCGACCACGCCTGGGAGATCGAGGACCGCAGCACCTAGAGATCTGAGCGCAGCGCCGATGCCAGCTCGAGCGACTCGACGCTCATCATCGACTTGAAGTCGTTGAAGCGTTGCCGGATGTCGGCATCCGTGAGGGCCTGGACCCGCTCGGTGCCGAAGCCCTCGACGTTGAACGAGGCCATGACCGAGCCGACCGCCATCGCCCGTCGCAGCACCGCCTGGGAGAGCTCACCGTCGCCGTGGCCTTCCAGGTATCCGAAGAACCCGCCGGCGAAGCTGTCGCCGGCGCCGGTCGGGTCGACGACGGTCTCGAGTGGGTAGCCGGGCATCCCGAAGAACCCCTCCTCGCCGAAGAGGGCTGCCCCGTACTCGCCCCGTTTCACGACGACGAAGCGAGGGCCGAGCTCACGAAGCTTCCGGGCCGCCCGCACGGTGTTGGGCTCCCCCGTGAGGGAGCGGACCTCGGCGTCGTTGAGCAGCACGGCGTCGACGGTGCGGATGGCGTCGAGGAGGGCGTCGCGCTGGGTGTCGATCCAGAGGTTCATCGAGTCGAGGCCAACGAGGCCGCCGCCCCCGTACTCGGCCCGGACCGCGGCCTGGAGGCCCGGCTGGATGTTGCCGAGGAACAGGGCGCCTGCCGCCTTCGACCCCTCTGACAGCTTGGGCTGGAAGCCGGCGAAGACGTTGAGCTGGGTATCCAGGGTCTGCGCGGTGTTGAGGTCGAAGTCGTAGCGGCCCCGCCAGAAGAAGGTCGAGCCCGCCACCCGCTCGAGGTCCTCGGTGTCGATGCCGCGGCGGGTGAGCACCTCCGTCTCCTCCTCGCCGAAGTCCTCCCCGACGATCCCGACCACCCGAACGTGGGTGAAGAAGCTGGCGGCCAGGGAGAAGTGCGTGGCGGAACCACCCAGCATCCGCTCGCGCTCCCCGAAGGGAGTGGCGACGGAATCGAACGCGACGGAACCGACCACGACGACGGACATGCCGGGCGGTATCGTGCCACACCCGGTGGGAAGACTTCCTCCTGGGTGGGACAATTCACCCCGCAGCGCCTACCTTGAGGAGGTATCCCGAATGGCAGGTCAACTCTCCGGCAGATCCATCGCGTTCTTCGCGGCCAACGAGGGGGTCGAACAGGTCGAGCTCGTCACGCCGTGGGAGCGCATCCGCGAGGCGGGAGCCACCGTGGAGATGGTCTCGCTCGAGAAGGGCGAGATCCAGATGATGAACCACCTCGACAAGGCCGACACCTTCCCGGTCGACCGGGTGGTCAAGGAGGCGGAGCCCGCGCGCTACGACGGCCTGGTGCTGCCCGGCGGCGTGGCGAACCCCGACCTCGCCCGCACGAAGCCCGAGGCCGTGGCATTCGTGAAGGCGTTCTTCGATACCGGCAAACCTGTAGCCGCCATCTGCCATGCTCCATGGATGCTGGTCGAGGCGGACGTGGTCCGGGGGAGGACGGTGACGTCGTGGCCGAGCCTGCGCACCGACATCCGCAACGCCGGCGGCACGTGGGTCGACGAGCCGGTCGTTGTCGAGAAGGGCCTCGTCACGAGCCGCAAGCCCGACGATCTCGACGCGTTCTGCGAGGCGGCCCTCGAGGAGTTCGCGGAGGGCGCCATCGCCCACGGCCAGGAACGCAGGAGTGCCTAGGGAGACTGTGCAACACATCTTTGAGCATATTCTGACGTATAACAGCACAATATACTCACAGACTGTCCACAGGTCCCGCTGCCGCTGTGGTTGAGTGAGATTGCTCTTTCACAACCGTCACTCCCGCGACTGGGGTAACCCCCTGTCCCTGGTTGCCCTCCGGAAGACCGACGGCGGGGCCGAGGCCGGGCGACCCGATCTGCCCGAGCCGCTTGCCCAGCCCCACCTTCCGTCCGGGTCGTTTCCCAGACCCCGGCGAATCTGGGGGCCGGCTGTGGCACTGGGCGGGCTCACGGTGCTGGTGGGAGGTGCCGTCCTGCTTGCCCCCCTGGGGCGTGCCGCGCTCGGCCGCTCCCGCCCGTCCGCCCCGGCCGCGGCGCCCGGCGGGCTCCATGAGGCTCCCTTGTCGTCAGGACCCAAAGCGACTGCTCCAGTCCCCGACCCACAACTCATCGCCTCCGGCCCGATCGCCACTGCCGGCTTCGCACCCGGCACCTGTGTCGCGTTCCCGTCCACGGCCAACGACCGGCACCAGACCGTGTTCCTCGACGCCGGCCATGGCGGGCCCGACCCCGGCGCCCTCGGTGTCACCCAGGGCGGCGCCGCCGTCAACGAGGCAACGCTGACCCTGTCCACGGCCGTCGCTACGGTGCCGCTCCTCCAGGCCCGCGGCTACCGGGTGGTCATGTCCCGGACCGGCAACTCGGCGGTGGCGGTCCTGGGTGCCGGGGACCTCCTGAGCGGGACCTTCACCGCGCAGGGGGCGCTCAAGGACCTGACCGCGCGGGACGCCTGCGCCAACCTCGCCCGGGCGGCGGTGCTCCTGTCCGTCCACTTCAACGCTGGAGCGAGCCCGCGGTACGCCGGCATGCTCACGCTCTACGACGATGTCCGTCCGTTCGCTGCGCAGAGCTTGCGGCTCGCCTCCCTCCTCCACGCCAATGTCCTGGCCGCCATGAACGGGAACGGATGGGAGATCCCCGACAGCGGTGTGAAGACCGACAGCGACGCGGGGGCGCCGGCGATCGATGCGGCGGACCGGTCCTACGGCCGGCTGGTGCTCCTCGGACCGGCCGCCCCTGGCTACCTCGGCACGCCGAGTGAGATGCCCGGCAGCGTCGTCGAGCCTCTCTTCATCACCAATCCGTTCGAAGCCTCGATTGCCGCCGGCCCGGCGGGCCAGCACGCTATCGCGACGGGCATCGCCCAAGCCGTCGACAGCTTCCTGAGCCCGGGCGGATGACCGCAGCCCAGCGCCGGACCGCCACGGGGTCGGGCCTCATCCAAAACCGATCGTTCCTGCATTCCCTTCGAGGGTAGGGGACAACGATGGGTGAGGCGGCGGGCGGTCGCACGGTCCCGGACGTCCTGGCACCCGGTCTCAGGGTTCTGTTCTGCGGGATCAATCCGGGCCTGTACTCGGCGGCAGTGGGACACCACTTCGCCCGCCCCGGCAACCGCTTCTGGCCGGCCCTCCACCTCGCCGGCCTCACCGACCGCCTGCTGAGTCCCCTCGAGGACGAGTTGGCCCTGCGCTACGGCCTGGGTGTGACCAATCTGGTAGCGCGGCCCACGGCATCGGCGCAGGAGCTCTCCCGGGAGGAGCTTCGCGAGGGCGGCAGGGTGCTGGCAGGCAAGGTGCTGCGTTCTGCGCCGGGTGTGCTCGCCGTCGTCGGCATCGACGCCTACCGGACGGCGTTCGGGCAACCGCGCGCGACGACCGGCCCGCAGGGCCAACAGCTCGGGGGCCGCCCCGTCTGGGTGCTGCCCAACCCGAGCGGGCTCAACGCCCACTACCAGCTCCCCGCCCTCGCTGCGCACTTCCGCCAGCTGCGAGAGGCAATCGAAAGTGGCTCTCCCTGCTCCTCCCCCTGACTGCCGTTCTCCCGGTGGCACGAAACCATGCCAGCGTGTTCCGTCTCGACCGGGGCCGCAGCTGATCCCAACCGAGCGTGGCCCGCGTGGGAGCATGGTGGCATGGAGGAGACCCGGGTCGACCGATGGCTGTGGGCGGTCCGCCTGTACAGGACCCGCTCCCTGGCGACGGATGCATGCCGGGGCGGGCACGTCAAGGTCAACGGCTCCACCGCAAAGCCCGCCACCACGGTTCGCGTGGGCGACCGGGTGGAGGCCTTCACGGGCCGCCAGCGGGTGCTGGGGGTCGTCCGGGTGATCGACACACGGGTCGGCGCACCGATCGCCGCCACCTGCGTCGTCGACCACAGCCCACCGCCCCCGCCCCGGGAGGAGCGGTCCACCGGCCTCGTCCGGGCCCCCGGCGGTGGCAGGCCCACAAAGCGGGACCGCCGCCAGATGGACCGCCTCCGCAGCCGCTGACCCGGTGCCACGCCGACCTCCGAGCGGCGGAAACCCGGCTCGCCAGGACGGGCAGCGAGGAAAGGGCCCTGCCGGCGGCCCTCCTAGCCTAGCGGTGGAGGTGGGATTTGAACCCACGGAGCCCGTAAAGGCTCACGCGCTTTCGAGGCGCGCCCGGTCGGCCGCTTCGGTACTCCACCTCGGCCAGTATAGGCGTCGGCTACAGGGACTCCACGCGGCCCCGCCGGGCCCGGAAGAACTCCTGGATCACCGCCGCGCAGTCCTCGGCGAGGACGCCCGTGGTCAGGTGGCACTCGTGGTTGAGGCGGGGGTCCTGGACGATGTTGTAGAGCGAGTAGGCGGCCCCCGCCTTCTCGTCGGGCGCCCCGTAGACCACCCGGAACACCCGGGCCGAGACGAGGGCACCGGCGCACATGGGGCACGGCTCGACCGTCGAGTAGACGGTGACGTCCTGGAGCCTCCAGCGGCCCAGGTGCCCGGCGGCAGCCCGGAGGGCGAGCACCTCGGCATGGGCGGTGGGATCGGACCGGAGCTCCCGTTCGTTGTGGGCAGTCCCCACAACCCCCCCGTCCACAACGGCGACCGCGCCGATGGGCACGTCATCGTGCGCAAGCGCCAAGTACGCCTCGGCGAGCGCCAGGCGCATGAACCCGACGTCATCCGCCTCGTTCGAGGGGGCTGCCCGCTCCAGCGCCATTCGGCGCGCCCTGAGGGATTCGAACCCCCGACCTTGTGGTCCGTAGCCACACGCTCTAATCCACTGAGCTAAGGGCGCTCTCAGCCGATCTTACTCGGGACGCGGAGGCAGCGCGATTCGAACGCGCGAGGGGCTTGCGCCCCAACGGGATTAGCAATCCCGCGCCATAGACCTGACTAGGCGATGCCTCCGCCCACGATTCTACGGCCTGGCAACGCCCCGCTCATGCGGAGGGCCGGGGATTCGAACCCCGATGACCTCTCGGTCGGCGACTTTCAAGGCCGCTGCGATGCCGTTACGCGAGCCCTCCGCCGAAAAGTGTAGACCGCGCCGTTCCGGGGCGGGGGTGTGTTGAATACTTGTCGGTATGCGATGAGAATTCGACACACCCCCCTAATTCCGGCTGATGACGTCGGAGCCCGTGTAGGGCTGGAGCGCCTCCGGGATCCGCACCGACCCGTCCGCCTGCTGATGGTTCTCGAGCAGCGCCACGATGGCCCGGCCGACGGCCACGGCGGTGCCGTTCAGGGTGTGGACCAGCACCGTCGCGGAATCCCGCTTGGTCCGCACCTGCAGCCGCCGTGCCTGGTAGTCGATGTCGTTCGAGCACGACGTCACCTCCAGCCACCGCCCGGTCCCCGGCAGCCACGCCTCGATGTCGAACTTCCGGTAGTTCGGGGCGGCGAGGTCGCCGGCGCAGATCTCCAGCACCCGGTAGGGGATCTCCAGGGCCTGCCAGATCTCCTCTTCATGGGCGAGGAGTCGCTGGTGCTCGTCGTCGGAGTCTTCGGGGAAGCAGAAGGAGAACATCTCCGCCTTGTCGAACTGGTGGACCCGGATGATGCCTCGGGTGTCCCGCCCGTAGGTCCCCGCCTCCCGGCGGAAGCAGGTGGAGAAGCCGACGTAGCGCCGCGGCATCCGCTCGGCGGGCAGCATCTCCCGGGCGTGCATCGAAGCGATGGGGACCTCCGCCGTGCCGGCGAGGTAGAGGTCATCGTCGGCGCAGCGGTAGACCTGGGCCTCGTCGGTGGGGAAGAACCCCGTGCCGAACATGGCCTCGCCCCGCACGAGCACCGGCGGGATCACCGGCACGAAGCCGTCTCGGATCAGCCGGTCCATCGCCATGCGGACGAGGGCGAACTCGAGCAGGACGGCGGGGCCGAGCAGGTAGGCGAACCGGGAGCCCGACACCTTGGCAGCCCGCTCGGTGTCGATGATCCCCAGGGCCTCGCCGATGTCCATGTGGTCCCTCGGGGGGAAGGTGAAGTGCGGGGGCGACCCCACGGTGCGGACGAGGCGGTTGGACTCGTCGCCGAAGCCGTCCGGGGCGTCGGGGTGGACGAGGTTCGGGACGTCGGCGAGGTCGTGGTCCAGCTCCGACTTCACCTCCGCCAGTTCGGCTTCGAACTGCTTCAGGCGGTCCGACAGCCGCTTCATCTCCGCGATGGCCCGGGCCTTGTCCGGGCCCGCAGCCTCGGCGATGCGCTTGCCTGCCGCGTTCTGCTCGGCACGCGCCGCCTCGACCTCCTGGAGCAGGGCGCGGTAGCGGTTGTCGAGTTCGATGAGGTGGTCGAGGTCCACCTTGGCCCCCCGGCGCTCCAGGGACGCGCGGAGGAGGCCGGGGTTGGTCCGGAGCAGCCTGACGTCGATCAACCGGCGGGGGAGGGGGTGGCCGTGCTCAGTGGGACTGCGAGGACGGCGGCGAGGACGACGGGGAGGACGAGGACGACGGGGAGGACGAGGACGACGGGGAGGACGAGGACGA
>WNGI01022492.1_pt1 | contig 12794 bp, 10 predicted proteins | sample 5400621 | NCBI WGS metagenome assembly WNGI01 (sample SAMN13153374, study PRJNA577476) | soil metagenome | isolation source: 20 cm soil or saprolite under Garry oak tree replicate 1 | place: USA:California | collected 2016-06-15 | reverse complement strand
GAGGAAGTAGCTCCCTCCAGCGAGGCCGCCCAGGAAGAAGTACGCGACGATCAGCCAGCGCCAGTGCGGGGACTCGGTGAAGAAGGTGTTAGGCATCGCCGCCGCCGCGCTTCCGGAAGCTGACGATGCTCGTGAGTGTGATGGCGAGGGCCCCGAGCACCGACCAGAGAGCCGATGGCTTCAGGTTCCGCGACGGGATCTTTGGATCCGGCGGTAGCCCGTAGACCTCTGGCTTGTCCACGAGCAGGTAGAACGAGTTGAGGCCTCCGAGCATCGTGTCGTCGGCGCCGTACAGATACGCGCCACGCTCGCCAGCGTGCTGCAGCCGGCCGAGTCGGGCCTGGGCCATCTTCTTCAGATCCACGATCGTGCCGAAGTTGATCGACTCGGTCGGGCAGGCCTTGGCGCACGCGGGCTCGAGGCCCCCCTTCATCCGGTCGTAGCAGAGCGTGCATTTCTGCGCCGTGCCCGAGACGGGGTTGATGTCGATCACGCCGAACGGGCAGGCGCCGATGCAGTCGCGGCAGCCGTTGCAGGCATCCGACTGGATGACGACGGTGTCGAACTCCGTCCGGATGATCGCGCCCGTCGGGCACACCTCGAGGCAGCCGGCGCGGACGCAGTGCTTGCAGACGTCGCTCATCATGAGCCAGCGCCCCTGGCGGCGGTCCTCGCTGAACTGCTCGATGAACTTCACGTGCCGCCAGTGGATGCCGTCGAGGTGACGCGTGTTGTCGTAGCTGTTGCCGCTGAGGGTGCGGACCCCGCCGTTGGCGGCAGGAAGCTGATTCCACTCTTTGCAGGCCACCTCGCACGCCTTGCAGCCGATGCACACCGTCGTATCCGTGAAGAACCCCATTGGCTCTGGCATCAGCCCTTCTCCACGTTGCACACGAAGGCCTTCCCCTCATGGATCGAGACGTTGGGATCGGCGACGAGGGCCGTGAGCTCGTTGGCGGCGTCACCGGTGATCAGCCCCTGGTAACCCCAGTGAAACGGCATGCCGACGTGATGGACGGTGCGGCCGTCGATCGTGAACGCCCGCATCCGGCGCGTCACGAGCGCCTTGGCGCGGATGCGGCCACGCGGCGTCGAGACCGCGACCCAGTCGGTGTTGCCGATGCCCTTCTCGGCGGCCAGCTCCGGGCTGATCTCGACGAACGACTCGGGCTGAAGCTCGGTGAGCCATGGGTTCCAGCGGCTCATGGCCCCGGACAGGTAGTGCTCCGTCAACCGGTAGGTCGTGATGATGTACGGGAAGCGGCGGTCGCCCGTCGGCGCGAGCTCGTTGCCGTCCAGCTTCCAGTACTTGAGGACGGGGCTCGACTGCTGGCGATAGAGCGGGTTCGGCACCGGCGATTCCGCCGGCTCGTAGTGTGCGGGCAACGGACCGTCGGCGAGGCCGCTCGGCACGTAGAGCCAGCCGACGCCGTCCGGCTTCATGATGAAGGGCTCGCTGCCAGACAGCGCGTCGAGCCCGATGGCGTCCGGCGCGGCCTTCGAGAGCGGCGCCTTGTTCGGCGCGAAGTCGGGGACATCGTACCCGGTCCACTTGGCGCCGTCCCACCACACCCACTTCTTCCGCTCGCTCCACGGCTTTCCCTGGAGATCGGCGGAGGCGCGGTTATAGAGGATCCGGCGGTTGGCCGGCCAGGCCCAGCCCCACTCGAGCTGTGCCCCCGCCGCGTGCGGCGCGGGTCGGGGGCGGGGAAGACGCCGCAGTAGATCCAGGACGCGCACGTCGTGGACCCGTCGTCCTTGAGCTCCCCGAACCCGGCGAGATGCCTGCCGGGTTCGTCCGTGTGGTAGCCGTTGATCTCCCTCAGGATCTTGTGCGCGTCGGGCTCGCCGCGCTCGCGCTCGTGTGGATCGTCCGAGTCGAACTCCCAGACCAGGTTCTTGAACCCCACGTCGCGCGGCAGGGTCGAATTCGCGTACATCGTCTTGAGGCGCTGCGCGAGCTGATGGGTCAACCAGAGATCGGTGCGGCACTCGCCAGGCGGCTCAGCGGCCTTGTAATGCCACTGGAGCATCCGCTGGGTGTTGGTGAAGCTCCCCTCGTACTCGGCGACCTGGGCCGACGGGAAGAAGAAGACTTCCGTGCCGATGTCCTGACTGCGAAGCCGGCCGCCCGTGACCTCCGGGCCGTTCTGCCAGAACGTGGCGGTCTCGGTGAGCCAGTTGTCCTTGACCACGAGCCACTCGAGCCGGGCGAGCCCCTTCCGCTCCACGCTCGCGTTGAGCGAAGTCGCCGGGTTCTGGCCGACGCACAGCATGCCCTTCACGCGTCCTTCGTTCATGGCCACGAACATCGGAAGGTGGGAGTGATCGCCGATGATCTTCGGGTGCCAGTCGTAGCCGAAGTCGTTCTCCTTCGTCGCCGCCGCCCCGTACATCGACTTGAGATACGAGACCATGAACTTCGGGGTATTGGCCCAGTAGCCCCGCGGTGTCGTTTCTGTGTGAAGCCAGTCGCGGAGCGAGGCGTGGGGCTTCAACGCCGACGGGTGATTCATATACCCGTGGATCGAGTGGTAGAGCGTCGGGATGTCGGTCGAGCCCTGGATGGAGGCATGCCCCCGGAGCGCCATCACGCCGGCGCCAGGCCGGCCGATGTTTCCCAGCAGCAGCTGGAGCAACGCGCAGCAGCCGATGGTCTGAGGGCCATTGGTGTGCTGCGTCCAGGCCACGGCATACGCGAAGGAGGTGGTGCGGTCGCGACCTGAGTTGGCGAGGATCGTCTCCGCCACCTGGAGGAACGTCTCCTGCGAGCAGCCCGTGACCCGCTCGACCATCTCGGGTGTGTAGCGACTGAAATGCCGCTTCACGATCTGAAGGACGGTGCGCGGGTGCTGGAGCGTCTCGTCGCGTCGTGGCAGAGGCGTGAGCAGCGAGCGCACCAGCGGGTCGAATGGTGGCCCGGCCGGTGGCGCCGTCGAGGGAGAGCCGCTCGGCGCCGCCGCGTACTGCCACGTCCGGGTGTCGTACTGACCGACGAATCCGTCGAGCGGCCACTCCTTGATGCCCGGCGTGTATTTCAGGAGGCCGGAGAAGACGCCGTCGAGGTCTTCGGTGTCCCTGAACTGGTCGTCGATGACCGTCGCCGCGTTGGTGTAGTTGACGACGAACTCCCTGAAGAACGGGTCCGTGTTCCAGCGCTTGGACTGGAGCACGTGATGGATGAGCCCGCCCAAGAACGCCACATCGGAGCCGGCTCGGATCGGCGCGTGGATGTCGGCCACCGCGCTCGTGCGAGTGAAGCGCGGGTCGACGTGGATGAGCTTGGCGCCCTTGAGCTTGGCCTGCATCGGCCACCGGAACGCCACCGGGTGGCATTCGGCCATGTTCGATCCCTGGATCACGACGCAGTCTGAATCCGCCATGCTGCGCGGGTACATCGTGGCCGCCCCTCGCCCGAACCGTGTCCCCAAACCGGGGACGCTGGAGCTGTGTCAGATACGAGCCTGGTTCTCGATCGCGACGACCCCCAGGCCGCGCAAGAGCTTCTGCTGGATGTGGTTCCACTCGTTGTCGAGCGTCGCGCCGCCCAGCGAGAAGATGGCCGTCGTGCAGTTGACGAGCGTGCCGTTCGCCAGCCGCTCGACGAACGTCTCGTCGCGGGTCTTCTTGACCAGCTCGGCCACGCGGCTCACGGCGCGCTCGAGGTCCCAGACCTCCCACTCCACGGCGCCCGGCGCGCGGTGCAGCACCTTTGTGGGGCGGTTCGGGTTCACGTGGAGCTGGTAGATCGCCGCGCCCTTGGGGCACAGCGTGCCCTCGTTGTGGGGGCTGCGTGGATCGCCCTCGATGTTGACGAGCTTCCCCTCGACGGTGTGAACCAGCGTGGCGCACCCGACCGAGCAGTAGGGACAGACGCTCGGGACCGCCTTGGCGTGCCGGATCCGCAGCTCTTGGGCCTGCGCCAGGGTCGGCGCCAGGCTCGCACCGACGGCCGTGAGACTGCCGAGCGCGGTCCCCGTCAGAGCCGCGCCGCCGGATGTCTTGAGAAAGCCGCGTCGTGACAGGTCCATGATGGTCCTCGCCGACCCTTCAGACGCCCCCCTCGGGGCGCCGGTTACCGTCTCCGAGCCTTCCAGCAAGAACGCGCAACTTCCGGCACCTCCTACGAGGAATCCTTTCGCCGTTTTGATGAGCGCCGATGGCGGCGCGTTACAGGACGGTCGGCACGCGGGGCCTTTCGCCGAGCGTGAAACCGGATCGACGCAGCGATCATCTGAATCGCTGATGGCTGAGGGGTCCGGGACACCATGAGGGCAGAGAACCACACGCAGGCGAGACGCCTGCTGACGGCGCAACTCGAGGCCGTCACGGCTCGACTGGAGACGGAGGCCGAGGTACCGAAGGCGAGCGTCGCGGGCGGCGACTTCCTCGACGTCGCCCAGGGCATCGAGCATCAAGAGCTCGCGCGCCTCGGCGCTTCGCGACTGACACAGCGAGCCAGGCGTCTGCAAATGGCATTGACACGCGTGTCGGATGGCGAGTACGGCGTATGCTCCGAGTGTGGTGGGCCGATCCCCCCGAGGCGTCTCCTCGCCGTGCCCGATGCGAGCACATGCGTGGCGTGCCAGGAGCGCCTCGAACGCATCGGTCTCGCCGGCTGAGCCGGTGTGAGCGACAGACGGTCCGAGCTGGCGGCGCAGGCCTGGCGCGAATCGATCACGCGAGGCTTCATCCGGGTGGAGGACGCCGTCTACGTGGGCCTGGGAACACTCCTGGGATCGATCGCCCTCGTGCTGCTCGTCGCCGTCGCGGTCGCCTTCGTGCAGGCGCTGCTGGGCGACACGCTGCCCGACCGTGCCGTGGGGCTGCTCGACCGGATCCTCCTCATCCTGATGATCGTCGAGCTCCTCTACACCGTGCAGGTCTCCTTCCGCGAGCACGCGCTCGTGCCGGAACCGTTCCTGATCGTCGGGTTGATTGCCGCGGTCCGTCGCCTTCTGGTGCTCACGGCCGAGTTCGCGCAACTCCTCGAAAAGAACGCGGGGGCGTTCCAGGGGGCGATGCTCGAGCTGGGACTGCTGACGGTGATGATCGTGGCCCTCGTCGTCTCGCTCGTCGCGCTGAAGAGGCACTACCCTCACGGGGTCGCCGACCGGGCGTGAGTGCGGCCGCGGCATGACCGACTTCGGCTTCGCGCGCTCCCAGATGGCCGTGTCGCTCGCGTTCCACATCATCTTCGCGGCGGTCGGCATCGGCATGCCGCTGCTCATGGCCATCGCCGAAGGCCTGTACCTCCGGCACCGTGAGGCGATCTACCTGGACCTCGCGCAGCGCTGGGCGCGGGGCACCGCGATCCTCTTCGCCGTGGGCGCCGTCTCGGGTACCGTGCTCTCGTTCGAGCTCGGCCTCCTCTGGCCGCGATTCATGGAATTCGCGGGTGGGATCATCGGCATCCCGTTCTCGCTCGAGGGCTTCGCGTTCTTCACCGAGGCGATCTTCCTCGGGATCTATCTCTATGGCTGGGATCGCATCCCGGCCGTCGTCCACTGGCTCGCGGGCATCGTCGTCGCCGTGAGCGGCATGCTCTCCGGCGTGTTCGTCGTCACGGTCAACGCCTGGATGAATGCGCCGACGGGCTTCGAGGCGGTCGACGGCCGCGTCACGAAGATCGACCCGATCGCCGCCATGCTGAACCCAGCCAGCCTGCAGCAGGTCATCCACATGGTGCTGGCTGCCTACGTGGCGACTGGCTTCGCGGTCGCCGCCGTCCACGCCTTCTTCCTGCTGCGGGATCGAACCGACGCCTTCCACCGCAGGGCTTTCGGGATCGCGCTTGCCGTCGCCGCGGTCGGCATCCCCCTCCAGATCGCCAGCGGCGACTTGATCGCCCGGATGGTCGCCGAGCGACAGCCAGCGAAGTTCGCGGCGATGGAGGCCCACTACCGGACCGAAGCGGGCGCGTCGATCACCATCGGCGGGATCCCGGACGATGCCGCCATGGTGACCCGTTATGGTCTTCGGATTCCGTGGGGATTGAGCCTGCTCGCCAAGGGCAATCGAACGGCGTCGGTCCGCGGTCTCGATGCGATCCCCCGCGACGAATGGCCCAACACGCGCATCGTTCACTGGGCCTTCGATCTCATGGTGGGCGCCGGCTTCGCCATGCTGGCGCTCGCCGGCTGGGCCCTATGGCTCTGGTGGCGCTGGCGGCGCTTGCCCGACGATCGGTGGCTTCTGCGCGCCCTGGTCGTCGCCGGGCCCCTCGGACTCATCGCGATCGAGGCAGGCTGGGTCGTCACCGAGGTTGGCCGGCAGCCCTGGATCATTTACGGCGTGATGCGTACGGCGGAGGCGGTCACGGAGATGCGCGGCCTCGTGGTGCCCTTCGTGACCTTCACGATCGTCTACGTGTTCCTGTCCGTCATCCTCGTGTACCTGCTCCGCCGCCAGTTCCTCGAGACGGGCCCGAGCGCGACACGAAGGAGCTGGGGAGGGCGTCCGGGAGTGTCGCGTGGCGGCTGAGCACACACTGGGGGCCGTCATCCTGGCGGCCCTCGTGATCTACGCCCTCTCGGGCGGCGCGGACTACGGGGGCGGCATGTGGGACCTGCTGGCCATGGGACCCAGAGCGCCGCGCCAGCGGGAGGCCATCGAGCACGCCATCGGGCCGATCTGGGAAGCCAACCACGTCTGGCTCATCCTGGTCATCGTGGTCCTCTTCACCGGCTTCCCGTGGGCGTTCGCCACCGTCATGACGGCGCTGCACATCCCGATGACAGCCATTCTGCTCGGCATCGTGCTGCGCGGCTCCGCGTTCGTCTTTCGCAAGTACGACGCACAGGACGACGCCGTGCACCGACGCTGGAGCGCGCTGTTCGGCGCGGCGAGCTTCTTCATGGCAGCGACGTACCTGACGGTGGACACGGAGAGGGAGCCGGCCCTGCAAGCGGACTTCCGCAAGCGAGGACTCACCTCCGGCCTGCTGTTGGCGCCGGCGGCGGCGCTGACATTCATTCTCGCCCGCGATGGTGCGCCGCACATCTTCGCGCGGCTGGTGAGCTGGTGGGCCCCGCTGCTCGTCGCCGTCACCAGCGCATGCGCGCTCGGGGCGCTGGTGGCCTTGTGGTCTCGCCGCTTCCGCTGGGCGCGGGCGGCGGCGATCGGCCAGGTGACGTGCATCCTACTCGGCTGGGGGCTGGCGCAGTACCCCCATATCGTGGTCCCCGATCTCACGCTGAGCAATACGGCGACCGTCCCGTCCACCCTCCGCGCTCTGCAGACGGCCCTGGCCGTCGGAGCCGTCGTGCTCTTCCCCGCGTTCGGTTATCTGTTCTACGTCTTCAAGCGGCGGCCGGCTCTGCCGCCGGACTGAAGGGGCCTCGGCGTAACCGCTGCCCTCCGAACGGCGTCTCAAGGACCGGATCCCGACTTCCTCGACCGTTGGAGGGCTCGCGTGGCGTTCTTCTCACCGGCTCTGCCCGTCCGTCGCCTGTGTCTCGCTGTCGTCGGAGCCGTGGCGCTCCAGTCGCTCTCCCTCGTCCGCGGCGTCCCCCCAGCGTCGGCTCAGGCCAGCCAGGCTCCGAGCGAGCCGAACCGGCCTGCATATCAGATCGGATCAGCCGGGCGGTTCAACGAGGACTGGTCGGTCCTGAGGGGGGTGGACCTGGGTGCGACGGATGACTTCTGGGACCGACTGAAGTTCATCCCGCTCGCGCCCGACCAGTCCGTGTGGCTGAGTTTCGGTGGGCAGGCCCGCGAGCGGGGAGAGTACTTCAGGCAGTTCCTGTTCGGCAGCTCGCAGCCTGAGCAGTCCGACGCCTACCTCCTCTCGCGGTTCAGGCTGAGCGCCGACCTTCACGTGACTCCCTACTTCCGCGTCTTCGCCGAGGGGAAGAGCGCGTTCGCCCTGGATCGCGATCTCGTGGGAGGCCGGACCACGGCGTTCGTCGACGAGTTCGACCTCCTGAACGCCTTCGCGGACATCATGATCCCGCTCGGTGAGCAGGCAAGCGCAACGCTGCGTGGGGGTCGTCAAGAGCTGATCTTCGGTTCCCAGAGGCTGGTCGGGCCGGGCGACTTCACGCAGGTCCCGCGCACCTTCGATGGCGGTACCGCAAGCCTCCGGATCGCGGACTGGACCATCACTCCCTTCTGGACCGAGGCGGTGCCGATCGTCCATAAGTACAGGTTCAACGAGTCCACGTCGGATCAGAAGCTCTTCGGTATCTTCAGCACCGGTCCTCTTCACCTCCTGCCCGTGAACCTGGACCTCTACTGGCTGGATGCGGATAACGCGACCGCCGCGTTCAACGGCACGACCGGAAGAGAACGGCGACACACGCTGGGGGGTCGCACGTGGGGCAAGATCGGCTCGACGGGGTTGGACTTCGAGGTGGAGGGGGCGGCGCAGTTCGGGACAGTCGGCGGTAGGGACATCGCGGCATCGATGGCGACTGCCAATGTCGGCTACACCCTGCCAGTCGCGCGGCTGTCACCCCGCATCTACCTGGAGTTCGACTATGCGAGTGGGGACAAGAGGCCGGGCGGAGGCGTCGGCACCTTCAACCAACTCTACCCGAATGGCCACTCGTACCTGGGATACATCGACTACATCGGGCGGCAGAACATCATCAGCCCCAGCGCGGGACTCACGATGACCCCCATCCACGATCTGACCCTGTCCCTGCAGCAGTACTTCTTCTGGCGAGCCTCCGATCGCGACGCGGTCTACAACAAGGCGGGAGGCGTGCTCCGGCCGGGGATCGTGACCACCGCCCGTTACGTCGGCGCCGAGGTGGATCTGCTGGCCACATACAACTTCACGCGTCACCTGCTGGGCTATGCAGGCTACAGCCACTTCTCGACCGGCGAGTTCATCCGGAAGACGGGGCCGGACAAGAACAGCGATTTCCTGTATGCGGCGATGCAATACACCTTCTGAGCTTGAATCATTCAGCCCCGCCGTTCCCTCTGAAGGCAAGAACGGACAGCCGGTCCGGACAGGAGGGGAAACGTTGGCCGTCACGACCGCACTGATCCACAGCTGGTGGGCACTGGCGTTGCGCGGTGTCGCCGCGGTGCTCTTCGGGCTCGCGGCCTTCCTGCTGCCTGGCATCACCCTCGCCGTGCTCATCGCCCTCTTCGGCGCCTACGCCCTGATCGACGGCGTCCTCGGGATCGTCGTCGGCGTCCGGGCCGCCCAGCACCGTGAACGTTACGCGTCAGCGCTCTGGCGCGGCCTCACCGGCATCGGCGCCGGGCTCGTGGCCTTCATCGCCCCCGCGATCACGGCGGTCGTCCTGACTCTCCTCATCGGGATCTGGGCCGTCATCACCGGGGTCCTGGAGATCTTCGCGGCGGTCCGCCTCCACCGGGCGCACGGCGAGTGGCTCCTCGGCCTGAACGGCGCGCTGTCGGTGCTGTTCGGTCTGCTGCTCTTCGCCCTGCCCGCGATGGGCGAGCTCACGCTGATCTGGTTGATCGGAGGATATTCCATCTTCTTCGGCGTGCTCATGCTGGCCTTGGCATGCCGCCGCCGCGGCCGCCGGGGCGCCCCTGCGTAGCGACCCCTAGCGTATGTGGATCGTCCGACTCGCCCTGCGCCGGCCGTACACGTTCGTCGTCCTGGCGCTCTTGATCGCCGTCCTGGGCATCGTGTCCATCGTGACCATGCCCATCGACATCTTCCCCGCCATCAACATTCCGGTCGTGACCGTCATCTGGAACTACGCGGGGCTGTCCCCGACCGAGATGCAGGATCGGATCGTCACCACGAGCGAGCGGGCGTTCACCACGACGGTGAACGGGATCGAGCACATCGAGTCGGTGTCGCTCCGCGGGGTGGCCGTCACGCGGCTCTATTTCCATGCCGACGTGCCGATCGAGGGGGCGATCGCCCAGGTGAACGCCCAGGCGCAGCAGATCGTGCGGGCGCTGCCGCCGGGCATCTTCCCGCCGCTCATCATCCAGTACAACGCCGCGAGCGTCCCGGTGCTGCTCGCGAGCTTGAGCAGCGACCAACTACCCGAGCAGCAGCTCAACGACCTCGGCAACAACTTCATCCGCACGCAGCTCGTGACCGTTCAGGGCGCGTCCGTCCCGCTGCCCTACGGCGGGAAAGTGCGCGTGGTCAACGTCGACATCGACCCCGACGCGCTCTACGCGCGGGGGCTGTCACCGCAGGACGTGAGCAACGCCATCCTGACCCAGAACGTGATCCTGCCCGCCGGCACGGCGAAGATCGGGGTGCGCGAGTACGACATCGCGACCAACAGCAGCCCGGAGATCCTGGGTGACCTGAACAAGATCCCCATCCGCTACGTGAACGGGGCCGCGGTGTACATCGGAGATGTCGCGTTGGTGCACGACGGCTTCAGTCCGCAGACGAACCTGGTGCGGCGCGACGGGCGTCACTCTGCCCTCCTGCCCATCCTGAGCAACGGCAGCGCCTCGACCCTGACGGTCGTGAGCCAGGCGCGTCAGCTGATGCCGAAGATTCTGGCGGGCCTGCCGTCGAGCCTCAAGGTGGACTTCCTGTTCGACCAGAGCGTGTTCGTCCGGGCGGCCGTCACCGGCGTGCTCCACGAAGGACTGATCGCCGGTTGCCTGACGGGGCTGATGATCCTGCTGTTCCTTGGCTCCTGGCGGAGCACACTGATCGTCGTCACCTCGATCCCGTTGTCGATCCTGACCTCGATCATCATGCTCAAGATCCTGCACCAGACCCTCAACGTGATGACGCTGGGTGGGTTGGCGCTGGCCGTCGGCATCCTCGTGGACGACGCGACGGTCGAAATCGAGAACAATCACCGCCAGCTGGACCTGGGCAAGCCGCTGCGGCAAGCCATCCTCGACGGAGCGGCGGAGGTCGCGACGCCGGCGTTCGTCGCGACCCTGTCGATCTGTATCGTCTTCGTGCCGATCCTGTTCCTCGCCGGAGTAGGCGGGGCGCTGTTCGCGCCGCTGGCGATGTCCGTCGTCTTCGCGATGCTCGCCAGCTACCTCCTCTCGCGGACGCTCGTGCCCACCATGGTGCTGTACCTGCTCGCACCCGAGGCGCGCGCGAGGGAGAGCCGCGACGCCGGGCACGCGCCTTCGAAGCGGCGGTCGTTCTTCGGGCGCATCTCCGATTCCTTCGAAGCCGGCTTCCTCACGCTCACGCGAGCCTACGAGGGCGCGCTCGACTGGGCGCTGACGCACTCGCGCGTGGTGATCGCGGTCTTCGTCACGTTCGCGGCGACCTCGCTGCTCCTGTACCCGTTCGTCGGTCGGGATTTCTTCCCGACCGTCGACGCCGGGCAGCTCCGCCTTCACGTCAGAACGCCGCCGGGGACGAGGATCGAGGAAACAGAGGTCTACTTCGAGCGGGTCGAGGACTATATCCGCCAGGTGATCCCCGCCGACGAGCTCGAGGTGATCATCGACAACATCGGCGTGCCGAACGCGATCAACCTGGCCCTCAGCGACAGTGTCACGGTCGGCCCGGCCGACGGCGAAATTTTGGTAGCGCTCAACGCGACGCACCGCCCGACTGCCGAATACTTGAAGACGCTCCGCGACGAGCTGCCGCGCCGGTTCCCGGACCTCGAGTTCTTCACCCAGCCGGCCGACATCGTCAGCCAGATCCTCAACTTCGGCCTGCCCGCTCCGATCGACATCCAGGTCACGGGCCCGCTGGCCGAATCCGACACGAACTTCCGCGTCGCCCAGCGGATCGCCGCGGAGCTCCGGGGCGTCCCCGGCGCCGTGGACGTGCACGTGCAGCAGGTCCTCGACGCGCCACGGATCATGGTCGACACGGATCGGGCGCTCGCCCAGCAGGTGGGCCTGACACAGAGGGACGTCGCCAACAGCCTGCTGATCTCGCTGACGGGAAGCGGCGCGACGACGACGAATTTCTGGCTCAACTACAAGAACGGCGTGAGCTATCAGGTCGTGGTCCAGACGCCTCAGCACCGGATGGCGTCGCTCGACGAGCTGCATCGCACGCCGGTGGCGGTCGCAGGCCAGTCGTCGCCCCAGCTGTTGAGCAATCTGGCCGATTTTCATCGGACGACCACACCGCTCTCCCTCAATCACTACAACGTGCAGCCGGTGTTCGACGTGTACGCCAGCGTCCAGGCCACGGATCTCGGCTCCGTCTCGAGCCACATCAACCAGATCATCGCGAAGTACACGAGCCAGATCTCCAAAGCCAGCTCGATCGTCGTCCGCGGTCAGGTCCAGAGCATGAACCAGTCGTTCGTCCAGCTCGCGCTGGGGATCTCCTTTGCCGTCCTGTTCGTCTACTTCCTGATGGTTGTGAACTTCCAGTCGTGGCTGGATCCGATGATCATCCTGATGGCGCTCCCCGGCGCTCTCGCGGGAATCCTCTGGGCGCTGTTCGTCACGGGAACGACGATCAGCGTGCCCGCGCTGATGGGCTGCATCATGGCCATCGGTGTGGCGACGTCGAACAGCATCCTGATGATCACGTTCGCCAACGAGCAGCGTCGGCCGGAGTTCGGCGGCCACGACGCCCGCGCCGCCGCGCTCGGTGCGGGCCGCACGCGGCTTCGCCCGGTCCTCATGACGGCGCTGGCGATGCTCCTCGGCATGCTGCCGATGAGCCTGGGCCTCGGCGAAGGCGGCGAGCAGAACGCCCCGCTGGCCCGGGCCGTCATCGGCGGGCTCATGGTCGCCACGTTCTACACGCTGTTCTTCGTCCCCGTGACCTACAGCCTGCTGCGCCGGCGGCCGCCGAAGGACTTCGGCAGCGAGGATGGGACATGAGCCCGGCTGAGCATCCTGCGCCACGCACCCCAACGCGGACCATCGTCCTCGTCGGGATTGGG
>WNGI01006897.1_pt1 | contig 12795 bp, 9 predicted proteins | sample 5400621 | NCBI WGS metagenome assembly WNGI01 (sample SAMN13153374, study PRJNA577476) | soil metagenome | isolation source: 20 cm soil or saprolite under Garry oak tree replicate 1 | place: USA:California | collected 2016-06-15 | reverse complement strand
GCATGCCGCTGTGCCCGCCGTTGCCCGCCAGCCGGTCCGCGAGCGCGAGGCGCAGCTGGCCGAGACGGCCGCGCAGCGCCTGCTGCCAGCGATACCCGTGCGCGGCCGCCGAGCGTGCCGCGGTCAGCCAGCGGTACCGACTGCGGATCCAGCGGGACTTCGAGAGCTCGGGCTCGCCGCCCAGCTTGGCCTTGAAGTCGCCGCCGCCCATGAAGTCGATGCTGGTGCAGCCCGCCGCCATCGCCCGCTGCATCACCGTCCAGGTCATGAGCTCGGTGGCCCGATACCAGCGGTAGCGGGTGCGGTGGGTCCAGGTCCACAGCAGCAGCTCGCGACCGTCCTGGAAGAACATGCCCGTCGCAATGCGCGTCGCCGCATCAGGCAGCCGGACCGAGACGGCGATGAGTTGCCCGGCGGCCCGCATGTGGCGGAAGCACTCCAGCACGCGGCGCTTCCCGAACGGCACGGCGACGCCGTTGCGTGCGTACACCTCGCACAGCTGGTCGTAGTGTTCGTCCACGAACGATTCGTCGTCCTCGAACTGCACGACCAGGCCGAGTTTCGCGGCGCGGCGCACGTTGCGGCGCGCGCTCTCCTTGAACGCCCGCAGCGTCGCCGCGGGGTCGTCGACGTGCAACGGTACGCGGTAGGTGACGACATGGTGTTCGCGGAATCCGGCGGCGACCATGTCTGCGGGGTTCAGGTCGCGCGACATGAGCTCGACGTGATGCACTCCGTGCCGGTGCTCGAGGTAGGGGACGAGCGTCTCCATCATGTCGGCCGTGGTGAGGCGGGCCGGGTCGAACGCGGGCCCTAGGCTCACGGTCTGCCACCCCTCGAGGGGCGACCCGAACAGGCGGATCGGGCCCAGCCGGACGAGCAGCCCGGGGAGGCATCCCGCGACGTCGCCGTTGTACTCGAACACCAGCCACAGCGGCTGGCCGACACCCGACCGCTCGAGCGAGCGAATCCAGGCGGCGCGGTGCACCAGACGGTGGTTGGTGAACTGGGTCACCAGCTCGTCCCAGGCCGCGATTTCGCGGGGCGTGGCTTCGCGCACCAGCGCGCGGGCGGCGGCGGTCTGCGTCATCCCGGCAGCGCCTCCCGCGTCGTAAAGCGCACGTACCTGCGGTACAGGCCGGGGAGATGGTCTCGCAGCATGCCTTTGAGGCGCCGCACCAGCACCGCGGTGCGCCAGCCCTCGAGACGGGCCAGCGCGGCGATCCGCTCGGGCGCAGTGCCGAGCTTCACGTGGTAGCGCCCCAGCACGCGACAGCCGTCAACCAGGTGCGGCACGAGCGACGGCTCGGACGTGAAGAGGTATTGCAGCCCGGCGGCGGCGGCGGACTCGAGGACGGCTGGAGAGATGTCGCCACCCGGCACGGAGGCCACGGTGCAGGGTTCGCCCAGCACGTCGGCCAGGCGATCGCAGCTCGTCCGCCACTCGGCGATCATCTGTGTGAGCGTCTGCTCGCGGAAGATGTTCGGGTGCGTGTGGGAGTGGCTGCCGATCAAGTGCCCGGAGCGTCGCAGGTAGCGGATCCCGGCGGCGTCGAGGAACGTGGCGTCGCCGATGCGACCGGTGACGATGAAGAAGTGACCGCGCCAACCGCGGCGCGCCAGCTCGTCGCCCACGGTGAGCGCGCTCTTGCCGCCGTCGTCGAACGTCAGCAGCAGGTGCCGGCCCGGAGCCGCGAAATCGAGCGCCGTGACGAGCGCCGGGCGGCGGTACGCGGTCGCCATCGCCTCGAGGTGACTCCGGAAGGCGGCCCGGCCGATCGTGTAGGGCGCGGCGCCACGCCACTGGAATCCCGAGGCCCGCGGCTCGTCGGTCACGTCGTGGTAGGCGAAGGTGGCGGCAATCGTGGACATGGCGGCCTCAGCGCGACTGGGGCATCTCGACCGGTGGGGCCGGTCGTCCGGATCCGAGCAGCGATTTCAGGGCGCTCTGCAGAAACCCGAGCCCGTAGCTGAAGTGCACGATCGGGAACGCGAGCCCCAGGGCCACCACGGTGCGCAGCCCGCCCCGCCGGAGCCCGGCGCCGATCGCACACGCCGCCACGGCCACGAGATAGGGGACTACCGCGGCGACCAGGAGCGCCGCGGCCCCCGGCACCCACGGCAGCGCGAGCGTTGCCGCCGCCAGCGCGCTTACGAAGCCGGCGGGCACGAGCTGCCGCACCGTGGTCACGCGTCCCAGCTTTCTGGCGACCAGCGGTTTGGAGTAGCCGTACTGGTGGTACATCCGCGCCAGTTGCCAGAGCGAGTCCCTGGCGTAATACTGCGCCGTCACGTGCGGCACGAGCAGGATGCGTCCGCCCGCCTGAATGAGACGGCCGTTGAACTCGCTGTCCTCGTCCCGTGCCAGCGTTTCGTCGAACAGGCCGACGCGATCGAACGTCTCGCGGCGGCAGCAGAAGAACGCGATGGTATCGACCCAGCGGGGTTCGCGCACACCGACGCGGAAGTAGGAATTGCCGACCCCGAACGGGTGCGACATCGCAATGGCGATCCCCTGCGCGATCGCGGTGTCGTTGGCGGGGAGCGTGACCAGAACGCCGCCCACGCTGTCCGCCCCCGATTGCTGGAGCGCTGCGACGAGCGCGGGGATGTAATTCGGGGGATAGACGCCGTGCGCATCCACGCGCACGAGGATCTCGCCCCGGGCGGCACGGATCCCCGTGTTGACTGCGGTCGGTGGAATCCGTCCGGGATTGTCCAACAGCCGGATGAACGGGTAGCGCGCGCCGTAGTCCGCGACGATCGCCCGCGTGCGATCCTCGCTCACGCCGTCCACGACCAGCACCTCGAGCCGTTCGCGCGGGTAGTCGGTGGCCGCGATCGAATCGAGGCAGCGGGCAATGTAGCGCTCCTCGTCGCGGCACGGCACGATCACCGATACGGTCGGGACACGCGGCGTGACGGGACTCATGGGCGCATCACCTCAGCGGCGTGCGAGCCCGGCGCCGGGGTCGCGCGCTTCGGGATGTCGGCGAGACGCGGCGGGGGCGGCGGAGCGGGAGGGGGGGCGCGCCGCAGGGCGCGCGCGAACGTCGTGCGGAACACTCCACCCAGGCCGCCGATCCCCTGCATCCACTCTCCGACGCCGGGCCACCGGTCGTCCGGCTGCCAGGTTTCACTCCGGGTGCCGGCGGGCTGCGGACCCAGGACTTCGCGCAAGCCCTGCAGCACGCTGGGGTAGGGCTCGGGGCACCCCGGGGGCGCTCCCGCCACGACATACAGCAATCGTTTGACGTCGCCCCACGCCCACCGCACCGTCACGCCGCTCGCGTACGCGGTCGTCGCCGCCACCCGCTCGCCGCGCAGCAGCGCCACCCACAGCGCCGGAAAGTCGACACCGGAGGCGACGGCCAGTTCGAGCGAGCCCCAAAACCGTCCGTTCACCTCGATGAGGCAGGGTTCGCCGGCGCCGGCATCCCGGAACTCGACCATAACCGGCCCATGCCACGCCATCGCGGAGAGCAGGCGGGCCGCCGGCTCTCGCAGCCGCGGGTCGAGCGGGATGGAGCGCCGCAGGCTGCTTCCCGATCCCGAGGGTCGGACGTCGCGCAACCGCTCGTGGCCGAACCAGGCGACGGGCTCGCCGCGGTCACACAGCGCGAACACCCCTTTCCCCCGCCCGGCGACGATGCCCTGGACCAGCGGCCAGGCCTCGCCCCGGCGACAGGCGGCCACGGCGGCCTCGAGCGCCGCGGGGTCCGGCACGTAGCGCGCGCCGTGGTCCGCCTGGAACCGGCCGCCGTCCCAGAAATCGCTGAACCGGGGCTTCAGGATGCAGGGATATCCGATCGCCTCCGCGGCCGCGTGCGCTTCGGCGAGCGTGCGCGGAAAGCGCGTCGGGGGAATTCGCATCCCGCAGGCGACCGCAAGCTCGAGCGTCCGGGCCTTGTCGAAGGCCCGCAGCAACATGTCCTCCGGACCGCACCCCACGACGATCCCCGCCGCCTCCCACTGCTCGCGCTCGGCGTCGCACAGCAGGCACGACCGCTCCCGTTGCGGCAGCACGATCCCCACACCTTGCCTCCGGGCCCAGGCGCGCAGCGCCGCGAATCCGGCGATGGTCTCGTCCAGCCGAACGTGGGCGCGGCAGTACCGCGACCAGGCCGCCAGCGGCCGCCGCAGCGGACTCGCCACGTACACGGTGTGTCCGGCGCGCCCGAGCGACCGCACGCAGGCGAGCCCCTGCGTGGTTTGTCCGTCGAGCACGAGCACCCGCTCAGGGGATGGCATGCGGCGCCTCCACGATCTGCGGGTGGCCGTTGCGGCGCGCCAGCACCGACCGATAGATGCCGATCACCTCCTGCGTGAGTCGCCGCTCGTCCAGGTCCAGCACGGTGTCGCGCGCCGCGACGCGGCGGCCCCGGCGCAACACGCGCTCCAGCGCCGCGGCGATGGTGGCCGGCCGTTCGTCGGCACACAGCTCGCAGCCCTCGATCCCCTGGAGGCGGCCGGGCACGTCGCCCACCGGGACGGAGACCACGGGAAGATTGCAGGCGAGGGCTTCCTTGACCGTGTTGGGCGAGCCTTCCTGCACCGACGTGAACACCAGCGCATCGGCCGCGCTCATCAGGAGCGGCATGTCCGAATGGGGCGTGCCCCAGGCGAGCAGCAGCTCGGCCGAGAGGGCACGGCGCAGCAGCGCGAGCGCGTCGCAGGCGAGGGGGTACCGCTTGCGCGGCTCCGCCGGGTTGCCCACGAACAACACCAGACGCCGGTCGGGTGGCAGGCCGAGGCGGCGTCGCGCGTCGTCGCGGGGAACGGGACGGAACAGGTTCAGATCGAGTCCCGATGGGACGACGCGGGGCCGCACCGACCGCGGGAGAAACGCCTTCATGTGCTCGGACACGACGATGGCGGCGTCAGCCCACAGGGCCACGATCCGGCACAACATCTGGAGCACCCTGCCGGCCAGGGTGACCCGCCCGTTCCAGCCCACGATGCCCTGGACATCGTCGCCGCGGAAGGTCACGACCAGGGGCAGGCGCTTCGGCAGCGCCAGCAATCCACTCATCCCGAACTGCGCGTGCGTGAGGTCGTACTGGCCCTGGGCCATGCGGCGCCGGACTTCGAGCCAGGCCTTGAAGTAGTTCCACGGCCGCTTGGCGCCCGTGAAGTGGAACACGTCCACGGCCACGCCGGCCGCCTGGAGAAACTCCGCCTGACGCTTGATGAAGAACGTCGTGCGGGGGCGGCCGTCGGGAACCGGCCATTCGCTCGTGATCATCAGGACTCGGATCGGCGCGTCGCGCGACGTCATCGTCTGTCCAACGCTTCGACGAGGAGCGGTCGCGCACCCACCCCGGCCGCGGGCGGCGGCGGCGGCGGCCGCCGCGGCGCGAGCCGTCGCGCGGCGCGGGCCAGCGCGACCAGCGGGAGCAGGCAGATCCGGCCGGCGCCCTCCCAGTCCCCGGCCGCGAGGCGCGCGACGAGCTGCTGCAGGTACAGCCGGGTATTGACCCGGAGCACCGCGAAGCGGTACGCCCCCGCGCGAAACCAGGTACGCCCCCAGCCACTCAGCACGAGCCGCTGCCGCACGGCCGCTGCCAACAGCGGTCGGCCGAACACGTCGCGGTGGATCTGATCCACGTAGCTGAGATAGCAACACAATCCCTGAAAGCCCCCGTGCTGCCGTGCCGTCCCGATGACGTACTCCCAGTCGAGCGTGCCCCGGCGAATCGCCGAGATCGTGAAGACCACGTCGCACAACAGGATCTGGCGGCGGCCCCAGACACGTTGCAGGCCCTGCAAGACGAGCTGATCCTCGACCGGAGGCTCGGTGACCTCGGTGCCATCGAGCAGGCGGCGCCTCCGGTGCTGCAGCAGCGCCCGGGGGAACGTGCGGTGCTCGCCCACCACTCCGAGCCGGCCGTGCTGCACGTCGAGGGGCGACGGGCAGCCCGAGACCGCGTACGTGGTCGTCCCAGCGATCCGCCCGCCGAGATCGCGACCCAGCGTCGCGGCGTCGAGCTCGGCGAGGATGCGGCGGTCCACGCGGGTCGAGCGTTCCAGCAGCAGCAGATCGACGTCGTCGCCCATGTCGGGATAATCCTGGAATGCTTTGGGAAATACGAACTCGAGTCCCGCCGCCTCACACGTCCGGCTCACCTGGTGAATCAGCTCGAGCATCGCCCCGATGCGACCCTGCTCGTGGGCCACGGCTTCGGCGAAGGGTTCGGGCAGCGCGACATCGCGCAGCAGCAGCCGTTCCGCGGTGCGTGCCAGGACGCCGTTGCGACGCGCGATCTCCAGGAGCATGTCCCAATCGACGTCGTGCCCGTCCGGCGAGGTGCGCCGGTCGAGCAGCAGCCGCAGCAGCCACGCCGCATGCCGGAGCTCGGTGTCCTGGTCCGTCGCGGCCTGAGCCGGCGGAGTCGGACGATGGGCGGCGCGGGCCGTGGACGAGTGAGCGGGTTCCCCCAACACGACGCGCATCAGGGCGCGCTTGCTCGTCACGAGGTCGCTCGCCTGCAGCACGAGCGGCCGCTCGACCCAGCGGAAGACGGCGCCGTACGCCGTTTCACGGGCGCGCAGATAGCCGAGCGAGTATTCGCCCTTGCGCGCGTAAGCCGCTTCGGGGCTGATCTCGAGCAGGACGGGCACGTCCGGGGTGGGGGTGATGCGGTGCAGCCACCGGAGCCAACCCCAACCGCCCGGGCGGGCGACGTCCACCAGCGTGTCGTAGAAGTACCGATCCATGATGAGGATCCGCTTGCGCAGCGCCTCGACGTACAGCCGGCAGCACAGGAAGACGAGCAGATCGATCGGATAGATGAGACGGCGGAGCGACCGGCTCCAGACGAGCGCGTCGCGGAGACGTTGCAGCCGGCCCACGAGCCCCGGGCGGCGGACGACCTCCTCGAGCGCGATGGCCCGCGCCGTAGCGTCCCGCGGGGCGCCGGTGAGCGTGTCCCGGAGGACGCGCAATACCGGATACAGGCCGACGTCGCGGTTCATGTGGAGCACGGTGACCGCGCGGCCGCGGCGCTCCAACTCGTCCTTGAGCCAGGCGATCAGGCTCGATTTGCCCGCGCCGTCCAGTCCCGAGAAGGTGATCAGCATGCCCGGTTCACCACGCGAGGCGGTATTGGCGCAGCCACAGCTCGAGCGCCAGCAGGGTGAAGACCCGCTGGCGGAGGCCGCCCCGGCTCACGAATCCGCCGGCGCGGCCCCGGCCGTCGCGGAACGCAGCGAGCCAGCCGTGCACCAGCGGACCGTTCAGCACGGGGCGCGTGCGGGCATCCCCGGCAAGCAGGAGGTCGTCCAGGGTGCGGTGGAAACCGCGCGGCAGCATCACGTCGAGCGGAATGCTGAATCCTTGTTTGGGGCGCCGGGCGACGGCGCGCGGGAGCCAACGACGCCCCAGGGCCCGCAGCACGCGCTTGCCGACACGAGCCCCGGTCTTGAGTCGGTGGGGCAAGGTGACCCCGAGCGCGACGACTTCTTCGTCGAGCATGGGCACCCGGACCTCGATGCTGGCCCGCATGCTCATCATGTCCACTTTCCGCAGCATGTCGGACGGCAGGCTGACACTGAAGCAACGCTCCGTGAGGCGCCGGGACAGCTCTTCCAGATTCGTGGGACGCCTGGGCCCCGCGGTTTCGAAATGGCGGTACACGGGCGCGAGCCCGGCACGCCCCTCCGGCCCCACGAGCTCTTCCTTTTGCGGCTCGCTCAGGTAGTTGGTGAGTCCAGCCAGGAGCACGGCCGGGTTGGCCCGTCCCACCTGGGCGAGCCGGATCGCCTTCGCCGCCTGACGACCCCAGTCCCGCGTCCACTGCGTGGCCCTGCGGGCGGTTCCCTCCGCGAGCCCGAGCATCCAGTCGGGGGAGCGCATGAGCAGCGCAAACAGGCTCGCCCGCCGGAAGTTTTCGTAGCCGCCGAACGCTTCGTCGCCGCCATCGCCTGAGAGGGTGCAGATGATCCCGTGTTCCCGCACCGCCCGGGAGATCCAGTACATGGGGACGAGGCTCGTGTCGGCGAACGGTTGGTCGAAATGCCGGAACAGCTCGAGCAGCGCCTCGGACGTCATCGCCCAGTCGCCCAAGTCGATGGTGTGGTGGCGGGTCCCGTAGTGGCGGGAGACCTGGACGGCGGGCCCCGTCTCGTCGTAGCTCCGGTCGGGAAAGCGCACGTTGAACGTGGTCGTGGCGCCGCCGGTGGCGCGCGCGTGCGCCGCGACGACGAGCGACGAGTCGATGCCTCCGCTCAACAGCGCCGCGACCGGCACGTCCGCGACCGATTGCCGGCGCACCGAGTCGAGCAGTCGCGTTTCGACGACCGACACCGCGCCGGCCAGCTCGCGCGCGGCATCGGGTTCGACCCGGAGCTCGTGGTAGCGGCGCAGGCGATGGCCCTCCGGCGTGATCGTCAGCGTCGTGGCGGCCGGCAGGGCCGCGATGTTGGCGAACCCGGTCGCCGGCTCCGGGATGTAGCCGAGGCCCAGGAAGTCATAGCATGCCTGTCGATCGATCGCCGGGCGGAAATCCTGCAACGCCGTGATCGCCTTGATCTCGCTGGCGAACACCCACTGCCCGTCGAGCCTCGCATAGAACAGCGGCTTCACGCCGTAGCGATCGCGCGCCAGCACCAGGCGCCGGTGGCGCGAATCGTAGATGGCGAACGCAAAGATGCCGCGCAGCCGGGCGACCAGCTCCTCGCCCCGCTCCTCGTACAGATGGACGAGCACCTCCGTATCGGACGTCCCCCTGAAGCAATGCCCGCGTTCCTGGAGCTCCCGACGCAGTGCCTGGTGATTGTAGATCTCGCCGTTGTACACGACGTAGACGCTCCCATCCTCGTTGGGCATCGGCTGCCGCCCGGTGGGCGACAGATCGATGAGGGCGAGCCGGCGATGCACGAGCTCACAGTGCTCGTCGCGATGACAGCCGCACCCATCGGGCCCACGGTGAGCGAGCAAGGCTTCCGCAGCGGCGGCCCAGTCCGGCTCGGGGGCCAGCGCTACGGGATCGAAGCGTCCAGCAAAGCCACACATGTGGGCACGGTCCTGGGGTCGCAGTTGTCGACGGGTGGGGCTGCAGAACGCGTGCGGGCGGCGGTGCTGGCCTAAGGTTTTGTCACGTCGACGGTTAAGTGGTGGCACGGGAATCCGTCCGTTGCGTGCCCGCAACGGCAGCAGGCGCGGGCCTACACCACCCGGCTGCGCGAGGGTTCGGGCATCGACGCCAGGGCACACGCGAACGCCAGCCAGAGGATCTTCGAGGCGATCCACGTACCGCTCATCGTTCCCACGAACATCGTGACGAGCAGGGCGACCGGCAGGACGCCGTAGGTCCCGCGTCGCCCGCGCCACGCCGCCAGGGCGCACAGCGATAGTCCCGTCAGGAATGGGATCAAGCCGATGAACCCCGTGGTCGTCAGCACCTCGAGCACCAGATTGTGAGCATCGCGGCGCGGCTTCACTTTTTCCTCGATGCGCTTTGCCAGCTCGAACTGATTGGTGATCGGACCCCACCCCAGCACCGGCCGCTCGACCAACATCCCGAGCAGGGCCGGGTAGATGCGCTCGCGTCCGGCAAAGCTCCCGCGGGCGGCTTCCTCGAATCGGTTGCGCATCATCTCGACCCGCATGGCGGCCCACACGAGAAACGCCATGGCGATGAGCACGGCGGCGCCGCTGCGCACCCGCTGCCACGTGGTATGACCGCGGAACAACAGCACGAGGAGACCGGCGGTGAGCGCCAGGAGGCCGCCGCGCGACCCGGTGTGCACGACGGCGCTGGCGATCAGGCCGGCGAGGGGCCAGAAAACGACCGGCGGGCGCAGCACGCGCCACACACCTGGGTGCCGCACGCCGAAGGCGGCGAGCAGGCCGCACGCCAGGATCAAGGCGCTGATGTTGGCGTTCTGCCCGAACACGGTTTCCCGCTCGCCTCCGGTCCAGACGTGGCGGGCGGTGAGGCCGACCCCCAGGAATTGCATGCCGGCACGCAGCGTACAGGCGATGACCAACGTCACGAGCACGCCCCGGAACACCCGGCCGTCGCGCATCAGGTTACTCCCCGTCCAGCACACCAGGATCAGCTCGAGCAGATTGGCGAGGAGTTGCAGCACCATCACGCCGTGCTCGCCCGAGTGGAGCAGCCCGGACACGATGGCCACCCACAGCCACACGCTGAACAGCGCGCCGGTGATGGTCGTCGTCTCGAGCGGGATCGAGCGGTTGGGCATCTCGAATGGAATCGAGAGGATGAAGAAGTAGAACGCCCAGCGCACGACCGGGTTGACGGCCGCCGTCGCTCGAGTCGGCGCGTACACCGCGGGCGCGGCGAGCGTGGTCATGGTATCCGCGTCCGGCTCGGCCAGAGCCCCCGCACCCGGACGTAGATCGCGCGCCGCGTCGACACGGACGGACCGAGCAGAAGCGCGATACCTACCGCAAGGGAAAGGGTCAGAGCCAGGCCCGCCCCCCACGCCGGCCAGCTTGCCGCGACGACCTGCCGGCCGATGGCGCTGCTCACGGCGAAGAGCAGCACGGTAACGAGGCCGAGCCGCGCCGCCTCAAGGGAGGGTCGGAAGCGCTGCCGGAAGCACGACCGGACGAGCATCGGATAGCCGACCGACTGCACCGCCCGGCCCGCGAGCAGCCCGAGACACAGACCGGCGATCCCGAGCGCCCGGGTCAGCGGGACGGCGAGGGCGATCGTGGTCGCCATGGCAGCCGCGCCGACGAGGACGCGTGGTCGCGGTCGCAGCGCCGCGTCGATGATGTACGCGTCGGTGCGAATGAAGGCGGTCTGAACGGCAATCACGACGATCAGGAGGTCCACCCAGGGGCCGGCGTAATGCTGCCGTCCGACCCACAGGGAAAGGAAGGACGGATTCCAGGCGAGGATCGTGGCCCCGATCCCGGTGACGAGCAGCCAGGTGAGGGTCTGGAGCTCTCGCCGCACCTGAGCGGCGCGGGTGTGATCCCCTCGCCCGATCAGGCCGCCCAGCCCCGGCATGGCGGCGCTGGCGGTGAACTCGTGAATGCCGATGGCCGAGCGGGCGGCGTACCCCGTCAGGGCGTACGTCGCGACGACGGCGGGGGACAGCACCATCCCCAGGATGAGGACGTCGGAGGCGAGCAGCAACTTCACGACGACTTCGCCCACCGTCAGCCAGGCGCTCATGGCGAGCAGCGCGCGCACGTCCTGGCGGGTGGGCCGGGCGACCCCGAACCAGGGCACGTAGCGCCGGGCGAGGGACCAGAATACCAGGCCGGTGACGAACGTGAGCACGACTTGCGTGCCGCCCAGCCCCACCAGGCCCAGCCCCGCCCGGACCGCGGCGATCATCAGCAGGCCGCCCACCAAGTTGAGGCTCGCCTGCAGACCCATGCGGCGATACCCGAGGTTCATCCCGCGCAGCACCGATTCAGGCACGCCGGCCACGAGCGTCATGAAGAAGCTGGCCAGCAGCAGGGCGGTCGCGACCCGCACCGTGCCGTGCAGGTCGGGCGCGGCTTTCGTCACGCCGGGAGCGAGCCAGATCACCAGGCCGCCCGCCGCGGTGATGACGGGCAGGAACAGGAGCCACACCGCGAGCGCCGCTCCGACGTAGCGGCGCTGCGTCGTCGCGTCGTCCACGGCCTGGCGGTTGGCCACCATGAGGCGGATCGCTTCGGTGGGGCGGCCGTCGGCCGCCGACATGTACGTCACCAGCCGGTTCAGCATCTCCCAGGTGCCGAACAGCGAGCGCCCGAGTCCCGCCACCACGATCGGAGTCACCACGAAGCCCACGACCAACTTCGCGGCGTAATCGAGCAGCGACGCGATCGCGTTGAGGGACGCGCGCTGCGTCAGCGTGGGGCCACGCCGTTCGGGCGCGGTGGGGATTCCGACGACCTCAGTCGCCATCGGCCGCCTCGCTGATCGCCTTCAGTACCCGTTCGACGGTACGCTCACGCGGCTCGTTCCCGGTCACGAACGGCACGATCTCCGGGCCGCCGTGCGCGCGCACGTCCCCCAGCACGTGTCCGAAAGCGGTACGGAACCGCGCCGTGAAGGCGTGCACCTCGTCGTCAGGGGCGTCCTTGACCGCGTGCCCCTTCGGGCGGGTCCGGATCCGGTGCAACAGCGCGGGGTCCGGAGCGTCGATCGAGATCACGAAGTCGAGTGTCCGCGCCCACTCGGCCAGTGTCTGGGCGCGCCACGCCGCGAAGCGGGGGCCGTTGCGGTCCGGGTAGAACACCTCCATCCAGGTCAGCGCGAACACCGGTCCCTCGTCGATCAGGATCGGGCCGGGCGACTTGGATCGCTCCCGCTCCACGGCTTCTTGCAGGGCCTCGAGCCGGACCAGGTGCGCCAGCTCGGCGAGCGCGGGCGGGCGGGGATCGCGCGCGAGCCGAAGGAACGTCGGCATCAGTCGCACGGCGTGCGCGATCAAGCGGGACCGCGGCAGCCCCCACACCGCGAGCGGGCCACGCATGGTCGCGGCCCTGGCCTGGAGCTCCGTGACGAGGGTGCTCTTACCGGCGGCCGCCGGACCGATCACTTCCAGGACCGGAGCGCGCGCGCGCCGCGGCTGGCGAACAGGGGCAGGGGCGACCACGCTAGAGGCGGCTCCAGATCTGGGTCTTCAAGTCACGCAGGACCTCCGCAAGCGGGCGGCCAGCGTCGATCACGTCGGCACCCACCTGCGTCCAGTCGGTTTGCCACACGGCCTGCGCCCGGCCCCGGACGTAGTCGGATGGTTCTTCCGGCTTGCGACGAACTGCGCTCTCGGGGTCGAGCTGGAGCACGATGGGAACGTCGGGCGGCGACATGCGCTCGT
>WNGI01006667.1_pt1 | contig 12795 bp, 10 predicted proteins | sample 5400621 | NCBI WGS metagenome assembly WNGI01 (sample SAMN13153374, study PRJNA577476) | soil metagenome | isolation source: 20 cm soil or saprolite under Garry oak tree replicate 1 | place: USA:California | collected 2016-06-15 | reverse complement strand
CGCGCTTGCGATAGTTGCGCAGGAAGGTCAAGCCATCCATCTCGGGCATGCGCACGTCGCACAACACGAGGTCGAACGTCTCGGCGATCGCCCGGTCGAGCGCGCGGCGGCCGTTCTGTTCGGCCGTGACGGCGTAGCCGGCGTCGGTGAGGAGGAGGCCGAGGCTCTGCCGCAGGCCCGGCTCATCGTCGATGACCAGGATGCGTTTCATCGAGCGAGAGCGATCGGGAAGAACAGCTTGAAGGCCGCCCCGCCCTCGCGCGCTCCATCAACCCACACGACGCCACCCATCTCGTGGACGGAACGGGCGACGATCGCCAGGCCGAGTCCCGTGCCGCGGCCCGGTTCCTTGGTCGTGTAGAACGGCTCGAACACCTTCTCGCGGTCTTCGGGTGCCACCCCGGGGCCGGAGTCGGCGACGAACAGCAGTGCGCCCGGCTGCCCGGCGGCGAACTCGACGCGTGCGGGCCGCCGTTCGGCGACACGGGGGAACGCGGCAAAGCTTGGATCGCTGGCGCGTTTGGTGAGCGACTGCCCAGGCTCGTACGCCCAGCGCCGCGCGCCGATGATGAGCGATCCGCCTGGTGGCGTGGCGTCGACCGCGTTCAACAGCAGGTTCACCAGCGTCTGCTCGAGCACATGCGCGCGCCCCATGATCTCCGGCACGTGGAGGCCCTCATCCATCTCGGCGCGGACGTGCCGGAACGCGCCCTGGGCACGCAGCAGCTCGAAGGCCCCGCGGACGATGCGCGCAGCGTCCACCGGCACCAGCGGGTCTTCCTGTGGGCGGGCATAGTCGAGCAGGCTGCGCACGATGCGGTCGACGCGGTCGAGCTCGCGCGCCATCCCTTCCGTGACTTCCTGATCGCTGCCACGGCGCCGCAGCACCTCCATGTAGGTGCCGATCGCACTGAGCGGGTTGCCGATCTCATGTGCGACGCCGGCGGCGAGCCGGCCGATACTCGCGAGCTTCTCCGAGCGCACCAGCTGGCTTTGGGCGTCGAGGAGGCGATCGGTCATGCGGTTCAAACGTTCGGCGAGGGTGGCAAAGTCCCGCGTCGCGGCGTCGGGGGCCCGCGTGGCCAGGTCGCCGTCGGCGACGGCGTCGGCCGTTTCCATCACGCGGGACAGCGGCCGCAGGACGAGGCGGCTGACCAGCGAGCGGCCATAGAGCACGAAGATGCCGACCTCGCCCGCGATGAGCAGCACGATGATCAAGACGCCGCGGTCGGGCGCGATCGCGAGTGCAAACAGCGATGTCGCGACGCCGACGAGTAGGGCGAACGCGACGAGGAAGGTGAGGTAAAACAGCAGCTCCACGCGGAGCGCCGGTTTTGCCATGGGGCCCAAGATACGGAAAAAAAGAGCGGCGGGGTCTCCCCCGCCGCCCTGATGCGTCAGGCCAGAGGCCTTACGCGCACTTCGGTTCGCCTTCCTTGTTGGCAGGCGCAATCTGCGTCGACCCGACGTAAATAGCGCACGTCTTGGTCGTCGTGGTGTGGCTCACCGTGGCGGTCCAACCGTCGGCCGTGACTTGGATGTTCGGGCCGAGCACGCCACTGGTCGTGTTGTACGCCGTACCCAGGTTATTCGTGTACTTCACCGAGTCGGCGAAGTAGGCCTCTTCGGCCGTCACGAGGTTCCGCAGGTCCGACTTCATCGACGCCAAATACGCCTTCTCCTTCGTGTTCGCGAACTTCGGAATCGCAATCGCGGCCAAAATGCCGATGATCACGACCACGATCAGAAGCTCGATCAGTGTGAAACCCTTGCGGTTCATCTGGACTAACCTCCCCTGTAAGGATCTAAGACATGGGCGACACGTTTATTCCGTGACGCAGAGAGGCACGAATCATGCCCCCAAGGGATTAACTCCACGCAAGTCCAATCTGGCGGCAGGCTTACGTCGCCAAGTCGGCGTACCCTGACGGTCTAAAATGTCGAGGAACGTCAGGCTTTTTGCAAGTCGCCGCGCCGGACGCAACGCCTGTGTAAGTCACTGCAAATAATTGCGATACCAAATCGTGTCGCTTGGGAAAAGGACCAGCGCCGAATCCCGGACGAGGGTCGCCGCTGTGCGGTCCCCGCGGTACAGCTCGAACAGAAACCGCGCCCGCAGCCCGGTTCGGTCCGCGACTCCCGCGCTGCGCGCGCGGATGCGCGCCACCAAGGGCGCGGCCGCAGCTGTGTCGCCGAGGCCGAGCAGAAAGATCGCGTGCGCGGCGTCGAGATATGGATCGCCCGTAAAAAGCGAGTCGGCAAGATGATACTGGTGCCTCGCTCCCGCGGTATCGCCACGACCCGCGAGCACGGCAGCCGCGGACGCGTGCCCCAGGTACGACTCGGGGTGCTCGAGCAACAGCGTCAGCAACTGCGCGCGGTTATCGTGCCACGCCGTAAGGCGCAACAACGATCGCGTGCAGCACGCAACCGCGACGACACTGAACACGGCGACGGCCGCGCGCCAGTGTTGGCGCTGTTCGAGCCACGCGAACCCGCTGCCAATGACCGCTGCCGGAAGCGCGACGGCAAGATAGAGGTTGCGCTCCGCCAAAACGATGCCCGAGGCGAACAGCAGATTCGCCGTCGGCAGGTACGACAACGCGGCGAGGGCGGCCGCCAAAGAAATCGCCGGCGCCCGCCGCCGGCACCAGACGATCAGGATCAGGACCGCGATCGCGATGACACAACCGATCACCGCCGCGAACGACAGTCCACTGTAGGCGGGGATGACTCGGGGGCTGTAGTCGGAGGACAACGAGACCGGCCACACCAGCAGGACGCAGGAGCGAAGCACGGCGGGCAACGCCACCGCGAGGCGCCCCAGCGCGCTCCTTCCATAGAAAACCGCTGCCGCATCGTTCTCACCTACCCAACCGACGGCGAACCAGGCAGCGAGGAAGCCGAGCGTCACGACACCGAGCGCAAGCCAGAACGCGGCTGGGTACGGTGGATCATCCGCCGGTTGGAGCCACTTATCGAGCAGTATGACGACAGCGGCGATGACACCGTGCTCCTTGCTGAACATGGCAAGCGCGGCGCACGCCACCGCCACGATCCACCAGCGGCGTCGCGCCGCGACCACGGCACCGAGAATCCCCGCCGCCACGAGCAGCTCCGCCCGGCCCACGAGATTCGCGACGGCCTCGACGTGCACCGGGTGCCACGCGAACACCAGACCCGCTGCGGCCGCGGCCAGCGCCGGCAGCCAGCGGGCCAGCACGACGACGAGTAACACCGTGGCCAGTCCGTGCCACAGCGCGTTCATCAGGTGCAGCCAGCCAGGGCGGCCGCCGGACACCGTCCAATCCACGGCATAGCTCAGGATCGTGACGGGCCGGTAGAGACCGGCCTTCGACTCACGCGGCCAGTACGGATCGTTGAACGCGGCGAGTGCCGCGCCGATCGAATGCGCGCCGGGGTTCGACGCGATAATCGCCCGATCGTCCTGGACGAAGCCGTACCGGGCAGTTGGCAGGTAGAGTGCGACGGCAGCAACGAAAACGAGCAGCAGCTCGCGTCTCACGGCATCCGTGCCCACAGAGAATCGGCGGCCGCCGTATCGCCGCGCTGGCGGGCGGCCATCGACTGAATGCGATAGTACCCGCCGCAGCGATAGCACAGCTGCTCGAGATTCACGAGCATCGAGTCCGCGACACGGAATTGCCCGAGTGTAAATGCAGCATCGGCGCCCGTGATGTATATCGCCGGGTCGCGAGCGTAGGCACGCTCCGAAATCCGCACCGCCGCCAACGAGCGCGCGGCCTGCCGATGGCTGAGATAGTGCACCGCCATGCGCTGCGGTCCACGGAAGGAGTTGGGAGAATCGGTGAGAATGCTCAGCGTCACGGCGAAGTCGTCATGCCACACCGGCGTCCGCAGGGCAGACCGAACGCCTCCAGCGAGTACCAGGAGGACGGTCACAACGCGCAGTCGCGCGACATCGAGGCGAGCGAGTGCCGCCCCAGCCGCGACGGCGAGACCGACCGAAGGCAGGTACAACGTGCGCTCAGCCATGAGCACGCCGGTCGAAAACAGCAGATTCGCCACCGGCAGGAACGCGATGGCGATCCACCCCAGGCCGAAGGCTTCGGCGCGCCTCCCGCGGCGCCATGCCAGCACGAGCAGTACGGCCCACAGCGCCAGGCACGCCATTCCGAGCGCGAATCGTCCGTCAAGCAGCGAGCGCACGATCGTGCGTTCGCCTGGCGAGTAGTCGACGCGCAGCGTCAGCGGTGCGACGAGCAGGCGAGCCACATCGGCGAGCGCCGCGACCGCGGTGAGCCGGCCCGCGAAGGCACTTTCTCCCAGGAACACGGGCGCGATCGCGTGATACCGCTCGTAGGGGTGGAGCACGCCCCACCGCACGACACCGTAAACAAGCGCGATCACAACCCAGCTGACGGCGAACTCAGCCATACGGCGGCGCGTCGGCCGCACGGGCGCCTCCGCCGATGGGGAGGGCCCGATGCCAAGGGCCCAGGCCCACACGATCAGGCCCGGGGCCATCGCCGCGTTCTCCTTGCTCAGCAGGCCGAGCAACAGGGCCACGCTGCTCCAAGTCACGCTGTCTCGCACCACCGCCGCGTAGACCGCGAGACACACGGCTGCCGCCGCCATGAGCTCGGCGCGGCCTATGACGTTCGCGACCGCTTCCACGTGGACCGGATGGACGGCGAAGATCGCGCCTGCTACGATCGCGGCGCCCATGCCCGACCAGCGACGCACCAGCGCCGTGACCGCGACGACCGTGCCGGCGTGCCACAGCAGATTCATCGCGTGAAACCAGGTCGGGCGACCGTGAACGAGTGACCAGTCCAAAGCAAACGTCGCCAGCGGGAGCGGACGGTACATGTGACCGCCCAGGTCGGGTGGCCAGTACGGCGCCGCGAACGCGCCCCACACGCCCCGCATCGAATGGACGAGCGGATTCCACAGGATGATGTACAGATCGTCCATCGCGAACGAGTTCCACAGGGCCGGCACGTACGGCACCAGCGCGCAGAGCGCGACGGCGAGGTACAGCCGGCGGTCGTTACGGTCCACGGTTCACCGCAAAGAGCCAGCGGCCATCGGACCAGCGATAAATGCCCGTCAACCAGCTGGGGTAGGCACCGAGCAGCGCGCGCAGCTCGATCGCCGAGGGCGACGTCGCGCTGGCGAGCAGGACATGCGTCACAGCCATGCGCTCGAGGTAGGCCCGATGCTCTGCCGGCGTCGGGCGGATCAGGTCACGCCCGCGATAACTCTCGAGGTAGAGCGGCACCGCGTGACGGCGGGTGTAGAGCCAGACGAGGGCTTCGTCATCCGTCGCGACCACGGCGTCCGCTGGAAGATTCCCGACGACGGGGAGCAGCTCGGCGAAATTGGCCGAAATCGCGCGCGCCTGAGCCTCCCACCACCACCCCGCGAAGCCCCGCACCTCGTACTGCAGATATCCGCCGGCGACCAGCGCCGCGAGGAAGCCGACGGCCCGGCGCGCACGCGGCCAGCGCCGCCAGATCTCGAGCATCCCCGCAACCCAGACGAGTCCCAGCCAGGGGAGGACCGCCCAGAGAAACCTGTCGGGCGGGTGCGGCCAAATCGCGAGAACCAGAAAGTAGCAGACGAGCGCCAGCCCAATCGCCGAGCGGCGCGATACCGCCACCAGGCCGTACAGGCCGACTCCGAGCGCGATCGTAGCGATGATGTCGTAGAGCCAGCGTACAGGAATCCACCCGAATACCAATGCCTCGAGCGGCCGCGACATGTCGGGGACGTTGACGGCTATCGCCGAAAGACCGGCCTGCCGGAGGTGCGCGGAGTAATTGCCGTAGCCGAGCGCGAGCGCCGGATCGATGAAGCGCGCATGCGTGGTGACCCACAGTCCCCAGGCGACCGCGGCGAGCAAGGGAAGCACCAGCACGATGACGAGCCTGCGGCGCTGCGCCCCCCCCGCCCCCCCCGCCCCCCCCCGTCGCGCCAGCAAGAAGCAGAGCGCACCCACGACGATCGTGACGCCGATGGATCGCGTCAGCAACGCGAGCGCGCCCGCCGTCCCGGCGATCCAGGGAGAGAACTCGCGATCGGCCGCGATGATGGCAACGGCCAACAGCACGCTGAACAGCGGCTCGGCGAAGAGCACGGACTGCGTCGCCAGAACGGGAATGGCAACGGCTGCGCCAAACACCACCGCCGCCGGAACCCAGCGGCGGAGCCCAGGACCGAGTATCTCGGTGCGCGTCGCATGCCACACGATGAGCGCGGCAGTGGTGGCGCCGAACAGCGCGTTGAGGACCTTGCCGGCCAGCGCCGCGCCGCCGACGGACATGAGTCCAAAGAACGGCGCCAGCACCACGGGATAGAGCGGCGGGTAATGGACGGCCGCCGGGGGGGGCATTCCCGGGAGATTGGGATGGACATAACCGAGGCCGCTCGCCAGCGCGGTGGCGAGCCCCGCGTACAGGCCGTCGTCGTAGAACACCCCGACGAGCGCCTGATTGAGCGTCGCGATGCCGACGATCAGCGTCGCGACGCCCGTAAACAGGCCCGCCTTTACCTCGCTGGTAAGCGCCAATCGCGGTGGTTTCGGGGGACGAGGAGGTTGTAGCGCAGGATGTGAAACAGCGCCGCAACGCCGTCGCGCCAGGTGATTTTCTTGCCCTCGGCGTACGTGCGGCCGCTGTAGGAGATGGGCATCTCCCAGATGCGAGCGCGGGCCTGCGCCAGGCGCGCCGTGATCTCCACCTCGAAGCCGAAGCGATTCGATGTCAGCGGCAGCCGCTTGATGACATCCATGCGCACCAGCTTGTAGCAGGTCTCGAGATCGGTGAGGTTGAGATTAGTCAACATGTTCGACAACAGCGTGAGAAACCGGTTGCCGACGTAGTGCCAGAAGTAGAGCACGCGATGCGGGCCACCCTGAAATCGCGACCCGTACACCGCGTCGGCCTTGCCGCTGCTGATCGGCTGCAGCAACGCCGGAAGATCGGCGGGATCGTACTCGAGGTCCGCGTCCTGAACGACGAGCGCATCGCCGGTCGCCGCGGCTATGCCGCTCCGAATCCCCGCTCCCTTGCCTCGATTCTTGTCGTGGTGAATCACCTGATCGACCAAACCATCCCTGGCGAGCTGGTCGAGGATTTCCCGGGTCCCATCGGTCGATGCGTCATTCACCACGATGATCTCGACTCGCAGCGGAACGTCGCGGACGCGCTTCAGCGCGGCTTCGACGGTTGCGGCCTCATTGAAGGCGGGCACGACCACCGACAGCAACAGGTTCTTCACGCCGCCTCGCCAATCGCGATGAGCGACTGACCAACTCGCCAGGGGAGCAGCCGCTCGAGCCGGAACAGCGGGACGAGCGCGTCGTACAGTCGCAGCGAACCCGAAGGAATCGTCCGGCGACGCAAGACGCGCCCGGCGAACCACCATCCGGCTATGCCGGCGATGTTGAAGTATTCGATGTGAGCCACGTTGAAGCCGGTGTCGCGCATCAGGCCCGCGAGACCGGCGCGCTTGTAGCGGTGGTGATGCCCCAACGCACGATCGATGGAGCCGTAGAGCGCCGGCAGCGCGGGCACGAGCAGGACGAGCCGGCCGCCCGGCGCCAGCAGCGCCCGAATAGCGACGAGCGACGCGATGTCGTCCTCCACGTGCTCGAGCACGTTGAGGCAGATGACGGTATCGAAGCGCTCGCCGCCGAGCGCGCCGTGCTCATGCGGCAGATAGAGGCGCGCCACCGCGACGTTGGGATGCCTCGCGAATCGCTGCCGCAGCCGGGTCAGGTACTCCTCCCGCGTGTCGGTGAGCACCAGCCGCTCGCGATCGACCAGGAACGCCGAGAGGTTACCGATGCCGGAGCCGATCTCGAGCACGCGCCGGCCGATCCAGCGGCGCAGGCGATCGAACATCCAGCGGTTATAACGGACGGCGCCGGAGAGCTGCTCCAGCGTCTCCGCGCCGATCGGATCACTCGGGTCCAGGGCCAGGGCCTGGGCCTTCGTACCGGCTCAGCTTGCGGTACAGAGTGGAGGGATCGATCCCCAGCACCTCGGCGGCTCGCGTCTTGTTGCCGCCTTCGCTCTGCAGCACCCACGTGATGTAGGCCTGCTCGATCACGTCGAGCGCGGGATTCTTGTGCAGCCGGTCCGCCACCAGCGGCTCCGTCTTGCGCTCGCTGACCCGGTCCGGGATCGCGGAGCGCGGGATCACGTCCCCTTTGGTCAGGGTGACGGCCCGCTCCAGCGCATTCTCGAGCTCGCGCACGTTGCCGGGCCAGTCGTAGGCCATGATGACTTCTTCGGCCTCGGGCGACAGCGACTTCGCCGCTTCGCTCCGTTCTCCGGCGATGTGCGCGAGGAATTCCTTCACGAAGATCGGGATGTCGTCGCGCCGGTCGCGCAGCGGCGGCAGGTGGATGTTGATGACGTTGAGCCGGTAGTAGAGATCGGTGCGGAACCGCCCGCGCTTGATGTCCTCTTCCAGATCGCGGTTGGTCGCGGCGACCACGCGCACGTCGACGGGTATCGCCTCGGTACCCCCCACCGGGATCGCTTCGCGCTCCTGCAGCACGCGCAGCAGTTTGACCTGCGTGGCGGGGGACATCTCCCCGATTTCATCGAGGAAGAACGTCCCACCGCGCGCGGCGGCGAACAGTCCCTGCTTGTCACGCACCGCGCCGGTGAACGACCCTTTCACATGGCCGAACAGCTCGGACTCGAGCAGGCTTTCGGGCAGCGCGCCGCAGTTGAGCGAGAGGAACTGCCCTTCGACACGCGCGGACAGCTCGTGGAGGTAGCGGGCGATGACTTCCTTGCCGGTGCCCGACTCCCCCTGGATGAGCACCGTGCTCTCGGTCGGGGCCACCTGCTCCGCGAGCCGCAACACTTCGCTGAAGAGCCGCGACTTGCCGAGCGGCTTCACCTGGCCGGAGCGCTCGCGGCGGCGGATCTCCTGCTTGAGCTGCTTGTTCTCCGCCCGCAGGCGCCGGTGCTCGGCGGCGCGGCGGCAGATCGCTACCATGTCGTCGTTCGAGAACGGCTTTTGTATATAGTAGAAAGCACCCTCGTTCACGGCCTGGATTGCGGTCTGCAGCGACGCCTGGGCGGTCATCAGGATGACGGGCGTCTCGGGATCCTGCCCGCGCACCGCCGAAAGGATCTCGATTCCGGTGACGCCGGGCATCTTCAGATCGGTGAGGACGATATCGGGCGCCGAGCTTTTGAGCTGCTCCAGACCCGCCTTGCCCCCCTGCGCGATGGTGACATCGAAGCCCTCGTTCTTCAGCAGGATGCGCAGGGTTTCGAGGATCCCCTGCTCGTCGTCGATGACGAGGATAGACGGTGCGGTGGTGGCCATTACGCGGCTTCCTCCTTCCGACGCGCGGCCGGGAAGTAAATGGTGAACGTCGTTCCCCCCCCCCCGGCCTTCGTGTCAACGAGTACGATGCCGCGGTGGGCTTCCACAGCACGCTGTACGATGGCGAGTCCGAGTCCCGTGCCTCCCACGCGTCCGGTGGCGAACGGCTCGAAGAGGCGCGCCTGAAGCTCGTCCGGAATGCCCGGGCCGTTGTCGCTGACGCGCAACGCGACCGGGTTTTCGATTCCCGCCGCGCCCGGCAGCTCGTTCGGCGACGCGCGGCCGGTGCTGACCACGACCGCGGCCTTCGCGCCCGCCGCCTGGACGGCATTGAGCACGAGGTTCGAGACGACGCGGTGCAGCAAGTCCTCGTCGCCCTCCATCGGCGTGGGGTCGCCTTCGAGGGTGATCTTGACGCGGGTGCCGCAGTCGGGATGCTGGCGGACCAGCCGGATCGCCGCTTCCGCCACCTGGTGCAGATCCATGGGCCGGCACTCGGTCACGCGCACGCGCGAGAAGTCGAGGAACTCGGACAACAGCCGGGACAGCCGGTCGCTTTCGCGCACGATCAGGTTGGCCAGGAACTTCTCATCCGGGTTGGCACGGGATGAGCGGCCCAGCTGCTCCACCGAGCTACGGATCGACGCCAGCGGATTCTTGATCTCGTGCGCCAGGCTCGACGACAGCTCCGCCACCGCCTCGAGCCGCTCGGCGCGGAGATGCAGCTCTTCCAGACGCTTGGAATCGGAGATGTCGGTGAAGATCGCCGAAACGCGGGGCCGGGCGCCGACAGGACCATCGAGGGTGGTCGTCGTCACACCGATCGGGAAACTGTGGTCAGGACGGTGTACGGTCGCCTCGACGCGCATCAACCGCACGCCACGCCGCGCGGTGGACGTCACCGCCGCCCAGAACTCGGGCGCCAGCCGCGCGAACTCCGGCATCACGGATCTGCCCAGCCACTCGCGAGCCCGAAACCCGAGGATCTCTTCCGAAGCGGGATTGGCGTAGCACGCCTGTGCGGAGGTTGCGGAGCACGTCGTCCGCCTCGAGCTGGACCTGGCGCACCTCCGCGGCGAGCGCCTCGCGCTCGGCACCCATCACATTGACGCGACTCGCCACATAGGCCGTCACGATGGCGACGAGCATGAAGACCCCCAGCTGGATCCAGATCCCGGCGGTAACGCCCGCGGAGTGACCCCAGAAGACGTCGGCGAAGTACACGAGCCCGGCAAACAGCGTCACGAGGCCGGCGTTGGCCGGCGGCATGAGGAGCGCCGTCACCGCGATGAGGATGACGTAGAGACTGGCGAGATCGCTCTCCGCCCCTCCCGTGATGTGGACGACGGCGGTGATCAGGAGGACGTCGAACAGGGCCTCGAGATAGAGGAACGTCGGGCCCGGCAGCCTGCGCCGGAAATGGGTGTGCCAGTACGACGCCAGGGTGACCGCCGTGGCCGACACGAGCATCAGGGACGTCCCGAGGATGTCCAGCGGCGCGGCGACCCGGATTTTCAGGGCGGCGGTGACATAAATGGCCGTGGCCAGGCACATCCGCCCGACATAGACCAGGCGCAGGAGCTGGAGCTGGGTCGGTATGGCGGACGATTTGGCGTTTAGCCAGCGCATGGGGGGCCATTATTGGGAGCGGTGTGGCGAAATGCAAGAGTTCGGGTCACCGGACCGTTGGAAAGTTGGACGGTTGGAAGGAAAACGGCCCCAAGCAGGGGCCGTTCCTTCCAACATTCCAACCTTCCAACCGCCTACTGCACGGCGTTCACCATGTCGAAGATCGGCAGGTACATGGCGACGACCATGCCGCCGACGATGACGCCCAGCACGACGATCATGATCGGCTCGAGCAGCGAGAGCAGCGCGCTGACCGCGGCGTCGACCTCGTCGTCGTAGAAGTCGGCGATCTTGGTGAGCATCTCGTCCAAACCGCCCGTCTGTTCGCCCACCGCGATCATCGAGATCACCATGGGCGGGAATACCTTCGACTTCTGCAGCGGCGCCGCGATCGTTTCCCCGCCGGCAATCGACGCGCGCGACTCCATCACGGCGTTGTGGATCACCATGTTGCCGGCGGTGCGGGCCGTGATCTCGAGGCCGTCGAGAATCGACACGCCCGACGAAATCAGCGTGCCGAGCGTACGCGTGAAGCGGGAGACGGCCGACTTGCGCAGCAGGTCGCCGAGCACCGGCATGCTCAACATCAGCTTGTCGATCTGCAGCCTGCCCGCAGCCGTTTTTTGGTAGCGGTTGACCGCGACGACTGCGAAGACGCTGACACCGATGATTGCCCACCAGAAGTTCTTGAGGATGTTGCTCGCGCCGATCACGATGCGCGTGGGTAGCGGCAGCGCCAGGTTCACGGACGCGAACATGTTTTGGAATGTCGGGATCACGAAAATGAGCAGCACGGCGATCGCGATGGCGGCAACGGAGAAGATCACCGCGGGGTAGATCATCGCGCCCTTCACTTTGCGCACGATGGAGTCGTTCTTTTCGAGGAAGACCGCAAGGCGCAGCAAAATCGTATCGAGAATACCGCCCGCTTCACCGGCGGCCACCATGTTGACGTACAGATCGGTGAACGCCTTGGGATGCTTGCGGAGTGCGTCGGCGAGGGTGTGGCCGCTTTCGACGTCGTACACGACCGCGCGGGTCACGTCCGCCAGCACCTTGTTTTCGGTCTGCTGCGACAGGATGTCGAGCGCCTGCACCAGCGGCAGCCCGGAGTTGATCATGGTGGCGAACTGACGCGTGAAGATCACGACGTCGCGCGTCTTCACGCCCGCCTTGAAGAAATCGGCCAGCCCGCCGCCCTTCCCCTTCGCTTCGCGGACCTGGACCACGATCATGCGATTCTTGCGCAAATGGGCAATGACATCGTCGCGCGACGCGAGGTCGATCTTATCGCGAACGAGATCGCCCTTCATGTTGCGTGCGGTATACTCGAAGACCGGCATACTTTATTCCTCCGCGCCGCGCTTCACGGGCGCATGGCGACCTTGGGTGGGGCCCCTTTCGGCGTCGCGCCCGTGACCGGTGGACCGTCCTTCTCGTCCGGGGGCGTTTCGCCGATGGACCGCAGGAAATCGTTGGGCTTGGACGTCACGCGCAGGCACTCGTCCTTGGTGACCTCTCGCCCCATGTAGAGTTGATAGAGCGCGTCATTCAGGGTCTGCATGCCGTATTTCTTTCCCGCCTGCATCGACGATTCGATCTGGTGGACCTTGTCGTCGCGGATCAGGGCGCGAATCGCCGGCGTGCAAATCATGATCTCGGCGGCCATGACGCGGCCGCGGCCCTTGGCCCGCTGCAGCAGCGTCTGCGTCAGCACCCCCTCGAGTACGAACGCGAGCTGCGCCCGGACCTGGGACTGCTGGTGCGCCGGGAACACGTCGATGATACGGTTGATCGACTCGGCGGCGGAGTTGGTGTGGAGCGTGG
>WNGI01015089.1_pt1 | contig 12799 bp, 10 predicted proteins | sample 5400621 | NCBI WGS metagenome assembly WNGI01 (sample SAMN13153374, study PRJNA577476) | soil metagenome | isolation source: 20 cm soil or saprolite under Garry oak tree replicate 1 | place: USA:California | collected 2016-06-15 | reverse complement strand
AGCCAGAGAAAGGTCCCGGTGACCTGCGTCTTTGTCTGGAATGAGGCCGTCGCGTTGATGGTCACCTTGACGATCACGGGTACGCCGATGGACAGGAGCCCGGTCGCTGGGAGCACCCGGCTGATCTTCGCGGTGGTCGGGACGTTCGCGGGCAGCGAAACCACTAGGGCGATGGCGTTCGAAGGCACCAGCACCTCGTATGCGACCGCCCCTTTGAGGGTGCTGGTGTAGTTAGCCGGAAATCCGGTCGTGACGTCGACGATCGCCCCATTCACCAGGAAAACCGGATCCGACTCGCACCACTGGACGCCGGCATCGGCGCCAAGACCGAGAGTGAGCGTCGAGAGAGCGAACGCGAGCGTGAACACGAGCCTGCCAAACAGAGATCCAGGAAGCCGCCCCATCTATCCACCCCATGCCCATTTGATCGCGCCAATCAGTACGAAGTGAGTACGTCGTGAGGATGAGACGAGCGAGGGGACGATTCGTATCGCGCGAGTCGCAGGACTCGTCAATAGATGGTCCGTCAACGCGTGGTAAAGATCGCTAGGCGCTGGGCGGAAGCGGATATCCGGCGAGCGCGGGCTCTCCGCGGAGGCGCGCGTAGCCGGGCTTGATACGCGCGTAGATGATCGCGACACGCTCGTCGTATCCGACGAAGGCGCTCTTCATCGCGTTTATCGAAAGGCGCTCCACGTCGGCGAGGGTGAGGCCGGCGATCCGCGAGAGGCGCTGGAATTCTTCGGACAACGTCACGTGGGACATGAGACGGTTATCGGTATTCACCGTCACGCGGAAACGCTGTGCGATGAAGTGGCGGATCGGATGTTCGGCGAGCGTTGGTACAGCCCCGGTATCCACGTTCGATGAGGGGCACAGCTCGAGCGGGATCCGCTTGTCGCGAATGTACGCCGCGAGGGGCCCCAGCTTCACGACTTTGCCTTCGGTGATCGCCATGTCCTCGACGAGCCGGACGCCGTGGCCGATCCGGTGCGCGCCGCAGTACTGGAGCGCCTGCCAGATCGAGGGCGGCCCGAACGCTTCGCCCGCGTGGATCGTGATCGAGAAGTTCTCGCGTCGACAGAGCTGGAAGGCGTCGAGGTGGGCCTTCGGCGGATGCCCGGCCTCCTCGCCGGCGATGTCGAACCCGACCACACCCCGCTCGCGATTCGCCACCGCCAGCTCGGCCATCTCGAGCGAGTCGGTGCGGTCGCGCATGGCGCAGATGATCTGACGCAGGGTGATGCCGTGTTCGCGCTCGGCGCGCTCGAACCCGCGCTCCACGCTCTGCACGACCTGTTCGAGGTTGAGGCCCCGTTCGGTGTGGAACACCGGCGCGTAGCGGACCTCGGCGTACACGATGCCGTCGCGCGCCAGATCCTCACCGCACTCATATGCGACCCGCTCGAGCCCCTCCTCGGTCTGCATCACCGCGATCGTGTGCGCAAACCCGCGGAGATAGAGGGACAGCGAGCCAGATGCCGCGCTCGCGTGGAACCACCTGCCGAGCTCGTCCGCATCCGTGGTCGGGAGACCCGCGTATCCCTGGTCCCGCGCGAGAGCGACGACGGTTGCCGGCCGCAGTCCACCGTCGAGATGGTCGTGGAGCAGCACCTTCGGCGCGGCACGTAACGTTTCGAGAGGAATCACGATCGCCGGAAGACGATACGCCGCCTCGGTGTGCGTCGGGCGAGCATGCGGCTCGGATGAATCTCTTCTTCTTGAGACAGCGCGCGCGTAGGTTATCCGCGCAGTTTGCACGGAGGTGGCGCTGATGCGACGGGTCCTTACATCCGGAATCGTCATTGGACTCTTGATCGTGGGGGCGACTGGCGCGCTCGCAGGCTCCGCGAAGCAGCGCCTCGACAACGATCTCATCAGCTTCACCGAGAGCGCCGGGAGCGGCACCAATGGACCGGGCGGCGGTGGGATCTCGGGTGTGGCGTGCGTGTCATCGCAGACAACGCAGCCGACGTCGTTCGCTGGCAACGCGCTCCTCGACTGCGACAGCGTCGGTCCGCACAACGAGACGACGATCGCGGTGAACCCGACCGACGCCCGCAACATCGTCGCCGCTTCACACACCTATCTGTACAACCTTGAAAAGCAGAGCGCGATAGCGCTTCTGCGGATCTTCACCGAGGCGTACGTCTCGAAGGACGGCGGTCAGAGCTGGACGAACGTCCACCCCCCGCACGGCAGCTACCGCTTCCTCACCGATCCTTCGCTCGCGTTCGACGCGGACGGGCGTCTCTACTGGTCGAACGTCGCCTCGCACGACAGCGTCGCCGGCGCGTTCAGCGACGTGAGCGTGATCGTCGAGCGGTCGGACGACGGCGGAATCACGTGGACGGACCCGGTGACCGTGGCGAAAGGGAACGGAACGGTCAGTAACGGCGGAACGAACGCGCTGTTCAACGACAAGGACTGGATCGCGGTCGACAGGGGAACGAGCGCGTACCGCGGAAGCGTCTACGTGACCTGGGCGCGGCAGCAGTACCGCAAGGACGTGCAGACGGAATCGCCGATCTTTTTCGTGCGCTCGCGCGACGGCGGTGTGACGTGGACTTCGGGGGCCGAGATCAGCGGCTCGAGCCCGTACTGCTCTGGTCAGGGTGCCACCGGGCCCTCGACACGCTGCGATCAGAACGACGCGGGATTCTCTTCACCGATCGTCGCGCCTGACGGAACGATCTACGTGGCGTTCCTGAACCATCAGGCTCAGGGAGACACGCTCCGCGACCAAGTCCTTCTCGTGAGCTCGACCGACGGTGGCGATCATTGGAGCGCCCCGCGGCGGATCGTCGGACTCATTCACGACGGGGCCGGCGACTACCCGACCAACTGGCGGGGGGATTCCACCCTGACCGGATGTCAGTTCCGCATCTTCGCGGCAGGGAACCTGGCGTTGTCGACGGCGGCCGCCAATCTCGGCCAGCTCTACTACGTCTACGCCGAGAACCTCGACCCGGGAGCGACCGCCCGCACCAACATCATGGTGTCCACGTCGGTTGATGGCGGCGCCACCTGGTCGGTGCCCGCTCTCGTGAAGAGCAGCCGATCCGACCAGATCTTCCCTTGGGCGGCGGTCGGTCAAGACGGAAAGGCGCGCGTGGGCTACGTGGACCGAGCGCGAAGCGCGCAAGGTCAGTCGTGTGTCTACGGATACACGCTCGCGACAGCGAACGATCTTGCCGCAACGAGTTTCGCCACGAAACGCCTCGACACGGGGGCCAGCGTCGCGTCTGACGCTCGTTGGTTCACCAACTTCGCCGTGACTGGCAACTTCCAAACCCGCTTTATCGGCGACTACACGAACATCGCGATCTTGCCGGATGGATCGGTCTGGGCGAGCTGGACCGATATGCGTGCGACGGTGAACGTCTTCGGCCGTGCCGGGCACACCGAGCACGCGGTCGCGGCGAGGGGCTAGCGCCTAGACGGACCACCGAGCGACGAGCGCTCCGATCGACAGCGCCAGCATCGCGAGCCAGAGGAGGCGGAGGCCGGCCTCCGGTGCGCCGATGAGGGCCTGTCGATCGAGCGGTTCGGCGGTCCCATCCCGATAACGGATTTCCCCCATCACATCCACGGCTTTGCGGCGGACCCGCCGCACCGGTGTCGAGAGTCTTCGCTGCGCGAGCGAGAGGAGAGATGCGCCGATCGCAACGGCGACCGTTGGCGCGAGCGGCGCTCCATTCGCCGCGGCGCTCGCAACGACCGGGAATCCTCCCCACGCGAGCGCGAATCCGACATCCGAATGGACGATCGGAATCTCCAACCCATACGAGATGACGAGCAGCGCGCCGACGAGGACGAGCCCGAGAAACCACGGACCGAGCTGCGATGCCGCGATCACACCAAGCGCAACGGCGCCGATGAGGGCGAGGGATCCCAGTGCGAGGAGCACGCTCGACGGAATCCGAGTGCCGAGAGGCCGTCCCTGAAGCTCGTCGAACGAATGTGATGCGACACCAACGGCCAGAAAAAAAGCAATCAGAGCGCCGGCAACGATGCGCGGATCCGGCATCGGAGCCAACGCCGCACCGAGCAGCACGTACGACAGATGCCACGCCGTGTATGGGGGATGTAGCAGAGTCCAGTAATCGCGCCAGCTACCAGGAGCGAGTGCATAGAAGGCCGCTGGCACCACCGAGGGCCCCCGCGCGACGGGGAGCCGGCCGAGGCGTCCGAGGCCGGGGGGACCCCGGCGCGAAAAGAGGGTTTCGGTGGTGCCGGCGGCCTTTGTGGCCGACACAACGACACCGGCCCCGAAGCTCATGCGCGTCGTATGGACGTCGACAAGCCCGGCGTCACGCCAGTGGCTCTCCACGTCGTGCTGCGAGTGCGCTGCGTTGAAGCGCTCGATGCTTCCTCGAAGAAATGCGCCGACGCTCGCCCATTGTCGCGAGATCACGCGGCCGACGAGCGGCAACCCGATCGACGTGTACGCACGCCACAGCGCTCGGAGGATCGGATTCGGCGGGACGCCGAAGTCGAGCGCGACGATGCGTCCGCCGGGTCGAACAACGCGGGCGAGCTCGCGCATCGTCGCGGCGGGATCGTCGACGTAGCGCATGAGGTACGTGAAGGTCAGGTGATCGAAGGACTCGTCCGGGAACGGGAGCGATTCGGCCCGAGCGCGCACCAGCGGAATGTGCCCGTCGCGATCCGCGGCGGCCGAGAGCATGTCCACACTGCGGTCAAGTCCGATGACGACGCATCCATAACGCTCGCTGACCGCGCGCGCCACGAGTCCCGTGCCCGTCGCGACGTCGAGCACGACATCACCAGGCGAAGCGCTCAAAGAATCGACGAGTCGCGCTCGCCAGCGCGCGTCCTGACCGAACGAGAGAACTGCGCCGGCCGTTTCGTACGTGGCTCCGATCCCACTGAAAACGCGGCGCGCGTCGTCGGGCGGAGAGGCGGGCATCGCCCTCTATTTACGCACGGACCGCGCCGCTCGGATCGTCGCCCGGCGTGATGCGCCAGCCTGACTGGTACGGAGTGCCGAAGACGATGTCGTCGGGGCGGACCGGCACGCGATTGAGCTCCTTACCCGTCGCGGAGCGGATCGCCGCCACGATCGCAGGGGTGCTCGATATCGTCGGCGGCTCGCCGACCCCTTTGGCGCCGTATGGCGCGTCGGGATGCGGATACTCGATGAGCTCGGTGACCACCGGCGGCATGTCGAGTGTTGTCGGCAGCAGGTAATCGGTGAAGGACGCATTACGCACGAGCCCGTCGCGAAGCTGCACCTCCTCCATCACCGCGAGCCCGAGGCCCTGTGCGATGCCGCCTTCGATCTGACCGACGACGGCGACGGGATTGATCGCCTTCCCGACGTCCTGCGCCGTCGCGATCTGCACGACCTTCACCAGGCCCGTGTCCACGTCGACGTCGACGACCGCGCGGTGCGCCGCGAAGAGAAAGGCGACGTGGCCCTGGTTCTGCGTCTTTGGATCCCGAGCTTCGGTGTCGCGATGGCGGTGCGTGACCGTCTTGTCGATCGGCTCGTCAAGGAGGGCAGCGAGCTCGTCGGGTGACCGGCCCATCCTTCGCGCGCGTACAAGGAGCTCGGCCTTCACCTTCGTCGTGTCGGGCCGATCGACCTCGACGCGCTCGACGCCGAGCTCGGTGCGCGCGATCTGCGCGCACACGGTCACGATCCCTTGCCCCACCTCCGCTGCGGCCGTGTGCACGTGCGCGATCGGGCCTCGCGTGTCGCGCGCCAGGCGCACGCGCGCGGTCGAGAAGTCGTCGAATCCGTGCGAATAGCAGACGTTCTTCATTCCGGCCGCATAGCCAACACCCCGTCGCACCCCTTCGCCGTGCGTGAGATTGCCGAGGCCTCCCGGCAGGGCGATCGGGTCTTTCGGAATAGCGCCGTCGGGCATCGCAAGGTCGGCGCACCGCCGGATGACGTCGGCGACAGGCGCGCTGCCCTCGACCGGCTGACTCGTGATGATGCGGTCGCCGTTCCGCAGCGCATTCCGCTGGCGGAGCTCGACCGGATCGACGTCGAGCGCGGCGGCGAGCTTATCCATCTGCGACTCGTACGCGAAACACGACTGGACCGCGCCAAACCCACGCATCGCGCCGGTCGGGGGGTTGTTCGTGTACGCGCCGACGGCGTGTATTCGCGCGTTGGGCACGCGATAGGGTCCGGCGCCGAAGCACGCCGCATTCGCGACGACCGCGGGGCTTGACGACGCGTATGCGCCGCCGTCGAGGACGATCGTGGCGCGCACGAACACGAGGGCGCCGCCTTTCGTCGCCCCGTGGGTGTACCAGAGCTTCGCGGGGTGACGATGGACGTGCCCGTAGAAGGACTCTTCGCGTCCGTAGGTCATACGCACCGGACGCTTCGTCGCGAGGGCGAGGAGGCACGTGTGGATCTGAAGCGTGACGTCCTCGCGCGCGCCGAACGCGCCGCCGACTCCGGCCAGTACGAGGTGGACCTTCGACTCGGGCAACCCCAGGCACGGCGCGATCTGACGAAGATCCTCGTGGAGCCACTGGGTCGCGATGTGCAGCTCCACGCCGCCGTCGTGCCGCGGAATTGCGAGGCCGGCCTCGGGGCCGAGCGCCGCCTGGTCCTGCATGCCGAGCTCGTACTCGCCCTCGACGACGACGTCGGCACGCGCGTCGGGGTCGCCGTGCTCGACCAGAACGTCCTCGATCACGTTTCCTTTCTGATGGAGCTTCGCGGCATTCGGCTGCAGTGCCGCGACGGGATCGGTGATCGGGGGCAACGGTTCATACCGCACCGCGATCGCGCGCGCCGCAAGGCGCGCCTCCTCCGCGGTCTCCGCCGCGACGATCGCGATCGGCTCACCGACATACCGGACCTTGCCGCTCGCGAGAACAGGCTGGTCGAGCTTCATGAGACCGAAGAGCTCGCGCGTCGGCAGCTCGTTCGCGGTGATGATCGCCTTCACGCCGCTCATCTTCTTCGCGGCGCCCGTGTCGATCCCCGCGATCCGCGCATGCGGGTGCGGGCTCCGCACCGTCGCACCGAAGAGCATCCCCTCGCGGCGGAGGTCGCTGCCGTACTGGAACTCGCCCTTCACTTTGGGCGCGCTGTCGGGCCGCTCGACCGACTCGCCCACACCCCCGCGGACTCGAGTTCTCGGAACAGCGGTCCTCATCGGCGGTACATCGCGCCGGATGCGCGATCAACGGCTTCGAGGATCTTCCCGTACCCCGTGCAGCGGCAGATGTTCCCCGAGAGCGCCTCGCGCACCTCCTGCTCGCTCGGCTCGGGGTTCCGTTTGAGGAGCGAGTACGTCGCAACGATGAGCCCCGGCGTGCAGAACCCGCATTGCACGGCACCCGCGTCGACGAATGCGCGCTGCACCGGGTGAAGCTGATCGCCGTCCGACAGCGACTCCACGGTTTGAATGGTCCGCCCCGCGGCGGCCGCACCCAGGACGAGGCACGCGCAGACGAGGTCGCCATCCATGAGGACCGAGCACGACCCGCATTCGCCCTGCTCGCACGCGTTCTTGCTCCCGGGAAGGCCGAGGTTGTCGCGAAGGACGGTGAGCAGGCTCTCGTGATCGGCCGCCTCGGCCTCGCGCTCGTCGCCGTTCACGTTGAGCTTGATCCTCACGGGATGACCGCGACGCGCGCCAGCGCTCGCGTTCCCATCACCGCGAGCACGTGACGGCGATACGCCGCCGTTCCGCGGACGTCGTCGATGGGTTTCGCGGCTCCGCCCGCAAGCCGGCCAAACTCTTGCGCCGCGGCATCGCTCGGCCGAGTGGGTCGATCCCATCCCATTTCGTCGAAGAGTCCGGCGGCGAAGCGCTCGGCCTCCGTCGCGCGGATGATCGTCGGCCCGCAGGAACCCAGGCCGACGCCGACGCGGCGCCGCGCGCGGTCCACGACGAGGGCGAGGCCCGCGATCGAGATCGCCATCGCGTTCCTGGTCGCGGCGAACATGTACGTCTGCGCGGCACCGGCATCGTCCCACTCGGCCGCGACGATGAGCTCGTCGGGACGTCGAACGGATTTCTTGGGACCGGTCATGAAGTCTGCAAGGGTCACGCGGCGCTCGGCCTGCTTGGATTTGAGGACGACCGTCGCCTCGAGCGCGGCGAGTACCGGCAACGTGTCGCCGGCCGGCGAGCAGGTCCCGAGGTTCCCGCCGATCGTCGCGGCGTTGCGTATCTGCGGCGAGCCGATCGTTCGGGCCGCTTCCTGGAGCGCGGGCGACCCGACGTCCGTCTCGAGCATCCGCGTGTACGTGAAGAGCGCGCCCATCCGAACGTGACCGTTGCGGGAGTGATCCTTCAGCTCGTCCACGCGGTCGATGGCGACGACGTGTGCCGGGCGCTGGCGTCCGAAGTTGATCTCCACCAACAGGTCCGTGCCACCGGCGAGGATCGTCGCGTCCCGACGGCTGGAAAGGTTCTCCAGCACATCGTCGACGTGCCTCAAGATTTGGACGCTCACGCCGGGATTATCACTTCCGGGTTCGGAACACGGTGACTAGGATGACCGCAGTCGGGAGGCGAGAGTTGGGCGGAGCGGCAGACCTCGCGCGGGAGCTCGCGGAATCGCGGGAGCGGGAAGCCGCGCTCGCCGCGGTGCTCGGCGTCATGCGGCGAGCTCCAGGGGAGCTCACGACCGTGCTCGAGGCGGTCCTCGATCGCGCGGCCAGCCTCTGCGGCGCGGAGCGCGCGTCGATCCACCTCCTCGACGGCGACGCCTATCGCACGGCCGCGTTCTGGGGCCCGCGGAACCCCGAATACGAGCGCGTCGCGTACGACACGCCCCGAAAGCCTGGCCGCGAGACCCTCATCGGCCGCACGGCTCTCGAGCGCGCGGTCGTGCACATCCCCGATGCCCTGATCGACCCGGAGTACACCGCAAAGGACCTACAGCGGATCGCCGGGTACCGGACGATGCTCGGCGTGCCCCTGTTCCGGGGCGAGGCGGTCGCCGGCGTCTTCGTGCTGACCCGTAACGAGGTGCGCCCATTCTCCGAGCGCGAGATCGCGCTCGTGCACGCGTTCGCGGATCAGGCGGTCGTGGCGGTCGAGACCGCTCGCCTGCTCAAGGGCACGAACGACGCTCTCGAGCGCCAGACCGCGATCTCAGAAGTCCTCAAGGACATGAGCAAGTCGGTTTTCGACCTCAACCGGGTCCTCGAGAGCGTGGCTATGAATGCGGTCCGGCTATGCGCCGCGGACAACGGATCGATCGCGCAGCTGAAACCAGACGGCTGGCGGCTGGTCGCGAACGTCGGCGATATCGACCCGGAAAGCATGGAGCGGAACTGGGGCAATCAGCCCATCGACGCGGACCGGCGCAGCCTGACGGGTCGCGTCCTGCTGGAGAGAAAAACGGCCGCGATCGTGGATGCGCGGAACGACCCCGAGTACGACGCGGGCGCAGGTATCTTCAACGTCCGATCGATCATCGGCGTTCCTCTGAAACGCGGTAACGACATCGTCGGCGTTCTCATCCTGAGACGAGCTGAACCAAACGCATTCACGCCCGAGCAGATCAGTCTGCTCGAAACGTTCGCCGACCAGGCCTCGATCGCGATTGAGAACGTGCGCTTGTTCAACGAGACAAAAGAAGCACTCCAGCGGCAGACGGCAACCAGCGAGATCCTCCGGGTGATCGCTGGCTCGCCAACCGAGGTCCAACCAGTCCTCGACGCGATCGCCGAGAGCGCCGCCCGTGTATGTGGCGCGAGCGACGCGCACGTCTATCGAGTCGAAGGCAACGTCCTCAAGCAGTCGGCTCACTTCGGCCCCATCCCTGGACTCACCGAAGGTGAGTCGCTCCCACTCAGCCGCGGATCGGTCATCGGTCGGGCCATCCTCGATCGGCACGCGGTTCATGTGCAAGACGCGTCCGACCTCGATCCGGTCGAATACCCGATCACTTTTCAGCTCCAACGGCGGTGGGCCTACCGGACCGGGCTATCGGTGCCGCTCCTTCGAGATGGAATCGGGATCGGTGGCATCGCGATCCGACGAATGGAAGTCCAGCCGTTCACCCCGAGGGAGATCGAGCTCCTCGAGACGTTCGCGGACCAAGCGGTCATCGCGATCACGAACGTCGAGCTCTTTCAGACGGTCCGACGCCAGCGCCAGGAGCTTTCGCGTTTCCTCTCGCCCCAGGTCGCGGAGCTCGTCACCAGTGAGGACGGCGCGAAGCTGCTGGAAGGTCATCGCCGCCCGATCACCGTCGTGTTCTGCGATCTACGGAACTTCACGACCTTCGCCGAATCCGCCGAGCCGGAGGAGGTCCTTGGGGTTCTTCGCGAGTACCACCGCGCGATGGGCGAGCTCATCGTCGAGCACAAGGGGACGCTCGAACACTTCGCGGGTGACGGGATGATGGTGTTCTTCAACGATCCGCTACCGGTCGAGCGGCACGAGCTCCAGGCGGTGCGCATGAGCCTTGCGATGCGCGCGCGCTTCGACGAGATGGCGCGCGAGTGGCGGAGACGCGGGTATGACCTCGGGTTCGGCGTGGGCGTCGCGACCGGCTATGCGACGCTCGGCCGGATCGGGTTCGAGGGACGCTACGACTACGGCGCGATCGGCAACGTGGTGATCCTCGCACAGCGTCTCTCGGCCGAGGCGAAGGCGGGGCAGGTCCTGCTCAGCCAGCGCGTCCACGCGGCGGTCGAGGCCGACGCCGAGACGACCTCGGTCGGCGACCTCACCCTCAAGGGTTTCACGCGCCCGATCCCGGCATTCGCCGCCGGATCGGTGAAGACGCCAACACCGACCCGCTCATGAGCGCGGTCTCGTTCACGACGATCGCGCAGCCAAATCCGGGCGGTGTCCTGCTGGTCGAGATTCCCGAGACGGTCGTGAAGAAGCTCGGCGCGGGAAAGCGTGTACCCGTTCGCGTGACGCTCAACGGCGCGAAGTACCGTTCGACGATCGCCGTGTACGGCGGCCGGTACTTCTTGCCGGCGCGCAAGGAAGTCCGCGACGCCGCGAAGCTCGTCCCGGGCGGCCGCGCTCGGGTCTCGCTCGAGGTCGACGCCGCCCCACGCACGGTGACGATCCCGGCCGATCTCGCTCGCGCGCTCTCGGCGGCAAAGCTGCGGTCCGGTTTCGACGCGTTCTCGTTCACGCATCGCCGGGAGTTCGTCGAATGGATCACGTCGGCGAAGCGCGCGGAGACGCGTGTGGCACGCATTCCGAAGGTCGTCGCGCAGGTTCGCGCGAAGGCAAGAGCCGCCTCGACCAAGTAGGGGTCGACCGAGGGCCTCATCTCCTGAGTTCTCGCTCGTCGTATGGCAAAGTCGAACAGCCCGGATCGGGGCGCACCGGAAGGGAAGCTCCCGTGAGATTTATGTCACGCGGCCTCTGCATGGCCGCCATGGTTTTGGCGTTCGTCGCGCAGTCGACCGCCGCGAGCGCGGAACCGCTGCATGACTCGCTCCTCGCGGCCGTGAACGCCTATCGGGCCTCGCGCGGCCTCGCGACGGTCGTGGCAAGCCCGACTCTTCAGGCGGCCGCGCAGTTCATGGCCGACGATGTCGCCCAGCACGGTGCACCCGCGATCCCGCACCGCTCGACCGATGGACGCACGGCCAGGCAGCGCATGACCGATGCGGGTTATCCCGTGAGCGAGGCGTTCACCAGCGAGATCATCGCGTGGGGCGCCGCGACCGTGGACGGCGCGATGCGGCTCTGGCTCAACTCGCCGCCACACTGGGCTGAGCTCAACGACGGCCGGTACCGCGCCGCGGGTCTTGGCGTCGCGTGTGGCGGCGCGTTCCCGTGCGTGTGGGTCGTGACGTTCGGGTCGCTCGTGGATCGGACCTATGTCGCGGCGCCCGAATACCACACGACGTTCTACGCGCAGTCCCCGTTTCCGACCGTCGCGCCCGGACAGACCGCCGAGTGGGTCATCGCTTTCACGAACACCGGAAAGACCGGCTGGGACCTGAGCAAGGCGACCGCGGTGCGTCTGGGAACGTGGAGCCCGCAGGACGCACCGAGCGTGCTCGCCACCGCGACCTGGATCGCACCGAACCGACCCGCTGAGCAAACGACTACATGGGTCGGGCCTGGTCAGCAGGCCTGGTTCCGCGTGCAGCTCAAGGCGCCGCCCGCGGCAGGCACGTATCGCCTTTACCTGAGGCCCGTGATCGACGGCCTGGAGTGGCTCGAGAACTCCGGGGCGTATGTCGATGTGACCGTGCGATAGCGCAGACCCGCGTACGCAGCGGGCTAGCTACATCGGAGTGACGAGCTGGAAGTAGTTGTCGTCGGGATCCGCGAGCGTGGCGACCCAGGTGTTGGGCGGCCAGCCCTCCATGTTGTACGGCTCGCGCACGACGTTCGCGCCCGCGGTCTTGAGCTTGGCGAAGTCGCTCTTCACGTCGGCGCTCTCGATGTTCAGGATGAGCCGCCCCGGCTGGGCGTTCTTTCCCTTGACCTGGTCGTGCGGCCCGACCGTGATCCAGCCGTTGCCGATCTGCCAGCCGGCGTAGCCGCCGTCCTCCATGGCGGGCTTGCCGAAGAGCTTGGTGTAGTAGTCGGTCAGACGCTTCGGATCCTCGGAGCCGATCAGAACGGTGTTCAGGTTCACGTCGTCACCTCCATGTAGTTGGACTGTCTGACCGAGGCTACGCCAGGCCGGCGCGCTTCATGAGGGGTCCGAGTTGCTCGGCCGCTTTCGCGCGGACCTCGTTCGCGTCCATCTTCGTCGGCAGTCCGTCGCGCACGAGGAACTCGCCGTCCACGAGGACGTGACGCACGGCGCGCGAGCCGCCACCGAAAAGGATCCGCGCCACGGGGTCGCCGCCGGG
>WNGI01009089.1_pt1 | contig 12799 bp, 10 predicted proteins | sample 5400621 | NCBI WGS metagenome assembly WNGI01 (sample SAMN13153374, study PRJNA577476) | soil metagenome | isolation source: 20 cm soil or saprolite under Garry oak tree replicate 1 | place: USA:California | collected 2016-06-15 | reverse complement strand
CAGTTCTACCGCGCGATCCCGCCGCGAGCGGTGCCGGCACCAAAGCGCTGGTTGTGGAGAGTCGTGCTCGCGCTCGCCGCGACCCGCGCGGGCCTGGCGGCGCTGCGCGCGCTGCGGCGCTGAACACTCCAGACCTCGAGAGTCACGACCCCGGTGCGCTCAGCCCGATGATCTGCGCCTGCGCGACCGGCAGCCGGCGGGCGCCGACCAGGGAAGCGTACGCGGCGAACTGCCCGTGGAGCGCGCGCTGCCAGGTGAACTGTCGGAGCACGCGGGCGCGGGCGGCGGCGCCGACGGCGGCGAGGTCGCGCTCGTAGAGAGCCGCGATCGCTTCCGCCATGCCCGCAGCGCTGTCGGGCACGGCGAGCACCCCGACGCTCTCGTCGATGAGCTCCGGAAAGGCGCCGGCGCGCGCTGCCACCACCGGGCGCGCGCACGCCATGGCCTCCAGGATCACCAGCCCGAACGTCTCCTTGGTGCCGGCGTGGACCAGCGCATCCGCGGAGGCGATCCATTGCGCGAGCTCGAGGCTGTCGCGCCGGTAGGGGAGCACGGTGACGTTGGCGGCGGGGCGCGCTGCGCGCTCACCGCCGATCAGCAGCAGGTGGTACGGAGCTCCGAGGCGCGCGAACGCCTGCAGCAGCACCGGCAGGTTCTTTTCGCCGGCGAAGCGGCCGGCGAAGATCAGCACGCGCGCCTGCGCCGGCAGACCGAGCAGCGGTCGCAGCGCGAGCGTGCGCCGCCGCGGATGGAACACCTCGGCATCGACGCCGAGCGGCTGGTGTGAGACGCGCTGCACGCCGAGATCCTCGAGGTACTCGCACATCACCCGGCTCGGAGCGAACACCAGATCGAAACGCTCGTACAGGCAGCGCAGGTAGCGGCCGATCAGCGGTTCGGCGAGCGCGCCGCCGACGCGGCGGCCGATGATCTGCGGCACATTCGAGTGATAGAAGCCGACCAGCGGAATTCCACGACGGCGTGCGACCCGCGAGGCGCACCAGGCGGGATGAAACGCGTCGCCCGCCTCGATGAGCGTCGGCTCGAGCCGGTCGAGCACGCGGGTCCAGCGGCGCGGATTGAGCGGCAGGCGGTAATTGAACGTGGCGGGCACCGGGTAACCCGACAGCGTGCACAGTCCGCCGCGCTGGAACTGGTCCTCGCGGCCGGGGACCACGATGGTGTGCGCACGGCCAGCACGTAGTGCTGCAGCGCGACGGTCGGCGGCGGCGCGCGTCACAGTTGGTTCGCACCGCGAGCATGCCGGTTCGATGTTGAATTCAGGCGGGCGCGCGCCAGTGGGCGCGTCGGTCTATGCGGGCTTGATGTTGGCGTTCAAGCGGAACAGGTTGGCGGGATCGTAGCGCTTCTTGAGCGCGGCAAGCCGCGGGTAGTTGGCGCCGTACGCGGCATGCACGCGCGCCTCGCGATCGTCGCTCGCGGCGAGATTCACGTACTGCCCGCGCGTCTGCGGCTCGATCTTCGCCCACGCGCGCCGCACCCAGTCGATCTCGCGCGCGGTGTCCCCGGCCGGCATCTTCCAGGACGTGAATACCCCGACGTTGTGACTCGCCCCGCGATTGAAGTAGGCGGTGTCCGCAGGCGCCACGCGGCCGATCGCGCCGCCCTGGTGCTGCAGCCACATCTCTGCGTCGTCCGACGGCGCGCTCTCGGTGAACTCGACCATGGTATCGATGAGGGCGGGCGTAATGCCGTAGATCAGCCCGCCCTTGCCGTAGGCGCCCAGCGGGCTGACGCCGCGCAGGTCGGCGCTTCCCTGCAGCGTGGAGTACGGCACCGCGGCCAGCTCGTCCTTCAGCGGCTTGCCGAGCTTGCGCAGTGGGGCGACCACTCGCTCCGCATCGGCGGGCGGACCGCAGTAGCAGACGCTCAATCCCAGCCAGCGGACACCTTGCGCGGCCGTACCCATGACCACGTCCACATACAGCTCATCGGGCGCGGCGGCGATGAGGTCCGCGAAGCTGCGCAGCCGCTGACGCGCATCCGCGAGCGGGTAAGTGAGCAGCCCGCCGTACATCAGGGGCGAGACCTCGTGCAGACGGAACGTGAACGAGGTGACCACGCCGAAGTTGCCACCGCCGCCTCTCAGGGCCCACAACAGATCCGCGTTCTCGGTCGCGCTGACGCGCAGCCAATTGCCGTCGGCCGTAACCAGATCCGCACCCGTGAGGTTGTCGCACGTGAGCCCGAACCTGCGGCCGATGCGACCGACCCCGCCGCCCAACGTCAACCCCGCCACACCGGTGTCGGCGACGGTGCCGACGGGCGTGACGAGTCCGAAGGCGAGCGCTTCGCGGTCGAGTTGGCCGAGCAGCGCGCCCGCCTCCGCGCGCACCACTCTGGCGATCGGATCGACCTGCACGGCACGCATCGGCGAGACATCGATGACCAGCCCGCCGTCGCACCCGGACTGGCCCGACACGCTGTGGCCCCCGCCGCGCACCGCAGTCAAAAGGCCGTGAGCGGCCGTGAAACTCACGGCGCGCCTGACGTCCGCGGCTCCCACGCAGCGCACGATGAGGGCCGGCTTGCGATCGAATGCCGGGTTCCACAGCCGGCGTGCGGCGTCGTACCCGGGTTGGTCTGCGGTGAGGAGCTCACCGCGCAGCCCCGCGCGCAGGTCCTCGATGTCGGCGGATTCGAGAGTCAGCTGCCGCCCGTCGAGTCCCACGGCGCGAATCCCCGCGCCAGCGGTGCTCGCGGCTGCGCGAGGGTAAGGAATGGATGCCGCGGTCAGCGCGGCGAGCCCCGTCGCGCAGAAGTCTCTTCTTCGCATGTTATTTCCCCCCAGGCGCTCGCCGAGATTGCTCCGGGCATGAGCGATCCGTCAAGCTTCGGCCTTGGGCACGCGTGCCTGTGGCACACTAACGCACCACGGGCGCGGTGCCGGGAGACTGACCGTTGGCTGATCGCCTCATGAGCCGGCTGCTGCGGGGCCTCATCGTCCTGCAGCCCGGTGAGGCCCCGGCGCTGCTGGCGTCGTTTGCGACGCTGCTGTGCATGTTCTCGAGCTACACCATCCTGCGGCCGGTGCGCGATGCCCTCGGCATCACCTCGGGGCTGGAAAACATCCCCTACCTGTTCTGGGGCGTGTTCGTCGTCATGCTGCTGCTGCAGCCGCTGTATGGCTGGCTCACCTCGCACTTCCCGCGCTCCGTGTTCCTGCCGTGGGTGTACGGGTTCTTCGCCGCCAACCTGCTCATCTTCTGGGTATGGTTCCGCGTGCAGGCGGACCACACCTGGATCGCGCGCAGCTACTTCGTGTGGGTGAGCGTGTTCAATCTGTTCGTGGTGGCGGCGTTCTGGAGCCTGATGGCGGACGTGTTCAGCCGTGAGCAGGCGGGGCGCCTGTTCGGTTTCATCTGGGCGGGCGCCAGCACCGGCGGGCTGATTGGCCCGTTCATCGACCGCAAGCTCGCCGTGCCGATCGGCGCCGTCAATCTGCTGCCGCTCTCCGCAGGACTCCTGCTGCTGTCGCTGCTCTCCATGGCGCAGGTCATCCGCTGGCAGCGACGGCAGGGGGCGCGCGCGCCGCCGCCCACAGCCGCGGTGCAGGATGGCGGCGTCGCGCCACGCGCGGACGGCGCGGTCGGCGGCGGCGTGTTCGCTGCCTTCGTACAGGTGGTGCGCTCGCCCTACCTGCTCGGCATCGCGGCGTTCGTGCTGCTCATGACGTGGGTGTCGACGTTCCTGTACCTCGAACAGCAGGCGTTCGTCGCCAGGGCGTTCACCAGCGCCGATGAGCGCACGCGCTTCTTTGCCGGCATCGATCTATACGTGCAGGCCGCGTCGCTGACGATCCAGTTCCTGCTGTTCGGACGGCTGTACAGGTGGCTCGGCATGCGCTCGCTGCTGGCCTCGGTGCCGCTCATCATGACGACCGGCTACGCGCTGTTCGCGCTGGCGCCGGTCTTCACGGTGCTGGTGTTGGTGTACGCGGTGCGCCGCGTCGCCGACTACGCCATCACGCGGCCGTGCCGCGACTCGCTGTTCACCGTGGTGAGCCGCGAGGAGAAATACCAGGCAAAGAGCCTCATCGACACCTTCGCCTATCGCGGCGGGGATGCGCTCAGCGGCTCGCTCTACAAGGGGCTCGCCGGCGGGCTCGGCGCAGGTCCCACGGCGATCGGCTGGCTGGGTGCGGGGATTTCGGCCGTGTGGACCGTGCTGGCGCTCGCGTTGGGACGCGCCTTTGAGCGGCGCGGTCGCAGCGTTCCAGCCAGCCCCTAGGCAGCGCTCGACTGCGCATCCCCGGCGGCGCCGGTGCGCAGCGCGGCGGCGGCGGCGATGATCTCCCGAGCGCTGCCCAGGCGCTCGGCGCGGGATTTGGCCAGCAGCCCCGCGAGCAGCGGCTGGCAGCGCGCCAGCTCGGCCGGCAGTGCCGGCAACGGTGCGCTGACGTGCTGTTGCAGCACTTCCATGGCGGTGCCGCCGGTGTAGGGCTTATTCCCGGTCAGCATCTCGTAGAAGATGACCCCCAGACTGTAGAAGTCCGAGCGCGCGTCGAGCGGCTCGCCGAGCGCCTGCTCGGGACTCATGTAATACGGCGATCCGAGCAACACGCCGGTCTGCGTGCTCGCGCTGCTGCCCTCGAGGGAGCGCGCCAGGCCGAAGTCGATCAGCGCCACGGCGTCGTTCTCGCGCAGCATCACGTTCGGCGGCTTCAGATCGCGGTGCACCAGTCCCGCCTCGTGCACCACCTGCAGGGCGGCGGCGACCTGCGTCACGAAATGCAGCGCCTCGCGCTCGCTCACGCCGCGCTGGATACGCGCCTTCAGATCCCCGCGCGGCAGGTACTCCATCGCCAGGTATTCGAAACCGGCGTTCACGCCGTAGTCGTAGATCTCCACGACCAGCGGGCTTCTGACCGCCATGACCGCCGTGTACTCGCGCTCGAGGAACTGGCGCCCCGCCGCTTCGTCGCGCAGCGTCTTGGACACCTTCAGCGCGACGTTGTGTCCGCGGTGCGCGCTGGCGGCCAGATACACCACCGCCTTCTCCGACTCGCCGATCTTCAGGCGCAGCGTGTAACCCGGAATGACCTCGGCGCTTGCGCCCGCGAGCAGCCCCGCCACGCCCGCGTCCTGCAGCGGCTCGGACCCGGGGCCGGCCTCGGCAACGGCCGCAGCCCCCGCCGCGTCCCCCGCGGCGCTCAACGCGGCATCACCGCCCTCGGCCGACGGCGCACCGGCCTCTGACGCCGGCGCCTGCACGGGCTCTGGCGCCGGCTCTTGAGCGGCGTCAGCGCGCGCCTGGTCGCGCGCCAGGTTCGCCAGGCTCGCCAGGCGCCGCGCCACGCGCCGTTCGACGCGCCGCAGCGCCACGCGCACCGCGGTATTCAGGCGCTCGGGGGTCAGCAGCCGCTTGGGCAGGTAGTCGAGCGCACCGAGGTGCAGGGCGCGCACCGCGGTGAGCTCGTTACCGTCCTCGGCCAGCGCGATGACCGCGGGCGTCGCCGGCTGCTCGCGCAGGCGGCGCAACAGCGACAGCCCCGGGGACTGCGGGTCCTCGGGGCTCGAGCCGAACACGGCCGAGAGCAGCAGCAGGTCGCAGTCGCGGCCCGAGAACGTGGTGCACCAGCGCTCGAATTCGCTGCAATTCAGCATGCTGACGCTCGCCAGCGGGAACAGCACGTCCAGGTGATGGCGCAGCCACTCGCCGTAGCGCGCGTCGTCGTCGACGACCAGCACCCGGGCGGGGGTGTTCACATGCCGCGCGCTCATCGCTGCATCGCAAAGCGCAGGCGTACCCGGGCGCGCTGGGTGGCGGCCTGCCCGTCGCGCATCACGGGCTGGTAGCGCCAGTGGCGCACGGCATCGAGCGCCGACTGCTCGAAGATGCCGACCGGTTGGGCGCCTACCACCGTGAGGTCGCCGACCGAGCCGTCGGTGTTGACGACGAACTGCAGATCCACCCAGCCGTCGATGCCGCGCCGCCTGGCGTCGATGGGAAACTGCGGCTCCACGTAGTGCGTGCGGGTCATGGAGCTCGCGCTGACATAGCTGGCCCGCTGCGCCTGATCCTGCGCGGCGCCGATGGCGGCGTCGACCGCGCCGATGCTCGCCGGGTCGGCGCCGGCTGCACGGGCTTCGGCGAGCCAGCGGCGTGCGAGCGTATAGTCCTGGGCGCGCACCGCGGCGCGCGCCTCATCGAGCAGGCGGGTGTCGAATGCCGTGCGCGCGAGCCGCGTCGAAGCATGGTTCGGGTCCGCCTGCAGCAGCTGCGCCAGGTAGAACTTGGCGCTGTCGGCGGCGGGGTCGGTGATCCTTCCCTGGGCGAGGCGCTCGTTGAAGGCGAGTGCCAGGTGCGTGAGCGAATCGGCCTTGCCGGCTCCGCGCAGCCGCTGTACCTCGCCACGCAGTGCCGCGACGTCGGCCCGTTCCGCTCCCGCATCCGCCGCCGCGGCCGCCAAGACGTCCGCCTGCTCCGGATTGCCGGCGGTGAGCGCCTTGCCTGCCTCGGCCTGCAGGCGCGCGATGAGCTCCCGCGCCGCCCCCTGCACGCCGGCGTCGCCGGGGGCGAGCGCGCGCGCCGATTCGATGAAGAAGCGCGCGCTCTGCTCGGGGGGCTCGATGAGCTGCCCGCGCCCCTGCGCCTCGCGGCCGCGCCTGAGGAACTCCGCCACGCGTTCGTCGACCTGCTTGCGCGCGATCTGCTGGCGTGCCTCCTCGACCAGCGTCGAGTGATGCCCGCCGTGCGCCGCGTCATCGAGCGCCGCGAGCGCGCCGGCGACGTTGCCGCTGGCGGCGGCGTGTTGTGCCTTGTCGAGCACCACGCGTTCGCGTTGCGCGCCAATCTGCGCCGTCAGGAACGCCACGCGCGGGTGGCCGGGGCTGATGGCGCGCGCCTGATCGGCGAGCCGCTGCGCATCATCCAGGTGGCGCTCCTGCAGCGCGCCTTCCGCATCCGACACGAGTCTGTCGATGGTCTGCTCGAGGCCGTTCACGGCGCGCGGATCGCGCGCGTTGCGGCGCAGGGCCTCGCGGTACAGGTCCGCGGCGCTCGCGCCCGCGGGCGCCACCAGTTGGCCGGCGGCGAGTGCGCGGTCGGCTCTCGCCAGCAGGCCCTCGAGGGTCGCATCCCCGGCGGTGGGGGCGGCAGAGCGCACCACGGGGGCCGGCGCCGGTCGCAGGGCTGTTGATGGAGCGTACAGGCCGACCCACAGGAGCGGTGCGGCGAGGGCGGCCAGGCCCGCGGCGAGCAGCCACCATTTCGCGCCGCGCACGGCGCGCGCGCGCAGGGCGGTGGCGAGGTCCGCGGGGCCGCCGATCCTTTCGACGTGGCGCCGCCACGCCGCCTCGACAAACAGCCGCACGCGCTGCTCGGAGACGGGCTTGTGCAGGAACCGGTGCACCGAACCGTCGGTGATCCGGGCCGCGAGACCCGCCTGGTCCTCGGCGCGGCCGGCCACGATGAGCACGATGTCCGGGAACTGCGCGTGCAGCCGCCCCGCCAGCTGCCCGGCGGAGGAGGTGGCGAGCGCGGCGATGTCGAGCACCACGACTCCGGCGCGATGCGCCATGAGTGCGGCGGCAAGATCGATCTCGGAGCCGGCGGCGTACACCTCGTGCGCCGGGTCGGCGACCCGCCTGAGGGTCTCGAGGAGCTTGCGGTCGTGGGTCAACGCCAGCAGTTGCTTGCCGATGAGCGTCAGCAGCGGCGGCACGCCGCCCGGGGGCGGCGTCGCGGCCGAACTCTGCGCTTTGGTGTGGGACGCCACGGCTGTCACAATCTAAAACCCGCCCGTTGGGCTCAGGGCCCGGCCGCGGGAATCACCATGACGTAATGCGGGCGGCCTGTCGCTAGGCAGCGCCGGATTCTGTGAAACTGGTCATACGTGGAGGCTGATTTGACACGCGCGGCAGCCCCGGGCGGGACGCGCTATCCTGCCGAAACCCAACTCAAGCGACATATTCTGAAGGTGTGATGCGACACGTTCCGGCGAGGTGTGCGTGGGTCCGGGCAGCGTGGCTGGCCCTGGTGCTGGCGTATCCGGGGGCGTCGGCGGCCGTTACCGCCACCGGGGTCACCATGAGCCAGAAGGCGGCGGCGCTCGATTATCTCCAGGCCGTCGCGAGCGGCGATCCGGAAGCGGTGGCGTTCGCGATGCATCCGGATGACCTGCGGGCCCTGCGGCTGCGGATCCTGACCCTGCTGCGCAACGAAGCGAAGCGCGGCGACAGCACGGTGCGCGACCGGCTGTTTGGTCCGGCGCGACCGCTCGACGAGATCGAACACCTCACCGACAGCGGTTTCTACGCATCCCTCGCCGACCGCCTGTATCTGCCTGGCCGCGAATACGACGGCGGCGAAGGCATTGCGGCCATCGCGGAAAGGGACGGCAGGGTCGAAGTGCTGATCCGCGGCCGCCAGCCCCGCGATCGCGGCAAGGTGCAGGTGGTCAACGTCGTCACTCTCAAGCCCTTCGGCAAGGACTGGAAGGCGGCGCTGCCGACCGAGATCGAGGCGCAGATCGACGATCTCATCGAAGGCCGGCACGGCACCTCCGCCGCGGCGCGTACGCCCGCCGCGGTGCGCGGCGGCGGCCGCGGCACCTCCCCGGCCCAGCCCGGGATCATCGAGCTGCTCAGCACCTCGGAGAAGCTGCTGTCGGAGGGCAAGTGCGACGTGTACTACGGCAAGCAGATGAGCCCGAACTTCCGGCGGGTGACCGGCAAGAAGGCGCTGGCGGCGCTGGTGGCGGCCTGCGAGAACAGCCTGGGCACGCGCGAGATGCTGTTAGCGACTCTGCACATCGTGCGCGGGCTCGATCCGCACTATGAGTACGAAGGACAGCGCGCGACCTACGATGTGACGGGCCAGGGGCTGCCCTTCGATCACTTCGTGCTCGAGCAGGTCGACAAGCACTGGTACGTGGCCGAGTAGCCTCAATCCCGCGGCAGCAGGAATCGCGAACCGCTGTACGACAGCACCGCGCCCTCGGGTGTGATGCTGTCCACGCGCACGCCCTCGGGAAGCGAGTCGCCTTCGCGCAGCTTGTGCATGTTGATCATGACGAAGCGATCCTGCGGGCGCAGCGCGAACACGTGCAGGTCGAGGCGCAGCTGCGGAATGCGCGTGCCGGGAGCCGCCGCCACTGCCTCCTGATACAGGGGCACGCCGTCGGCGGTCGCGTGCCGCACGCGGTTGCCGAGCGGCGGCGCTGCGGCCGGCTCGGCCGCGGGCGCGTAGTCGTCGGGATTGTCGCCGGCGCCGTTCGCGACGCCGGCGTTTGGCGCCAGCGCGGGCGCGCGCGGCGGGACCGCGGGCGGGGCGGGCGTGGTTGCGGCTGCGGCCCGCGGCCCCTCGGCTGCGGCGAGCGCCGGCGCCGGCGGCGCGGGCCCCGGGACCGCCGCGGCGGCGGTGCTGGTGTCGGCGGTGCGCGCCGCCGGATGCCGCCACAGCATCCACATGACGATGGCGAGGTTCACGAGCAGCAGCGCCGCGACCGCGATGGCCCACAGCGGCAACCCGGTGCGCGGCGGGGCGACTCTGACCTCGAAGAGCGCCGGGCCGCTGTGGCGCTGGCGATCGCTCTCGGACTTCTTCAGGGCATCGAGGATGAAGGACATCGATCACCCGCCATGATGATGAGTATCGGCGGCCGACAGCAGCGGCGCATCCGCACCACCGACGGCGCTGGCGAGGGCGATCTGCGTGCGCACACCCGCGATGCCGTCGACGGCGAGCTGGTGCTGGCGCTGAAAGTCGCGCACGAGTGCGGCGAGCTCGGCGTCAAACACGTCGCTGACCGAGGCGTCATCGGCCACGCCGTTCAGGCGCTGCAGGCTGCGGCGCAGCCAGCGCACCTGGGCGCCACGCATTCCGGCCGACAGCGCCTTCACCGGCGAGCTGGCCGGCCGCCACAGCACGACGAAATCGCCCAGCCAGAAGTGTGACAGTTCGCCGAGGCCGACGCTGCGTGCGCCGCCGAGCTCGATGCGCGCCTGCTCGTCGTCGAGCGCCGTGAGCACCACCTGGTGACTCGTGCCGGCGCCGTCGCTCAGCATCAGGATGGCCGGGCGGTTGTACAGGCGCAGCTGGCCGAAGGAGCCGCGCTCGATGACACACTCCAGGCCCTGTTGCGTCGCCTGGCTGCAGGGATCGATGCCGTTGGGCTGGTACTTTGCGCCCCACAGTGCCAGGAGCCTGCCGAAGGCGCTGTCGGTGTCGGTCTCGGCGGCGTGCTGCGCCAGCAGCGCGGCGAGGCGCGGCGCGGTGCAGCCGCCGCGGCGGCCACGGCGGCCACGGCGGCCTCGGCCCGCGGCAGGCGCGCGTCGCCCGAACGGGTGCTCCAGGGTTGCAGGTTCCACAACGCCACGGTGGCGATGCCGAGGAGCGTGGCAATCCCGGCGCTCAGCGCCCAGGGGAGCCAGTGCGGCGTGAAGCGCCGGCCGAACACCTCGGCGGCGGCGGCGCGCACCAGGGTCGCGGTGACGCGGTGCCGGTCGAGCGTATAAGCGCCGAGGAGCGCGCGGTCGCAGATGACGTTGATGACGCGCGGCACGCCCTGCGAGAGTCGGAATATTTCATTCAGCGCCGCGGGTGCGAAGATGTCGGTGGTCGCGCCCGCGACCCGCAGCCGGTGGCGCACGTAGGCGGCGGTCTCCTCGTGCGACAGGGGTTTCAGGTGATAACGGCCGGTGATGCGCTGCGCCAGCTGGCGCAGTTCGTTGCGCGCGAGCAGCTCGCGCAGCTCGGGCTGGCCGATGACGATGATCTGCAGCAGCTTCTGCGTGTTGGTTTCGAGGTTGGTGAGCAGGCGCACCTGCTCGAGCACGTCCGGCGACAGGTTCTGCGCCTCGTCCACCACCAGCACCACGCGCTTGCCCGCGGCATGGGCGTGCAGCAGGTAGTCGCTGAGGATGTCGACCAGGTCCTTCAGGCTCCCGGGCGCGCCGTCCGGCACGCCTATGCCGAGCTCCTCGCAGATGGTGAGCAGGAATTCAGGCGCGGTCATCCTGGGATTGAGGATGAGCGCGATTTCGGCGTCCTTCGGGGTCTGCGCCAGCAACGAGCGCACGATCGTGGTCTTGCCGGTGCCTACCTCACCGGTGAGCTGCACGAAGCCGCCGGCCTCGTTGATGCCGTACAACAGGTGCGCCAGGGCTTCCGCGTGCCGCTCGCTCAGGTACAGGTAGCGCGGATCGGGCGTGATCGCGAACGGCTTTTCGTTGAGGCCGAAGAACGTCAGGTACATGGGCCGATGCTACTCGATGGCGCTGCCGCGGCGCAGGGCCCGGCTGCCGAAGCGCGCACACGCCTCGTCCAGCGCCGCATCGAGGCGTCCCGGGCGGCCCGCCTGCTCGAACAGTCCGAGCTGCGATGCGCAGTTAAGCTCTGTGAGGACCACGCCCAGCAGGCGAAGTTTCGCCCCCGGGTTGCCGGCGAGCCAGCGGCCGAGGAGCTCGGCGGCCACGGCGGCGATGGCGCGCGCCTCGCAGGTCGGCGGGGCCACGGCACGCTGGCGCGTAAAGGTCGTGAAATCCTCGCGCCGGATCTTCACCCCGATGCACCCCGCCATCAGCTGCCGCATGCGCAGCCGCGCGGCGGCCAGATCCGCAAGACGCGCCAGCTGTGCCTGCAGGGCGCGCGGCTCGCCGATGTCGTGCTCGAAGGTGTCCTCGGCGCTGAGGGATTTCTCCTCGACATCCGCCAGCACCGGCCGCTCGTCGATCCCGGAGGCGCGCTCGCGCATCCAGGCCGAGTAGCGCCCGAACAGGGGCCACAGCAGCGCATCCGGCGCGCTGCGCAGCTCACCGAAGGTGCCGATCCCGGCGGCCTCGACCCGGGCGCCGGTCTTGCGTCCCAGGCCCGGGAGCCGGCGCACCGAGAGCGGATCGAGCACCGCGCGCACCCGCTCGGCCGTGACCACCGTGAGTCCGTCGGGCTTCATCAGCTCGGAGGCGATCTTGGCCACCAGCTTGTTGGGCGCCACGCCCACCGAGGCGGTGAGCGCGGTGAGCTCGCGGATGCGGCGCTTGATGCGCCGGGCGATGTCGACGGCGCCGCCGAGCAGCTCCTGACTCGCCGTGACATCCAGAAAGGCCTCATCCAGCGACAGCCCCTGCACCAGTGGAGTGACCTCGTGAAACACCCCGAAGACGAGGCGCGACACCTCCTGGTAACGCTGCATGCGCGGGCGCACGCACACCGCCTGCGGGCACAGCCGCAGCGCGGTGCGCATCGGCATCGCGGAGCGCACGCCGTACCGGCGCACCTCGTAGCTGGCCGCCGCCACCACGCCCCGGCCCCCGTCCCAGCCGACGATGAGCGGCTTGCCGAGCAGCCGCGGGTCATCGTGCTGTTCGACCGAGGCGTAGAACGCATCCATGTCGACGTGCAGCACGGCGCGCGTCATGGCGGCGTTCCCAGGGCCCGGCTCGGCGCTACTGGGTGACCGTGATGGTGATCTTCCCGGAGATCACCGGCGGATTGTGCGGCACGTGATTCTGGTCCCCGAGCAGCAGCTGCAGGGTGTGCTTGCCGGGGCTCAGGGGCACGCTCGCCTCGGTCTGGCCTTTGCCGAAGTGCAGGATCCTGTCGGTCGCCGGCAGCGGCGCGGACAGATCCGCGGGGGCGTCGCCGTCGACCAGCAGGTGGTGATGCCCGGTATTCTCGAACTTGACCCCCGCGGGCGCGACACCCATCCCCTTCAGGCCGAACTGCACCCGTACCGGGCTCTTGACCGTGGCGCCGTCCCGGGGACTGATGATGTAGGCCTCGGCACCCTGCGGCGAGGCGGTGCGCTCGAGCGCGACCGCGGGCGTCTGGGCGG
>WNGI01004244.1_pt1 | contig 12799 bp, 12 predicted proteins | sample 5400621 | NCBI WGS metagenome assembly WNGI01 (sample SAMN13153374, study PRJNA577476) | soil metagenome | isolation source: 20 cm soil or saprolite under Garry oak tree replicate 1 | place: USA:California | collected 2016-06-15 | reverse complement strand
CGGACCAGGGCGAGCCCGTCCACCGCCGGCGGGGGGACCTCCCGCACGGTCACCGTGCCCGGCTGCTCGATCAGGGCTGCACGCACGATGCCATGCTGCCATTGGGGCGCCGATAGCGCCGTGCTCCTGCCCGCGTGTGCGGCCACCGGGACCGTGCCCGCCGGGCCCTGGCAGGATGGCGCTCATGGAGTTCGTACTCGCCCAGGTCAATATCGGCCGGCTGCTGGCGCCGGTGGACAGCCCGCAGCTCGCCGGGTTCACGGCGGCGCTCGACCCGGTCAACGCCCTGGCGGACGAGGCGCCGGGCTTCGTCTGGCGGCTGCAGACCGAGGACGGCAACGCGACCGCCGTGCGCGCATTCGAATGGGACCAGGCCGGCAGCGCGGGGGTGATCTTGAACATGTCGGTGTGGGAGTCGGTCGAGGCGCTGGCCGCCTTCGTCTATTCGGAACAGCACCGCCAGGTTCTCCGCCGCCGCCGGGAGTGGTTCGAGCGGATGGAGGAGGCGTACCTGGCGCTGTGGTGGATCCCGCGCGGCCAGGTCCCCACCACCGAGGACGCGGAGGACCGGATCCGCCACCTGCGGGCACATGGCCCGACGGCCCGCGCGTTCACGCTCCGGGTGCATTTCCCGCCTCCGGGCAACGGCGAGACCTCACCGCGGCCGGGGCGGTCGGACTGGATGTGCCCCGCCTGAACTGCCATCGCAGCCATGGCCAGCCGTTCATCCGGTAGCAGCACTTATGGGTGGTTACCGCGGCTATCTTGACTACCACGGGCAGAATGGCAGCAGACGGGCTTCCCAGCCTCGTTGAGCGCTGCTATCGTCCGATGCAACCTACGCGCCCGCCGTTTAACTTCACTAAACAAAAGCGCCCGAGAACCCGGGGCTCCTCCCAGCCGCGGGTCACGGCAATCGATTGAGGTGCACCGCCCCACCCCGCCACAGAACGGAGCACCTGATGGCACCGCATCCCCCGCCAGCGGTGGCCCACGGCGTGATCGATTGGGCCGGGCCAGGAGGATTACCGCACCAGCCCATGTCCGCGCGCCGCCGGGTGAAGATGGTCCTGCACCGCGGAATCGTCACCGGGACCATTCCTGGCGGCACCCGGCTCGTGCAGTCGAGCGTCGCGGCGGAACTGGCGGTGAGCGCCCGGTCGGTCCGCGAGGCACTCACCGAACTGGCGGCCGAAGGCTTCGTCCGCTTCGATCAGCGCGGCGGGGCGGTGGTGCAGGAACTGTGCCGCACCGAGCTCGAAGACATCTACGAGATCCGCATGATGCTCGAGCCGGTCGCCACGGCCCGGGCCGCGAGGTCCGCCACCAGGGCGAGCCTGGGCCCGGCGATCCAGCTGCTGGTGGCGATGGAAACCGAGACCGACGCCACCCGCTGGGCCGAGCATAACGCGAGGTTCCACAACGTCATCGACCTGGCGGGCAACAGCTCACGGCTGGTCGCCATCCTGAAGAACCTCCGGGAGCTGTCCACCCTCTACATCACGCACTCGGTGCTTGCCGTGCCGGACCGCGCGCGGCGCGCCAACGCCGAGCACGAGGAGATCCTCCGTGCCGTCTTTGCCCACGATCCGGCGGCGGCGGCCGACGCCGTGCTCCGCCATCTCGACGGCACGCTCGGCGCCCTGCGGACGATCCACCAGCTCCGTACCCCCCGGGCCGGCCCTGTGCATGCCCGGGTGAGCAGCTCATCCGAGCGCGGACAGCTCCTCTGAGAAGAACGGAGCCGCCCAACCGGCAGCGCCGCTTGCTGGGCCGGGTGCCCGGCGCTACCTTAATCACGTGGCAGCCCGGATCGTAGTGATTGAGGGTGACGGTATCGGCCGGGAGGTGATCCCGGCCGCTATCGGGGTGATTAGGCGGCTCGAGCTCGGCCTGGAGTTCCAGCCGCTCAGTGTGGGCGCGGAGCGGTACCTCCAGACCGGCGAGGCGCTGCCCGAGGACGACTTCGCACAGCTCGAGACCGCGGACGCCATCCTGCTCGGCGCGATCGGCGACCCCCGGATCACCGACTCCCGCTACCTCTGGCAGACGCTGGGGCGCATCCGCCGCGAACTGGATCTCTACGCGAACGTCCGGCCCGCCAGGCTGCTCTGCGACCGCCTGAGCCCGCTGCGCGAGCCCGGGCCGCGGCCGGCCGACATCACCGTGGTCCGGGAGAACACCGAGGGCCTCTACAGCCGCCTGGGCGGCCGGTTCAAGCCGGGCACGCCCGAGGAGATGGCGATCCAGGAGCACGTCAGCACCTTCCACGGCGTGACGAGAATCCTCGACTACGCCTTTTCCGCCGCCCGGTCCTGCGTCGTGCTGGCGGACAAATGGCAGGCGATGCCGCATGCGGGCGCCCTCTGGCAGCGCTGCTGGCGGGACGCGCGGGCCGCCCACCCCGACACCCCGGCCCGCCACATGGCGATCGACGCCTGCGCCCTGCGCATGATCTCCGACCCCTGGCAATTCGACGTCGTCGTCACCGAGAACTGCTTCGGCGACATCCTCAGCGACATCGCGGGCGGCCTCATCGGCGGCGTGGGCCTGGCCCCGTCGGCGAACATCAACGCCGTCACCGGCCGCGCGATGTTCGAGCCCGTGCACGGCAGCGCCCCCGACATCGCGGGAACCGGGACCGCCAACCCGGCGGCCGCGATCCTGGCCGGCGCCCTCATGCTGCGGCACCTCGGGTTCACGGCCGAGGCGGCAGCGGCCGAGGCTGCCGTGGCCGGCGCGATCGAGGCGGGCGAGTGCACGGCCGACGCCGGCGGCAGCCTGTCCACCAGGGAGGCAGCCGTCGCCGTCGCGCGACGGCTGGGCTGAACGTCTTACATCGCGCTAATCATGTAATGATCACAATACAGTCACCTGCTGGCGTGGCCCGGTGACAACGTGATTGCATAAGTGAGGACTCGTCCGGGGAGGTGGCCATGGGCCGCTCATCAGACATCGTGGCCGGCATCATCCGGGACCGCGGACCGGCCTCCCGCTTACGGCCCCCGCACATGCGGCGCGGCCTCACGGTCACCGCGCTCGTGGCCTGCTCGGCCATCGCCGCCGCCTGCTCCAGCAGCGGCGGCGGCACGGCCAGCCCCAGCGCCTCCCCCAACGCGCCGGTCAAGGTGGGCTACCTGCTCCCGCTGACCGGCATCTTCACCAAGAACGGCGTCAGCGAGCAGAACGGCTTCAAGCTGGGGCTCAAGCACTTCGGGACCTCGGTGGGCGGGCACCCGATCCAGGTGACCTACGCCAATGACCAGGGCGACCCGACGGTGAGCCTGTCCATGGCCAGGCAGCTCGTCACGTCCGACCACGTCCAGGTGATGGAGGGCCCGCTCATCTCCAGCGCGATCGCCGTGGTGGCGCCCTACGTGCTCGGCAAGGGGATCCCGGAGGACGACCTCTACCTGGCGAGCCCGCTCCAGGCGACGGCCTACAACCATTACGACGCGGGGTTCACCTCCGGCTGGGACGGCTTCGCACCGAGCACGGTCGGCGCCAGGTGGGCGTACAACACCATGGGCTGGCGGCACGTGACCACGGTCGGGCTCGGCATCTCGTTCGGCTGGCAGGGCGTGGGCGGTTTCGCGGCCCAGTTCAAGCAGCTCGGCGGCAAGATCGACAAGATGATCTGGGTGCCGAGCGACGCCGTGGACATGTCGTCCTACGTGTCGTCCATCCCGTCCAGCACCCAGGCGGTGTGGGTGGTGCTCTCCGGCTCCCAGGCGGCCAACTTCGTCAACACCTACGCCTCGTTCGGCCTGAAGAAGAAGATCCCGCTGATGGGGATCACCACCCTGACCGACCAGGCCGCCCTGCCCGCCGAGAAGCCGTCGGCCGCGGCGGGCATCATCACCGACTCGCAGTACTGCGACGCCAATCCTTCGGCGGTCAACCAGCAGTTCGCGAACGCCTACCACGCAACTTATGGCGTGTACCCGTCCTACTACTCCGAGGCGGGCTACACCAAGGCGGAGATCCTGATCACCGCGCTGAAGGCCCTGCACGGCAACGTCACCAGCGAGAAGGCGCTCTCCACCGCGATGCGGTCGGTGAAGATCACCGCGCCGCGCGGGCCGGTGTCGCTGAACCGGGCGACCTGGTCGCCGGTCCAGAACGAGTACATCTGCAAGGTGGAGAACGTGAGCGGCACCATGCGGAACGTGCCGATCATGACCGTGCCTAACGTGCCGCCCTGGGGCACGCTCTCGCTGGCCACCTGGACGCCGCTGTTCGCCAAGACCTCCGTCAGCCCGCCCACGCCCTGACGCGCGGCTGAGATCTCCCTGGCGCGCTGCCTAGATCTCCCCGGCCGGCGAGCCGTGGTAGCGGTGCCGGGAGGACAGGCCGCGGAAGGACGCGAAGACCACGCAGCCCTCGGGGTACTCGTAAGGGCCATGCGGCTCCGGTCCTGACGCCCAGACGTAGTCACCCGGGTGCAGGTGGACGCCCTTGATGATCTGAACCCCTTCCAGCACAACGATCGAGTGGCTGCTCTCGTGCGCGTGCTCGGGCTCGACGTAGCCCGGCGGGAACTTGATGAGCATGTCGGCCAGGCCGATCTCCGGATCGGAGTGGAACACCTTGACCTGGACGCCGCCGCGCAGGGACAGCACGTCGACATCGTCCTGCCACTCCAGGTCCCAGCGATGCGCGGTGTGGAACGGCTTCCCCATCGGGCGTCCTTTCTCGGTATCACTGGCGCTATCACACGCCGAGGTAGGTCTCCCGGACGGCGGCCGCGCCGGCGAGCTCGCTGGCCGTGCCCTGCCAGACCACCTGGCCCTTGGACAGGATGTAGATGACGTCGGCCGCGCCCAGGGCCAGGCCGTAGTTCTGCTCGACCAGGAAGATCCCCAGCCCACCCCGGCGCAGGTCCATCAGCACCTCGCCGATCCGCTCGACGATCACCGGCGCGAGCCCCTCGGACGGCTCGTCCATCAGCAGCAGGCGGGGGTTGGTCAGCAGGGCCCGGCCGATCGCCAGCATCTGCAGCTCGCCGCCGGACAGCTGGCTGCCCTGGTGGCGCGTGCGCACCTTGAGCTGCGGGAACAGCTCGTATACACGTTCCGGCGTCCAGGCGGCATCGGCGTGCGTCCCGCGCGCCGCCAGGGTGAGGTTCTCCTCCACCGTGAGCGAGGGGAAGATGCGGCGGCCCTGCGGGACGAGGGCGAGCCCGCGCTGGGCGATCTGGAACGGCTGCCTGCCGGTCAGTTCCTCATCGTCGAGCATGATCGCGCCGGTGGCCGGGCGGAGCATGCCCATGATGGTGTGGACCAGGGTCGTCTTGCCCATGCCGTTGCGCCCGAGGAGGACGGTGCAGGACCCGTCGCTGATCCGCAGGCTCACGCCCTGCAGCACGTAGTTGATCCCGCGGTAGGTGTGGAGGTCACGCACCTCGATCATGGCTTGTCACCCGCTCCCGGCGACGCCGGATCCGGCGGCGGGCCGGCCTCTGACGGCAGGCGGGCCCCCGGCGGGCTGGCCCCCGGCGGGCTGGCCCCCGGCGGGCTGGCCCCTGGCGGGCTGGCCCCCGGTGTGCTCGCCGCTGGCGGCGGGGAGTCCCCCGGCGAGGGGATTGCGGGTGCGTGGGCACCAGCGCCGCCGAGGTAGAGCTCGCGCACCCGGTCATCGTTCTGTATGTCCCGCATCGATCCCTGGACCACGAGCGAGCCCAGGTGGAGCACCGCGGCGGAATCGACGACCCCGCGCAGGACGTCGATGTCGTGCTCGATCATGACCAGGGTCAGCTCGGCCGGCAGCGACGTCAGCAGCGCCTGGATGTCGACCCGTTCGGCCGGCGAGAGCCCGGCCGCCGGCTCGTCGAGCAGCAGCACCCTGGGCTTGAGCGCCAGGGCCAGCAGCACCTCCAGCTCCCGCACCTCGCCGTGGGACAGGTCGGAGGCGGGCGCCGCCAGCCGCTGCGCCAGCCCGAAGCTGGCGGCGAGGTCGGCCGCCTCGGAGATCATGGCCCGGTAACTCCGCCAGGGCCGCAGCAGCGAGAGCTTGGACCGGCTCAGCCCGTGCAGCGCCAGGGTCAGGTTCTCGAGCACGGTGAGATCGCTGAAGATCCGGGTGATCTGGAAGGTCCGGCCCAGCCCCAGCGCCGCCCGCCGGTACGTCCGCAGCGCGGTGATGTCCCGCCCGAACAGGGCGACGCTGCCCGTGGTGGGCCGCAACTCGCCCGACAGCAGGTTGAACAGGGTGGTCTTGCCCGCGCCGTTGGGGCCGATGATGCCGAACCGGGCTCCCGCGGCGACACGCAGCGACACGTCAGCGACCGCGGTCACGCCGCGGAACCGGCGGCACAGATGATCGGCTTCCAGCGCCGCGGGCCGCGCTGCGCCGGCGGTCATGGGCCGCCCCGCTTCCCCGGACGGGCCTCGAGCCTGGCGATGAGCGCATCCCGCCGCCGGCCGGCGGCCCGGACCAGGCCCCAGAGCCCGCCCGGGCTGAACAGAACCACAGCGATCAGCGTGAGGCCCATGACCGTCTGCCAGCGGTCCAGGTAGATGCTCAGTTCCTGCTGGAACAACACGATCACCACCGCGCCCAGCGCCGGTCCCCAGATGCTCCGGAGGCCGCCGAGCACGACCATGATGACGAGCAGCCCGTCCTGGCTGAACGCCATCGTCGCCGGGCTGATCAGCTGGTTGACGAAGATGTAGAGCACGCCCGCCACCCCGGTGAAGAAGACCGCGATCACCCAGGCGAGGTAGCAGTGCAGGCCGGTCCGGTAGCCGAGCGCGGCCATCCGCGTCTCGTTGGACCGCACGCCCCGCAGGGACAGCCCGAACGGGGAGTGCACGATGGCCACCAGCAGCAGCGCGACGGCGGCGAACACGGCCAGAACGGTCATCCGCAGCGTGAGGGGATCGTTGAGGTCGAAGGGCCCGATGCTCGGCAGGATGGTCAGCGGGATCCCGTTGTCGCCCTCGCTCAGGCCCACCCACTGGAAGGCGAGCCCCCACAGCACCTGGCCCATCGCCAGCGTGATGATCACGAAGCTCACGCCCCTGACCCGGACGGCGACGATCCCCAGGGCCAGCCCGAGCACCAGCGTGGCGCCGAGGCCGATCCCGACCGCGGCCCACGGGGAGAAGAAATGCACCTCGGCGATGGCCACCCCGTAGGCGCCGACGCCAAGGAAGCCGGCCTGCCCGAGCGAGATCAGGCCCGCGTAGCCACCGAGGAAGTCCAGGGACATCGCCGCGATCGCGTAGACGAGCATGTTCAGGACCAGGGTGGACGCGAAGCCGTTGCCCTGCAGCAGCAGCACGAGCGCGACGCCGGCGGCGACGGCGGCCACCGGGCCGCCGAACCGGCGCGATCCGAGCAGGGCGGTCAGCGCGAGCCGGGTCCCGCGGCCGGCCGGTAACCCAGGCCCGGCGGGCGGGACCTCGACGGCGGGCGCGCGCCCGGCGGAGGCCCGCCCGGCGGGCGCCTGTCCGCCCGCGGTCACCGGTTCACCTTCCCGAGCAGGCCCTCCGGCTTCACCAGCAGGATGACGATGACCGGGATGAACAGGATGGAGTAGGCCACGGCCGGGAAGTATGCCGTCCCGTAGGTCTCGATGAGGCCGATGATGAGGCTCCCGACGATCGCGCCCTCGAAGCTGCCGAGACCGCCGATGATGACCACGGCCAGGGCGAACAGGAGGATGTCGCTGTCGCCGCCGGTGTACACGCCGAGCACCGTCCCGCCCAGCACCCCCGCGAAGCCCGCCAGCAGCGCCCCGAGCGTGAAGACGAGGGAGAAGACCAGCCGCACGTTGATGCCGAGCGCGCTCACCATCTCGCGGTCGTCCACGCCCGCCCGGATGATGGCCCCGATCCTCGTCCGGCGGAGCAGGTAGTACAGGCCCAGCGCGATGACGATCGATACGGCCAGGATGAAGATCCGGTCGTTCGGGTAGACGATGCCGCTGATCGGCAGCGTGGACGAAGCACCGAGCACCCCCGGCAGGTTGATGGTCAGGGGGCTGCCGCCCCAGATCGCGAGGGAGACATCGTCAATGACGTAGATGAGCCCCAGCGTGGCGAGCAGCTCGGACATCTCATTGCCCTTGAGCCAGGTGATAAGGGTGCGCTCCATCAGCAGCCCGAACAGGCCCATCCCGAGGGCGGCGGCGGCCAGGCCGTAGAGGAAGTTGTGCGTGGCGGTGATGACCGAGTAGCCGATGTACCCGCCGAGCAGGTACACCGCCCCGTGGGACAGGTTGGTGACCCGCATCACCCCGAACACCAAGGTGAAACCGCTGGACACCAGGAAGATGATCCCGGCCAGCGTCAGCCCGTTCAGGGTCTGGGCTACGAACTGCTGCACCCTCGGGGCTCCCCTCAGCGCCGTCAGCTACCGGCTCGGGCACCTGCTCCCCTGCCCTGCCGTGCAGGAACCCAGCGTGTTCCACGAATCAGGCCAGGGGCCGATCCCAATATGCTTGCGGGCGCGGGATACACCCCTCTCATCATCATTAGCGTAACGACGGGCGGCGCGGCCCGTCAACGAAACGGGAGCGGCCGGCACCCCGGTGATAGCGCCGCCGCGCCGCCGTGGCCAGGCCGGCTCGCCGGGCCGGTGAGCTCGGCCGGCCAGCCAGGCCGGCCAGCCAGCCAGGCCGGTCAGCCCGCCCCGGCCTCCTCCTGCCGGGGCCCCTTGTCGCGCAGCGGCGACAGCAGGCGCTCGAGCAGCCTGATCTCGGCGCTGTCGAGCCGCACGGCGGCCGGGTCGGCGGCGGCGCGCTCCTGCGCCTGGGCCAGGCTCTCCTGCGCCGCGCGCAACTGCTCACGCAGCTTGGCGTTCTCCTCGGTCAGCCGCTGCTGGTTGGACCTGACGCTGGCCAGCTTCTGCTCCAGGCCGGCCACGGCCCGGGCGAGCGAGACATCGCTGTCCGCGCCCTCGCCGGGCCCGGCGTCCTCCGCGGGCCCGGCCCCCTCTACCGGCAGCGTGCTGAGCCGCTGCACGACCTGCAGCAGCAGCCGCCGCGCCAGCTCGTCGTAGTCGAAATCCTCGGTGCTTCCCACGCCGTCCTGCGCCACGGCCGCCTGGGCGCCGCCCGGGCCGACTGCCGGCCGGGCGGGCGCCACGGCCGACCGGGCCGCTCTGATCCGGTAGGTGCGCTTGCCGCGTATCTCGCGCTCGATCAGGCCCGACCGCTCCATGCCCGACAGCAGCTGCGCGAACGCGATGCTGGAGCCCGGGTAGGCGATCGCCTCGGCCAGCGCCGTGCTCGCCATGCCGCTCGCGTCCCTGACCTCGCCGGCCATCAGCAGGTGCGACATGACGCGGTCGCGCGTGCCGACCGCCCGCCTCCTGCCGCCGGCCTTCTCGTCCCCCACGCCACTCCACCCCTCCTCGCAATCATGCGCTGCTAACCGCCTAAGGCCGCAATCATGCCTGGTACCGTGACCGGCCCCCTAGATCATCATAGTGTGCCGGGTCGCCATGCATAATGCGGGTTGCGCTTCACATAGTCCGCCGGCCCCTCGCGGCGCCGGACGCCGGCCCCGGCCCCGGTGATCACGGCGCGGGCCGCCCGGTCGAGTCCTTGGTGTACTCGGCCAGCCAGGTCTTGTAGGGCAGCGTGCCCCACGGCTGGACATTCGGGTAGGTCTTGATCGGCACGTCCTCCAGCGTCCCGTTCACCTTCTCGACCTTGCAGATGTAGATGTTCTGGATCGGGGCATCCACGACCGTGCTGAGCCGCACCGGCCCGCGTGGCGCGGTGATCGCCGTCGTCTTCAGGGCGCGGGCCACCGCCTCCGGGTTCGTGGCGTTGCCGCCCAGCGACTTCAGCGCGGCCACGGCCAGCTCGGCGTGCACGTACGCCGCCTCCGCGTAGTAGCCGGGGTGGACGTGGTAGGTCTGGTTGAAGAGGCTGACGAACTTGTTGTTGGCCGGGGTGTTGATCCCGTCGCAGTACTGGGCGGCCATCTCGTCGCCCATCACGTCGGCCGGCACCTCCCCCGGCAGGACTGAGTAGTCGAAGACGTTGGTCACGGCGTACAGGGGGATCTTCTTGCGCAGGCCGAACTGCGCGTACGCCTTGGTGAAGGCGATCGACCCGGACCCGACGGTCTCGGCGTAGACCGCCTGCGTGTTCTTGGGGATCGCAGACACATATGGGCTGTAGTCGGCGGCGGTGAGCGGCGGCCACAGGACCTTGTCGATCTTCCCGCCGAGCATGGTGAACTGCTTGATGAACCCGCCCGCCGACAGCCAGCCGAACGCGTAGTCGTTCGCCAGCACCGTCACATGCCGGTAGCCGAGGTCCTGGTAGAGGTAGTCGGCCGCGATGATGTCGGGCTGGTCGCACATCCACCCTGAGCTCAGCGCGTTGCCGTATTTGGCGTCAAAGGTCAGCTGCGTCGCGCCGCAGATGGCGAGGTTGTCGGTGGGGATGCGCAGGGTGCCGAGGTAGGGGGCCACGGCGGCGTCCTCGCTCGCGAGCAGCGGGCCCATCATGAGCTGGATGTGCTTCTGCTGCACCAGGGAGCGGGCGTCGGACAGCGCCACCGTCGGGTCGCCGCCGGTGTCCTCGAAGTACGTGACGATGTGATGGCCGTTGACGGTGCTGCCGAAGACCTTGAGCCCGAGGTTCCACCCCTGCTGCTCCTGCTTCCCGGCCACGGCGGCGGTGCCGGTGAGCGGGACCTCGTACCCGATCGCGATCGGGCTGTTCGCGCTCGCCGAGCTGCTCGAGCTGCCTGAACTGCCCGAGCTGCCTGAGCTGCAGGCGGCCAGCACCAGCAACGCGGCAAGCAGGAGCGTCAACGTGCCATACCGGGCCGATCTGCCTCGTACGCTCATGACATCTCCCTTATGGCCCTCGCGGCCCGGCGACCGCTAATCACTATCACCACCACGCTGTAGGTGATTAGCCTAATCAACCAGGCGCGCCGCGCATAGGGGAACGCCGCCAAGGCCCGACCGCCGGGAAGGATGGCTGAGCACCCAGTGACTGAGAAGCCAGTGACCGGGCAGCCAGTGACCGGGCAGCCAGTGACCGGGCAGCCGGTGGAATGCCGTGGGATGCGGTACCTGGGCCGACACGACCTGGGCGGCAACGGCAACTGCGGCGAGGGCATTGCCCTGCTCGAACGAGGCGGCCGCCGCTACCTCTACCTGGCGCACGAGCGGGGGCCGGCCAACTTCAGCGTGCTCGACGTCACCGATCCCCGGGCGCCGCAGCTGCTCACCCAGACCATGCTGCCGCACGGTGGCGTGCGGTCGAACTCGCTGGCCGTCAGCGGCGAGCTGCTGGTCGTGGCCTACCAGGTGGACACGCCCGGCGAGCGGCCGGCGGGCATCGAGGTGTACGACCTGTCCCGGCCGGCCGAGCCGCGCCCGGTCTCCTTCCTCGACCTGTCGGGCCCCCAGTCGCGCGGCACCCACTGGGTGGGTTTCACCGTGGGGACGCACGCCTACCTGAGCACGGGCACTCCCGACTCCCGGCCCACCAACCGGCTGGATGACCAGTTCCCGGTGATCGTGGACCTCGCCCGGCCGGACCGCCCGGCCGAGGTGGGCCGGTGGTGGCTGCCCGGCACGCAGCAGGGCGACGGCTCACCTCCGCCGGTGCGGCACGAGGTTTTCGACGCCGGGTTCCGCGCGCACAACATCAACGTCTGCGCCGGGCGCCCCGGCCGCGCCTACGTCGGCTACCTGGACGCCGGCGCCGTCATCCTCGACATCAGCGATGCCGCTTCCCCGGCGATGGTGTCCCGGCTGGACTATCACCCACCGATGCCCGGGTTCACCCACACCGTGCTGCCGCTGCCGCGCAGGAACCTGCTGGCGATCAGCGACGAGAGCGTGCACGACAACGCCGCCGACTACCCCAAGCTGGTCTGGTTCGCCGACGTGAGCCACGAGACGTCACCGTTGATCATCAGCAGCGCACCGATGCCGCCGGTGGCGGAGTTCGCCCATCGTGGGGGCCGGTTCGGGGCCCACAACCTGCACGAGAACGAGCCGTTCGCGTGGTCCTGGCAGGACGAGGACATCGTGTTCGGCTCGTTCTTCAACGCCGGGGTGCGGGCCTACGACGTGCGCAACCCGTTCCAGCCGGCCGAGGTGGCAACCTTCGTGCCGCCGGCCCCGCCGGGCTCACGCACCGGCGCGGCCCAGATCAACGACGTCTACGTGGCCGCCGACGGCGTCGTGTACGCGGTGGACCGCGGCGGCGGAGGGCTCTACCTCCTGCAGTTCGAGGGCACACCCTGAACTCCCCGGAGCGCAGGAGGGCGGAATTAGCGGCTCAGAGCGACCAGCATGCCCGTTAGGCGTATCTGGCCCCTTCCGTGACCGACGTACAGGCGTCCAGGAGATGAACGAAAAGCAAATCTGGACGCTCGGCGCATTCACATCGCCGTCCAGCGCTGCTAACGTCCGATGCATCTCCTGGATCATGAACGTTCACCCAGCTGAAGTACTGCGCACAGCCGGGACTCCCCTTCCCCGCTACGACACGAGGGAGCACGCGGTGGCACGACACGACAGACCTGCTGAGGCCCGCTCAGGGACGGGTAGCCGCGGCAACCCTCCCGCCGAGCCGGAGTGACCCCGGCAGGTGAACGGTTACCTGCTTGACCGCTCGGCGCCGACCATGCTGCGCGGAGGATACGTCCGCCGGGAGACGATCTCCCCCCAGCACTCCCGCACGGCGACGGTGTTCGCCCGGCTGCTGGAGCGTCTGTCGCCCGCGCTCGCCGAGAAGTACGTCCTTCCCTGGGCCGGTGGGACCCCGCGGATCGACCGGCTGTGCGCGGCGATTACCTCCGCGACCGCGCGG
>WNGI01004243.1_pt1 | contig 12799 bp, 9 predicted proteins | sample 5400621 | NCBI WGS metagenome assembly WNGI01 (sample SAMN13153374, study PRJNA577476) | soil metagenome | isolation source: 20 cm soil or saprolite under Garry oak tree replicate 1 | place: USA:California | collected 2016-06-15 | reverse complement strand
TGTAGCCATCGGGATGAAGCGTGAGCTTCAGTAGACCGAACGTATCGTCGTTTCGGATCTCGCTGTTCCGGGCCGGAACCGTCGTTTTGAACCGATCGTGGTTCTTTCCGCCGGTCCCGACCACGAACTCCCGAACCCCGTGGGGATCAGGGGCGCCGGACGGAGTCTGAGGCGCAAAACGCTCATAGTCGTGGTCGTGTCCGACGAGCACGATCTCGGCGTGTGCGTTATAGAGATCGTCCCAGATCGGCCGCATCGCTACATCGGCGCCGTGCTGTCCCGAGCTGAACAAGGGGTGATGCCAGTAGGCGAGCGTGCACTTGTCGGTTGTGCCGTCGAGATCGGCTCGCAGCCAGCTCTCCTGCGGGCTGCCGAGCTTGCAGCCGCCCGCGGCTGAACAATTGCTGTTGAGCACGACGATGTGCCAGCCTCCAAGGCTGTAGCTGTAATACCCCTTCCCGCGGGACCCGGCCGCGGAGCCGAAATAGTCGAAGTACGGTGCGGCGCGGGCCGTCAGGTATTCATGGTTTCCAACGGCAGGCTTCGTGCGATTCCTGTACTTCCCCCAGGACGCGTCATAACAGCCGAAATCCGCCGTGGTTCCCGAAGGGTACGCAAGGTCCCCGAGGGCGGCGATCGTTCCCGAATTGTTCGCGAGCAAGTTCGCCGTCGCTTCGTCGCCACCGCTGGCACAGGCCGCGATGTCGCCGGCTGCGAGCAGGGTGGCATCGCCGGCACGCGGAGGGCTCGGGCCTGCTCCTCCGTCCTCGTGAAGCGCGTCGAGGTACGCGCCGTACCCGGAAGGGGACGACCATTCGGAGGCGCTCTCGACTGCCGTTCCCTCGCCCCATTCGTTGAACGTCGTGATCAGCTGGAAGCGCGCACCCGAGGCCGTCATCGCGCGCACGTCTCGACGCCACCGTTCGAGGTCGCGGGCGAGAGTCGGCGCGGAAGCCGTTGCAAGGTTGAACCCCGGGCTGATCGAAAAGGAAGAGCCGAGCGGTGCGGCCTCGACGGCGGGCGAGTACTGATGCCAGGCGTCGGGCTGGCTCGTGCAACTCCGGTAGCCGGGAAACGCCTTCAGCGAGATGTAGGCGTTGACCGTGTTCGCCCGCTTCCACCGATCAGCCATCTCGCATCCGTCCTTGGGATCGGCGTAGGCAAAGACGACGAACCGCCGCGAGATCTTGAGCATGCTCGGGCTGGATGCATAGTGCGAGCGGATGTACTCGAGATCCGCGCGAATCCGGTCGGCGCTCGGGTTCCCCTGGCCTTCGGGCTCGTAGTAGATCGTCCACCGAAAGGCGCTCCTCGCGGCAGTCGTCACGGACAGGATCTTGGCCAGCCGCCGATCGGTCGGATGTCCGATCCCCCACCAGGAGACGATGCCCGCGACGATGTTCCCGTACTGCATCGCTGCGATGTGCGCCTTGATCGATGCCGTGTTGCTCGAGTCGTACATTCCTGCCGACGGGTGGTACTTCGTGAAGGGCTTGAGCCCTTGCTGCGACCATGCCTCCGGATACCAGTCGTAGTAGAACGCGGCGCGGATGGGAAATCTCGGCTGGGCGGGGCCGACGCGGACGACGATCCGCGGCGCGTGGCGCCCTTCGCGGCTGACCAGTCGCACAGCACGGGAAGCGGAGAGCGAGAGACTGAGCATCCCGCGGTCATGCACGAGCCCCGTCACGTCGACCGTCGTCCAGGCGCCCGCCCTACCGACAACACCGTTAACCGCCCGACCTAGCGCGCTCGGAGCGTTCGCATAGGCAACACTCCGTTCAGTCCACCTCTTCCCCGCAACACGCGCCGCCAGAGTCGCACCACGCCCGGAACGCACGAAGACCTGCAGTTGGGCTCCCAAAACGAAACCACGAATCCCATGCAACCGAAATCGAAGCAATGCACGCGAACGCGCCCCCGGCCCAGCCACCAGATCCTTCGCGGCACCAAAATTCTGTCGCGAGCGCGCCGCTGACACCGTCGCATCGGCAATCGCCACGAACCGCTGGACAACCGGAGCCGAATCCGACGAACCCCCCGGGCTGCCACCGACCCCGACAACGAGCGCAAGTACGAAAATAAGACCGAGGCGGCCGATACGAACAGAGTAGCCACAGAAAGAACTAGTGCCTATCGTGAAAAGCGTCGCCCCCCGGGGAAGAACGAACGACTACCGGTGCAGCATCCGCTCCGACACCGAACCGCTCACCCAGTCGACGCTCACCAACTCCAGGCGTGGGTCAGGAGCCGCCCGCCACGCAGCCAGCGCCTCCACCTCCGACCCATAAAAGGCGACAACACACCGCGCATCACGATCAGCCAATGCATACGACAGCAACGGCGAAATCGTGGCCATCGTCGCAAGACCACCGGAAGCCACCGCACCACCACCCGAAGCCGACAGTGCCCGACCGACCCCTGCCCGGCCTGCCACGCTCTCCACGATCTCACTCCGCCGCTTACGCCCACCGGGCCCCGACACTCCCAGACCCACACCCAACCCACGAGCCACAAACATCCGAACTGCAACCAACTGCGACAGCATCAGCAAAACCACAAACACCCACGGCGAACCCACGAAGACAGCCGCGCTCGCTCCCAGATAGAGAAGGGCGAACACCAGACCAGAGCGGAAAAGACCAGCAACCATATGGCGCTCACCAACCATCTCTCCGACCCCATCGGCTCCGAAACCACCGAAGTTGAGCCGACGCCCGTCGACCTTCCCGAACCCGGGCCGCACCCTCACCGAAAGATCAGCCTGCAAGCCTGCGTCCCCCTCGCTCGGTCCATCGGATTCGACAAATTTAGAATGCCTGTCACGCGCGGGTGCGTGGGCAGACACGGGGTGAAGACTTGTTTACAAGGTAGTGAAGGCGGCGCGAATCAGTCCAGGATCGGACGCCGGACGAACACGATCGTGCGGCCGTCCGCAGACCAGGCAGGCGAAGATGCGTCGGCTCCGGGTCCAGTGAGACGTTGCAGGTCTCGGCCGCGGGGCGCGACAAAATACAGCGACCGCGCCCCGATGGCTCCACCTGCGCGGTCACTGGTCAACACCAGACGGTGGCCGTTCGGTTCCCAGGCCGGGTCGCGCTCGATTGCGGGTGTCTTCGCGATGCAACTCACTGCGTGCGTTTGCAGGTCGAGAAGACAGAGATCCCAGGTGATGCTCCTGCCGATGCGCGAGAACGCGATTGTGCGGCCGTCTCGAGAGAAGGCCGGCTGATCTGAGGACGCCTTGGACGTGATCGGGTGCGGCGTACCTCCTACGGGCGAAATCAAGTAGATGCGGTGCAGCTCGTGCACTTCGGCGGAATACGAGATCAGCTTGCCGTCAGGCGACCAGGCAGGTGCAAGCGCATCATCGCCGCCGACCTGCCGGGCGCCACGACCGTCGGAACGCACCAGCCACACCTCGCTTTCGCCACTCGAATCTGTCACCACGAAGAGGATGCGCTGCCCGTCCGGCGACCAAGCCGTCCGACCCGAGACAGAATCGCCCGCGCCGAGGCCGTGCACGCCCAACTGTCGTACCACGCCCGTCCGCACATTGATGATCGCGAGCGACGGCATGCAGCTCGCACACGGTCGTGAGACGAAGACGATTCGCCGACCTTCCGGCGACCAACTCGGCCCGTCGACCACGCGAGTGTCACGATGCGGCAGCAAGATCCGTATACGTTTCGTCCTCACGTCGAGCAGAGCAAGCTCGGAATAAGGCGCCAGGCGCGGCTGCGGAGCCACCTCCCGCGCGCACGCACCAAGTGCCACCGGGGCAAGCCCCATGAGCGTGAGCAAGAAGACGGGATCCCAAATCCGGCGAAGGCTCACCGAGTGTCTTCGGGAGATTTAATGCAGATCCGGCCCAGCGGACGCTCGCTGCTAGAACTTGAACGCAGACCGCATGCTGGTTGTGTGGGCGTCGGCAGCGTGTCCGAGGTAGGTGTTGATGCCGAGCATCTGTTCGGTTGTCTTCAGGAGTGAGTAGTGGTTGAAGGCGGTTCCGGAGCGCGCACCTGGAGCGGTGGTCGGTGTGATGACGAAGGTGGCCACTTGGTTGACGGGGGTCATGTCATCCTCGTCCCACGTGAGGAAGATCGCCGTCTCCCCCGACTTGTATGCGGGGCTCGAAGTGATCTTCGGGATCCAGCTCTGCAACCATGCATCGCCGGTCGCGACCGGGCAGTCGTGCGTGTCGTTGCACGTGTTCGGTGTGATGAACGAGAACGAGGGGAGCGTGTTCTTCGCGAGGTCGGTCGCGAAGGCGCCGCTCGAGACGGTTCCCATCGGCACGTCCCAGGCGTTGCAGTCTGTGCGGATCGGGACGTAGTACGCGGCCGGATTGTGCTTGACGGCGTAGCTGCCGCTAGAGCTGAGTGCGCAGTTGCGCGGCATGCTCTCCAGGTAGTTGCGCCAGCTGCCACCCGCAGCCTTCACCTGGCTGAAGATGCTCGCGGCAGTGAGCCGGTGCGACGAGGGCCCCTTGTCGTCGTTCACGCCCTGTGTGTCACCCGAGGTCGCGGCAATGTAGTTCGGCAGCGACGGGTGTGTAATGCCCTTGTAGTTGGTCGCCAGTCCGCACAGTGCCGCGAGCTGATTTTCGTACGGTGCCGACGAACGGCCGATCACCTGGCCGTATGAATGGTTCTCCATGAAGATCCAGATCACGTGCGCATACGTTGCCGGCGGCCTCGACCTCGTTCCACACGGCCCCGCCGGCGTTGGCTGGGCGGAGCCGGTTCGGACGATGACGCGAGGCGCCCGCCCGCCTTCGCGGCTGACCAGCCGGACGGCCCGCGAAGCAGAGATCGACAGGCTGAGCGTCCCGCTGCCATGCACGAGCCGAGTCACGTCGAGTGTCGTCCAGGCGCCCACGGCCCCGACAACGCCGTGCACCGCCGGGCCGAGTGCGCGCGGAGCGCTCGCATAAACCACCCGACCTTCCGTCCACTTCTTTCCCGCCACACGGGCCGCCAGAGCGGCCCCACGCCCGGAGCGCACGAAAACGCGGAGATCCGCGCCCAGCACGAAGCCCCGCAAACCATGCAAACGGAAGCGCATCAGCGCCCGCGAGCGCGTTCCGGGCCCAACCACCAGATCCTTCGCCCCACCAAAGTTCTGTTGCATCCGTCCAGCCAACACGCTCGCATCCGCGATCGCCGCGAACGACTGCCCGGAGGGAGTCGACGCCGACGGAACCGCTGAGGCGCCGCCGACCCCAAGCACGAGCGCAAGCGCAAAAATGAGAGTGAAACGCGCGATAGCGGGAAGGGTAGCCGCGGAAAGCTCGAGTTTCTCGCTGAAGGGTCGGTTGACTAGCGGTGAAGCATCCGGTGCCGCACCGACCCGCCAAGCCAATCGACGCTCACCAACTCGAGGCGCGGATCGGGAGCGGCACGCCATGCCCCCAACGCCTCAACCTCCGTCCGATAGAAGGCGACTACGCACTGCGTGTCACGGTCGGCAAGCGCGTGAGAGACCAACTGCGAAGCCGTCGCGATCGTCGCGAGATCCCCAGATCCCGCTGAGTCGCCCACAACGGGCAAAGCTGGGCAGAGCTTCGCGCGACCCAGGACGCTCCCAACGATCTCTCCCAGTCGCTCACGCCCCTCGCCATCCCCACCCGACGCCTCAGCTCCCATGACCCATCGACGAGCCGCCAACATCCGAACCGCAACGAGTTGCGAAAACACCAGCAAAACCACAAACCCCAACCACGAACCCACAAAAAGAGCCGCACTAGCCGCGACATAAAAAAACGCAAACAACAAACCACAACCAATGAGACGCGCCTCACCTCCCCCGAAGCCGCCGGACCCGCGCCACGATCTCACCGACGATCTCCGCGATCGGCGCGAAAACGACCCACAGGAGGACGCTGAAGCCAACCAACATCCATTTCACGGCGAGAACGGGCGCACGAGTCAGCAGCATCAGGCGGCAGGGTCTGAACGGCCTGGCGATTGTACGCGGCGGTCTGCCATTTCGTTCTGCTGAGAATCGGACGCCGCTCGATCACAGGCGTGCCAGGACGAAGCGCCGGGCGAGGCTGCGACGTCGAGGCACGAGAAACCCTCACCCTGCGGGCGTGCATCTTCTTGAATTACGGCAGGTCGGTCGGACGGAGAGAGCGTTGATCGGGAGGCCGGGCCTGCGCCCGGCCTCCCGATGGCACTCCTAGTAGTTGAACGCAGACCGCATGCTGGCCGTGGCTGCGTCGCCAGCGTGTCCGAGATAGGTCGAGATCCCGAGCATCTGTTCGGTCGTCTTCAACAGCGAGTAGTGGTTGAACGCCGAACCGGACCGAGTGCCCGGCACCGTCGTCGGGCTGACCACGATCGTCGCCACCTGATTCACGCTCGTGAAGTCGTCCTCGTCCCAGGTGAGGACAATCGCCGTGTTTCCGGACTGATAGGCCGGGCTCGCAACGATCTTCGGGATCCAGCCCTTCAACCAAGAATCGCCTGTCCCAACCCCGCAATCATGGGTGTCGTTGCACATGTCAGGCGTCACGAACGAGAACGCCGGCAGCGTGTTCCCCGAGAGGTCGTCAGGAACGCTCCACCCGAAGTCGTGCCCATCGGCACGTCCCAGGCCGCACAGTCGGTCCGAATCGGCACGTAGTACGCGGCCGGATTGTGCTTGACCGCATACCTCCCGCTCGAGCTCAGGTAGCAGTTAGAAGGCATCGACTCTTCATAGCTTCGCCACGTCAAACCAGCACCCTTGACCTGACTGAAGATGCTCGCGGCGGACAACGGATGCGATGAAGGCGGATTGTCGTCGGTCACGCCTTGCGTGCCACCCGACGTCATCGCAATGTAGTTCGGCAAAGACGGATGGGTCACCGCCTTGTAATTGGTCGCCAACCCGCACTGACCCGCAAGCTGATTCTCATACGGCGCAGACGAGCTGCCAATCACCTGGTTGTAAGCATGATTCTCCATCACGATCCAAATCACATGCGCGTACTGCCCAGGCGGCGTCGCCCGCGTCCCACACGGACCCGCAGGCGGCGGTGTGCCGGAGCATGGCGATGTCGCGAACGACACCGACGGCGATTTCGTCGAGACGTTGCCGACGGCATCGGCTGCGGCGACGGCAAACGTGTGATTCGTCCCACACGTGAGACCGCCGAGCGTGACGCTGGTTGTCGTAGCCGACCCCGCTGCCACACCGTCGAGGAAGAGATTGTACGAGGTGACCCCAACGTTGTCTGTCGAGGCCGTCCACGCGAACGAGACCATCGTCTGCGTGACGCCCGTCAGGCTAACCCCGCTGGGCACCGTCGGTGCGGTTGCGTCCGTGCCGCCGGTCCCGGACGGGATCGGACCCTGGCCGTCGGAGTGCAGCGCATCGAGATAGGCGCCGTATCCAGAGGGCGAAGCCCATTCGGTCGCACTCTCGACGGAGGTTCCCTCGCCCCACTCGTTCAAGGTGGTGATCAGCTGCCAGGAGGCTCCCGATGACACCATGTCGCGAACGTTCTGGTTCCAGCGGGTGAGATCGCGAGCGAGGCGCGGAGTCGCCTCGTTGGCCTTGTAGAAGCCCGGGCTGATCGCATACGAGTAGCCCGCCTGGGAGTCGGCGGCGACTGCCGGGCTGTACTGGTGCCAGCTGTCGGGCTGGCTTGCGCAGGCCCGGTAGCCGGCGAACACCTTGAGCACGACGTATGCGCCGACCGTGTTCGCGTTCTTCCACCTATCGGCCATCCCGCAGCCGTCGGCAGCGCTTGCGTAAACGAAGACGACGAACTTGCCGTTGACGTGAAGGTAGGAGGGATTGCTTCCGTAGTGATCCCTGAGGTACGTCAGATCGGTCTGGAGCTCCGCGACAGACGGATCGCTCCCGGCTTCCTTCTCGTAGTAGACGGTCCATTTGAAACCGGTACCGGTGGCGCCGCTGAGCAGCGCGTCCATGCGCTGGTCGGTGGGAGACCCGCTTCCCCACCACGAGCTGATGCCGGCCTGGATCTTTGCGTACTGCATCGCGTGGATCTGGCTGTTGATCGTGACGGGCGACCCGGAGTCGTAGAGACCGGCCGACGGGTGGTACCGGGTGAAGGGATACATCCCTTGCTGGTTCCACGCCTCGGGGAACCAGGGGTAGGCGAACGCCGCTCGGATCGGGAAGGTCAACGACGAGGGCGGCGGAGTCGTCGGAATAGAGGTCGTGGTCGGCGTGGTTGTGGACGTCGGTGTCGTCGTCGAGGTCGATGTCGATGTCGATGTCGAAGTCGAAGTCGAAGTCGAAGTCGAAGTCGAAGTGCTAGTCGACGTCGAAGTGGCTGTGGACGTGGGGGTCGTCGTGGACGTGGAACTCGATGTCGGCGTTGTCGACGACGTCGGGGTTGTCGTCGAGGTCGGGATTGTCGTCGAGGTCGGTGTCGAAGTCGATGTCGGGGTTATCGTCGAGGTGGGTGTGGTCGTCGAACTCGACGCCGTCGTTGTCGACGATGCCGCGGTGGTGGTTGTCGACGACGACGTCGCTCCCGACGCCAAGTCGACGACCAACTGCGGCGCATTCGCCGTCTCACGGCTGCCAAGGTGCTTGCTGTTCTCGCTGATGGTCGTGAGTTCGATGTTGTAGATCCCTGGTCCATGCACCTGGGAGCTCACGTCGACGCTGGTCCACGAATTCGCCGGGAATGACCCCGAGTTCCCGAGAAGGTCCTCGGTTGGCGGGCCGTTCGTCCAGTTCAGCGACGATTCGGTCCAGGAGCCGGACGTGGACCACGCCTGATAGCCGCGCGTCGACTCATCGGTCGCGAAGAGACGCAGCGTGGCATGGGTCACAGGGGCCGGCAGACTCGACAAGTCGAAACGCATGTACACGTGCCGGAGCGGCGATCCGTCGACACGAAGGTATGTGCCGCTGCCGTTATTCGTCCCGGGATCCTCTGAATCCGCCCAGGAATCGGCCACCGGCGTGAAGGTGAGCGTTGGGCCGGCGGATGCGTTGGTGACGAGAGACGCTGTCGCCAATCCGGCGACTAGAAGCGCCAGCATCGCCGTTCCTGAAACAAAACGTTGGTACAAGACGAATCGTTTGTACATGGCGGCTGTTTCCTCCCTCCCCGGCATGAGCGGCGGCTCGCCGGTTTGCGATCAGTCGCGCTGCCTGCCGGACCGATGCCGTCACTGTCGGCAACACGATGCACCGATCGATACCTCGATCGAGTGACAGTGACCGTCCGATCTCATTGCTGGGCGACGCTGAGATGTCGGCCCGACCAGTATGCAGATTGTTGAGGACAGCGGAGGTTTCCTTTGATTTGCAGGGAAAAGGCTGCTCGAGTCTCGTCACCCTTCACATGGTCACACTGCCGAAAGTTCGACGAGAAAAATCCGCAACAGACGGATAACGTCGTTCAAACGCGCATGGGCAGGGCGATCACCAGCGTCGGAAAAACGACCTCCGTGATCCTCATCGCACATTAGGAATACTGCCGTAGGCCCGGAGTTGTACTGGCGTCTCGGAAGCACCTCGCCACGAAACGCGCCGTGTAATTGGACGGCAGGTTGTGCCGGACTGCGTAGAGGCCGGAACGCGAAGGCACGGACTCTTCAAGCGTTCGCCGGTCGGCGCTCAGTTGGCTGAAGATGCCGGACACGCACAAGCGCTCCGCCAAGTTGTCCACGTAATGTGTGTGCGTGTTCGGGCAATTCGCTCGCCTTTGGTGGTCTGGTGTCCCGCTTGGAATTGCCATCGCTGCGCTGCTCTCGAGCTCCACGGTCTCGACAGGTGAAGCCGCGGGGAGAAACGCGCGGCGCTCTGATCCATTGATGGCGAGATCCTTGCTCCTCGTCAAGGGCGCACGTGTCGTGTCGATCGCGAGTGATGGTCACCACTTGGCATGGGAACTCCCGGCCTCGCGAGGGCAGCCACTGTCGCCTCTTTTCGAGCGCAGGCTCGGAGGCGGACCGGTGACGAGACTCGCAAACAGAACGCTGCCAGAATTCGGCCTCGCCTCCACCGCTACCCACGTTGTCTACGCGGAGCAGGGAAAGGCGGGCCCGCAGCTTGTAGCGGTCCGACACGACGGAAGTAACCGTGTCATTCTCACGCGCTCGCTTGCGGCTCCGATCGCCTCTCGGGAAAACCGCGTCTCCTGGGCTGAGCAGTCGGGCTCGACTCAACGAGTAATCGTCCGCCACATGACATCCGGCCGCGTCTGGATTGCGGCGCGGAAGGACCGCTGCAATCGAAGCGGCTGCTACCGGATCGACGCGGTGACCCTGGCGGAAGCAGGCGTCGTCTTTGATCGCGGCGCCGTCGGGCCGCAGGCCTCGTTCATAGTCCGTCGGCGATTTCGAGATCGGGAGCCGACGCTCGTGAAGCTGGCGAATGATCCGCAGCCGGACCTCGCCCGCTCCTCGGCCGGCGCGTACTACTACTGGCTTCGGCACGGCTGGATGCGCTGGAACTTCGGCGAGGCCCGTCAGCAGGCGACCGGGCGACAGGGAGTGCACTCGTGGGTCCTCGACAATGAGCAGGGCCGCTTGCTTCTCCAGACTGGGCCGCGCTGCAAACCGCGGCTAGTGATCCAGCTCCCGTCAGGACGAACGCTCGTCGCCGCTGCGCCTAACTCGACCCGCGCCTCACCGAAGAACTTTGGTCCACTCTGCAGGGAGTTGAATGCATTTCTCTGGCAACCTCCTCGCCTGCTGGTTGCCTGGTCGCTGATTCCGGAGCTCAGCATTCAGAGCCACACAGACGTGGGTGTCGTCAGCCTCGTTTCCGAACTGAGCACCCCGTGAGCGCCGGACGCGGCAGTCAGCCGGCTCGCAGGCGCGGCACGCGCGCTTCCTCGAGCTCAGCCTCTTTCGGAGCAGGTTTTTTCTCGACGGGATCCTGTCCGGAGGTCGAGGGAGACCCGGTGAAGAGATAGCAAAATAGATTAACGATTCCTGGGGAATCTTGAGTAGTTTTTAGCCGTAAGTATAGGAAGAGTCCTCCAGCTATTTACACAAAAGGACTAGTGCAATAGAACTAGGGGCTGCAGCAACACGAAAGGCGGCCCTTTCGGTGAGGGGAGATGGGGAGAAGACTGCGGTCCTCCTGGACCGGCATCCGCTATGGCTGGAGGCGCTCGCGCGCCTGCTCGAGACGGTCGGAGTGGAGGTAATCGGGACGACGACGTCGCCCCGCGACGCTCTGGACCTGATCGAACAGGAGTGCCCCTCGCTGTTCATCGCCGAGTACGAGCTCATCGCCGGGTCGCCGGAGGGATTGGCGTCGCTCCGGCAGGTGACCTCGGTCAATCCAGGCGTTCACGCACTCGTGCTTTCTACCGAGAACGACCCGGCGCAGATCGAGGCGGCATTCAACGCCGGCGCGACGATGTACTGCGTGAAGACCGCGGCGCCGGAGGATCTTGCCTCGGCGATTCGACAAGCATTCGAGACCTCAATCCATTACGCAGGAGCGCGCGACTTGCAGCGCGAGACCGCTCCGGCCGAGCCGCTTGACTTGTCCGGGTTGACGAAGCGAGAGGTCGAGATCCTCCAGCTCGTCGCGGAGGGCTACTCCAACTCGCAGCTCGCCAAGATGCTGTGGGTCACGGAGCAGACCGTGAAGTTCCACTTGTCGAACATCTACCGCAAGCTCGATGTTTCGAACCGAACGGAAGCCAGCCGCTGGGCGCAGCTGCACGGGCTGCTGCCGGCCGCTCCCGAGCGGGCTACAGCCGTCCGTTAACGGCGCCAACGCTCGCCGCTTGCAGAAGGCGTTCTGCGATCTGGATCGCGTTCAGCGCGGCACCTTTGCGAAGATTGTCGGCGACGACGAAGAAGACCAGACCGTTCGCGACGGTCGGGTCGCGCCGGATGCGACCCACCAGGACGTCGTCGATTCCAGTGGCGTCGTGCGGCGTCGGGAAGTCCTGGAGGCGAATGCCCGGAGCCTGACCAAGGAGCTGGCGGGCGTCTTCTGCCGAGAGCGGCTCTTCGGTCTCGACCCAGACCGCCTGGGCATGGCTGACGAGCACGGGCACGCGCACGCACGTAGCACTGATCGGGAGCTCTGGCACCTCGAGGATCTTGCGGGTCTCGGCGCGCAGCTTCGACTCTTCGTCGAACTCCTCGCCGTCGAAGTCCCAGTCCATCGCGAGGTTTCCCTCACCAGGCGGCGTGGCGCGCAGCTCGTCCATGCGGTGTGCTCCGGCACCGGAAACCGACTGATAGGTGCTCACGCGCACGCGCGCGAGGCCGGCGGCGTCGTGCAGCGGCTTTACCGTCATCGTGAGCGGGATCGTGCAGCAGTTCGGATTAGCGACGATGCCGTCGTGCTCGAGGGCGCGGTCGCCGTTCACCTCCGGCACGACCAGCGGGACTCCGTCCTGCAGGCGATAGGCCGCCGACTTGTCGACCGCGACGGCTCCGCCGCGCACGGCGTGCGGCACGAGCTCCCGCGACGCGCTCGTCCCGACGGAGAAGAACGCGACGTCGATGTCTCCGGCAGCGAGCACCTCCGGGGTCGCCTCCTCGACGACGAGACCACCGGCCAATTCCTTTCCGGCCGACCGCGGCGAGGCGAGCGCCCTCACTCGCCCGTAGCCGCGCTCCTTCAGGAGCTGCAGCGTGACGCCCCCCACGGCGCCGGTCGCACCGACAACTGCGAGGCGAGGCTCAGGCACCGATACGCTGCTCGGCGTAGCCGCGGAACCGGTCATGCACTGCCTGCACCGCGCGCTCGACCTCGGTCGCCCGCACGACGCACGAGACGCGGATCGACGAGGTCGAGATGATCTCGATGTTGATGCCGGCCTCGTCGAGAGCCTCGAACATGTCGG